>Ga0265328_10000903_pt1 | contig 13697 bp, 13 predicted proteins | sample 41624metaG_FD_202086 | JGI IMG/M metagenome (GOLD analysis project Ga0265328, IMG submission 202086) | Rhizosphere microbial communities from Carex aquatilis grown in University of Washington, Seatle, WA, United States - 4-16-24 metaG | ecosystem: Host-associated > Plants > Roots > Rhizosphere...
TTCGCGCAGGCTCAGCCGGACGTCTGGCCGGGGCTGATCGCCGACCTCTTCCAGGGCCGCGCGATCACGGACGATTCCGTCGTGGCTCTGGAGGCGCCGGCGCGCGCGGAAGACGCCGCCATCGTGCCGATGACGCTGCGCCTCAAGGAGCTGGCGCAGAGCGTGAAGACCGTCACGCTCGTCGTCGACCAAAATCCGATGCCCATGGCCGCGGCTTTCACTCTGGGCGAAAAATCCGGCGTCGGCTTCCTCTCGACGCGCGTGCGCGTCAACTCCTACAGCAATGTCCATGCGGTCGCGGAAACGCGCGACGGCGCGCTGCATAGCGCGGTGAAATTTGTAAAGGCTTCGGGCGGCTGCTCGGCGCCCGCCGGAAAAAACGCCGACGACGTCGCCGCCAATCTCGGCAAGATGAAATATCGCGAATTTGCGAGCAATGATCCGAGGCGCCGCGAGGCGCAGATCATGATCCGTCATCCCAATAATTCCGGGATGCAGATGGATCAGCTCACACATCTTTATATTCCCGCGCATTACATCGACCATGTCGAAGCGCGTCAGGGCGACGATCTCATTTTTTCGATGGAGGGCGGAATTTCCCTGTCGGAAGATCCGAACTTCCGCTTCTCTTTCACGCACACCGGCGCAAAAACGCTTTCAGTGCTCGCAAGAGATACGCGCGGGAATATTTTCAACGCCGCATGGCCGATCGGCGAGGCGTCGTAACGGGCGCCCGGCGGTCAACGCCCGATGCGGCGCTCCTGCGCACCCGCCGGTCGTCGCGTCGTCGCGGAGAGACTGCGCTTCCGCGCGATCAAACGGATGCGCGGATGATTGTTCGAACTGGCGGCGGCGCGCGTCACCGCTTGACGCCGCCGCAGAACGCATCCTTCAAACGCACGCTACGCGCCCCAGATGGTCAAGGCCACGGAGCCGATGAGCGGCAGCGCCGACAGCACGCAGATTGCGGTGACGCAGGCGTAGGTTTCCCTGTCGCTGGCGCCCGTGGCCAGAACGAGATTCCGGGGGGATTTACGAACCGCCATTTGACGAACTCCACGCAGTAGCGAGCCCGCGCGTGACATGCGCGATAGGGACATGTCGGGAAAAGCTCGCACGCAGGGCTTAACGCCCGGCGCATGGAAGTAGTTCCAATTTTATGGATTGGCCCGATGCCGAATGAGTTAACAGCGGCAAGGTTAACGCCGACTTAGCGATACGAAAAAGCGCCGTTTCTGCGCGAACATAAACGTCGCGCGCACAATTGCGAAAGCGGCGTCGACGTTACGCGGAACGCGCGCGACGGCGCATTCCGCAATCTCTCACGACGCTTTGCGCATCCGCGTCGACCCCGCGCCACGCGGCGCAGCGGCGCCGGGATTTTCGTTGAACAATTCGGCGAGCTTTTCGGTCATGGCGCCGCCCAGCTCCTCGGCGTCGACGATCGTCACCGCACGGCGGTAATAGCGCGTCACATCATGTCCGATGCCGATAGCGATAAGTTCGACGGGCGACTTCGTTTCAATGTCGTGAATGATCTGGCGCAGATGGCGCTCCAGATAATTGCCGGCATTGACGGACAGAGTTGAGTCATCGACCGGCGCGCCGTCCGAAATCATCATCAGAATGCGTCTTTGCTCGGCGCGCGCAAGCAGGCGCCGATGCGCCCAGTCGAGCGCCTCGCCGTCGATGTTTTCCTTCAGCAAGCCTTCGCGCATCATCAGGCCGAGATTGCGTCGCGCCCGCCGCCAGGGCGCATCCGCCGCCTTGTAGATGATATGGCGAATGTCGTTCAACCGGCCGGGTTCCGGCTTTTTACCGTCCGTAATCCAGGTCTCGCGCGATTGTCCGCCCTTCCAGGCTCTGGTCGTAAAGCCCAATATTTCGACCTTCACGCCGCAGCGCTCCAGCGTGCGGGCGAGAATGTCGGCGCAGGTCGCCGCGACGGTGATCGGACGCCCGCGCATCGAGCCGGAATTATCGAGCAGCAGCGTCACCACGGTGTCGCGGAAATCCGTGTCCTTTTCCCGCTTGAAGGAGAGCGGCTGCTGCGGGTCGATAACCACGCGCGGCAGACGCGCCGGATCGAGCATTCCCTCTTCGAGATCGAATTCCCAGGAGCGGCTCTGCTGCGCCATCAGGCGGCGCTGAAGACGATTGGCGAGCCGGCCGACCACCGACGACAAATGCTGAAGCTGCTTGTCGAGATAAGAGCGCAGCCGATCAAGCTCCTCCACGTCGCATAATTCTTCGGCGCGCACGATCTCGTCAAATTTCGTCGTATAGGCCTTGTAATCGGAACCCGAACGCTCGGACGGCGGCATATTCGGGCGCCGTGCGTCGGGCGCTTCGCCCGTGTCGCCATCGTCCATTTCGTCGCGCGTCTCGCCATAGGGCGCTTCCCTGGTTTCGCTCTCGCCCTCCTGCTCGGCGTCTTCCGCGCTGATCGAGGTCTCCATATCGTCCTCGGCGGATCTATCGGAGTCCCGATCGTCCTCGCGGCCCTCGTTCTTTTCGGGATTGTCGGGCGTCTCGTCCTTATCGTCGTCGATCTCGTCGTCGTCGCGCGATTCGGCGCCGCTCATGTCGAGATTGGTGAGAAGCTGATTGACGAGCTGCGCGAAACGGCGCTGATCCTCCACCGCCCCGCCGAGCTTTTCCAGCTCCGCGCCGCCCCGCTCCTCGATCCACCCGCGCCACAGATCGACGACCTTGCGCGCGCTCGGCGGCGGCGCGAGGCCGGTGATCGTCTGCCGGGCGATCAACGCCAGCGCGTCTTCCAATGGCGCTTCCTCGCGGCGCGTGACGTCGGCGTAATGCGCGCGCGCAAAGCGATCGTCCAGCATGGCGCCGATATTGGCGGCGACGCCGGTCATGCGCCGCGCGCCGACGCATTCGACGCGCGCCTGCTCCATTGCGTCAAAGGCGGTGCGGGCGTCCGGCGTGAGCGGCGCGAGGCGCCGGTGCAGCCCCTCGTCGTGACAGGCGAGCCGCAGCGCGATTGAATCGGCCTGGCCGCGCAGGATCGCCGCATCCTTCGCCGAAAGCTTGCGCGGCGGCTCGGGCAAGCGCGCTTTGAAATCGCCCCCCGCGCCGACAAGCGAGGGCCGCTCCGGCGCATAGCTCACTTCCAGCGCCGGCGACTTCGCCATGGCGCGCATGGCGCCGGCGACGGCGCGTTTGAACGGCTCCTGCGGCGCTTCCTTGGGCTGCGCGGGTTTGCGGTTGCTGCTCATCGTCAAAAATTCGCCTTCGCCATCGGTCGGATCGCCCCCGCCGACGCGGAGGCGCACCTCTTATAACCGGATTTGCGCGTCGCTGGCGCGCGAAAAACAATCATCTCGCACGTCGCCGCCCGGGCGCAGACTGTAGACATGTGACGGATATGTGAAGCACATTGACATTCAAGGGTCTGAAATATTTACGCTTTGGCAAGCTCGCCAAGCAAACATGAAGCAACACATTCAATAGTCAATACAATAAATCTAATATTCGCTTCGGACACGGCCGGCGACGCGCCGGAGAAAATGCAAAAAAGTTATTTCTTGTCAGGGAGAAACACCGAGCCAAACGCGTGAAGAAAAAATGCCAAAATCGACCGAGCTATACGAAATAAAAACCGAGTTCCGCGACGTCGAGGACTTATGCCTGAAATGGCGCGTTCTCGCCGAATCCGACGGTCTGCCTCCCTATGAGGAGCTGGGCGTCGGCAGTCTGGGGCGTCTGGCCGACGATCTCGCGCTGGTGAAGCCCTCGGGCGCCGCGTTCGAGATCGCCTTTTGCGGCGAAACCCTTCGCCGCCTGTTCGACGATCCGCCGCGCGGCGCGCCGATCAGCGATCTGCCGCGGAATTTCGCCGCGCCCTTTCTCGATGCTCTGCAGCGCGCCCAAACGGTGCGCCATCCCGTCTCCACTCTCGCGCGCCGCGTGACCGCCGGCGTCGTCGCGACGATGGAGCTGGTGGTGTTTCCTCTGGCGCAACGGCGCCGCGGCGATGTGTTTCTCGTCTTTCTGCGCGACTCATCCACGCGATATGATCTCCTCGACGCGCTTTACGAGGCGACCGACGACGGGCTCGCGACGCTGGCCGCGCTTTACGGCCCGACGCATGAAGTCGACGATTTATTGATCATAAATCTCAACAGCAGCGCCGCTCGATTGCTCGGCGGCGCCGAGACTGCGCTGCTGTGGCGGCGGCTGTCGGAGGCGATGCCCGCCTGGCGCGCCAATGGCATGATCGCGCGTCTCTGCGCCAGTCTCGAACGGCGCCGGCGCGATGAATTTGAAGCGAGCCTGCGCATCGCCGATGGCGCCGTCGCGCATTTGCGCGTCAGCGCGACGCCGATGGGCGACCTCGTCGGCATGACGCTCACCGATGTCACGGATTTGAAGCAGCGCGAGGCCTCATTCCGTCTGTTGTTCGAACACAATCCCATGCCCATGTGGGTGTGCGATCCGCGCACCCTGGCCTTTCGCGCCGTCAATGACGCCGCCGTCATTTGCTACGGCTATGCGCGCGAGCGCTTTTTGACGCTGGAGCTTGCCGATATTTTTGTCGATGCGCCCTTTGGCGCGGCGCTGCGCCGCGACGGGCTGACCGCGGAAGCTTTTTCGCCCGACGAACTCTGGCTCAACCGCACGGCCGACGGGCGCGTGCTGAAAATCCAGATTTTCGTGCGCGAGCTTGTCATCGACGGACGCAAATCATTGCTGATGGCCATGGTGGATGTGACCGCCCAGCATGATGCCGCCATGCGCATCGCGCATCTTGCGCATCACGACGATCTCACCGGCCTCGCCAATCGCGCCTTGTTTCACGCCCGCCTCACACAGGGCCTTGCGGCGCCGGGCCTCGGCGGCGCGCAGCTTGCGGTTCTTTACGTCGATCTCGACGGCTTCAAATATGTCAACGACGCCTTCGGCCATCCCGTCGGCGACAAGCTGCTGATCGAGGTCGCGGAGCGGCTGCGGCGAGCGACGCCGCCGGGCGATCTCGTCGCGCGTCTTGGCGGCGACGAATTTGCCGTGCTGCTCCAACAGGGCGCCTGCATCGAATGCGTACAGGATTTCGCTGCGCATATCATCGACAGCATTGCGCAGCCCTATCGGATCGACGGCAATGAGATCAGAGTCGGCGCCAGCATCGGTTTTGCTCTTGCGCCGGACGACGCCGGCGACGTCGATACGCTGCTGCGCGACGCCGATATTGCGCTCTACCGCGCCAAGCGCGACGGCCGCGGCGTCTGGCGTCGTTTCCAGCCGCAAATGGCGGAGCTTATTCTCAAGCGCCGCTCGCTGGAGACCAGCCTGCGCAATGCGCTCAGCGCGCAGGAGCTACAGCTGTATTATCAGCCGCTCGTCGATGTCGAACGCGACGAAATCGTCGCCTTTGAAGCGCTGTTGCGCTGGAATCATCCGACAGAAGGGCTCGTCCCGCCGGATGTGTTCATTCCCATCGCCGAGGAAACCGGGCTGATCGGCCCCATCGGCGAATGGGCGCTGCGCGACGCCTGTTTCGAGGCGGCGCGCTGGCCGGACTCCATCAGCGTTTGCGTCAATCTTTCGCCGATGCAGTTTAACGCCCGCACGCTGCCGCAGACGATTCTCTCTGCGCTTGCGGCCAGCGAGCTTGCGCCGCAGCGGCTGGAGCTGGAAATCACCGAATCGGTCATTCTCGCCGAGAGCCAGGCCAATCTCGCCGCGCTGCATCAGATTCGCGGGCTTGGCGCGCGCATTTCCATGGATGATTTCGGCACGGGCTATTCGAGCCTCAATTACCTGCGCTCTTTCCCCTTCGACAAGATCAAGGTCGATCGCTCCTTTGTGAAGGAGCTGCCGCATAATCAGGAATGCGGCGCCATTGTGCGCGCCGCCGCCGGCATAGCGAGCTGCCTCGACATCGCGCTGGTGGCGGAAGGCGTGGAGACGCAAGAGCAATTGAAACATTTGCGAGCCGAAGGCTATGCGCAAATGCAGGGCTATCTCTTCGGCCGCCCGACGCCGGCAAGCGAAATTGCGGAACTGCTGGAAAAGGAAGCGAAACGCCGGGCGGCGTGAGTGCTGGCCATCGTCGCCGCAAAGGGACGCCCGACATACGTGCGCTGAAAAACCCCGCGCAAATCACCAGGCAGTGCGGGCATGGAAGGAACGGTTGACGCGCCTTTTTAATCAGGCGGCCGGAACCGCCCCCTCCCTCACCCTCCCCCGCTTCGCAGGAGAGGGAGGCGGCAGGCGTTACGCGCAATTTCGATGAAGCGCGTTCTTTTCTCCCTCTCCCGCGAAGCGGGGGAGGGAGAGGGCCAAAACCCGCCCCGTTAGGTCATCACCACATTGACCGCGCTTTCCGGCAGTTCCTTGCCGAAGCAGCGCTGGTAGAACTCCGCGACCAGCGGGCGCTCCAGCTCGTCGCATTTGTTCAGGAAGGTGAGGCGGAAGGCGAAGCCGAGATCGCCGAAAATATCGGCGTTTTCGGCCCAGGTGATGACCGTGCGCGGGCTCATCACCGTCGAGAGATCGCCGGCCATGAAGGCGTTGCGGGTCAAATCCGCGACGCGCACCATTTTATTGGCGGCGTCCTTGCCCTCTTTGGTTTTCTGGAAACTCTTCACCTTGGCGAGCACAATATTCGTCTCGGCGTCATGCGGCAGATAATTCAGCGTGCTCACAATGGACCAGCGGTCCATCTGGCCCTGATTGATCTGCTGCGTGCCGTGATACAGGCCGGATGTGTCGCCGAGCCCGACCGTATTCGCCGTCGCGAACAGGCGGAAGGCCGGATGCGGGCGGATAACGCGGTTCTGATCCAGCAGCGTCAGCCGGCCCGAAACCTCCAGCACGCGCTGAATGACGAACATCACATCCGGCCGGCCGGCGTCATATTCGTCGAACACCAGCGCAATATTGTGCTGAAGCGCCCAGGGCAGAATGCCGTCGCGGAATTCGGTGACCTGCTTGCCGTCCTTCAGGACGATGGCGTCCTTGCCGACGAGATCGATGCGCGAGACATGGCTGTCGAGATTGACGCGCACGCAGGGCCAATTGAGCCGCGCGGCGACCTGTTCGATGTGAGTCGATTTGCCGGTGCCGTGATAGCCAGTGACCATCACGCGGCGGTCGCGCGCAAAACCCGCGAGAATGGCGAGAGTGGTGTCCCGGTCGAAAAGATAGTCGGGATCGACGTCCGGGACATGCTCGCTGCGCGCCGAATAGGCCGGAACCTGCATGTCGACGTCGATTTTGAACATATCGCGCACCGAGACCGTGATATCGGGCGTCGGCGAGGCAATATTGGCGTTTTTATCGGCTACGGCCTGCAAAATCGTCCTCCGTCTCGCGCTCTCTTCGGGGCGCGGTCTTTGAGCGCCCGGTTTGTGTCGCGAAACCCTCAGACGAGCCGGGCGGCCCTCAGCGTCTTATAGGCATGAATGATTTCCCGCAATTTTTCCTCGCAGGAACGGTCCCCGCCATTGGCGTCCGGGTGGTGTCGCTTGACGAGGTCCTTATAGCGGGTCTTGATGTCCTCCGCACGCGCTGTGTCGTCGAGACCGAGCGCATCCAAAGCCCGCATGGTGACGGGCGAATAGCGCGGCTGCGACGGCCGCGCCGCGCGTGCGTGGCGGCGTTGGCGGAACTGCCCGAGCGGATCAGCAAATCCGGCGCCGCCGGCGGGCGCGCCCTCCTCGCGAAAGCCAGGCTCGCCGCGACGCACGCCCATGGACCACGTCGGCCGATGGCCGATCGTGTCGTCTTTCAGATATTTGGACACGGCCGCATCGGTCATGCCATTGAAATAATTATAGGTGCTGTTGTACTCGCGCACATGCTCCAGGCAAAAGCAGAAATATTGCCCCTCGCGCAGCCGTCCCATGGGCGCGCGAAATTCGCCCTTTTGCGCGCAGCCGGGCGAGTCGCAGCGCATGGCCGGCGCGGCGCTTTCCTGCCGCGCAGTGTTCGGCTTCATGCGGATTCGATCAAAGAGGGGCGAATTCAGGTCCATGGCGAGCTATTATGACTGAGGAATGCGGGCCGGCAAGCGATACTCGCGCAAGGTTACCCGAGCGTGAGCTTTTCTCCGGCGCAACGCGAAACCCTCGCGCCGGAGGACAACTTACGACAGGCCCCTCTTTTGCGTGCGGCGCGCAGAGCGCGCAAGGCCGGAATCGAAACCAACCGCGGCCGGGCCGCGACACAAGCGTCAGGAGACCAGGAATATGGGCGTCATCAAGGACACTATCACCCGCAAGCTGCAGGACGCGCTGGCGCCGGCGACGCTGGAGGTGATCGACGAGTCGCATCATCACGCCGGCCACGGCCACCATCACCCGGACGGCGAAAGCCATTTTCGCGTGGAGGTGGTGAGCGCCGCTTTTTCAGGCAAATCCCGCGTGCAACGCCACCGCCTCGTCAATGAGCTTCTGGCGGACGAGCTTTCAACGCGCGTCCACGCCCTCGCGATAGGCGCCAAAGCCCCGGAGGAAGCGTGAAAAAGCGCCCGTGAAAGGCGCAACAGGACGCATAAAGAGCGGCTTGACTTCCCCCGGAGGCGCCGCCTATACCCTTCCGGCCTTTGACCTTCGAACGGCGGTCCCACCGCCGGGCGAAGCTATCGAGAGTCATGGCGGAGTAGCTCAGTCGGCTAGAGCAGAGGAATCATAATCCTTGTGTCGGGGGTTCGAGTCCCTCCTCCGCTACCACCGATCCCCCCGACGCAGTGATGCGCATGTTGGGATAGAGATTCGGCGCATCCATAAGCAACGCAAGGCGTCCCTGTAGTTCGATCTTGAATCCGTCGCCCGACGGTTTGACGACGACCTTTGCGACCAACTCACGAATTTTCTCTGCCGCCTCCGCATTGTCCGGGGTAACCCCTCGGCCAAAAACGTCGTTCATCTGTCCAACAAGCTTTTCGAAATGCCGCAGCGCCGCCGGGTGCAAGCCAACAATCTTTTCCGGCTCCGGTTGCGCTTCCAGCTCCGCCATAAGCGCCATTTTTTGCGCCTGAGCTTCTTTCATCCTCGGTCCCGGAACGTCGACCGGAACACGTTCCGATTCATAGTCCGACCACATGCGGTCGAGGGATCTCTGAATTTCGGCCAGCTTGCTCTCGAGCTTACCGCGCTGCCTGACCTTGTCAGCCGCCAGACGCTCGCGCTCTTCCTGATATGTTCTAACAAACTCCCTCAGAAGCTTCGGCGCCTTCAGGTGTTGCTGCAAGCCTGCCAAGACCGCCTTTTCGATCTCATCGAGATAAAAAACTTTGCGATTCGAGCAGGCTCCGGCCTCCTTCATGGTCGAGCAATGAACGCGAACCCTTCCATGTGTGTCAATCGGCATCCAATAGCGGCTCTGACTCACTTTTGATGCAGTCGCGGCGCCGACTGGCGCTGGTTTCACAAGGGAATCAGCGCCATGACGACAGCCCTGCGACCATCCGCAATCGTTCCACCCGACTTTCGGGCTGAGCCAAATTTGCACGCCGAATAACACGAGGCGGGGGCTCGTCACCGCTCGTCCTCGCCGTGCGCTCCGACCTCACGCTCGCTGAACAGGTTCAAGCCCCCGGCGCGACATGGCTCGATCGGCGCCTCGTCGCCACAGAGCCGGCGCCACTCTCCGAGAATGGTTTTGGTCGCGATGTGCGGGACGCGCTGGAGGCGCGCACCGAGCATCTCATCTCGGAAGGGCTCGCTCGTCGACAAGGCCCGCGCGTCGTTTTCGTTCGCGACCTGCTCGATACACTGCGGAACCGGGAACTCGACTCTGTCGGCGCACGCATCACCGCCGAAACCGGCCTCCCGCGCCACGCCGTTTCTGAGGGAGAAACCGTCGCCGGCGTCTACCGCAGTCGCCTCAGCTCGCGTCAGGCTGCTTCGCCATGACCGACGACTGCCTCGGCTTCCGGTTCCTGCCCTGGTCGCCGGCGCTGGAGAAAGAAATCGGCAAGCAGGTGTCTGGCGTTATGTCGCCGGGCGGCGGCGTGGATTGGAGTTTTGGACGGACGCGCGGGATCGAGCGATAGGGCGAAATTGCTCCGCCGTTGACACGCGCGCGCTTCTTTTGCCGATTTCCCGAGATCTGAGAGAAAGCTCCTACGTCGATGCGGTCTGCGCCAGCCACGCGGCGATATCGTCGATCGACCGGAACAGCGTTGATGAATCCGAACTCGACGGGATGAAGCCGCACGACTTCCAGAATGCTTCGGTCTCTCCGTCAATCGCCCGAACGATGACCGCCCGCCCGCCGATTGTCTCTGCCGCCGCGACACAACGCTCCAGCGCGTGCCTCAGAAGCGCGCTGCCAACACCTTTACCCGCATAAGCAGTATCGACGGCAAGCTGACCGAACAGAACGCACGGAACCGGATCGGGTGGCCGACCTGTGCGTAATTTGCGGGACAGAACCGATGGCGGAACCGCCGTCGGCGCAAGTCCGTAGAAGCCTATCACGCGAGTGTTCTCCCGGATGACGATCGCGCGGGTGAAGCCTCTTGCCTGATTGGCGAGAGCATAGGTGCGGAGCCAGTTGTTCAGTGCGGATTTTCCGCAATCGAACGCCGACAGATCGTGATCGGCATTGAGTGGCTCGGGCGGCGAGATCATCCTTTCGATGCTTCGCCCCACGGCGCCTTCCGCGAGAGCCGTTCCAGCATCTTCACCGGAATGGCGGCAACCGGCGCGTCAATGGCGGCGACGAACTGCTCGAAAGCCTCAGGCGCCAGCCGCACAACGGTCTCGTTGAGAATTGCGATCTGGGCGTCGTGAAGCGCCGCGCGGCGCATGAACTCAGTTCGGGAAAGCCCGCTCAGCTCCGCGCCCCGGTCGATAATGCCGAGATCGTCGTTCCGGAAACGCATCGAAACCGCCACATCCCGCTTTCGGGCCAGATCGACCATGCCGCATCTCCTTGTATTGCGTTTCTATATACGCATTTTTTCCCCGGAAAAGCCAGCCCCATGGCCGTTCAGCTCCTCACAGCTGCAGCCTCCGTGCTGACGGTGGGCGCCGTCGCGGGAAAAGGAAATCGGCAAGCGCCTGTTGGGCGTCATGTCGCCGACGGCGGCGTGGGCGCCGATCAGTTGAGCCGGGTCATCGCCCGCGTCGGAGCGCCTTGCCATTCGAGCCGCCAGATGTCGCCCTGCCGCAGATTCTGAACCAGATCCGGCCGGAAAGCGACGCCGCACGCGCCACCGGTGTGGCGAACCGACGGGTAGACAATCCCGTTACTCGCAGCTCCTGTCCTCAGCCGACGGGCGAGCGTCTGGCCGGCAGAATAGGCGACGCCGGGGTCGTCGCGAAAGGCGGGCTCGCTTTCAGCCTCGGCGCCGCGACGATCGTGAGTTTGAACAGCGCCAACGCCTCCTTGGTGAAGGCGTCTCCCGCCGCGCGATCTCATCGGCGGCGACAGCCGTACGCGAATAACATGTCGACACCGCGATCGAACGGACGCGCCTGTGACAAATATGCCGCGCCGCGACAGATAAAGCTCCAACGCGCGATAAGTTCTGACTTTCATTCTTGACGACGACGTGTATTGACGCCGACCCTTGACGGGCGCCTCGCTGACGGCGCGTCGTTCGGAGATCGATAATGGCGCGGCGCATTTCCAGAACCACCGTCATCTTGAGCCTATTATTGTCCACAGTAGTGGTCGCACCGGGCATGGCCGCGGATCTTTTCACGCAACAAGCGCCGCCGCCTGCCTTTAGCTGGAGCGGATTTTACGTTGGATTCCATGGCGGCTACACATGGACGGGCGACAATGGCGTCGTCACCGCTTCGGGCAATCTCGTCGACGGCGGAGCCACCCCCGGCCTTTGGGGAAACGCCTCGGCGCTGGGCGCGAGCGGCTTTGCCAATGCACGCCTCAACGGCTTCGTCAGCGGCGCGCAAGCCGGCTATAATTGGCAGTTCGCCGAGCGCTATGTTCTGGGTTTTGAGGCGGACATCGCCGGCGCCGGCGTGCGCGGCGGCGGCGGGCTGCTGAACGTGACGCCGACAGGCGTTGGCGGCTCTTCCGCCGTGACAAGCAGTACAGTGGACCGCAGCCTCGAACATTTGGGAACGGCGCGCGCGCGTCTCGGCTATGCGGTCACGCCGACGCTGCTCGCCTATGCGACCGGCGGTCTGGCCTATGGCGGCGTCGACGTCAGAACGACGATCCGGCAGACGCTGACGCCCTCCGCTCTGATCTCAAATGGCGGCAAGGCCGATATCTATGACGTTCGCGTCGGCTGGGCGCTCGGGGCCGGCGTCGAATATGCGTTTGCCAAAAATCTGAGCGCGAAGGTGGAATATCTTTATTACGATCTCGGCGTGTTCGCGCCGGGCGCCGGGCGCACCACGCCTTTGGTTCAGACCAGCATTCTCACCGGCGCGCTGGCGGTCGCCAACGCAACCAATCTATCGACGCGCTTCAACGGCCATATTGTGCGCGTCGGACTGAACTATCGTTTCGACGGAACGGGACCCGATGCCTCTCCCTCTCCCTTATCGGCTCCCACGCTGATTGCTGCGGCTGCGCCGGCCTTCGGCGACTGGCGTGTGTCGCTGACGCCCTATATGTGGGCCGTCGGTATGAACGGCAGCGTGACCGCGAAGGGCAAGACTGTCGGGACGGATGCAAGCTTTATCGACTCGCTGACACAATCCAGCTCTTTCCCGCTCGCCTTCATGGGCCGCATCGAGGCGCGCAACGGGCCGGCGTTCTTTTATGGCGATCTCGCCTGGATGCAGGTGCGATTCTCCGGTTCCTCCTTGAGGCTGAACACGCCGACTCTGGATGCGAACATCGCTTTGCGCGCCGACGCGCGGCTGAAGCAGACGCTCGCCATTGGCGAAGCCGGCGCTGGCTATGAGCTGGCGCGCTATAGTCTTGGCGGGGGACCGGACGCTTTCGTCGCCGTCGACGCTTATGGAGGGCTTCGCTACTGGTTTCTGGGCGTCGATCTTGACCTCGACGCGCTCGGCGCAATCGATTCTCGGCTCCTGGACGTGCAGCAGGTCGGCGCCAAAGCGATTTCGAAATCCGGCAATATCCAATGGATCGATCCGGTGATCGGCGGGCGCGTGCGTTATCAAACGCAGTCCGGGGAAGAGTTCCAGTTTCGCGGCGACATTGGCGGCTTCGACGTCGGCAGCAAATTCGGCTGGCAGGCCTATGGCGGTTACAGCCGCGACTTCCAATTCGCCGGTCTCAATCTCACCAGCCTCATCGGCTATCGCGCCGTTTCGGTAAATTACGCCGCCGGTTCAGGCGCGACGGCGCGCGGTCTTAACACAATCGTCCATGGCCCGGTGACAGGCATGGCCTTGCGGTTCTGACCGCGGTGATTGTTCTCGTCCGCCCGCGCATCTGTGGCGCCGCGGACGAGACTTCAGTCGGGGACGACCGATGACGCTCGGAGGAGCGGTCGTGAAATGTGTCGCGCGTGACCGATCACCACCGCCGGCGGTGAACGCGATAATGATGGACCGGCGCGCGATAGGGATGCCGCACGACAGCCCCGCCTCGCACCCCGGCGCAGCCGGCGCCATGCGGGCCTCTTGCGCAGACGACCGCATTCGCGTCGGCGGGTTCAAATGTCCAGGCGCCTAATATTGTAGCGATGCCGAGCGCGGCGAGAGAGAGAATTTTCATTTGCGCTTCCTCATGTCATTTTCTGCCGAGAATCGTAAAATTTAATGCGCGCGCATAATGAG
>Ga0265328_10000907_pt1 | contig 13686 bp, 12 predicted proteins | sample 41624metaG_FD_202086 | JGI IMG/M metagenome (GOLD analysis project Ga0265328, IMG submission 202086) | Rhizosphere microbial communities from Carex aquatilis grown in University of Washington, Seatle, WA, United States - 4-16-24 metaG | ecosystem: Host-associated > Plants > Roots > Rhizosphere...
CGAGGCGGCGGCGAAGGCCGATATCGAGCGCGGCATGGCGGCAGTGGAAAAGGCGCTGGGGCAGGCGCCCGGCGCAAAGCTCAAGACGCCCTTCTTCCGTTTTCCGGGCTTCGCCGACACGCCGGAGCTGCTGGACTGGCTCGCGGCGCGCGACATCACCGTCTTCGGCGCGGATTTATGGGCCTCCGACTGGCGCTGGATGAGCCCCGAGGCGGAGCTGGCCCTGACCCTCTCGCGGCTGGAGGCGGCGGGCGGCGGCGTGATCCTGTTCCACGACAGCAAGCAAACGACGGCGGCCATGCTGCCCGATTTCCTGCGCGCGCTGAAAGAGCGGGGATATAAAGTCGTTCACATCGTCCCCGGCGCCGGCCCGACCCCGCTGGAAGAGGCGCCCGCCGGATGGAGCTCCACGACGGAGCCCGTGGTGCAGCGCGTGCTCGGCGGTCGGGGGAAGAGTTGAGCGCGCGGCTTTTCGCGCGGCGTCGACTGACCGGAAGGCCTCTCTTCACATTGCCTCCCGCTCCCCTCTGGCCTATGACGCTAGCTCCAACGCCATTGCCGGATGAATGAGACCAACGCCTTGCTCACGACCCCGACCGACACGCTGAATGAGCTGCGCGCCGAGATCGATCGGATCGATCTTGAGATGCATCGGCTGCTGATTGCGCGTGGCGAGATCATTGACCGGCTGATCGAGGCCAAGCGCGCGCAGGGCGGCGGCTCCGCCTTCCGGCCGGATCGCGAGGCGAAGATGATGCGCGCCATCGTCGAGCGGCATCACGGCCTGCTGCCGGTCGACGCCGTCGAGGGCGTGTGGCGCGTCATCGTCTCGACCTTCACTTATGTGCAGTCGAATTACGCCGTCCATGCGGATGATTCCGGCGGCGACGCGCAGATGCGCGACAGCGCGCGCTTTCACTTCGGCTTCACCGTGCCTTATGTCGCGCATCATGGCGCCCTCGCGGTCATTGACGCGGTGACGCGCTCCTCCGGCGATCTCGGCGTTTTGCGCGCCGCCGGCGGCATTGGCGACGGCGCCTGGTGGGCGCGGCTCATCGGCGCCGATGCGCCGAAGATCATTGCGCGCCTGCCCTTTGTCGAGCGCCCGGATCACCCGGCGGGCCTGCCGGTCTTCATCGTCGCAAGGCTCGCGGGCGACGCCGCTTCGCCCGATATCGCGCTGCACGCCGTCGGCGCGCCGGCCTGGAGCCACGCCATTCCCGCGGCCGTCAGCGGTTTGCAGGGCGAAATTCTCGCCAGCGCGCCGCATGACGGCGGATTGTCCCTTCTTGTCGCGGCGCCGGGGGCGGCGACGAGCGGCGCTTTCGTCGACGCCCTGTCGCGCGCGGGGGTCGCCGGCGCCTCCGCCGCGCCGGTCGGGAGCCACGCCGCGCGCTTCGACCTCAATGAGGCGCGAAGCGCCGTCTTCGCGCCACGGAGCTGATGATCATGCCAAGACCGACGCCGCGGGCCGCCGTGCTCGCGATCGACGCCTATGTGCCGGGAAAAAGCGGCGCGCCGGGCGCGGGCAAAATCTTCAAACTCTCCGCCAATGAGACGCCGCTGGGGCCATCGCCCGCGGCGATCGAGGCCGCGCGCAATCTTGCGCCGGAGGCGGCGCTGTATCCCGAGGGTTCGTCGAGCGCGCTGCGCGCGGCGATCGGCGCGCGCTTCTCGCTCGATCCGGCGCGCATCATCTGCGGCGCCGGCTCCGACAATATTCTGGAGCTGCTCGCGGTCGCCTATGTCGGCCCGGGCGATGAGGGCGTTTACAGCCAATATGGCTTTCTGGAATATAAGATCGTGATCCTCGCCGCGGGCGGAACGCCCGTCGTCGCGCCGGAGGAAAATTACACGGCGAGCGTCGACGCGCTGCTCGCCAAAGTGACGCCGCGCACCAAAATCGTTTTTCTCGCCAATCCCAACAATCCGACGGGCACCTATCTTCCCGCGAGCGAGGTTTCGCGCCTCGCGCGCGCGCTGCCGCCGCAGGTTCTGCTCGTGCTCGACGCGGCCTATGCGGAATATGTGACGGCGGGCGATTACGAGGCGGGCGCGGCGCTGGTGGACGCGCATGAGAATGTGGTGATGACGCGCACCTTCTCGAAGATTTTCGGTCTCGCCGGGCTGCGGCTCGGCTGGGGCTACGGTCCCGCGCATGTCATTGACGCGCTGAACCGCATTCGCTCGCCCTTCAATGTGTCGAGCGTCGCTTCGGCGGCGGGCGTCGCGGCGCTGGGCGATCGCGCGCATCTTCAGGCGGCGGTCGCGCATAACGCCGCATGGCTGCCCTGGCTCGCCGGCGAGATTTCCGCGCTTGGCTACGAAGTTCTGCCGAGCGTCGGCAATTTTCTCAGCCTTCGCTTTGCGGACGCGGAAACCTCCGCAGCGGCCGATGGCTTTCTCGCCGCGCGCGGGCTGGTGCTGCGCGCCATCGGCGCTTATGGAATGCCTGAATTTCTGCGCCTCACCGTCGGCACGGAGGAGGCGAATCGTCTCGTCGTCGCGGCGCTCAAGGATTTCTCGCAAGGCGCGCGGGCATGAGCGCGGGCGCGCCGGTTTTCGACAAGCTCGCGCTGGTGGGGCTCGGCCTCATCGGCTCGTCGATTGCGCGCGCGGCGCGGGAGTTCGGGGCCGCGCGCGAGATCGCCGCATTGGACGCGTCGCCAGAGGTGATGGCGCGGGTGCGCGAGCTTGGCCTTGCGGACGAGGCCTCCGGCGATCCGGCCAAAGCGCTGAAAGGCGCCGATCTCGTCATTCTTTGTGTGCCGGTCGGCGCCAGCGGCGATGTCGCAGGGAAGCTCGCGCCGTTTCTGGAAAAAGGCGCGGTGCTGTCGGATGTCGGCTCGGTCAAGGCGTCAGTCGTCGCGCAGGTCGCGCCGATGACGCCGGAGGGCGTCGCCTTCATTCCCGCGCATCCTCTCGCCGGCACGGAATTTTCCGGGCCGGACGCCGGCTTTGCAAGTCTGTTCCGCAATCGCTGGTGCATTCTCACGCCGCAGGACGGGGAAGACCCCGCCCGTGTCGCGCGTCTCGCGGCTTTCTGGACGCGCTTTGGCGCGCGGGTCGAGAGCATGACGCCGCAGCATCACGATCTCGTGCTCGCGGTGACGAGCCATCTGCCGCATCTCATCGCTTATAATATTGTGCGCACAGCGGATGATCTCGGCGAAGACACGCGCTCGGAAGTGATTAAATTCTCGGCGTCCGGCTTTCGCGATTTCACGCGCATCGCCGCCAGCGATCCCGTCATGTGGCGCGATATTTTCCTGAATAATCGCGAGGCGGTGCTGGAGATGCTCGGCCGCTTCAATGAGGATTTAAGCGAGTTGCAGCGCATGATCCGCCGCGGCGACGGGGAGGGGCTGTTCGAACTTTTCACCCGCACGCGGGCCATCCGCCGCAGCATTGTCGAGCAGGGGCAGGATACGGACGCGGCGGATTTCGGCCGCGGCCGAAGCTGAGCGGCAGCCTGCGGCGCATCGCAATTTGCGCCGCCTTCGGCTATTGTTCCGCGCAAAGACGTGGCGCATTGCGACGCACGAGGGGCTTGTTCAGGCGTGGTCGGCGCTCGGGCGCGCCTTCATCGGCGGCGGCAGCCGCGCGATCGCCTCCATGGAGCAGCATAAGTTGAGCACTGAAAATGCGGCGCTGTCGCGACTGATTTCTTCGTTCGTTTCCCTCGCGCAGCTCGTCGCGCCAAAACGGCTTCTGGCGTTCGCCGCGCATCCCTCCGTGCATGATTTCCTCGGACGCGACCGGATCGACGCAGCGGGAAGCTGGATCAACAATGTCTTCATGCTGCCCTGGCGCCAGCGCCGCGCCCGGCAATTGCCGCGCGATGCGGAAACGAAAGCCTATCTGCGCGAGCATTTCTGCGAGCGGCCGTTCCGCACGCTGGAGACGACGCACACCGGCCTCGCCTTCTGCTGTTGTCCCGTTTGGCTGCCGACGCCGATCGGCGACCTCGCCTCCGATCCCGCGACGCTGTGGAACAGCCCGGCGGCGCGGGAAATTCGCGATTCAATCGTCGACGGCTCCTTCAGCCATTGCGACCATCGCAATTGCCCCTTTATTTCCGGGCGCATCCTGCCGCGGCGCGATTCCGCCGAGGCGCAGGAGATGATCGCGCAGCACCAATCCGGCGCGCCGGCGCCTTTTCCCACGCAGGTCGTGCTGAGCCACGACAAATCCTGCAATCTCGCCTGTCCCTCCTGCCGCTCCGGTCTGTATCTCGCGAATAAATCGCGTCAGGCCTCGCTGGATTCGCTGACCGAGACATCGATCCTGCCGCTGCTGCGCAATGCGCGGGAGGTGGTGATCACGGGCTCCGGCGACGCGTTCGGCAGCAATCATTTCCGCAATGTCATCAAGCGAATCACCTCGGGCGAATTTCCCGGGCTGGAGATTCATCTCCACACCAATGGTCAGCTGATGGACGAGCGCGCCTGGAGGGATTTGGCGCTCAAGGGCCATGTCGGCAGCGTGCAAATCTCCATCGACGCGGCGCAGGCCGACACTTACGCCAATGTGCGCCGGCCCGGCAATTTCGCCCGGCTGCTGAAAAATCTCGCATTCATCAAGACGCTGCGCGACAGCGGCGAGATTACGCATCTGCATTTCTCAATGGTGGTGCAGACGGCGAATTTCCGTGAAATGCCAGAATTTGTGACGCTCGGGCTCGATCACGCGGCGGATATCGTGTCCTTCAACATGATCCGCCAGCGCGACGTGTTCAGCCGCGACGAATTCGTCGAGGCCTTTATCGGCGCGCCGGATCATCCGCAGTATCGCGCGTTTCTCGACATGCTGCATGCGCCGGAACTGGCGTCGTCCATTGTCAATTGGGGCAATATGGACGCCTTCGCGCCGCCGGGCTGGTTGAACCGGGACACGGGAGAGGCGGGGCGCCTCTCCGCCTGAGCGGCGCGCGCGTCATGCCGCCCCTCATCGATTACAACCGATGAATGGTCGTCGGGGGGCGACGAAGCGACAGCCTGTTACGCCGCGGCGACGCGCGCCTCATTCTTGATGCGCTCGACCATGGAGCGCAGACCATTGGCGCGCTGCGGCGTCAGATGCGCGGCGAGGCCGAGCTGCTCGAACAAGGGCGCGGCGTCGGTGGTGAGAACCTCGCTCGCCGGACGCCCGGAATAAAGCGCCAGCACCAGAGCGACGAGGCCGCGCACAATCAGCGCGTCGCTGTCGCCGCGAAAATACAGCATCGGCTCCGGCGCGCCGTCGCGGCTGACGCTCGTCTCCAGCCACACCTGGCTGGCGCAGCCGCGCACCTTATTGTCCTCGCTATGCGCCTCTTCCGGCAGCGGCTCCAACGTGCGGCCGAGTTCGATCAGATAACGGTAACGATCCTCCCAGTCGTCGAGGAGGTCGAAATTGCCGATAATCTCGTCGATGGACATGTCCCGCTCGCTTTTCGTCTCTTGTCCGCGCCGCGCGATTTGTCCGCGGCTCTGCGGTGTATGCAAAGATAATACCGAAATTCGAGCGGGAGCGAAATTTATTGCGCCGGGGGCGGACCGCCGGCAGGGGCAGGGGCAGGCGCAGCCTTGGCCCCGGCGCCGATAGCGCGGGCCATTTCCACGAATTCGCTGGGCATCATGATGATGGTCATGGTGTTCTGCTCGGCGCCGACTTCCGTGATCATCTGCATCCGCCGCAATTCGAGCCCCGCGGGGCTGGCCATTATGGTTTCCGCGGCCTGTCTCAACAGGCCGGCGGCCTCCAGCTCGGCTTCGGCCTTGATCTGGCGGGCGCGCTTCTCGCGCAGCGCTTCGGCCTCCTGCGCCATGGCGCGCTGCATGGATTCGGGGATTTCGACATTTTTCATCTGCACGCGCTCGACCTTCACGCCCCAGGGCTCGGTGACCTTGTCGATGACGCCTTGCAGCGCGTCGGAGATCAAATCCTGCTCTTTCAGAACATCGTCGAGCGTGTGCTGGCCGATGAGGCTGCGCAGCGCGGTGATCGCCACTTGCGTGACCGCGTCGGCCACATCCGTCACCTCGATCAGCGAATTTGCCGGATTGACCACGCGCCGCCAGATGACGGCGTTGATTTTGATCGGCACATTGTCGCGCGTGATCGTCTCCTGCTGCGCGACGCTGGTGGTGGTCGTGCGCAGATCGACCGTGCGCGCCCATTCGACGATCGGCAGAAGCAGATAAAGCCCTGGCCCGCTGGTGCGCACATAGCGGCCAAGGAAGAACACCACCGCCCGCTCATATTGATTGGCGATGCGCACGCTCAGCAGCAAAATCAGCAGGACGAAGCCGATAGCGCCTGTGACGACGGGATGATGTTCGGCAAAAAGGATCAACTGCTCCATGACAGGTCTCCGGCTTGGCGCGGCGCGAGATTGACCGCAGGACTGCGGCTTTTTGCGGACGCTGCGCTATTGCGTCGGCGACAATTCTTCGCCGACGAGACGCAGGATTTCAGAGACGCTCGCGCCGGAATATGCGTCGCCGCACGGTTCGAGGCGCAGGACCGGTTCGCGCGTGCAGAGGCGCAGGCAATCGCGCGTTTCGAGGCGCAGGCGCCCCGTCGCCAATTCCGCCGCGAACGCCGTCTCAAGCGCGGTCTTGACCGCGGCGTGGAGCGCGCGCCCGGCGCCGTCCGCATCGCAGCGCGGGCCGACGCACATCAGAAGGCGCGCCGATTGTGACGGCGTTTCGGGCGCTGCGTCGTCGTCGTTGTTCATGCGCTTTCGATAGACGATCCGGGCGTTGCGGGCAAAACGCCGCGCGACAATTTTTGCGGGCGCCCTTCTGCCGCGCCGGCGCTATTCTCACATTTGCGCACACAGAAGAGCAGATCCGACGGCGCGAAAGGAGAGGAACAATGAGCTGTTGCGACAAGGGGCGCGGCGCGCCCGACCGACGCGGCGCACTGCGCCTGTTTGCGGCCCTCGCGGCCTTTTTTGGATTGGGCGGCGCGCTGGCGCGCGCGGCGGAGAAGCTCGCGCAGGCGGATGTCCTGTATCAGCTGAAGCCCCAGGGAAAGCAGCGCTGCGACAATTGCCGCGTGTGGGACCCGCCGAATAAATGTCTGAGCGTCACAGGCGAGATCAGCCCCTCCGGCTGGTGCAATATCTGGCGTCCGCAATATCGCTCGCAATATGCGCGCCCCGATGCGGACGGCAAGCTGACGCAGGGCGACGTCGTCTACCAGGGCCATCCCAAAGGCCTGCAACGCTGCGACAATTGCCGCGTCTTCCTGCCGCCGGACGCCTGTTCCTCCGTGCAGGGAAAGGTGAGCCCCGTCGGCTGGTGCAATATCTGGCGCAAGAGCGCCTGAACATTTTGCAAGGCGATCGGGCGAGGGACTTTGTCCTTCACCCGATCGCCCCGGGCATTTCCATTCATTTGATTGTTGGCGTGCGCCGCCCGTGGTAGCGTATGCACGCATTGATTGAAATTTTCCAGGAGCACGTTATGATCACGAAGCGCCGTTTCTGCGCGGTCGTCGCCGCAGTATGTCTCAACGCCGCCCCTGCCGTCGCCGGCTGCGTCTCCAATCCGCCGAACCAATCGGATTCAACCTTCCCCGCTTCGCTCGCGGGCAAGCTGGCGTTTCATCGCTATGTGAGTTACGGCGACGGCACGAGCCAGATTTATCTTTATGATTTCAGAGCGCACGCGCTTTCCCAGATCAGCGCCGCAAGCTGGGGAATCTCGGACCCCATGAACGCCGTCTTCAGCCGCGACGGCGCCTGGCTGCTGTTCATGGGCGTGAAGAACAACGCCTGGAATATTTTTCTGTATCCGCTCGGCAGCGCCAATCCGCCGTTCAATCTGACCAACAGCACGGGCGGAACGCGAAATGAAGACCCGAAATTCAGCGCCGACGGAACGAAAATCGTCTTCAAGCAAAATGGCGATGTGAAAATCGCGACATTGAGTTTTTCCGCGGGCGTTCCGTCGCTCTCGGCTCCGACCAATCTTACGGGAACGGCGCCGACGACGGAAAACTCCATGCCCTTCCTCGCGCCGGACGCCTCCGCGGTCTATTTCGCGACGGGCTCGGGCGCGACGCTGGGGCTGCACAAGCTGACCCTGGCGACAGGGGCCTCCGTGACCTTCGACGCGCCGTCGGGCCTTGCGGCCTATTATCCGATCGTGCGCGGCGACGGCCAGGTGTTCTATGCGCGCTGGGCGGACGCCGTCAGCCGCAACGATCAGATTTACATCAAGACCGCGGATTATCTGTCGACGCCGGTCCAGGCGCCGTTCAATGATTGCATCAGCGGCAATTCCGATCCCTGGCCGGTGAGCGGAACGAATTATGTGTTCTTCTCCTCGACGACCGCCGGCGGCTATCAGCTCTATCTCGGCGACGCCGCCTCCGGTCTGCGCTGGAGCCTCACGCAATTCGGCGTCAACGCCAATCTGTACACGACGCAGACCGCCAAGCTCGGCTCCAGCTATTTTGCGATTTCCAATCTCTCGCAGGGGCGCCCCGCCGCGGCCTCGACGAGCTATAACGCCAGCCTCACGCCGGACAAGGCCTTCGACGGCAACACAACGACGACGCGGTGGGATTCGCTTGAGGGGAGCGGCGTCGATCCGCAATGGTTGAGCGTCGATCTCGGCGCCGTGAAGACCATTGTCGGCCTCGATCTTTATTGGGACGCCGGCGCGCTGGTCTATGCGATTCAAACATCGAACGACAACGCCACCTGGACGACGATCTATTCGACGACGTCAGGCGTCGCCTGGGGCCATGTCGCGCTGAATGTTGCAGGTTCCGGGCGCTATGTCCGCATGTACGGAACGCAGCGCGCGACGCCCTGGGGCTATTCGCTCGACGAAATGCAGGTCTGGGGATATTGAGCGCGCCGGCGCCGGACTCCCGCCAGCCGGCGCCGGCCCTTTCCGTTTTCGTCCGCAAAGCGCTATTGCTCGCCCATGATGGATTCGGGCGAGGGCGGGGCGCGGCTCGTTGAAATTCTCGCGCCCGTCGCCGTAGACCAGACCTATTCCTACATCGCGCCGCCGGGCCTTGCGCTTGCGCCCGGCGATTGCGTGCGCGCGCCTTTGGGCTCGCGCGAGACGCTCGGCGTCGTGTGGCGCATCGACGGCCCGGCGCCGGCCGGCGCCAATCTGAAAACCATCGCCTGGCGCTATGATCGTCCGCCGCTGCCGGAAAAGCTGCGCGCCTTTGTCGATTGGGTGGCGCGCTGGACGCTGGCGCCGCGCGGCATGGCGCTGCGGCTCGCGACGCGCGCCGTTGAGGATGCCGGGCCGGATGCGCCGCGGCTGCTCTACCGGCTTGGCGGCGCGGCGCCGAAGCGCCCGACGCCGACGCGGGCGCGCGTGCTCGCCGCCGCCGAGGGCGGCCTCGCTTTCACCAAAAAAGATCTCACGGACGCCGCCGCCTGTTCCGCAGGCGTCATTGACGCGCTGGTGGATGAGGGCGCGCTGGAGGTGATCGCCGCGCCGCCGCCGCCCGTCGCGGCGCCGCTCGACGCGGATTTCAACGCCCAGGCGCTGGAGCGCGATCAGCAAGAGGCGGCGGATGCGCTCGCCGCGGCGGTCTCGGCCGGCGGCTACAAGCCCTTTCTGCTGGAAGGCGTCACCGGCTCCGGCAAGACCGAGGTCTATTTCGAGGCTGTCGCCGCCGCCCTGCGCGCCGGCGGGCAGGCGCTGGTGCTCATGCCGGAAATTGCGCTGACATCGCAATTTCTGGAGCGCTTTTCGGCGCGCTTCGGGGCCCGCCCGGCGGAATGGCATTCGGGCCTGTCGGATAAAAAGCGCGCGCGCGTGTGGCGCGCGGCGGCGCTCGGCGAGGCGAAGGTCGTCGCCGGCGCGCGCTCGGCGCTGTTTCTGCCCTTCTCCAATCTGCGCCTGATCGTCGTCGATGAGGAGCATGAGGGCGCCTATAAGCAGGAGGACGGCGTCTCCTATCATGCGCGCGACATGGCCGTGGTGCGCGCGCGCATCGAGGATGCGGCCGTCGTTCTCGCATCGGCGACGCCCTCCATCGAGACGCGCGTCAATGCGTCGAGCGGGCGCTATGCGCATCTGCGTCTTGCGGCGCGCGCCGGCGCGCGGCCCATGCCGGTTCTGGACGCGATCGACATGCGCGTCGAAGGCGCCGAGAAAGGCCGATGGATCGCGCCGCGCCTTGCGCTCGCTGTCGGCGAAACCATCGGGCGCGGCGAACAGGCGCTGCTGTTTCTCAACCGGCGCGGTTATGCGCCGCTCACCCTGTGCAAAGCCTGCGGTCATCGTTTCCGCTGCGAGCAATGCGACGCCTGGCTTGTCGAACATCGCTTCCGCCGCGCGCTTGTGTGCCATCATTGCGGCCATGTCGAGCGCCGGCCGAACGCCTGCCCGGAATGCGGCGAGGAAGAATCGCTCACCGCCTGCGGCCCCGGCGTCGAGCGCGTTGCGGAGGAGGCGGCGACCTTATTCCCGCAGGCGCGCATTCTCGTGCTGTCGTCGGATTTCCCCGGCGGCGCCGAGCGGCTGAGGCGCGAGCTTGAAGAAATAGAGCGCGGCGCTTTCGATATTGTCATCGGCACGCAGCTTGTCGCCAAGGGGCATAATTTTCCGCATCTGACGCTTGTCGGCGTCGTCGACGCAGATCTGGGGCTTGGCAGCGGCGATCCGCGCGCGGCGGAGCGCACCTTTCAACTGCTGGCGCAGGTGACAGGCAGAGCGGGGCGCGGCGACAAGCCCGGCCGCGCGCTGATCCAAACCTTTCAGCCGGAGCATCCTGTCCTTGCAGCGCTGCTGTCGGGCGACGCCGAGCGCTTTTACGCTCAGGAGACGGCGCTGCGCGAGCGCGCCGGCCTGCCGCCCTTCGGGCGTCTTGCGGCGCTCATCGTTTCGGCGAAGGACGCCGCGCAGGCGGAGACCCATGCGCGGGCGCTTGCGCGCGCCGCTCATGCGCTGCCCCCGGCGCCGCGCTATAAGGTGGCGCCGCTCGGCGATCTCGCGACGCGCGATGAAATCATGGTGCTGGGGCCGGCGGAGGCGCCCATTGCGCTGGTGCGCGGGCGCTACCGTTATCGCCTGCTGGTGAAGGCCCCGCGCAGCGCCGACATACAGGCGTTTCTGCGCGATCTGTTGCAGGCGGCGCCGCGCGAAAAGGGCGGCGTGCGCGTGCAGGTGGATGTCGATCCGCAGAGCTTTCTGTGAGCCGGGCTCAGGAGCCGCCGCCCATGGCGCGGCCGACGATTTTCGCCGTGTAATCGACCATGGGCACGATGCGCGCATAATTCAAACGTGTCGGGCCGATCACGCCGAGCGCGCCGACAATGCGGCGATTGGCGTCGCGCAGGGGGGCGGCGATCATCGACGAGCCCGACAGCGAAAACAGCTTGTTCTCCGAGCCGATGTAGATGCGCACGCCTTCGCCGTCTTCCGCTCGTTCCAGAAGGTCGATGACTTCCGTCTTGGTTTCGAGATCGGAGAACAGCAGGCGGATGCGTTCGAGATCGTCCATGGCGGTGAGATCTTCGAGAAGATGCGCCTGGCCGCGGACGATAAGCTGGCGATTGTCGCCCTGCGCGCCGCTCCAGCTTGCGAGGCCGGCTTCAACAACATGCGCGGTGAGTTCGTCGAGTTCGCGCTGCGCCGCCTTGCGCGCCGCGTCTATCTCGACGCGCGCCTGCTCCAGCGTGCGGCCTCTGATACGGGCGTTGAGATAATTCGCGGCGGTGATGAGGCCGGAGGCCGGAAGATCGCGCGGAATGGGCAGCACGCGGTTTTCCACCGAGCCGTCTTCGGCGACGAGAATGGCGAGCGCGCGCTCCGGCTCCAGCCGCACGAAATCGACCTGCACGAGACGCACATCCGCCTTGGTCGCGACGACGACGCCGGCGACGCGGGTCAGGCCCGAGAGCAGGGCGGTCGCCTCCGTCAGCACGCCTTCGAGATCGCGTTCCTTGGAGGCGGCCTCGACGCCGGCTTCGATGCGGGCGCGTTCGTCCTCGTCGACATCGCCGATCTGCAACAGCGAATCGACGAAGAAACGCAGGCCAAGCTCCGTCGGCAAACGTCCGGCGCTGATATGCGGCGCGTAGATCAGCCCGATATCCTCCAAATCCTGCATGACATTGCGGACGGAGGCGGGCGAGAGCGTCATCGGCAGCACGCGCGACAATTGCCGCGACCCGACAGGCTCGCCGGAGGTGAGATAGGTGTCGACGATGCTGCGGAAGATCTCACGTGAGCGCTCGCTGAGCTGAGCAAGGGCCGAGGCGGGCGGCGAAAGTGGCGGGCGATCCATCATGGCTCGCAGTATAGCGCAAAGAACCGCCGGGCCGAAACGGCGCAGCGGCTAATCCCAAAGGAGCGGCGCGGCGAGCCTCAGAAGGTTGCGCTCATAGGCGGCTTGCGAGAAATGCGCGTCGTAAAAAGCGCGGGCGGCGCTCGATTGGCGCTCCGCTTCGCCGGGAGCAGGGCGCGCCGCGGCGGCGCGCAGGGCGCTTGCGAAATCCTCGGCGCCCTCCGCCACGTCAACCCTCGCCAGCGCAAAGGCCGCTTCGCCCATGCCGCGCAAAGCGAGCGGCGTCGCGACGATGGGCAGACCGCTCGCCATGGCCTCTACGGTTTTGATCGAGAGACCATGACCGTCGATGGTGGGCAGCAGCGCCAGCCGGGCATTGGCGTAGACCGCGGCCGGATCTGGCACGCGGCCGCGGAAAAAGGCGCGATTGGCGTCGTATTCTGTCGGCGCGCGCGCCTTCACGCCGGCGTCGACATTGCCGACGATGGCGACCTCTATCCCCGGCGCAAGCGGCAAAACATGGCGCAAAAACCAGATCACGCTGTCGACATTCGCCGAATTATTGCTGGCGACGAGAATAATATCGCCGCCGCCGGGGCCTGTCGGCGCCTCGGGAACGGCGGGATAGAGCAGCGCATGGGTCTTTTCCGGGAGCAAAGCGCGAAATTCGTCGTGCTCGCGGGCGTTGAGATGAATGAGAAGATCGGCGCCGCGCATTTCGCGCAGCTCCTGCGCCAGCATGGCGTCATAGCCGACGCGCGGCGACAGCCAGGGCATGTGCTCGTTCATCAGCACGAATTGCCGCGCCTGAAGATCATGGCTGTCGAGCAGGATCGGCGCGCGCCCCTTCGCAAGACGCCGCGCCGCCGGCATCAGGAAGAAATGATTGCAATGCACGAGATCGAAAGCGCGCGCCTCGACGCCCTGCGAGAAGATTGCGCGCTCCGTCATGCCGATGCGCACCACGGCCTGATCGCCGTGAATATAAGGCCAGAGCACATGGCGCAGAAAGCGCGGCCCAAGCACCGCATAAAAGGGTGCGCCGGCGAAATAGCGCGGGCCTTCGTCAAGCTCGGGCGTCGCCTCGGCAAAGCCGCGCCACATCCGGCGGTTTTTTGGCGCAAAGCCGGGGTCGCTGCTGACGGCGATGGGATAAACATCTGCGCCCAGCGCGCGCCAGGCGGCGATTTGCCCCAGCACGACGCGATAGGTGCCGCAAGAGTGCCAGGCCGGGTGAAGCAGCGCGACGGTTTTGCCGGAGAGGGGCCTGTGCGTCATGCGTTCACCAGCGGCCCAGCGAGTTCCGCGAGCGCTTTGGCGTAGGCCTCGACGCTGAACATCGCCTCATACAGCCTGCGCGTGTCGCTTTGCGCGCGGGGCGTCGGCTCCGGCGTCGCCCGGTCGAGCACCTGCGCAAAGCTTTTCGCG
>Ga0265328_10000908_pt1 | contig 13679 bp, 13 predicted proteins | sample 41624metaG_FD_202086 | JGI IMG/M metagenome (GOLD analysis project Ga0265328, IMG submission 202086) | Rhizosphere microbial communities from Carex aquatilis grown in University of Washington, Seatle, WA, United States - 4-16-24 metaG | ecosystem: Host-associated > Plants > Roots > Rhizosphere...
CAGAGGGGATGCTCGACTTCTTCTCACGCCTCTCCGACCGGAGCCGCTACCTGCGCTTCCACGGGTTCCCCGCACTCGGCCAGAAGCTTGTGACCCCGTTCCTCGACCCGGACTGGGACGAGCGCGGCGCGCTGATCGGCTGCTTCGAGGGCCGGATCGTCGCGCTCGCGAACTATGCGAGGCTGCGCGACCGCCGTGCCGCCGAGGTCGCATTCACCGTGGACGACGAGTTCCAGGGACGCGGCATCGGCACGCGCCTGCTCGAGCAGCTGGTCGAGCTCGCGGCGTCGGTTGGGATCGAGGAGTTCGTCGCCGAGGTGCTGCCCGAGAACCGCAGCATGCTCGTGGTCTTCCGGGACGCCGGCTTCGACGTCGTGCGCGAGCTCGAAGGCGGCGAGCTCGAGATCAGGTTCCCGATCGCCTCGACCGGCCACTACCGCGACCAGGTCGCGGCGCGCAACCACGTCGCCGTGCAGGCGTCGCTCCGTCCCTTCTTCGAGCCGGCCTGCGCCGCCGTGGTCGGTGCCTCCTCGCGGCGTGGATCGATCGGCGGAGAGCTGTTCCGAAACGTGCTGGCCGCGGACTTCGCCGGCGCTGCCTACCCCGTCAACCTCGGCGGCGAGCCCGTCGCGGGAGTGCGCGGGTACAAGCGCATCGCCGACATTCCGGACAAGGTCGAGCTCGCGGTCATCTGCGTCCCGGGCGAGCACGTGCTCGGCGCCGCACAGGAGGCCCTCGAAGCCGGCGTGAAGGCGCTGTGCGTCATCTCCGCCGGATTCGCCGAGATCGGCACCGAAGGGCGCATACGGCAGGAGAGCCTCGTCGCGCTCGCACGCGAGCACGGCGCACGCATCGTCGGTCCGAACTGTCTCGGGATCGCGTCGGCGTCGAGCCGGCTGAATGCGACGTTCGCCCCCCGGGCGTTCCCGACCGGGAAGATCGGCTTCTCGTCCCAGAGCGGCGCGCTCGGTCTCGCGGTGCTCGAGCGGGCGGAGGCGATGGGCCTCGGCCTGTCCTCGTTCGTGTCGATCGGAAACAAGGCGGACGTCTCGTCGAACGACCTGCTCGAGTGGTGGGAAGACGACCCGACGACGGAGATCGTGATGCTCTACCTCGAGTCGTTCGGCAACCCGCGCGCCTTCGCGCGCATCGCCCGGCGCGTCGCCCGCTCGAAGCCGATTCTCGCGATGAAGGGTGGCACGACAAAGGCCGGCATGAAGGCCGCGAGCTCGCATACCGCTGCGCTCGCCGGTTCTGACGCGGCCATCGACGCGCTCTTCCGGCAGGCGGGCGTGATCCGTACGCGTACGCTCGACGAGCTCGTCGAGGTTGCGTCGCTGCTGTCTGCGCAGCCCGTGCCGCGCGGCCACCGCGTCGCTCTCCTCACCAACGCGGGCGGCCTCGGCATCCTCTGCGCAGACGCGTGCGAGGCGGCCGGCCTCGAGCTGCCTGTCCCGAGCGAGGCCACACGCCACGCGCTCGAGCAGGTGATGCCGAGCGAGGGCAGCACCGGCAACCCGATCGACGTACTCGGGTCGGCGAAGCCCAAGATGTTCGCCGACGTCATCCCGATCATCCTCGCCGACCCCGGCATCGACGCGCTGATCGTGCTCTTCGTGCCCACGGTCGGAATCGACGAGGACGAGATGGGCGCCGCGATCAGCCGCGCCGCGGCCGGCGCAGGCGACAAGGCCGTGCTCTGCGCATTCATGTCCGCGAAGGGCGCACCTGCGTCGCTCCAGAGCGTCGCGACCGTTCCCTCCTTCCCGTATCCGGAAGCCGCCGCGCGGGCGCTCAACCGCGCCGCCGAGCGCGGCGACTGGCTGCGGCGTCCTGCCGGGACGATCCCGGAGCTGATCGTCGACCACGCGGCCGCCGAGGCGGTCGTCAACGACGCCCTTTCGAAGGGCGACGACGTGTGGCTCGAGCCCGGGCAGGCTCGCGCGCTGCTCGAGGCCTACGGCCTCCCGGTCGTGCCGGAGCGGGTCGTGGCGACCGCAGCGGCCGCGGCCGAGGCCGCGGAGGAGCTCGGCTTCCCGGTGGTCGTGAAGAGCGCCGCCGCAGGCGCCCACAAGACGGAGTCCGGCGGTGTCGTCCTCAATCTCGCCAGTGCGGACGAGGTACGTGCGGCCGCAGAGCGGATCGGGGGGCCTGTGCTCGTCCAGCCGATGATCAAGGGTGGCGCAGAGCTGCTGGCCGGCGCTGTCCAGGATCCCGTCTTCGGGCCGCTCGTCGCCTTCGGACCGGGGGGCGTGCTGGCCGAGCTGATCGGGCAGGCGCAGTTCCGGCTCGCTCCGCTCACCGACCTCGACGCGCAGGAGCTTGTCCGCGCCGGCAAGGCCGGCCGGCTCGTCGCCGGCTTCCGCGGCAACCCTCCGGCCAACGAGGACGCGCTCGTCGACCTCCTCCTGCGGCTGGCGCGGCTGGCCGAAGAGGTGCCGGAGATGGCCGAGCTCGACCTCAACCCGGTGCTCGCGCTCGCCGACCGCTGCATCGCCGTCGACGCCCGCGTCCGGGTCGCCCGCCAGACACCGCAGCGGCGCGCGAAGTCCTGGTGACGCTCATCCGTCCGTGATAACCAACGGCGCCCGGGGGACCGGGCGCCGTCGTGGTGGATGCGCCGGAGCTTCGAAAAGCCCGGATATGTCGGCAGAAACTGCGGACAGCTCAAACGCAGCCGCCGCGTCCCACCGTGCCCCCAGCCTCCTCCCGGCGCGGCGCGCAAGCATCGGCCGGTGCGCTGATCGCGGCTGCGGGTTTCCCGCAGGAGCCCCCGAAGCCGCACCGATGTCCGTCCGGGGCTGAAGCGCGACGCTGGTGCCAACACGAAAAGGAGACGGTGAGATGCGGGTTGTAGACGTGATGACCACCGACGTGCTCACGGTCCACCCGGACACCTCCCTCAAGCAGGTTGCCGAGCTCCTGAGCAGATGCGGCATCTCCGGCCTGCCCGTCGTCGACGCGGAGCGCCACGTCCTCGGGGTCGTCAGCGAGGCCGACATCATCCTCAAGGAGCGCAGGCGCCGCCCACCGGGCTTCTGGCGCCGGGTCTTCGACGGAGAAGAGCCCCTCTCGCCGAAAGCGTCCGCACGCACGGCAGGCGAGGCGATGACCTCGCCGGCGGTGACGATCACGGCCGAGCGCCGGGTCGACACCGCGGCCGCGCTCATGCTCGACCGCCAGGTGAACCGGCTGCCCGTGCTCGACCGGGACGGCGCGCTCGCCGGCATCGTCACGCGCGCCGATCTCGTCCGCGCGTTCGTGCACTCCGACGAGGAGATCGCCCGAGAGATCCGCGAGGACGTCCTCATCCACGAGCTCTGGCTCGACCCTGAGGACTTCCAGGTCCTGGTCGAGCGGGGCGAGGTGACGATCGAAGCACCGGCGCGAACCGAGGCGGAGCGCGAGCTGCTCGTACGGCGCGTCGGGCTCGTTCCGGGCGTCGTCACCGTCAGCGTCCACGAGATGACACGCGTCTAGCCTGATCGGGTACGTTGCTGCTGTGCACGCGTTCGGTGTTCGCTCGGTCGTCGAGAAGCTGAGAGCAGTCGGTGGAGGCTACGAGATCGTGCACGAGTCGCCGGGCCTGGAGCTGGGCGTCTACGTCCTCGTCGCACCGGAGCCGGATCGCCAGCAGCCGCACGTCGACGACGAGGTGTACGTCGTGCTCGAAGGATCGGGCGTGCTCGAGGTCGAGGGCAAGAGCGTGCCGGTGAAAGAGGGGGACGCCGTCTTTGTCGAGGCCGGCGCAGACCACCGCTTCACGGCGTACGAGCAGCTTGCCGTCTTCGTCATCTTCGAGCGCCGTCCTGGTGCGGCGTAGCGTGCCGGCGCTCGCAGCCGCAGGGGCGCTGCTCGTCGGCGGCTGCGGGGGAGCGAGCACGACGAAGCCGCGGTCCGGGCCTCCGCTCACTCCGGAGCAGACCCGCGGAAGGACGTTGTTCGTCAAGACCTGCGCCGTCTGTCACACGCTGGCCGATGCCGGCGCGAAGGGGATCGTCGGCAAGAACCTCGACACGACGCGGCCGAGCGCGAGCATCGTCCTGAAGACGCTCGCGGTGCCGCCGAAGAACATGCCCGCCGACCTCGTGAGCGGAGCCGAGGCCCGCGCGGTCGCGGCCTACGTCGCCGCGGTCGCCGGCCGCTAGACGATGGCCGCCGACGCTGCAACAGGACCGCTGACGCCGGACGAGCTGCTGACCATCGACGCGTACTGGCGCGCCGCCAACTACCTGTCCGTTGGACAGATCTACCTGCTGGACAACCCGCTCGTGCGTGAACGGCTCATGCCCGCACATGTGAAGCCGCGGCTGCTCGGCCACTGGGGAACGACGCCGGGACTGAACTTCGTGTATGCCCACATGAACCGGGTGATCCGCAACTGGGACCTCAACGCGATCTACGTGATGGGGCCCGGTCACGGCGGGCCCGCAGCGGTGGCGAACGCCTACCTCGAGGGCACGTACACCGAGGTGTACCCGGAGATCACCTGCGACGAAGAGGGCATGCAGCGGCTGTTTCGACAGTTCTCGTTCCCGGGCGGCATCCCGTCGCACGTCGCGCCGGAGACGCCGGGATCGATCCACGAGGGCGGCGAGCTCGGCTACTCGCTCGCCCACGCCTATGGAGCGGCGTTCGACAATCCCGACCTGCTCGTGTGCTGCATCGTCGGCGACGGCGAGGCCGAGACGGGCCCGCTCGCGACCGGCTGGCACTCGAACAAGTTCCTGAACCCCGCGACCGACGGCGCCGTGCTGCCGATCCTCCACCTCAACGGCTACAAGATCGCGAACCCGACGGTGCTGGCGCGGATCGGCGACGCCGAGCTGACCTCGCTGCTCGAGGGCTACGGGCACCGCGTCCACTGGGTCGACGGCCACGAGCCCGACGTGATGCACCAGCGGATGGCGTCCGTCCTCGACGAGGTCGTCGAGGAGATCGCCGCGATCCAGCGCGTCGCCCGGGACGAAGGCGACACCGGGCGGCCGCAGTGGCCGATGATCGTGCTGCGGACGCCGAAGGGCTGGACGGGCCCCAAGTATGTGGACGGCCTCGCGATGGAGGGGACCTGGCGCTCGCATCAGGTGCCGCTCGCCGAGGTTCGGACGAATACCGAGCATCTCGCCCAGCTCGAGTCGTGGCTGCACAGCTACCGCCCGGCGGAGCTGTTCGACGAAAAGGGAACGCTCGTGCCCGAGCTGGCTGCGCTGCCGCCGAAGAGCTACAGGCGGATGAGCGCGAACCCGCACGCCAACGGCGGACTGCTGCTGAAGGACCTCGCGCTACCGGACTTCACCGACTACGCCGTCTCGGTGGCGCAGCCGGGTACGACGTTCAGCGAGGCGACCCGGGTCCTCGGAGGCTTCCTGCGTGACGTCATCAAGCTGAACGCGGACCGCTTCCGGTTGTTCGGGCCGGACGAGACGGCTTCGAACCGGCTCGGGCAGGTCTTCGAGGCAACCGACCGGTCCTGGGACGCCGTGAAGCTGGAGAGCGACGACCATCTCTCGCCGGACGGGCGCGTGATGGAAGTGCTCTCCGAGCACCAGTGCCAGGGGTGGCTCGAGGGCTACCTGCTCACGGGCCGGCACGGGCTCTTCAACTGCTACGAGGCGTTCATCCACATCATCGACTCGATGTTCAACCAGCACGCCAAGTGGTTGAAGGTGACGAGAGGCATTCCGTGGCGCCGCGACATCGCGTCGCTCAACTACCTGCTCTCGTCGCACGTCTGGCGCCAGGATCACAACGGCCTCTCGCATCAGGACCCGGGGTTCATCGACCATGTCGTCAACAAGAAGGCGGAGATCATCCGTGTGTATCTGCCGCCCGACGCGAACACGCTGCTCTCGGTGGCCGATCACTGCCTGCGCAGCCGGCACTACGTGAACGTGATCGTCGCCGGCAAGCAGCCCGCCCTCAACTTCCTGTCGATGGAGGACGCGATCCTGCATTGCACACGCGGGCTCGGCGTCTGGGGCTGGGCGTCGAACGACGAAGGCGGCGAGCCGGACGTGGTCATGGCGTGCTGCGGGGACGTGCCGACGCTCGAGACGCTGGCCGCCGTCTCGATCCTGCGCGAGCAGCTCCCCGACCTCAAGGTGCGGCTGGTGAACGTCGTCGACCTCATGCGTCTCCAACCCCCGAGCGAGCATCCCCACGGACTCTCCGACACGGACTTCGACTCGCTCTTCACGGTGGACAAGCCGGTCGTATTCGCGTATCACGGCTATCCCTGGCTCATCCACCGGCTCACCTACCGGCGCACGAACCACGACAACATCCATGTGCGCGGGTACAAGGAAGAGGGCACGACGACGACGCCGTTCGACATGGTGATGCTCAACGACCTCGATCGCTTCCACCTCGTCATGGACGTGATCGACCGCGTTCCCGAGCTGCGGTCGCGGGCTGCGCACCTGCATCAGCACATGGTCGACGAGCGCGTGCGCCTCCGGGCGTACACGCGCGCCGAAGGCGAAGACGCACCCGAGATCCGCAACTGGATCTGGCCTCACTCCTGAGGGCGACGCATGCGCGTGCTCGTCGTCAACGCCGGTTCGAGCAGTCTCAAGCTGTCCGTCATCGACCAGGACGACGCGCTGCTCCTCTCGGAGAACCTGCCGTCGCCGAGAGGCTCGGTGAGCGAGGACGAGCTACGAGCAACGATGGAACGCGCCGGCGAGATCGACGCGGTCGGCCACCGCATCGTTCACGGCGGCAGCGAGTTCGTCGACCCGGTCCTGATCGACGAACGCGTCCTACGGCGCCTCGAGGCGCTCTCGGATCTCGCGCCGCTGCATCAGCCGAAGTCGCTGCACGGCCTCGAGATCGTCAGCCGCCTGCTGCCGAAGGTGCCGGCCGTCGCCTGCTTCGACACGGCCTTCCACGCGCGCATGCCGGCGGCCGCGTCCACCTACGCGCTGCCCCCCGAGTGGCGCAAACGCTGGGATCTCCGCCGGTTCGGCTTCCACGGCCTCTCGCACGCGTACGCCTCCGGGCGAGCCGCCGAGCTCGCGGGGCGCGGACGTGAGGAGCTCCGGATCGTCACGTGCCACCTCGGAGCGGGAGCCTCGCTCGCAGCGGTCGCCGGCGGCGTCTCGGTCGACACGACGATGGGGTTCACGCCGCTCGAGGGGCTCGTCATGGCGACACGCTCCGGCTCCATCGATCCGGGCCTGCTGCTCTGGCTCGAGGAGCACGTCGGCATGCCGCCCTCGGAGCTCGCCTCGACCCTCGAGCACCGCTCCGGGCTGCTCGGGCTCACCGGCTCCAGTGACATGCGCGCGATCCTCGAGGCGGAAGCCGCCGGCGGAAGCGACGCGGCGCTTGCGATCGAGGTCTACCTCCACCGGCTGCGGGCCGGCATCGCCGCGATGGCCGCAGCGATGGACGGGCTCGACGTGCTCGTGTTCACCGGCGGGGTCGGGGAGCGCTCGGCTCCGATCCGGGAGCGGGCCGCGCACGGGCTCTCGTTCCTCGGGATCGAACTGGATGGGGCCGCGAACGCCGCTCCCCAGCTGGACGCCGAGATCGGAGCGGCCGGCGCCGGCGTGCGCACCTTCGTGATCGAGGCCCGCGAAGACCTGCAGATCGCGCGCGACGTGCGGCGAGTGCTGTCAGGCGGGCAGCGGGCCTGAGTCGCCGCGCTGCCAGGTGAAGACCGTCTCGGCCAGTCGCGGCTTGGAGGCGAGGATCGCCCGCCAGGCCGTGGCGGCCTGCCAGACGTCGGCCTCGCCGAGGACGTGCTCGACCGCCTCGCGCGCGTCCGGACCCTCGAAGACGAAGACCGCCTCGTGGTCGGTGAGGTACACGCAGTGCTCGAGGAGCGGCGTGTCGCCGATCTGGAACGGGGGGCCTGCCTGGATCAGCTGCCGGGCGCTCTCGCGCGACCCCGGCCGGAGCGGAACGACGACCGCGATACGGCTCATACGGCGAGGCAGGTCGCCGTCAGGTGCCCGAGACGCTCCGCCAGCTCGTTCAGAACGCCGACGCTGTCGATGCTCCCGATCCTGAGGGGGCCGCCAACCGCAAGCTCCAGCACGAGTGCCGGCTTCCCGCCGAGGCGTTCCGCGATGCGACGCCCGACGTGCACCGACTCGATGTCCTCGTAGAAGACCCGGTGGACGAGCGGAGCCTTCCGCGTCCCGGTGGAGCCTTCGAAGCGCAGGGCGCTGACCTCCAGCTCCAGCTTCCCGGCCTGGACGTCCTCACTCGCCTCGTTCCACAGGACCGCGTAACTCGCCATGGAGCCTATGCTCGGCCGCCGGCCACCCCCCGCCATCGGTAACTTCCGCGAGAAGTGCTGCGCACTTCCCGCGGGTCATTGCGATGGGAAGTGCTGCGCACTTCCCATGAGGCAAGGTTCGGCTTCGCGGAGCGGCCGCGGGCCAAGCCCGCGGCCTCTTGTCTTGCGAGAGCAGCCGGTAGTGGAAGCGCGCGCGGTGGTGGCTGCGCCATCCCCGCGCGCGTGGATTCGGCCTGCACGAACGCTCCGCGTTCGCTCCGGCCTTTGGTGGTCTTGCTGGGGCGCGGCTACGACGGCGCCGGAGACCGCAACCTGGTTTAAACCAGGTTGCGGTCGTAGACGCCCGCTCGCGCCAAGCCCAAGGGCCGCAGGCGTTGGGCGGAGGCCGACCTCACGCGGACGGGATGGCGAAAGCCGCCACCCGCCGCGCTCGCAGGCCGCTCAGCCTCTCTGCGGAGCACAACATCACTCCCGCCTGAAGTGCGCAGCACTTCAGGCGGGAGAGGTCTCGCCCTCTTCGAGAAGGCCCTGCTGCAGGGCGTAGCGGACGAGCTCGGCCCTCGTGGAGAGGCGAAGCTTCTGCATGATGTGCGCGCGGTGCGTCTCGGCGGTCCGAACGGAGATGTAGAGCATCTTGGCGATCTCCTGGTTCGTGTGGCCGAGCGCCAGCAGGCGCAGCACCTCGCGCTCGCGCTCCGACAGCGGGTCGGCGGCGGCACGCGCCTCGGCCTCCGCCTCGGCGGCCGCGAGCCGGGCCCCGAGCGTCGGGTGAACGTACCGGCGGCCGGCGGCAACCTCGCGCACGGCCGCGACGAGCTCGGCGTCCGCGGCTTCCTTGAGCAGATACCCGCTCGCGCCCGAGGCGAACGCCTCACGCACGTAGCTCGGGTCGTCCTGCATCGAGAGCACGAGGATCTCCGATTTCGGCGCTGCCTCCTTGATGTCCGGGGCAGCGTCGAGACCGCTCCGCCCAGGCATCACCACGTCGAGCAGGACCACGTCCGGCTTGTGCAGGCGCGCCTTGCGCACCGCCTCCTCGGCGTTCCCTGCTTCGTCCTCGACGGTGACGTCCTCTTCGGCGTCGAGCAACAGACGCAACCCCGACCGTACGAGGGCATGATCGTCGACGATCAGTACGCGAATCACGACAGCGGCACCTCCGCAACGAAGGTCGTTCCCGCGCCCGGCCTCGACTCGATGGCCAGCCGGCCGCCCAGAAGCGCGACTCGCTCCTGCATGCCGAGCAATCCGAGACCGCCGTCGCGCGGGCGGCCCGGCTCAAATCCTATTCCGTCGTCTTCCACCACCACAGAGACTGCATCTTCCTTTCGGGTCAGGACGACGCTCACACTTCCGGCACGTGCATGCTTGACGATATTCGTTAGCGACTCCTGGACGATCCGGTACAGCGCGGTCTCGATCTCGGTCGGCAGGCGGCCCGCGGTGAGCGAGGCCTGGAAGTCGACGGAGATCCCGGTCTGCTCCGCGAAGCTGTCCGTCAGCCGCTCGAGGGCCGGGACGAGCCCGAAGTCGTCGAGCGCGGTCGGCCGCAGCTCGACCGCCAGGCGGCGGACGTCTCGAAGCGTCGACCGAACGAGGTCGCGGACCTCCTTGATCGCCTCGCCGAGCTGGGGCTCGCCTTCGGCCTCCTCCACCGCGCGCAATCCGAGCAGGATCGACGTCAGCGCCTGCCCGGTCTCGTCGTGGAGCTCACGCGCCAGCCGGCGGCGCTCCGCCTCCTGCGCCGACACGACCCGCCGAAGCGCATCTTGTGCCACGCGGTGCGAGAGGTCGACGGCGACGCTCGCACGCTGAGCGAACACCTCGGCGAGACGCAGGTCGTCGTGGTTGAACCGCGGGTCGCCTCCGCGCTTGTCCTGCGCGGTCACCACGCCGATGGCGTGATCTCGGAGCACGAGCGGCACGTACAGCGCGGCGCGCATGTTGAGCCGGCGCGCGGAGTCCTGGTCGATCTCCGGGTCGTCGATCGTCGAGTCGACGCGCTCGCTCCGCTTGCGCTCGAGCACGCGCATCGTCTTCGAGCGGGGCGGGATCAGCATGCCGAGATGCAGCGCCGCGTCCTCGCCGGCCGCCGCCTCGATGCGGGCTCCCTCCCCGTGCGGCAGCGCGATCGTGACGAGGTTCGCCTGAATCAGCTCCCGCAAGCGGTCGGCCACGAGCTGGAGCAGCCGGCTGAGCTCGAACTCCGAGACGAGTGCGCTGGCGACCTCGTTCAACGACTCGAGCTGCGTCGACCAGCGGATCGCCGACTCGTACAGGCGCGCATTCTCGATCGCGACGGCGGCCTGGCCCGCGAGCAGCTGGACGACCTCCTCGTCGTCCTCGCTGAAGTCGATCCCGCCCTCCTTCTCGGTGAGATAGAGATTGCCGTAGGCGACCCCGCGCAGGGTGACCTGCACGCCGAGGAACGTGCTCATCGCCGGATGACCGGGCGGGAAGCCGACAGACCGCGGGTCGTCGCCGATCCGGCTGAGACGAAGCGGAGTCGGATCGTGGATGAGCGCCCCGAGGATGCCTCGGCCCGACGGCGGATCGCCGATCTCGGCGCGGGTCTCCGCGTCGACGCCTGCCGTGACGAAGCGCTCGAGCCGAGCGCGGGTCGGCTCGAGCACCCCCAGCGCCGCGTAGTGGGCGCCGGTGAGCGCCGACGCCGTGTCGACCAGTTTCTGGAGCACGGCGTCGAGCGACAGCTCGGAGCTGAGGGCGATGCCCGCAGCAACGAGCGAGCGTGTTCGCTCCTCCACCGTCTGCACGACTGTCACATTATCCGCGCCGCCCCGTACGGATCGGTACGGCGAATCGCCGATGGCAACCTGGGAACGTGGTCGTAACCTGAAAATATGGGGCGAAACCGTCTGTTTGTCGTGGCCGCGGTCGCCGCCGTCCTCGTGGGAGGCGGCCTCATCGCTGCGCTCGTGCTGACCAACAACGGCTCGAGCAACCCACCGGCGACGGCACCTGCGGGTGTCTCGGAAGTGGCCACGATGCTGCGCAACATTCCGCAGCAAGGCGCCGCACTCGGCTCGCCCAAGGCTCCGGTGACGCTGGTCGAGTTCGCGGATCCCCAGTGCCCCTACTGCGGGGACTGGGAAAAGACCTCGCTGGCGACGATCGTGGACAAGTACGTTCGCACCGGCAAGGTGCGCATCGTCTTCAACGGCATGACCTTCGTCGGCGGGGATTCGGAGACGGCACTCAGGGCGGCGCTCGCGGCCGGGGAGCAGAACCGATTCTGGAACGTCCTCGCCCTCCTCTACCAGAACCAGGGCACCGAGAACACCGGTTGGGTCACGGACGCACTCCTGCAGGGGATCGGCAACTCGATTCCCGGCCTCGACACCAAGAGGATGTTCGCCGCCGTGCAATCGGCCACGGTGACGAAGAAGCTCGCCGCCGCTGCCGCCTTCGCCCGGGACGCCGGCGTCAACTCGACACCGACCTTCGCCGTCGGCAAGACGAACGAGGCGCTCACGATCGTCAAGATCTCTTCGCTTCAGCCGTCCGGGCTCGAGCCTGCGCTCGACGCGGCTCTCCGCGAATGACCGATCGCGGCCTGCGCGTTGCGGTAGTCGTCCTCTCTACGGTCGGCGCAGGAGTCGCCGCCTATCTCACCTATACGCACGTGACCGGCACCTCCCTCGCGTGCGCGACGGGCGGCTGCGAGATCGTGCAGCACTCGAAGTACTCCGAGCTCGCCGGAATCCCCGTCGCCGCGCTGGGGCTCGCGGCCTACGTCGCCATCGCAGCGACTGCTGCCTCCCGCTCTGATCTCGTCCGCGCAGCCGGAGCCGCGATGGCGCTCGGGGGCTTCGCGTTCGGCGCGTACCTGATCTACGTTCAGGTCGCGCTGATCGACGCGCTCTGCCAGTGGTGCCTCACGAGCGACGGCGTGCTCACGCTGCTCGTCCCGGTGACGCTGCTGCGCCTCCGCGCCAAACCCTGACCACTACTGCGGTGCGAGCCGGGCGCGGAGATCGGCCGGGCGCAGCATGCCGCCGATCTCGGAGCTGGGCGGGATCAGCTCTTGCACTACGCGCAGGACGAGGCCGGCCTCGTCGCTGAGCGGGCTGACGATCTTGTTTCCCTTCAGCAGTGCCTTGCCGCGCGGCGCCGGGTGCACCAGCAGGTCGCGCGCGGCATATCCCTTCTCGCTCAGAAGCACATTGGCCGCGGTGATCGCGTCTTCACTCATCGAGCAGCCGACCCTAGCGGAAGAGGTCGAGCTCCGGCGGGACGGAGATGTCGGTCGCGCGGCCCTCGCCGCGAACGTCGAGCCCCCGCACGATCGTCACCGGGATGCGGTCGAGCTTCCCCGAGACGAGCTGCGCCGCGCCCGCGATCTCGTCCGCGACGGCGATCACCGTCGCGTGCAGCTCGTAACCGACCGGGTCCCGTCCTCCCTGCAGATCGCGAAGCACCTCGACGCCGGCGGCGCCGATCGCCACGTCGGTGGTGCCCTGGCGCCAGGGACGGCCGAACGAGTCGGTCACGATCACGCCGACGTCGCAACCGGTGCGCTCGCGGAGCGTGTCCCGAAGCCGGACGGCGGAAGCGTCGGGATCGAGCGGGAGAAGCACGAGCATCTCGGGCTCGGGCGCATTGGACGCATCGACGCCGGCGGACGCGCAGATGAAGCCGTGCCGCGTCTCGCAGATGACGAGCGGCGGCCGGACGCGGACGACGCGGCGCGCCTCGCGAAGGATCGCCTCCACCCGCCGCGGGTCGGTGTCGCGACCCGCGATCTCGACCGCGCGCAGGGAGGGCTCGAGGTCATCGAGATGTACGACGCGCCCTTCGATTTTCGAGATCGCCTTCTGCACAACGACGACGATGTCCGCGTCCTCGAGCTCGATCCGCTCGAGAATCAGCGCCGCCAGGTCGTCACCGGCGCGCAGCTCCGGGATGCCGGTGACCGGCAGGACCGAGTAGCCGCTCACGGCAGCCCGACGATGCGAACGCCGGCGTGTCCCTTGTAGCGCCGGTTGAGATTGACGATCACCGCTGTCATGCCCTCGAGCGCGCGCGCGCTCGTGAGCGGGCCGGCGTCGAGCGCGCGTCCCGTCACCACCTGCGCAGCGAGCTCCAACGCACGCGTCTTCGCCTCCGGATCGTCGCCGCACACGAGCGCATCTCCGTCCGCCTTGCCGGCGGCGAGTGACGAGGCCGCGAGCGAATGGAGGCCTGCGACCACCGGAGCGCGCAGCAGCGCCTGGGTTCTCTCCGCGATCGAGCGTCCGTCTTCGGTCGGGTGGACGCCCTCCTTCGTGAAGCGCAGCTCGCTCGCGACGCTCAGCACGGGCGTGTCTCCGATCGCTTCAGCGAGCAGCTCGGCAGTCGGTAGCGCAGCGTCGGACTTCACGGCGAGCACGACGAGATCGACGCCGCGGACGGCATCCTCGTTCGCCGCACC
>Ga0265328_10000913_pt1 | contig 13641 bp, 16 predicted proteins | sample 41624metaG_FD_202086 | JGI IMG/M metagenome (GOLD analysis project Ga0265328, IMG submission 202086) | Rhizosphere microbial communities from Carex aquatilis grown in University of Washington, Seatle, WA, United States - 4-16-24 metaG | ecosystem: Host-associated > Plants > Roots > Rhizosphere...
GCGGGCGCCGAAGCCGCTTCCGGCGGCGCCGGCGTGTCGGTTCTGCTCGCGCTTTCCTGGGCGACCGTCGGCGGCCCGCTGGCCTGGGGCGTGTGGATCACGCTTCAAAAAGCCCTGGCTTTGCTGCACTGACGCCGTTCCGGAGGCGCCCGAATATCGGGCGCCTCTTGTTTTTCAGCCCTATATCGGCGGTCGCTGCGCGCTGGCCGCGCCGCCTTTCCCGTTGATCGCATTCTCCACCTTTGCGACAAGCTCGCCAGCCACAGTTCGGATTGATTCGCTCGGCTTGGTCCTTCAACAGACGGGAACGACATATGGCGACGGCTTGCACTCACGGTCTCGACACCGGCTTCGTGGATCTCGGCTACGCCAAGGTCGCCTTTCTCGGCGTGGTGCAGGGAATCACCGAGCTTCTGCCGATCTCCTCGACGGCCCATATGCGCATCGTGCCGGCGCTGCTCGGCTGGAAAGACCCGGGCTCGGCCTTTTCGGCTGCGATGCAGCTCGCCGCGCTTGTCGCCGTCGTCAGCTATTTCTGGTCGGATGTGCGCGGGCTGGTCGTCGGCTCGATCGCCGCGGTGAAGCGCCGCGACTTCAACGACTGGACCTTCCGTTTCGCCACCTGGATCGCGATGGCGACGCTCCCCATCGGCGTCGCCGGCATCGCCATGTCGCACACGCTGAACGCCTGCGGTTCGCCCTTGCGCTCTCTGTCCGTCATCGGAATTTCCTGCATTGTGATGGCGGCCTTGCTCGCCATCGCCGAGCTTTACTGCAATCACACGCGCACGCTGGAGCATGTCACGATCAAGGACGCGCTGATCGTCGGCTTTGCGCAGGTCGGGGCGCTGGTGCCGGGCGTTTCGCGCTCGGGCTCGACGCTCACCGCAGCGCTTTTCCTCGATCTCAGGCGCGAGGAAGCAGCGCGCTTCTCCTTCCTTCTCGGCCTGCCGGCGATTGCGCTTGCCGGGCTGAAAGAGTTTTACGAGCTGTTCAAGGCGCATCTCGATGCGCATGGCTGGTCGGTGCTGGGCGTCGGCCTCGTCGTCGCATCGATTTCCGCCTTCGTGGCGATATGGACCCTGCTGCGCATTCTGGAGCGTTTCTCGGCCTGGCCTTTCGTCATCTATCGCGCTGTCATCGGCGTCGTGCTGCTTCTCGGCGTCGCCACCGGAACGCTCGCCTAGGCGGGATTTCGGAAAAGCGGCCCCGGTTTTTCGATAAAAATCCCGCTAATTCAAAACAATCCAGGCGGGCAATCGTTGGCGAAGCGACGAATGCCCGCCTGGCGGTGTCGTCACAGCGGATCGGGCTCTTGCGGTCTCGCTCGCGGCCCCGTGGCGGCGCTCGCTTGAGTGATTCCTTTCCGGGGTCTGGCGCAGCGCCCAAAAATGCGCGCTGCGCCGCCGCGCCGCTTTTTGCGGGCGGCGTGGCGCTCCGGCGCGCTGAGCGCTTGTTTTGCCCGGATTTGCTGGAAAATTTCTTTTTATTGTTTTGCGCGGCGCAGGCTCTTGCGAAGACGCCGGTTGCGGACCTAACATCCCCTCATGGTGAAGACCGTCTTTTCCATACGCCCGGCGCGGGCAGGCGACGCGGAAGCGATCGCGGAAGTTCATGACGCTTCGTGGCGCGACGCCTATCGGGGCGTCATTCCCGGCGCTGAGCTTGAGCGTATGATTGCGCGGCGCGGTCCCGTCTGGTGGCGGCGCGCCATTATCGGCGGCAGCGGTCTTCTTGTGGCGAATTTCGACCGGCAGGTGATCGGCTACGCCACCTATGGACGCAATCGCGTGCCGTCAATGCCCTATTCCGGGGAAATCTTTGAACTTTACCTCCGGCCGGAGTATCACGGGCTGGGCTTTGGCCGCGACCTCTTCACCGCGGCGCGGCGAGAGCTCGGGGCGCATGGCTATCTGTCGACGATAGTTTGGGCTTTGGCCGACAATGACAAGGCCTTGTCTTTCTATCGCGGCATGGGCGGACTCCCGGTCCGCCGCGCCGAAGAGCGTTTCGGCTCCGACATGCTGACGCGTGTCGCGTTCGGATTCGTCTCCGCGCCCGTCCGCTAGAGCGCGCTTTCCGGAAACCCTTTCCCGTTTCCCGGAGATAAAGCGCGTTCCAACTCATATGCGAAGAGAGCGTTCAGCTTTTCGTGACATAGAACGCCCTCGCGAGATTTCCTTCCCTCTGGAGCTGTATCGATGCGTCTTGACGCAATTCCTATTGGCGCGAATCCCCCCGAAGAAGTGAATGTGGTCGTCGAAGTGCCGCTGGGCGGCGAGCCGATCAAATATGAGCTCGACAAGGCCTCCGGCACGCTGTTCGTCGACCGTTTCCTTTATACGGCGATGCGCTATCCGGGAAATTACGGGTTTATCCCGCATACCCTGTCCGATGACGGCGACCCGTGCGACGTGCTCGTCGCCAACACCCGCCCGATCGCGCCCGGCGCCGTGATGTCCGTGCGCCCCATCGGCGTGCTGCGCATGACCGACGAAGCCGGCGGCGACGAGAAGATCGTCGCAGTGCCCTCGGCGCGGCTCACCAAGCGCTATATCGATGTGCACAACTACACCGATCTTCAGGAAATGACCTGGCGCCGCATCGAGCATTTCTTCGAGCATTACAAGGATCTTGAGCCCGGCAAATGGGCGAAGGTCGCCGGCTGGGGCGACGCCGCGGAAGCGCGCGCCGTCATCCTGGAGGGCATCGAACGCGCCAAGGCGAAGAAATAAGCCGACGCGTTCTTTTTTCCCTCCCGCATTCCCTCTCCCGCAAGCAGCGGGGGAGGGGCCGCGTTCAGGCGCAAGCATTTTCTCGTTTCGCGGAAACGAGAAAATTCTTTATGATTTTGTTTTGACGCATTTTCTTCGCCGAACCGGCATCCGCTTCGGCGGAAAATGCTCTAAAACGGCGGCGTGCGCGCGATCTGGCAGCGTTTGAAGGACTCGGGGCGCCCCTCCTTGGGCAGCCGACCATCGGTCGCGGCTGCATAAAGCCGCGCAGAGACGATGAGATCGTCGATCAGCGCCTCACCCTCGACGCCCTTGAGCACATGGCTCCATTTGCCGGCGCCCATCAGCGCGACCGTCGCCGGCGCATCGCACACCGCAAGGCAGGCGACCGGCTCGACGGCGATGATCGCCTTATCCGCGTCCGTGAGCCGCGCGCGGACGTCCTCGATAAAGCGCAGGCCCGGCAAATCGTCGCCCTGCTTGCATTTCACGCAAACGAAAATCGTCGCCGCTTTTTGTGTCACGGATCGCCCTTTCTGGTTCGCTCGTTTCTCGCTCTTATGCCGTGCGCGGCGCCTCTGTGTCCAATTCGCGCGCGCGCCATTGACACGGCGCGCGGCTTGCCGGCAAAACTCGTTCCAACATCCCGCCGGAGCCGAGCCCTTTCATGCCGCACACTGGTCTTGAGACCCTGATCACCGCCGCTTTCGAGGACAGGGCCAATATTACGCCCGCAACGCAGGGCGATATTCGCCACGCCGTCGAGAGCGCGCTGCGCCTTCTCGATTCCGGCAAGCTGCGCGTCGCCGAAAAAATCGACGGCAAGGACGGGGCAGACTCGTGGCAGGTCAATCAATGGCTGAAAAAGGCCGTGCTGCTGTCGTTCCGGCTCAACGATATGAATGTGATCGCAGGCGGCCCCGGCGGCGCCACATGGTGGGACAAGGTTCCCTCCAAATTTGTGGGCTGGGGCGCGGCGGAGCATAGCGCCGCGGGCTTTCGTTCCGTGCCGGGCGCGATTGTGCGTCATTCGGCTTTCGTGGCGCCGGGCGCCATTCTGATGCCGAGCTTCGTGAATCTTGGCGCCTATGTCGACGCCGGAACCATGGTCGACACCTGGGTGACCGTGGGTTCCTGCGCGCAAATCGGCAAGAATGTGCATCTTTCGGGCGGCGTCGGCATTGGCGGCGTGCTGGAGCCGTTGCAGGCGAACCCCACCATCATCGAGGACGATTGCTTCATTGGCGCGCGTTCGGAAGTGGTCGAAGGCGTCGTGATCGGCAAGGGCTCGGTTCTGTCCATGGGCGTCTTCATCGGCGCCTCGACGAAGGTCATCGATCGCCAGACCGGCAAGGTGCATGTCGGCTATGTGCCGCCCTATTCGGTGGTCGTGTCCGGCTCGCTGCCGGGCAAGCCTCTGCCGGGCGAAAACTGGGGTCCGTCGCTCTATTGCGCAGTCATCGTCAAAACGGTGGACGCCCAGACGCGCAGCAAGACCGGCATCAACGAATTGTTGAGGGACTAATGGGCCTTTTGCCGGAGCGCGAGCGCCTTCACTTCCTCTACCGCAGCGACGCCGGGCGGCTGGACAAGGCCGGCTGGCGTTCCGGCGCGGCGCCGCTGCTTGCGCTGCTTGCGCCGCTGACGCTGATCTGGTTTGTGCTGCTGCCCTATACGGACCATGATCTCGCGAAGCAGCCGTTTTTCGTTCCGATGACGGCGCTGGCCTACGCTTATCTGCTGCTTTACGCCTTCGTCGCGCTGCTGATCGCCATCAGCTTCGTCAATCTGTCGGCGAAGCGCTTTCGCGATCTTGGACGGCCGGCGCCGCTGGGCCTCGCGTCGCTTGTTCCGTTACTGGCGTTGTTCGCGGGCTCCGCGCATTGGTTGCAGCCGCGCGTTGCGGAAGTGTTCCCCGCCTGGTGCGTCTGGCCGTTCGACGCTGCGCTGGTCGCCGCGATCGGCTGGACGGTGTGGGAACTGGGCGCGCGGGAGTAGACGGTTGAAGCGGTCGGCGCCAGGGCCAAAGCCCGCATTGACGCGAACCGATCACCCCAAAGCATATCGCAAATCGAAATTTTACGGTTCCGCGAACCACGAAATCGCGGCATACAGCGAATGATGGCCTGAAACGGGCCGGAAATTCCGAAAGCTCTCGAAATGCCGCTCTCCGCCGCCGTCGCCCTCACACAAGAGCTGATCCGCCGCCCCTCGGTCACGCCCAAAGACGAAGGGGCGCTGGGCGTCGTCGAGGCGGCGTTGAAGTCGGTCGGCTTCGAAATTCACCGTGTGACTTTCAGCGCGCCGGGCACGCCCGATATCGACAATCTCTTTGCGAAGCTCGGGACGGGGCGGCCGCATCTGGCCTTCGCCGGCCATACGGATGTGGTGCCGCCCGGCGATCTCAAACGCTGGCGTTTCGATCCCTTCTCCGGCGAAATCGCCGACGGCAAGATTTACGGCCGCGGCGCCTCGGATATGAAGGGCGGCATCGCCGCCTTTGTCGCTGCGACCGTCGATTTCGTGCGCGAGCGCGGCGCGCCGAAAGGCGCGATCTCCTTCCTCATCACCGGCGACGAGGAAGGCCCGTCGATCAATGGCACAGTGAAGCTGCTGGAGTGGGCGCGCGAGCGCGGCGAGGTTTTCGATCACTGCATCGTCGGCGAGCCGACCAACCCCGCGAGCATCGGCGAGGCGATCAAGATCGGCCGGCGCGGCTCGCTCAACGGCAGCATCCTCGTGCGCGGCAAGCAGGGCCATGCGGCCTATCCGCAGCGCGCGCAAAATCCCGTGCCGATCATGGCCCGCATCGTCGCGGCGCTGTCGGTCTATCCCTTCGATCAGGGCGACGATTATTTCGATCGCTCGAACCTCGAAGTGACGACGATCGATGTGGGCAATCCCACGACAAATGTCATTCCGGCGGAAGCGCGCGCGGGCTTCAACATTCGCTTCAACGCGCTCTGGACGCTGGACGCGCTCCAGCAGCGCATCGGCGCGGTGGTGCGCGAGGCCGCGGGCGGCGCGAACGCGGATGTCGAATTCATGCCCTGCAATGCGCTGCCCTTCGTTACGCAGCCGGGGGCTTTCACCGATCTCGTCTCGCGCGCCGTGCGCGATGCGACGGGCCTCGATCCTGAATACAACACCACCGGCGGAACATCCGACGCGCGCTTCATTCGCCGCGACTGCGAAGTGCTGGAATTCGGACTTGTGAACGAGAGCATTCACGCCGTCGACGAACATGCGCGCGTGGATCATGTGGACACGCTCGCCGCGGTCTATCGCCGCATCCTCGATCTTTATTTCGCGTGAGCCAAAGTTCGCGTGAGCCAAGAGTGTCGCACGATGAGTCTTGTTCAATCGCCCACGGAAAAGCTGCGCGTCGAGATGAAGGCGGGCGTTGCGCGCGTGCTTATCGACAATGGCGCGCGGCGCAACGCTTTCGATTTTTCCATGTGGAGCGCGATCCCGCCGCTCATGCGCGATCTCGATGCGTGCGACGAGGTGCGGGCGGTCGTGCTCACGAGCGCGCCGGGCCTGCCCTTTTGCTCGGGCGCCGATATTTCCGAATTTTCGACTCTGCGGTCGACGGCAGAAGGCGGGCGCGCCTATGAACGCTCCAATGTCGAGGCCTTTGACGCGCTGTCGCGCCTGCAAAAGCCGGTGATCGCCGCCATACAAGGCTTTTGCATGGGCGGGGGCATGGGGCTCGCCGCCGCTTGCGACCTTCGTATCGGCGCGGACGACGCCGTTTTCGCCATTCCCGCGGGCCGGCTGGGCGTCGGCTATCCGCCGGCGGCCATGCATTATGTGGTCGCCGCAGCCGGGCCGCAGACCGCAATGGAGCTGTTCTTCACCGCGCGCCGCGTCGAGGCGGGGGAAGCCCATGCGCGCGGCTTTCTGGCGCGGCTTTTGCCGAAAGCGGGCTTTGACGCGGCCGTGACGGAGATCGCTGCAAGCGTCGCCGCCAATGCGCCGCTGACGCTACGCGCGGCGAAGGCCGCCATAAGAGCGGCGGCGCAGCTTCCTCATGCGCCGACTTTGGAAACATGCGAGGCGCTGGCGGCGGCCTGTTTCGACAGCGCCGATTACGCGGAAGGGCGCACGGCGTTTCTCGAAAAGCGTCAGCCGCAATTTAAAGGGCGCTGACGCGCCGCGGCCTCGCGCGTAATCTCATTCGAATGAACGAAGGAGTCTCGCGCAATGGATGCCGCCGCCCCCTCCGCGCCGGATGCGAACGTCAATCCGACATCGCAGCGCGGCCCGCGCCTGCCGGGCGTCGATCGCCTGCGTGGTCTCGTCATTGTCATTATGGCGCTGGATCATGTGCGCGATTTTTTCGACGCGGACGCGGTGCGCTTTTTCCCCACCGATCTGACGCACACTTATGTCGCGCTGTTTCTCACGCGCTTCGTCACCCATTATTGCGCGCCGACTTTCGCTTTGCTCGCCGGCGTCTCGGCCTATCTGCATGGGCAAAGGCTCGGCGACCGCGCGGCGCTGGCGAAATTTCTGCTCACGCGCGGCATGTGGCTCGTCCTCCTCGACGCCATCGTCATCAGCCCCATATGGACGCTGCACTGGGGCGAGATCGAACTTGGCGCGCTGTGGGCGATCGGCGGCGGCATGGTTGCGCTGTCCGTGCTCGTCTTTCTGCCGAGCCGTTTCGTGCTCGGTCTCGGCGCATTCATTCTCGTCACGCATAATCTGGTCGACGGCGTGCACGCCGCCGCTTTCGGCGCCTATGGCGGGTTCTGGAGCCTGCTGCACGAGCCCGGCGCCTTGCCCCTCGGGGTGAAGGGCAAGGTTTTGTATCCGCTTTTGCCCTGGATCGGCATTGTCGCTTGCGGCTATGGTCTTGGGCCATTGTTCTCCGCTTCCGCCGAGCAGCGCGCGAAAATTCTCACACGGCTCGGGCTCGCGGCGTTGGCGCTATTCGTCGTTTTACGCAGCGCTAATCTATACGGCGATCCGCACCCCTGGAGCGTGCAAGCCGACGCGACGATGACGCCGCTCGCCTTCCTCAATGTCACCAAATATCCGCCGTCGCTGCTCTATGCGCTGGTGACTTTAGGGCCGGCGTTGCTGCTTCTTCCGCGGCTGGAGCGGCTCGACGGCCGCATTGGACGCGTGCTGTCGGCGTTTGGCGAAACGTCGCTGTTTTTCTATGTGCTGCATCTGTATCTCGGCCTTGGCGCGGCCCTGGCGCTTGAGCGTGCGCGCGGTTTCGGGTTTGACGAGATGAGCGCCTTCATCGCCAAAGGCGCGCCGCCTCAGAATTTCGGCGTCGGCGTCGCCGGCGCCTATGTCGCGTGGATTGCGCTTGTCGCAACGCTTTACCCGCTGTGCTCATGGTTCGCCGGCGTGAAGCGCAGGCATCGCAGCGCCTGGCTCAGCTATCTGTAATCGCTCCTTCGCAATCGCTCGCGGCGCGCATAAATTTAAGCGCCGCGCGTACAAATGATTTAACGCGCCTTTAGCGCGCTCATGTTTTCACTTGCTATTCAGGCGTGCGAGTCCGCGCGTCAAAGAGTTGAATGCGGGGCGCGCGATGCAGTTGCTCTTGGCCTATTGGTCGATGCCCGAGCTGATCGTCAATGGCATATTGCTCTTGCATCTTCTGGGCGCGACGGCGGTCGGCCTGTTGCTCGGCTATGAGCGCGCCTATCACGGCCGCGCGGCGGGAATGCGCACCTATGCGCTGGTCTGCGTCGCCTCCACAATGCTGACGGCGATCAACGGCTTTCCGCATCACTGGTATGGAGGCCTCGCGCCGGTCTCCGCCACGGGCGATCCGACGCGCGCCATTCAAGGCATTATGACCGGCATCGGCTTTCTCGGCGCCGGCGTGATCATCAAGGACGGCTATACAATTCGCGGCCTCTCCACCGCCGCGTCGATCTGGATGACGGCGGCGATCGGCGTGATTATAGGCGTCGGCTTTTACGGCGCTGCGATCAGCGCCACCGCTGTCGCGCTTTTCGCGATGGTGGCGCTGGGCCAGATCGAGAAGCTTCTGCCGCATCAGACCAGCCTGCATCTGTCTCTGGTTTATCCGCATGGCGCCGCGCCGAATTCCGATGAAATTCGCGAATGTATGCGCGCCTACGGCTTTGAGGTCGTCGACTGGTCCTTCCATTACAGCGAAGACAAGCGGCAGTTTCGCTATGATCTGATGCTGCAGGCGGTCGGCTCCGGCCGCGCCCACAGCATGGTCGGAGATCTGTCCGCCGCCACCGACGTCATCGAATTTCAGCTCGCCCAATCGCGACTCTAGCGTCGCAAGCTTCGCGCTGCATTGCGACAGTATCCTTGCGTCAGCCCAAGCGCTGCGCGCTCCGTCGACAATTGCAGGAACTCTGCCGCATGAAGATCGTCATCCTCTATCTCGGCTGCGCCGCCGATTTCACCAATAATGTCGCGTCGCAGGTCGCGTTGATGTATCCGGATGCGGAGATCGACAAAATCGCGGTGACATGGGCCGGGAAAAACGGCGCCGGCTTTCGCGAGGCTTTCGCCGACGCGCGTGTTTTCGAACATGAATATGAGCGCTATCTCGACGAAATCACGCAGGCGGCGAAGCTGTTTCAAATTCGGATGCGCGAGACCGTGCCGGTCAACAGCATGTCGATGTTCTATGGCTGGAAGCTTGGCTTGCAAGCGCTCGACGGCGTGGAGGCGGATCTCTTCGTCAAATGCCGCATGGATAATCGCATCCTGCCGCTCGGCGCCGATTCTCGCTTTCTCGACCGCGACGGATTGTTCATTCCCTCGGGCGGCGATTGGCGCGGAGGCTTGAGCGATCAATTCTGCTCCGGCTCCCGGGAGGATCTCTCTTACTATCTCAGCCTGTTCGATCATTTGCCGCGCTATGCGGCTGTCGGCGTGCCCTGTCACCCGGAAACGCTCGTGCGCTTTCACATGAGCGACGCCGGCGGGCGCCGGATCGAGCGCGCGCCTATGGTGCTCGCCTATCACCGCGGCATTTACAATCCCGACGTCGCCCAGGCGTTGCGCGGCGTCGACGGCGACAAATGGCAGCCCAAAGTCACGCTCGCCGATCTCGCGCAGAATATTTGAGCGCAAGATCGGGAAGCGCTTCCCGCTCTTGCGCGCGGCTTCAGGCGGAGGTCGCCTCGCAAATATATTTGTCGTTGAGCGCGCCCGGCGTTTTCACCACCACATTCACGGCGTCGGTGAGTGCGGTGAAATCCGTCGCGTCATTCGGCTCGACGACAATAATGTCGCCGTCGCTCCATTCCCGGCCGAACATGCGCACGCGGCCGGAGAGAATCAGCGTTATCTCCGTCGCCACCTTGTGATAATGCGCCGCTTCATAATCGCCGGCGCGATAGCGCTTCACGCCGACCTCCACACTGTCGGTCGAATGGGCGGCGGGCGAAAAGGCGCCGACGAACCATCCCTTTGTCATGTCGTCGAGCCGATAGGATTTCATGGCGGACCTCCGTCAGGCGAAGCGAAAGAAACAATCTCGTTCAAATAAACGCATCGCGCGCGACTTTAAATAAAGAGGTTGCGCGCTACGCCTCGCGACGACGGCCTGGCGCAAGCTAATGGCGCAAGGGTGGGCCGCTGTCACCAGGCGATGCTGCATCGCCAGCTTAATGAGGCCGCGACGTGCTCAATATCGTCATTCCCATGGCGGGCGCCGGAAGCCGCTTTGCACAAGCCGGATATGTCGACCCCAAGCCGCTCATCCGCGTGCATGGCGCGCCGATGATCAAGCTCGTCATCGATAATCTGCGGCCGCTCGGTCCGCATCGATTCATCTTCCTGTGCCAGCGCGCTCATGTCGCCGCCTATGGTCTGGAGGAAAAGCTGCAGAGCTGGGCGCCCGGCGCGATCGTCGTGCAGCTCGACGGGCTGACGGACGGCGCCGCCTGCACGGTGCTCGCCGCGCGCGATCATATCGACACCGACGATATGTTGACGATCGCCAATTCCGATCAATGGGTCGACGCCTCCATGGAGGATTATCACCGCGCAGTGATCCGCGATCGGCTCGACGGGCTGATCATGACGATGAAGGCGTATGATAAAAAATGGTCCTTCGTCGGCTTTGACGCGCAGGGCGCAGTCAATCGCGTCGTCGAAAAGCAGCCGATTTCGGATGAGGCGACGGTGGGGATCTACACCTTTGCGCGCGGGCGCGACTTCGTGCGCGCGGCAGATGCGATGATCGCCAAAGATCTGCGCGTCAACGGCGAGTTTTATGTCGCGCCGGTCTACAATGAGCTGATCGCGGAGGGCGCCCGGCTCGGCGTATATAATATCGGGGCGGAAGCCGCGGGCATGTACGGGCTCGGCGTGCCGGCCGATCTTGAAAAATTCCTGGCGCTCGACATCTCGCGCCGCGCCGCGCGGCTCGCCGCCTGACGCACCGCTCAGGAGCTTCGCGCAAGGTCAATTGCGCATAGTGCCGCAGCGCAGCGAGGGATGCGCTGCGCCGGGCGACGGGAGCGAGCGTTTGCACATATTGAGCCATCGCGGCTATTGGCGAGACGCGTCGGAAAAAAATTCGCAGATCGCCTTTCGTCGCTCTTTCGATCTTGGCTTCGGCACGGAGACGGACCTGCGCGATTGCGCCGGAACGCTGGTCATTTCGCATGACATGCCGAAGGGCGGCGAGATGACGCTGGACGATTTTCTCGCGCTTTACGGCGATAGCAATCTGCCGCTGGCGTTGAACATAAAAGCAGACGGCATGGCGGACATGCTTTGCGCCGCCTTGCGCCGCGCCAATGTCGTCAATTGGTTCGCCTTCGACATGTCGATTCCGGATACGCGCGGCTATTTGCGCGCCGGTGCGCCGGTGTTCATGCGCATGAGCGAGGTCGAACGCGATCCTCCCTGGATGGATCGCGCGGCCGGCGTTTGGCTCGACGCTTTCGACGAAAATTGGTTCGACGCGGCGACGCTGGAGGCGTTGCTGAACAAAACCCGCATCTGCGTCGTCTCGTCCGAACTTCACGGCCGCGACGCCGCAGAACTCTGGCGCCAACTGGCGCCGTTCAAACATCGCGACGCGCTTCTCCTGTGCACGGACAGGCCGGAGGAAGCGCGCGACTTTTTTGGAGCGCAAGCATGATCGAGGCGGTGATCTTCGATATGGACGGCGTCTTGATCGAGGCGCAGGATTGGCATTACGACGCGCTCAACAGGGCGCTCGCTCTCTTCGGTTACACGATCAACCGCTATGAGCATCTGACGACCTACAATGGTCTGCCGACGTCGAAAAAGCTGAATATGCTCTCGCTCGAACAGGGCTTGCCGCGCGAGCTGCACGCCTTCATCAACGAGATGAAGCAGCTTTACACGATGGAGATCATCGCGACGCAGTGCAAGCCGCGTTTCGAGCACGAATATGCGCTCTCGAATCTCAAGGCGCTCGGCTATAAAATGGCGGTGGCGTCGAACTCCATTCGCCCGACCGTCGAGATCATGATGCAGAAGGCGAGCCTTGGCGTCTATCTCAATGAAATGCTCTCGGCGAGCGATGTGACGAAGCCCAAGCCGGATCCGGAAATCTATCTTGCCGCCGCGCGGAAGTTGAACGCCGCGCCCGCGAATTGCCTCGTCGTCGAAGACAATGAAAACGGCGTGAAAGCCGCGACCGCCGCAGGGGCGCATGTGATGGTCGTCAAGGATGTGGCCGAGGTCAATCTCGACAATATTCTGCGTCATGTCCGCAAGGCGGAAGGCGCCGCGGCCGAGGCGACGCTTGACGATTTGCTTGCGCGAATGCGCGCTGTCGCGCCCGGCGCCGCGGCGCCTGTCGCAGCGTCCGCGCGCGGCGTCGCCGCGGCTTGAGGAGGAGTGGCGATGATCAATGTTCTTATCCTCGCGGCGGGCCAATCCCTTGCCGATGCGCCGGAAGGCGCCTATCCGCTCTGCCTGACGGAGATCGGCGGCGTGCCGCTGATCGAGCGACAGATCAACGCCTGCCGCAGCGTCGACGGCGCGAGACTTATCGTCGCCGTGTCGGAGCCGGACATGCGCCGCTTTTCGCTTGGCGACGTCATTTCCCTGCTTGCGCCGGACGCTCATGTCGCGCCAACGAGGGAAACGCGCGGCGCCGCCTGCACCGCGCTGCTCACGCTCGGACAAATCAATACGGACGACGAATTACTGATCCTCAACGGCAATGAGTTTCTCGATATCGATTTCGACGCAGCGCTTGCGAGCTTTCGCTCGCGCAAGCTCGACGCCGGCGTCGTCGTCTTCCCCTCGGTGCATCCGCGCTATTCCTTCGTCGCGCTGGATGACGACGGCTATGTGGTGCAGGCGACGGAAAAGCGGCCGATCAGTAAAAACGCCACGGCCGGCTTTTACTGGTTCGCGCGCGGGAGCGATTTCGTCGCCGCCGTGCAGAATATGATCCGCAAGGATGCGACGGTGAACGGCCGCTTTTTCATTTGCCCGTCATTGAATGAGCTGGTGTTGAAGCAGGCGCATATCGGCGTGCATCCGATTTCCGCCGATAAATTCCATCCGCTCAAAAATGAGCGTCAGGTCGCGCAATATGAAAATCTTGTCGAGCCGCGCCGCTATGACAGGCTTCCGCTGAGCGCGTAACGCGCGCGGCAGCCTTTACGCCGCCGCCTTGAACACGGCGACATAGCCGCGTCGACGTTCGCTCAAGCCGCGGCTGGCGCGATCTTTGGCGCGGTACAGCGCCGCGTCGGCCTGCGCGACGAGCAGGGCCTCGTCGCCCGGCGTCCGCCAAAAGGCGAGACCGCAGGATGCGCCCATCGTGAGCATTTCTCCGTCGACGCCGTAAGCCGCCGACAGAAGTTCGACGGCGCGGACAAGCAGGGCCTCGGCGCGCTCGGCGTCTTCAACCAGAAGAGCAAATTCATCGCCGCCCAATCGCGCGACGAAA
>Ga0265328_10000916_pt1 | contig 13610 bp, 9 predicted proteins | sample 41624metaG_FD_202086 | JGI IMG/M metagenome (GOLD analysis project Ga0265328, IMG submission 202086) | Rhizosphere microbial communities from Carex aquatilis grown in University of Washington, Seatle, WA, United States - 4-16-24 metaG | ecosystem: Host-associated > Plants > Roots > Rhizosphere >...
GATCACGGCGGCGCCTTTGGCCGCGGGCTTCATCTGGAACGACGCGGCGCATCTCGATGCCAGCATCCAGTTCGTCACCGAGACAGAGCTGTTCGATGCCACGCCCGCCACGCGTCGGCGCCGCAAGGCCGATCAAGCCACCGATATCGATTCGCTCATCAAGGACCTGAGCGAGCTCAATGTGGGCGACCCGGTCGTGCACAGCAACCACGGCATCGGGCGCTATCAGGGCCTCATCAATCTGGATCTGGGCGAAGGGCCTTCCGAGTTTTTGCATCTGGAGTACGCGGACAAGGCCACGTTGTATGTGCCCGTGTCGCAACTGCACCTGATCAGCCGCTACACGGGCGTGAGCGCCGAAGAAGCGCCGCTGCACCGACTGGGCTCGCCGCAGTGGGACAAGGCCAAGCGCAAGGCCGCCGAGCAGGTGCGCGACACGGCGGCCGAGTTGCTCAACCTGTATGCGCGCCGCGCGGCCCGCGAGGGCTTCGCCTTTCGCTTCAGCGCGCAGGACTACGAGGCCTTCGCCGCCAGCTTCGGCTTTGAAGAAACAGCCGACCAGCGCGCCGCCATCCACGCCGTCATCCAGGACATGATCAGCCCCCGGCCCATGGACCGCCTGGTCTGCGGCGATGTGGGCTTTGGCAAGACCGAGGTCGCGCTGCGTGCGGCGTTTGTGGCGGTAACGGGCGGCAAGCAGGTCGTGCTGCTGGCACCGACCACACTGCTGGCCGAGCAGCACTTCCAGAACATCTCGGACCGCTTCTCGCAGTGGCCGGTCAAAGTCGCCGAGATGTCGCGCTTCAGATCGCCCAAGGAGATCAAGGCCGCCATGCAAGGCCTGGAGGACGGCACGATCGACATCGTCATCGGCACGCACAAGCTGCTGAGCGACTCGGTCAAGTTCAAGCGCCTGGGCTTGCTGATCATCGACGAGGAGCATCGCTTCGGGGTGCGACACAAGGAGGCCATCAAGGCCATGCGCGCCGACATCGACGTGCTCACGCTCACGGCCACGCCCATCCCGCGCACGCTGGGCATGGCGATGGAAGGCCTGCGCGACCTGAGCGTGATCGCCACGGCGCCGCAGAGGCGTCTGGCGATCAAGACCTTCGTCAGATCAGAGAGCAACAACACCATCCGCGAAGCCATCTTGCGCGAGCTCAAGCGCGGCGGGCAGGTCTACTTCCTGCACAACGAGGTCGAGACCATCGAGAACCGGCGCGACAAGCTGGTCGAGCTGATCCCCGAGGCGCGCATCGCCATCGCGCACGGCCAGATGCCCGAGCGTGAGCTGGAGCGCGTGATGCGCGACTTCGTGGCCCAGCGCCACAACGTGCTGCTGTGCTCGACCATCATCGAGACCGGCATCGACGTGCCTTCGGCCAACACGATCGTGATGAGCCGCGCGGACAAGTTCGGGCTCGCGCAGCTGCATCAACTGCGCGGACGTGTTGGGCGTTCGCATCACCAGGCCTACGCTTATCTGCTGGTCCCCGATATAGAGGGCCTGACCAAACAGGCCGCGCAAAGGCTCGATGCGATCCAGAGCATGGAGGAGTTGGGCTCGGGCTTTTATCTGGCCATGCACGACCTGGAGATACGCGGCGCGGGCGAAGTACTGGGCGACAACCAGAGCGGCAACATGATGGAGGTGGGCTTTCAGCTCTACAACGAGATGCTGGGCGAAGCCGTGCGCGCGCTCAAAAATGGCAAAGAGCCGGACCTCTTGTCGCCACTGGGGATGTTTGGCAGCAACACCGACATCAACTTGCATGCGCCCGCACTGTTGCCAGACGCTTATTGCGGGGATGTGCACGTCCGATTAAGCCTGTATAAACGCATCGCCACGGCCGATTCACTCGACAAGATCGAGACCATGCTTGAAGAGATCGTGGACCGCTTTGGCAAATTACCGCCCCAGGCTCAGGCTTTGTTCGACACCCACAAGTTGCGGGTGCAGGCCAAGCCCTTCGGTGTCATCAAGATCGATGCCGCGCCCGGGATCATCAACATCACATTCAGACCCAACCCGCCCGTCGAGCCGCTGCGCATCATCGAGCTGGTTCAGAAAAACAAACACATCAAGCTGGCTGGCAACGACAAGCTGCGTATCGAGAAAGCTTTGTCTGATCCGAAAGACCGTGCGCAATACGTGCGCGATCTGCTGCGAGCCCTTGGTCAACCCATCAAGACTTGATTTTCTTGTTGTATGCCGTTCTTGCCGTTTTCATCCACGCAACGTCGCCTGATCCCATCGGTCCTGCTGGTGCTCGGGTCGCTGGTTCTGGCGCCCCTGACATCGCTGGCCGCCGAAGAGCCTCTTCATCCCTGGATCACGAGGCCGCCCAAGTCACCCGAACCCGCCAACTACATCACCAACCTGCGTGATGGCGACCGCATCCAGACGCCCTATGTGCTCAAGTTCGGCCTGAGCCAATATGGCCTGGCCGGTATCTCGGACGAAGTGCCACGCACCGGGCACCACCATCTGCTGATCAACCAGGATCTGCCGCTGGACTTCACCAAGCCCCTGCCCTTCACGGCCAACTACGTGCACTTCGGCAAAGGCCAGATGGAGACCGTGCTGACGCTCAAGCCCGGCACCTACACGCTGCGCATGCTGCTAGCGGATCACAAGCACATCCCGCTGTTCATCTACAGCCCGAAGATCACGGTGACCGTGACGGCCTTCCACCCAGAGGTCAAGCCTGCATCCTTGATCACGCCGGGCGTGAGCATCCTGACACCGCGCGACGGCGAAACGGTGAGCAACCCCATGCTGATCCGCCTGCATGGCTCCGGCTTGAACATCAGCCACGAGAAAATCAAGGCCAATGATGCGGGGCACTTCCGGCTGCTGTTTCGCAGCGAGCGCGGCGCTACCGAAACGATAGAGCTCAAGCGTGGTCAGACAGAAGCCTGGCTGCGTCCGCCTTCAGGCTCATACGATGTCCAAGCACAGTTTGTGCAAAACGCTTCGGGCAAGGTCACTCAGCGCACAGCTGAACAAAGCGTGACCGTTCGCTGATCAAGCCGAGGCTTGCACACCCAGCAAGGCCGCGCCCAATGCCTCGGCCACCTCGATGCCGTCCACGCCGGCGGACATGATGCCGCCCGCATAGCCCGCGCCTTCACCGGCCGGGTACAGGCCTTTGACATTGAGGCTTTGGTAGTCACGACCACGGGTGATGCGCAGCGGCGATGAGGTGCGGGTTTCGACGCCGGTGAGCACGGCATCGGGCATCGAGAAGCCTTTGATCTGCTTGTCGAAAGCGGGCAAGGCTTCGCGGATGGCGGCCAGTGCGTAGTCAGGCAGGCTGCCCTTGCCGGGCTGAGCCAGGTCCGTCAAATGCACGCCCGGCTTGTACGAGGGCAGGACGTTGCCCAGCACCTTGCTGCGCTGGCCTTTGATGAAGTCGCCCACCAATTGGCCTGGCGCCATGTAATTGCCCTCGCCCAGTTCGTAGGCACGTGACTCCCAGAAGCGCTGGAAGGCCATGCCATCGAGCGGATTCACCGGGCCTTCTGTCAAACCATCCTGCCGATAGTCCTGCGGCGAGATACCGACGACGATGCCCGCATTGGCATTGCGCTCGTTGCGCGAGTACTGGCTCATGCCGTTGGTGACGACACGGTTGGGCTCCGACGTGGCCGCCACGACCGTGCCGCCCGGGCACATGCAAAAGCTGTAGACCGCGCGGCCATTGCTCGCGTGGTGCACGAGCTTGTAATCGGCCGCACCCAGGATCTCGTTGCCCGCGTTGGGCCCGAAGCGCGCACGGTCGATGATGCTTTGCGGGTGCTCGACGCGGTAGCCGATCGAGAAAGGTTTGGCCTCCATGTAGACGCCGCGCTCATGCAGCATCGTGAAGGTGTCGCGGGCGCTGTGGCCCAGGGCCAGCACGACGTGGTCGGCGCGCAGTTGCTCGCCCGAGGCCAGCGTCAGACCGCGGATGTGGCCGTCTTCGATGAGCACATCGCTCACACGCTGCTCGAAGCGGATCTCGCCGCCCAACGCCTCGATGTCGGCGCGCATCTTCTCGATCATGCTGACCAGGCGGAAGGTGCCGATGTGCGGCTTGCTGACGTACAGGATCTCTTCGGGTGCGCCCGCCTTGACGAACTCGGTCAGCACCTTGCGCGTGAGGAAGCGCGGGTCGCTGATCTGGCTGTAGAGCTTGCCGTCAGAGAAGGTGCCTGCACCGCCCTCGCCGAACTGCACGTTCGATTCAGGGTTGAGTTCGCTCTGGCGCCACAGGGCCCAGGTGTCCTTGGTGCGCTGGCGCACTTCCTTGCCGCGCTCCAGCACGATGGGCTTGAGGCCCATCTGCGCCAGGATCAGCGCCGCGAAAAGGCCGCAAGGGCCGAAGCCGACAACGATGGGGCGCGGCCGTTGTTGGGCGTAGAAATCGGCAGGCGCGTGCGCCACAAAGCGGTAGCCCGTGTCAGGCGTGACGCGGATGTGCTGGTCGTTGTCAAAGCGCTTGAAAAGCTGCGCCTCCAGATCCTGGCTGGCCAGTTCGCAATCGACGGTGTAGATCAGCACGATGGCCGACTTCTTGCGGGCGTCGTAGCTGCGTTTGAACACCGAGAAAACCTTGAGCTGCTCGTCCTTGACGCCCAAGCGGGTGACGATGGCCGGGCGCAGGTCGCCCTCGGCGTGGTTCAGGGGCAGGCGCAGTTCGGTGATTCGCAGCATAGGGCGGGATTATCTCAAAGCGCGCGGCCGCTCATCCCGCATCGTGGCGCAGCACGTCCTCCAAAGCCATGAGCAGGCTGGCACGCTCGGATTCGGCCACGGCTTTAGCGTCGCGACCGCTCAGTGCGCCTTCGAGTGCCCACAGCAGGTTCAGGCTGCCCTTGGGAGATACCGCCTTGGTTTTGACATAGGCGCGCACCGAGCCCAGCTTGCGCAATTGAGCGTCGGATTTGATGCCGGCTTTGCGCAGCATCTCCTGGCTTTTGGGGCCCAGGCTCGTCAAGACGGGCATGGCCTGCCTGGCCGTCTTTGCAGACTTGGCGCCAGTTTCAGCAGGCGCTTTGACACCCTTGCCTGCCTTCAAGCCAGCCTTAGACGATGTGGCCTTCGGTTTCGGCGCCTTGGCCATTTGCTGACGCACCGCGCATTCGTACCCCAGGCGCGCCCACTCGGCCATGTGCTCGGGCTCGTCGTAGACCTCGGGCGGGCCTTCGTAGTAGCGCAAATGGCCGACCTTGCCCTTGAACTCGTAGGTGAAGGGCACCAGGCCTCGCGCCTCGAAATGCGCCTGCGATACATCGTCCACCTTGAAATACAGGCGCTCATCGGCGATCAGCGCAAACATCAGCCCGTCGCGGTACACACCGAAGCCGCCGAACATGGCCTTGGCCTGCACGGGCGCGAAGCCCGCCATCAACTCCACCACGTAGTTGGCGAAGGCTTGTTTGCGGGATTTCTGTGGATTGATCGGCATGGCTGCAAGCGGCTGGCGAAAAGCACGAAGCGGCGTTCAGGATAGCGCCCACGACATCACACCATGGCCAAGCCGGGGATAATCGCGTTTCTCTGTACCCGCTCGCCGCCTTGCCTTTGCCAGCCATGTCCACCACTGAATTCGCCCCCGGCCTCGTCATCCAGCGCTTCACGCCCAAGCTGAGCCTGTCGTCCTTCAAGGCCATTGCCTTCGACATGGACTCCACGCTGATCAGCATCGAGTGCATCGACGAAATCGCCGACGCTGTGGGCAAGAAGGCCGAAGTGGCCGCCATCACCGAAGCGGCCATGCGAGGCGAGATCACCGACTTCAAGGACAGCCTGCGCCGCCGCGTGGCCCTGCTCAAAGGCGTGCCAGCACAAGCACTGCAAGAGGTCTACGACCAGCGCCTGAAGATCAACCCCGGCGCGCCCGAACTCATCAACGCCGCCAAGGCCGCGGGCCTGCAAACGCTGCTGGTGTCGGGCGGCTTCACCTTCTTCGCCGACCGCGTCAAGGCGCATCTGGGCATGCACGAGGCCCACTCCAATACGTTGGAGATCGAAGGCGGACTGCTGACCGGTCAGGTGCTGGGCGACATCGTCGATGGCGAAGCCAAGAAGCAGCACCTGCTGGCCCTGTGTGCCCGCATTGGTTGCGACCCGAGGCAGTCGATCGCCGTGGGCGATGGCGCCAATGACCTCCTGATGATGGGCATCTCCGGCCTGAGCGTGGCCTATCATGCCAAGCCCAAGGTGCGCGAACAGGCCATGATCGCCATCAACGACGGCGGCCTTGACCGCGTGCTCGAAGTGCTGAAGTAAGACCTGAGCAACGCCAAGCATGCAAGCCCTGTTGATGCGGCTCAGCCGCGCCGAACCTCACGAATTCAAGGCCGCGCTCTGGTCCTTCGTGTACTTCTTCGCGCTGCTGGCCTCCTACTACGTGCTGCGCCCTTTGCGTGACGAGATGGCCATCCAATTGGGCTCAGGGGCCATCAACGAACTCTTCAGCGCCGTTTTCCTGAGCATGCTGGCCCTGGTGCCCTTGTTCGGCTGGCTGACCAAACGCTTCGAGCGCCAACGACTGCTGCCCTGGCTGTACGCCTTCTTCATCACCAACCTGATCGTTTTCAACGGCCTGCTCTCGCACAGCGAGGTGCAGACGCCCTGGATCGCGCGCAGCTTCTTCGTGTGGGTCAGCGTCTTCAACCTGTTCGCGATCTCGGTGTTCTGGAGCTTCATGGCCGATCTGTTCCGCACCGATCAGGCCAAACGGCTCGTGGGCTTCATCTCGGCGGGCGGCACGGCGGGCGCCTTGTGTGGGCCGGTGCTGGCCTGGATGCTGGTCAAGCCCATCGGTGCCAATGGTTTGACGCTCGTGTCGGCAAGTCTGCTGCTGGTGTGCATTGGCGCCATCCTCAAGCTCAGAGGCTGGTACCTTCTGCAGCCTCGCCGTGAGCTTGATCAAGCCGACACGTCAGAAGCCACCTTTCAAGGCAGCCTGTGGAGCGGCATCACCGACGTGGTCAAGAGCCCCTATCTATTGGGCATCTGCGGTTTTCTGTTCTTCTATTCGCTGCTGTCGACGCTGCTGTATTTCCAGCAAGCCGATCTGGTGCCCAAGACCGTGAAAGGCAGCGCCAACCGCACCGAGCTGCTGGCGCAGGTCGACCTGCTGGTCAATGTGGTGACGCTGCTGATCCAGTTGCTGGCCTTCAACAAGCTCATCAACAAACTGGGCACACGCGCCTTGCTGATCGCAATGCCCGTGGCGTCGTTCGTGGGCTACACGGCGCTGGCCATGCACCCGGCCATCCAAGTGCTCGTGGCCCTGGGCGTGGTGCGCCGCGCAGGCGAATACGCCATCAGCAAGCCCGCCCGCGAAACCTTGTTCAACGTGCTGCCCGCCGAGCAGAAATACCGAGCCAAGAACGTGATCGACACGCTGGTCCACCGCACGGGCGACACCTCATCGGCCTGGCTGCTCAATGGGCTCAAGGCCATGGGCATGAGTTCGGGCCAGATCCTGTGGCTGTCGGTGCCCGTGAGCGCCTTGTGGCTGGTGATCGCGTGGCTGCTGGGGGGCAAGGCGCAGCGGCTGGATGCCGCGGCCAGCGCCACCCGGCGAACGACGTCATCCTGAAGGGCGTGGATCAGGCCTTAGGCTTGTCCATGATCACGATGCCATCCTCGTCGGCATAGAGCCAGTCGCCGGGGCTCACCCACACGCCCTGGATCTGCACGGCGACGTCCTTCTGACCCTCGTTGCGCTTCTCGGTCGGCAGCGGCATCAGGCCCAAGGCGCGAATACCGACATCGCACTCGGCCAGCTCGGCCGAATCGCGCACGCAGCCGTCCACGACCACGCCTGCCCAGCCGTTCTTGGCCGCGGCCTTGCCCAGGTTGCCGCCCACCAGCGCACGGCGCAACGACGCACCGCCATCGACCACGAGCACGCGGCTCAGGCCGGGCGAGTCAACAGCGGCCTTCACCAGCGTGTTGTCCTCGAAGCACTTGACCGTGGCGACCTGGCCCGAGAACTTGAGGCGCTGGCCGTAGTCCTTGAACACGGGCGGCAGCACGCGAAAGAGGCCGTCGCTGTCGTTCTTGTGTTCGTCGCACAGGTCGCAGGTGGCGAAGTTGGTGGTCATGGTCATGGCTCCATCAAGTCAAGTGAAATGAAAGTCGGCGCGCCATACAAACCAAGCGGCGCTGCCTGAAGATCAACGCTCGGTGCGGGCCCAGGAGCCCCGAAAGTCGCCCTTTGCAAAGCGCCACGAAGCCACCAGGAACGCCCAGTTGAGCGCATACAAAAATGCCGCGATGCGCAACAGGCCTGGCATGCCGCCTCCCTGCTGCGTGCGCCGGTACAACCCCGCCGCCAGCACATAAGCCGCCAGTTGCAGCAAGGCGAATACCAGCCAGCCCCCGTCCTGCAGACCCAGCAGAAAGGACAGCACCAGCGCCGTCAGCAACAGATGCGGCGCCACCCAGCGCAGCACCTTGTGCGACACATAAGCAAAAGCGGTGCCCCAGGACGTGCGCGTCACGTACTCCGGATGCCGCACCAGCGCCTGGAAATTGCCAATGCCGATGCGCACGCGGCGGTTGTACTCCTCGGCGATCGCTTCGGGCGTGTCCTCTTCTGCCCATGCGGTGGGCTCGTAGACCAGCCGATGCCCAGCGGCCGACACATTCATCGCCACACAGAAGTCATCGCAAATGGTGTCGGGCTTCAACGGCTGCCAGAGAGACCGGCGGATGGCGTAGATCGCCCCATTGGCGCCCAGCAGTCCGCCAATGCGCGCCTCGAAAAACTTCAGAAACTGCTCGACGCGCCAGTACAGGCTGTCCTGGTTGTCGCCGCCGCTGCCTTTGAGCCGCAGCTCGCCGCTGACGCCGCCCACGCCAGGTTCGTCGAAATGCTTGACCAGACGCTTGAGCGCATCACGGTGGAAAAACGTGTTGGCGTCCGAGAACACAAGCACCGACTCGCCAGCCCGGCTCACCAGGTCATTGAGCACGCTGGCCTTGCCGCGATTGACCTCGAACACGCAAGCCTCGATGCGCGCATCCTGACAGGCCGACAAGATCGCGGCGGTGCCATCACGGCTGCCATCCGACCCTATATAACAACGCAGCAGCTCGGGCGGGTAGTCCAGCGCCAGCAGATTGTCGATGCGCGCCTGCAGATGGACCTGCTCGTTGTAGGCGGAAATGATGACTGCGACAGAGGGCCAGGATGAAGGTTCCGCCAAAGTACGGCGATCCTGCTTGCCCAGCACATAACGGGCATCGCGCAGCAATTGCACCCAGCCCGCGACCAGCGCCAGCACGAAGGGATACAGGGCGTACGAGTAAATGACCAGCCCGATGCAGGCCGCAACCACCAACGCCAGGACTGTCATGCGCCGCCACTTCCTCTGCTTGAGTCAAACCCGCTCAAAGAGCTTGGGCGCCCGAATGTTACACCTGCCCCACCGGGCACCGTGCTGACACAAAGACAACACGCCCCCCCGAACGGACGATGCATCCCTCGATCTGACAACCTCTGAGCGGGGAAGGTCGCTAAACTCGCGATCTGGCAGGAAACATGGGAATCAAAATGATGATGGACTGGACATTTGCCGCGCAAACCCGTCGCTCGGTCGCAACGCTGCTGGCAGCTTCTATCGTGGCAGTGCTGGCTGGTTGCAGCGCATTCCAGAGCTACCCGGCTGCGCCCACCACCGCCGAAACGCCAGATCGTCTCTACAAGATCGGGCCGCTGGACTCGCTCAACATCGTCGTCTGGCGCAACCCTGACCTGTCAGCCACCGTCACCGTGCGCCCCGATGGCCGCATATCCATCCCCCTGGTCGAAGACGTCGTGGCCGTCGGCCGCAACCCGGCTGACCTGTCGCGCGAGATCGAAAAATCGCTGTCCAAGTTCATCCGCGAACCTGTGGTCACCGTGATCGTCAACGGCTTTCAAGGCATGTCCAGCGAGCAGATCCGCATCGTGGGCGAAGCCAGCAAGCCGCAATCGGTGGCCTTCCGCCAGAACACCACCTTGCTGGACGTGATGATCCAGGTCGGTGGCCTGACCGATTTCGCAGATGGCAACGCCGCCGTGCTGGTGCGAGGCTCAGAGCAAGGCAAGCAATACAGCATCCGGCTCAAGGACTTGCTCAAACGTGGCGATATCTCTGCCAACGTCGACATGAAGCCCGGTGACATCATCATCGTTCCGCAAAGCTGGTATTGATGGGTGAGCCTCACAGGCACCCGGGTGCGCCGCACTGTATGGATGAGCCTTTTATCCCGATCGACAGCGACCATGGCCATCAAGCACCCTGAGCCAGGCGCGCGCCTGGTCCTGTCTGCCACGCTTGTAGCCATGGCGTCCATGGGATGCAGCATCGGCATGATTGCCCCTGCTTGGTCGCAAAGCCAGCCCCAAAACCCGCCAAACACCCGCCTGCAGGCCCAGGTGGACGTGCAAGCCTACGCCACGCAGTCCACGAATCCGCAGCCCGGCTCCACAGCGGGCAAAGAGCTGATCCTGACCACCACGCCCAGTTTCAGCGTGCAGTCAAAAGGCGCCAACACGCAGATCGACGGCCAGTGGCAATGGAGCGCCATCAACTACGTGCGCAACAGCCAGCCCGATCGCATCCTGCCATCCGGCGCGCTCAACTTGCGCACGCTGGCTGGCCGAAGCGGCTTGGGCCTGGACGGCTCCGTGTCCGCCGCACAGGTCAAATCCACCGCGCTGGGCCGCCAGTCCGACACGCCCACCACGCTGGACAGCTACACCGACACCACCTATCGCTTGAGCCCCTTCTTCGACAAGGAACTCGACAGCCTGACCCGCGCCAGCGTTCGCATGGACCGCTCGCTGCTCCACTCCAGCCAACTGGACAGCAATCTGGTAGCACGCCCCGACTCCCACGTCCGCAACGATGTGGTCAAGCTCGACCGCACCCCCACGCCCCTGGGCTACGGCTTCGAATGGCATCAGCAGCAGACCAAGGTCTCGGGCCAGCAAGACCCTTCCCTGGACGAGAACCTGGGCCGCGCCACCGCGCTCTTCGCCCCGCTGCCCGAAGTGAGCATGGGCCTGTCGCTGGGCCGAGGCCGCAACCGCATCGGCGCCCAGAGCATCACCGAAACCACGCACGGCTGGCAGGCCCAGTGGCGCCCAACCGAGCGCTCGCTGCTCAAGGGTGAGATCGAAGACCGCTACTTCGGCCGCTCCTGGAAGGCCGAAGCCAGCCACCGCACGCCCTGGCTGGCGCTGAGCCTGAATACCGATCGCGCTGCCTCGACCTACGCTCAAACCATCGGCAATCTCGGCCGCAACGGCTCCCTGAGCGGCCTTTACGACGCCTTGCTGACCACACGCATCCCCGACCCGCTCGCGCGTCGCCAGGCCGTGGACGACATGGTCGCGCGCCGCAACCTCTCCGGCCAAGTCTCCACATCAGGCGACGTATATGACGTGGCCGCGCAGTTGCAGCAATCGACCAGCGGCAAACTGGCCTTGATGGGCCGCCGTGACATCGTGACCTTCGTCGGCGGCCTGACACGCACTGCGCCCTTGACATCCGACTCGCCATCGGCCACCTTGTTGACCAGCATGCCGCGCACCAAAGAGTATTTCTTCGATGCGCAGCTCAACCACCAATTGACCCAACGCAGCTCCGTCGCCACAGGCCTGCGCTGGACCCGCGCCACGTCCACGCCTTTGGATAACACGGCGCCAGCCATGTTGTCGCGTGACTTCACCTGGCGCGCCTCCTTCAACACCACACTGACGCCTGAGACCACCACCACACTGGGTGTCAAACGTCAGCTCACGCACAACCCATCGACCACCAGCAGCGATGAGTCGGCCATGTTCGTTGGCCTGGGCCACCGCTTCTAGGAAATGAACGACGGATGTACGAGTCCTTTTTCGGCCTGACCGGCGCCCCTTTCCTGCTGAACCCGGATCCCAGCTTCTTCTTTGACAGCCGGGGGCACAGCAGCGCCCTGTCCTATCTGAAGTTCGGGCTCTACCAGGCCGAAGGCTTCATCGTGGTCACGGGCGACATCGGCGCGGGCAAAACCACGCTGGTGCGCACCCTGCTGTCCGACATCGACACCGACAAGGTCGTCGCGGCCCAACTGGTCAGCACCCAGCTCGAAGCGGGCGACCTGCTGCGCTCGGCCATCGCGGCCTTCGGCATCCCCTTCAAAGGCACGACCAAGGCCGAGCTGATCTCGACGCTCGAGGCCTATCTGACCCTGCTGGCGACTCAAAAAAAGCTCGCCGTGCTGATCGTCGACGAAGCGCAGAACCTCAGCCGTGATGCCATCGAAGAGTTGCGCATGCTCTCGAACTTCCAGTTCGGCAACCAGGCGCTGCTGCAAAGCTTTTTGATCGGCCAGCCCGAGTTGCGCGACATGCTGCTCTCGCGCAGCCTGGAGCAATTGCGCCAGCGCGTGATCGCGTCCTACCACCTGGGCCCGATGGACCGCGAAGAGACGCGCCGCTACATCGAGCACCGCCTCAAGAAGGTCGGCTGGCAAGACAACCCGCACTTCGACGACGATGCCTTCGACGAGCTCTACCAGTGGACGTCGGGCATCCCGCGCCGCATCAACCTGCTGTGCAACCGCCTGCTGCTGGCCACCTTCCTGAACGAAGGCCAGCACATCACGGCCGCCGACGTTGCGCGCATCGCCATGGAGATCCGTGCCGAGATCGGCGAGCCGACCATGTCGCGCGCAGAAACGCGGGCGCCGCAGGTGTCCGAGCGCCTGCCCGAGCCCACGAACCGCCCGCTGGTGATGCCCACGCTCACGGACAGCGTGGTGCTGGCGCCCGAAACGCCGCAGTTCACCAACGACCTGATGCAGCCACCCACGACGCGTGGGCCACGGGCACATGCTTTTTTGATGGTGGTGGGCTCCCGCACCGGGTGCGTGCGCGCGGCCGCCTTGCAAAAAGCCTTCATCAGCCGCACCGACCTGCCCGCGCTCAAGCTCCTGATGCTCAGCGCACCGGGCCATTTCGAACTGAGCAGCGACTGGTGCGAGCACCTGGGACTGCGCGAGCCTGATTTCACCTTGCGCATGCCCCCTGGCACGCCCGTGGCGCAGATTGCGGACGCCATGCGCCAGCTCGACCACATGCTGGCCGAGTACAACCCGGCCGCCGTGATCGTGCAAGGCGGCGACGACGCCGCGCTGGCCGCCTGCGTGGCCGCGCACCGCCAGGGCATCCCCATCGTGCACCTGGAGGCCGGCCTGCGCAGCTTCGACCGCTCGCGGCCGCAAGAGATCAACGCGATGATGTGCGACCACATGTCCGACCTCCTGCTGACGTCGGAATGGGTGGCCCACGACAACCTCGCCCGTGAAGGCATCTCGGCGGACCGCGTGCAGTTTGTCGGCAACCTGGTCATGGACACCATCCGCACCATGCTGCCGCAAGCCTCGCCGCCCAAGTACACCCTGCGCCAGTTCAACCAGCCTGCCGAATTGCTCAAGGGCAAGAGTGGCTATGGCGTGGTCTGTCTGAGCGGCGGGGGCATCGCCAGCCAGTTGCAGCCCTTGGCCGACCTGGTGACCATCCTCAAGTCCATCAGCCGTGACCTGCCCTTGATCTGGGTGGCCGGTGAGG
>Ga0265328_10000917_pt1 | contig 13583 bp, 10 predicted proteins | sample 41624metaG_FD_202086 | JGI IMG/M metagenome (GOLD analysis project Ga0265328, IMG submission 202086) | Rhizosphere microbial communities from Carex aquatilis grown in University of Washington, Seatle, WA, United States - 4-16-24 metaG | ecosystem: Host-associated > Plants > Roots > Rhizosphere...
GAGCTCCGCGGCAGATCGATCAACAAAGGTGTCTCGCCGAGGTCGCTCCCGAGCTTGTTGGTGACCGTCGCGCCTTGCGGCGTCGAATCGAGCGCGATGTGGACCGTCGGCGACAGCGGCGCAATCGCCGGCGGGGGCGGCGGGGGCGGCGGCCGGCGCCCGATCGCAAACAGCAGCGCCAGCGCCAGCGCGGTCGGCAGCGCCATCGCCCCCCAGACCCAGCGCGGAACGACGGTGCGCACCGCGGCCGCCGGTGCCGACGCGCTCACGTGCGGCGGCAGGCGCGGCGGCGTCGCCGGCCTCTTGACCGACTCGCCGGCCACCGGCGACGACGCCGATCGCGCGGGCGCGACCGACAGCGGCACGCCGTCCGACTCCGCGATCAGCATCGCGCCGCTGTCGGGCACCTCGATGGTCTCCTCGACGATCGGGCCCGGCGGCTGCGCCGGCGCGTCCTCGAGGTCGGCCAGCTCGCGCGCCTTGCGCGCCAGCGCGCGCGTCGAGTAGCGCTCGCGCAGCACCACGGTTTCGAGGTCGTCGCCCATCGCGCCCGCGCTCGGATAGCGCTTCTCCGGGTCGCGCTCGAGCGCGCGCATGACGATCGTGTCGAGCGCGCGCTTGACGCCGGGGTTGCGCGCCGACGGCGGCGGGATCTCCATCTCGCGCACCAGCCGCAGCGTATCGAGGTCGTTCTCGCCGACGAACAGCTGGCGGCCCGACAGCAGCTCGTGCAGCACCACGCCCAGCGAGAACACGTCCGACCGGGCGTCGGCGGTCTTGCCGTCGAGCAGCTCGGGCGCGACGTACGACATCTTGCCCTTGACCATGCCCGCGTCGGTGACGCTGGCGCGCAACGCCGCCACCGCGCGCGCGATGCCGAAGTCGACGACCTTCACGGTGCCGTTCCAGCTGACCATGATGTTGGGCGGGGTCACGTCGCGGTGGACGATGCCCAGCGGTTTCCCGTCGGGACCGGTCAGGGTGTGCGCGAAATCGAGACCGCGACACGCCTGTCGCCCGATCTCGGCGACGAACGCCGGCGGCGGCACTTCACGCCGGCTCTCGAGCCGGCGTCGCAGCAGCCAGCCCATGTCGAAGCCCTCGACCGGCTCCATGACGATGTAGTAGCCGCCGTCCTGCGGCGCGAAGTCGAAGACCTGGACGATGTTGGGGTGGACCAGGCGCGCGCAGATCTTCGCCTCGTCGACGAACATGCGCACGAACTCCGGCGCTTCGGACAGCCGCGGGTGGATCCGCTTGATGACGAAGGGGCGCTCGAATCCCTCGGGGCCTTCACCGACAGCACGGAACACCTCGGCCATTCCGCCGCTGCCGATCTTCTCCGTGAGCCGATATTTCATCATCACGAACGCCCCTGGGACGCGACCGCAGAGCGGAGCATGAATCTTCTAGCGCGATCGCGAAGTCAGTGTAAAGGCGCGGGGCGGCTTGGGGAGGTCTGGCAGATGCGTCACACTCCACGCGGTGCGGCGGGACCCACCCCGCCGCAACCCCGCGATTGGCGCGGATTCCGGGTCGTTCTTCGGTTTTTTCCCGCGAGGAGCGGCCACGCCCCTGCCGACGGCATGAGTCGTGCTTGCCGTCGGTGTAGGCAGCGTACTTTTTATCTGATTCCGCTCTCGGTCGAGTATAAATAAGTGTCCGGGTCGTGGTCCCGCGCGCTGCAGGGGTGGTTGGCCGCTGTTTCTGTTCGCCCCTCTGGTTCCGGTCGGGGGATTCCCCCGGTCGGATCGGAGCCGGTACGAGAGGCTCCATGCTTTTTAGATCCTTGCATAAGAAAGCGCCTGGGTTCCGCGTTCGTAGCTTGATCGTCGCGTCAGCCGCGTTGTCGGTTCTCGGTTCCGCGTGCGTCGGAGCGATCGGCGGCGGGTTGTCTCTGAGCGGCAACGGTGTTGGCGGAAACGGCGCCGGCATTGGCGGAGGCGGTGGCAGCTCGGACATTCCCCCGCCGTCCGTCAACTTCCCGACCGAGAGCGCCTGCACCAGCAACAGTCCGGGCCCGACGATGCTGCGCCGCCTCAGCGCCTCGCAGTTCGCGTCGTCGATCGTCGATCTGTTCAACGATCCGTCGGTCCCGATCGCGGCGGTGTTCAACGACCCGCTGGTGATGGACTTTGCCATCGACGCGAACTCGCTGGTCGTGCAAGGGCTCAATGCCAACCAGCTGATGACCAATGCCGAGGCGATCGCCAGCTGGGCGGTGACCAATCACCTGGCGGATGTCACCGGTTGCAGCAGCACCGACCCGGCCTGTCCGGCGTCGTTCATCCAGTCGTTCGGCAAGCGGGCGTTTCGCGCGCCTCTCAGCACCGCCGTCGTCGGCGACTACCAGGCGCTGTTCTCGGCCGAGGCGTCCTTCAACGACGGAGTGACCGCGGTGATCGCGGCGATGCTGCAGTCGCCGCGGTTTCTCTATCGCACCGAGCTCGGCGATCCGGCCGCGCCCGCGCCGGCCGCCGGTGCCACCGTGGCGCTCACACCCAACGAAGTCGCGTCGAGCCTGTCGTACCTGCTCACGGGCAGCGCGCCCGACGCGACGCTGCTGGCGGCGGCCGACGCCGCCGCGGGCGGCAGTCTGTCGGTCGCCGACATGGTCACGCAGCAGAGCCAGCGCCTGCTCGCCGATCCGCGCAGCCAGAACATGCTCATGGACTTCATGTCCAGCTGGCTCGGGCTCGACAAGCTCTACAGCACGGTCAAGGACGACAGCATCTTCATGCTGACCAGCGCGCTACGCGACGAGATGGCGTCGGAGACGCGCAACCTGGTCGTCGACACCTTCTCGAGCGGCGGCAGCTTCAGCGACCTGCTCACCGCGGATCACTCGTTCCTGAACAAGGATCTGGCGCAGTTCTACGGCTTCGACAGCAGCACGCTCGGCGCCACTTTCACGCGCGTGCCGTACCCGGGCTCGACGTCGCGCGACGGCGGCATCCTCGCGCACGCCAGCATCCTGACCGGCTACGCGCGGGCCGACATCTCGTCGCCGACGCAGCGCGGGCACCTGGTGCGTACGCGGTTGCTGTGCCAGTACGTGTATCCGCCGGGCGCATCGCTCGACACCACGTTCCGGCCCGATCCCACTCCGACGACCACGCGCGCGCACTACGAGAACGCGCACGCGCACGGTGACTGCTCGACGTGCCACCAGCAGATGGATCCGATCGGTTACGGCTTCGAGCACTACGACGCCTTCGGGCGCTGGCGCGACACCGAGAACGGCTATCCCATCGACTCCTCGGCGACCATCTACAACGCCAACGCCACCGACGGGAACGTCAACTTCAACGGCATCGCCCAGCTCGAGACCTATCTGGCCGGCAACGCCGATCTCAAGACCTGCATGGTACGGAACTGGTCGTTCTACGCCTACGGCAGCACGACCTGGGCGCAGGACGCGTGCACCTATCAATCGATCCGCCAGGCCTCATCGTCGGGCGGGTACGCGATGCGCGACGTGCTGAACGCGATCATCCGCGCCCCCCACTTCACCAGCCGCGTGCCGGCGCCCTGAGGCCGAGGAGAAATTCGATGTCGATGTTGAGTCGTAGACAGTTCGCTTACGGAGCCGGCGCCGGCATGTTGTTGTTGCCGTTCATGTCGATGCTCCGGCGGCGCCCGCTGCGTGCCGCCGGCACCAAGCGCGCAACGCGCCTGATGTTGTTCTGTTCGATGGGCACCAAGCCCGACCTCTGGAGCCCGACCGGCGTCGTCGACGAGAACACCTTCACGTTCGCGCCGTCGACCGCGCCGCTCGCCGATCACAAGGACAGCCTGGTGCTGCTCGAGGGCCTGCCGAGCGGCAACCCCGGTGACGGCCACGGCGCGCCCGACGGGATCACGGGCATGGGGTACGGTGCCGGCGGCTACTACAACGGCACGCGCGTCTTCCGGTCGCTGGACCAGTTCGTCGCCGACGGGCTGCTCGCCGCGGGCATCAACCGCCCGATCCCGTCGCTGCTGCTCGGATCGGACACTTCGATCAACGGCGGTACCACGCTGTTCTGGCGCGGCAACAACCTCTTGCCGATCGCGTCGCCGATGTCGGCGTACAGCACGGTCTTCGGCGGCGCCATGCCCATGGGGACGTCGGCCCAGGTGCTGCTCAAGCGGCGCCAGAGCATCCTCGATCTCGCGACGCGGGAGATCAACGACATCCGTGCGCGCGTGGGCACCGTCGAGAAGGCGCGCCTGGATCTGCACCTGGATTCGATCCAGCAGCTCGAGAACAAGCTGATGCAGGCTGGCTCCGGCGGGAGCTGCAATCAGCAGACGGGGGCGACCGATTCGACCGCTGCGCACCCCGGCATCGCCAACGATCTCATCCACCTCGACATCGCCATCAACGCGCTCGCGTGCGACGTGACGCGCGTGGCGGCGATCCAGTTCGGAACCGATTCACAGTTCCAGGTCGATCTGCCGGGGTTGCAGGGCGATCAACACACCAGCTTCATTCACGGCAGCAGCACCGACTTCACCAACCTCACCAACTTCGAGGCCTGGCTGGCCCAGCAGTTCGCCGACGTGATCACCAAGCTGAAGGCGCGGCCGGATCCCAACGATCCGACGGCCACGCTCTATGACACGACGTTGCTGGTCTGGTGCCGCGACATGGGCGACTCGACGCTGCACAACCAGAACTCGATGCGCTTCGTGCTCGCGGGCGGCGCGGGCGGATACCTCAAGACCGATCCGCGCGGGCGCTATCTGGATCTGCGTCCGATGGGCATGACGTCGTCGGCGAACCGGCACGAGCGCGTGCTGCTGAGCATCCTCGATGCGATGGGGATCACCGACTACACCGGCTTCGGCGATCCGAACCTCACGTCGCCGTACAAGTCGCCGCTGCCCGGCCTGGCGGCGTGACCGAAGAGCGCGCGGGATCGTGAGCGGTAGCGGCGCGGCATCCGCCGGCGCCGAGGCCGGGCCCGTGGAGGCGTCGGTGCTCGCCGAGCTCGCGCGCGACGCAGCCGGTGGCCTGCTCAGCGAGACCTGGGTCCCCCCGTCGGGGCGCGGCACACTTCGTCTGTTGCGCGGGGGCGCCACGGCGGCGGGCGAGGGCGCCGAGACCGTCGTGCTGTTGCACGGGCGAGGACATGCGGCGTCGATCTGGTTCCCGTGCTGGCCGGCGCTGGCGGCGCGCCACGCGCTGCTGGCCGTCGATTTGCCGGGCTTCGGACGGTCGACGCCACCGGCGCTCGACGGCCGGCGCCGTCCCGACGCCGAGACGGCGCTGGCTGGCTTCGTCGATCCGCTCGAGGCCTGCCTCGCGTCCGAGGTCGCGGCCGGGCGCGCGTCCGGGCTGGCGCTGGTCGGCCACTCGCTGGGCGGGCTGGTCGCGCTCGAGCTGGCGCTGCGCGGGCGGCTGCCGGTGCGGCGCCTGGTCCTGATCGACGCCATGGGCCTCGGTCCGGCGATGACCGGCGCGGGGCGCGTCTTCTTTCGCCTGCATCCCGAGCGCCTGCTGCGCTGGCTCGGGCCGCGCCTCTTCGCGCGCCTGAATCCATCGCCGCCGACGCCGCTCGGCCGCCGGGTCGCGGCGCTCGAGCTCGAGCTGCTCTCGGCTCCGGCGGTGGCGCCCGCGCGCGCGCTGGCGGCGCGCGCGTTCGACGCCTTCTGCCCGCTCTGGGGGCCGGTTTTTCATCGTCGCGCGCGCCTGCGCGATGTCACCGCGCCCGTCCTTCTGCTCTGGGGCGCGCGCGACGCCGCGCTGCCGGCCGACAATGCCGCGTCGGCGCGCGCCGAGCTGCCCGCGGCGCGGAGCCTCATCCTTTCGCAAGGACACTCGCCGCACCTCGACGCTCCCGATCAGGCGGTGCCGCCCATGCTCGATTTCTTGGCCGCCGGCGCGCGCGGCGGTTAATGTGACCCCGGAGGATCATCGAATGGAAGACGGCATGACGTCGATCGCCGAGGTCTCGATGGAGTGCGCCGCCGGCTACGCGCAGACGATCCACGTGGGGCACCACCGTCTGACCGCCGACGAACCCAAGTCGAACGGCGGCACCGACACCGGCCCCACACCTTACGCGCTCTTGCTGTCGGCGCTGGGCGCTTGCACCGCGATCACGTTGCGCATGTACTCCGACCGCAAGGGCTGGGCGCTGGGCGCGATCGACGTGCGCCTGCGCATGCTGAAGTCGCATGACGGTCGTGACCGCATCGAGCGCGTGATCACCTTCGGCGCCCCGCTCAGCGACGACCAGCGCGCGCGCCTGGGCGAGATCGCCGGCAAGACGCCGGTCACGCGCACGGTGTCGGCGGGCGCCCCGATCACCACGACGATCATCGAGCAGCCGAGCGGGTGAGCGCGCGCGCGATCATTTCGCGGCGCGCGGGGCGCGGATCAGCAGTGGTGGCGCTTGCTCTGGCGGCGGCGCTGGCCGGCGGTCGCGGCGGCGACGTCGCGCGCGCGGCCGCCGCCGACGCGGGCGCGCCGACCGCGAAGGTCAGCGGCGCGCGCGCAGCCGTGCACAGCGACACGCTGACGCTGGTGCTGGTCGGCGACGTCGGGCTCAACCGCAGCGGCACGGCCGTCGACGCGCGCGGGGTGCTCGAGGGGCCGCAGCCGACGCCCTGGTCAGAGCTGTCGGTGAAGATCGCGAAGCTGATCAACGGCGAGCTCAACTTCATGAACCTGGAGACGGTGGTCACCGACCGCAACGACCTCGCCGCCGCCGACAAGGGGCAGGCGGTGCCGTTCGGTTTTCGCTCGCATCCCTCCGGTGTGCGCTTTCTGACCGACCTCGGATTCAATCTCGTGTCGGCGGCCAACAACCACGCCTACGACTTCGGCGTCGCCGGCGCGCGCGAGACCGTGCGCAACCTCGCCGCGCTCGCCGCCGAGGGGCGGCTGCACTTCAGCGGCATCGGGCTCAATCGCGAGGAGGCGAGCCGCCCGGTCGAGCTGTCGCTGCCCGCGGGCCACGTCGCCTTCTCGGCGATCGGCATCGTCACCAACAACATCAACGCTCACCGCGCGACCGCCGACAAGCCGGGCACGATGGCTTATCGCATCGACGAGGACTGGCGCGAGGTCCGGCGGCGGCTCGCCGCGACGCAGGCCGACTACCGCATCCTCTCGATTCACTACGGCGAGGAGAAGGACGTGCGCGCCGACGGGCGCCAGCTGACCGAGTACCGCGACGCCGCCGATCACGACGGCGTCGACCTGATCGTCGGCCACCACGCCCACGTCGTGCGCGGCGTCGAGATCCGCCACGGCGTGCCGATCTTCTACGGCCTCGGCAACTTCATGCTGCGCGGCGCGCGCGACATGGGCGCCGAGCCCGCCTTCGCCGGCTGCCGCGACTACGGGCTGCTCGCGCGCGTGCACCTGCGGCGCATGATGCCGGGCGGGCGGCTCGCCTTGCGCGCCATCGAGATCGTTCCGATTCACGACATGCAGCGCCAGCCGGCGCAATTCGCCGACGCCGAGCAGGAGCGCCATCGTGTCGAGGTCGTGAACGTGCTCAGCGCGCGTCTGGGAGATCCGACGTCTCCGGCGATCGGCCGCGCGCTCTTCGCGTCGCGCCCGGACGGCACCGGCCTTTACTGCGCCGACGGCGCCGCGAGCGATCCCGACACCGTCGGCCTGCTCTGCCGAGGGTGGGCCGCGCCGCCGCTGCCGCCGGCCGCCGAGCAGGCGGAGATCATGCACGCCTGCACGCGGCCTCTTCCCGTCGTCGCGAAGGGCAAGGGCGGCAAGGCCGGCAAGGCCAAGGCCAAGGCCAAGGTCGCAGCGCGCGCGAAGGCACGCTGATTCATGGCGGTGGTGTCGTCGGGAGCGGTCCGCGCGCGAGTTGCTTGATCTCGGGCTGCGTGAGCGCGCGGTTGTATATGACGAAATCGTCGAGGTCGCCGGTGAGCCGTCGGGTGCTGTCAAATCCCCAGCGACCGAAGTAGAGGACGTCGCTGCCCATGAGAATGAGTGTCTCGGCGCTTTTTCTGCTCGCGAAGATCCCGTTCTGATAGATCGATATCGTTTTCTTGTCGGCGTCGAAGACGCCGGCGACGTGAACCCAGGTATCGGAGACGAAGCAATCGCACTCCGCGAAGGTGTAGTTCGATGCTCCGGTCCCCTGCGAGTAAGCGTACTGGTAGAGCGACTGCGCCTTGTCGGGGTTCGTCGGCGTTCCGATGCGCATATTCAGCTCCCAGCCGCCTGCGTTGGTCGTGGGGCTCACGGGAATCTCGGTACTGATGATGGTCGCGTAGAGGTCAGCGGTGCTGATGTTGGGGGCGCGAATCCAGCCGGCGACGCTCCAGCTGGCGGTCGGCTGGGGAAACGTGGCGGGCACCTGGACCTCGCTCTGGTCACTTCCGTCGAAGCGCAACGCGCCGCCGAATCCAGACTGGCCGGGGATCCACGTCGTCCCCGTCAATGTCAGTAACGTACCGTCGTGATGGCTACCGGCAACGTCAGTCAGGGTCAGGCCCGCGCCGTCGTCGAAGGTCCAGTGCGCCACCAAGCCCTCGAAGAGCGCGCCGGGCGCCAACTCGACGGCGTCGATCGCGCCCGCCGAGCAACCGGCGGACGTCACCACGAGAACCAGCGCCGCGCTCAACCCGAACCCTGCGGATCCAGTTAGCCGGCGAAACAGCTTCATAGCCAGGCCACCAGGGTGAGGCTTCCGATCACCGTCGGGCGCCCACCGCGCGCGACCGTGTCACCGAAGAATTGAATTGCGGGGTATCGGGGCGCCGCCTGCGCATGCACCTCGGCCGCGAGCTCGAAGCGCGCGCGCAGCGCGACGCGAAGGCCGGCGCCCGCGTCGGCGATCGGCGTCCAGAGACCGCCGTTCCTCGCCCGTGCGGGTGCCTGCGCTTGCGCCTCGGTGGTGACGTGCAGGACGCCGCCGCCGATCGACAGGAATGGGCGCAGGAGCCGGCCGCTGCGCAGCTTGATGGCGATCTCGGCCAGCCCGAACTCCTGCGCGACGTTCGCGCTCGCGGATTCGCTGTCGACGCGGACGCGCGTTCCCAGGCCCGCGAGCGTCAAGCGCGCCACGAAAAGGTCGCGCCACATGCGTTCGGCGCGCACGACCGGCGCCACCGCTGGCCCCAGTCCCTCGAAGCTGCCGAACACGCAGCCGCCGATCTCGACCGCCCAGGTCTGTGCCCAGCGGTTGTCGAGCGCGATCTCGGTCATGCGCGTGACCTCGGGCGGGGGCGGGGGCGGTGGCGGCGCGTCGGGCGGCTCGGCGCGGCTCTTGCCGAGCGCGATCTCGAGGAAGCTCGCGCGCAAGAGCTCGAGCGCACGGATCGACAGCACCTCGGCCGAGCGCGACGCCGCGGGATCGGCGGGCACGCGACGCGTGACGCTCTTGTGGGTGACGCGATCGATGACCGACAGCTCGACGACGTCGGTGGGATTGTCGGCGAAGATCGCGACCACCGCCTCGACGTCTGGCTCGAGAGACTGCTCCTCCATGAACGCACGCGCGTCGACGTCGGCGGGCGCGTCGACGACCCTGACGTCGAACCCCCCGGCGCTGAGCTCGCCGCGCAGGCGCACCGTCGCCTCGCTGGCCATCGCGCTCGGGTGCGGCGTCCGGATGAGCACGACCGTCGCCGCCGTCGCCGGCGCCGCCCAGGCCAGCAGCGCCCCCGCGACGATGAACGGCGCGAGGCTCCGGGTCACCGCCATGGTCGCCGCAGCTGCGAGACTACGGTGTGTCCGAAAGCGCCCGGGCCGCGCCCGCGTAGGTTCCGCGGGGGAAGCGCCGCAGGTACTCGCGCGCGATGTCACGCGCGGCCTCGATCCCGCGCAGCTTCTCGGTCGCGGTCATCTTGCGGCCCAGCGCCTCGGATGCGTAGGCGCCGGCCGGCGCCTCGCTGAGGTAGCGGTCGTACCAGCCGAGCGCTCGGACGTCACCCTCGGCGCCGCCCTCGGTCAAGCGGCCGAGCAGAAACGCCGCCTCGCGCGCGCGGTCGGAGCGCGGAAAGCGATCGCGCTGCGCGATCAGCGCCTGCCGGGCGACGTCCTCGCGCCGCAGGTAGCGGGCGGCGTCGGCGAGCGCCGCGAGATCCTCGCTGCGCGCGTCGGCGAGCGAGCGCCGCAGGCCGCGGTGCTCGGCCTCGAGCAGGATGGCCTGGAAGTCGCCCGCGGCCAGCGAGGCCGTCCAGCTGCGCGCCGGCGCGCTCGCACGCACCGCCAGCGCCCCCCGCGGCGCCGGGCCGCGCGACGCCGCGTGCGTCCCGACGGCGGCCGGCGGCGCTTCGGGCGCGCTCGGCTCCACCGCGGACGCCGACGACGGTGGCGCGGCTTCGACCGGCGCGACGTCCGCGGCGTCGTCGGCCTCGTCGCTGGGCCGCAGCAACACCTCGCGCTCCGGCACGTTGATGGTCAGCCGCTGCCCGGCTCGCACGGCGATCTTGCCGTCGGCGACCGGTCCGCTCACCGACACGAGGCCGTGCTTCATGCGGATGTCGAGCTGCTCGCTCGCGCCGTCCCAGGACGCCGTGAAGACCGTGCCGTGCACGGTGATCAGGAACGGGCCGGCGTCGATCAGCCAGCGCGCGCCCGCGCGCGGCACCACGTTGACCTCGGCCTCGCCCTGCTCGATCGCGAACCGCGCGCCTTGTCCGTCGACGCTGGTCAGGCGACCACGCGCGCCCGCGGCCAGCCGCAGCTCGGTCCCCTCGGCGAAGCGCAGGCTGACGCCATCACTGGTGGATGATCGTGGGTAGCTGCGCAGATAGCCGCCGTCGCCGATCTCGCCGTTGTCGACGCGATAGGAGAGGGGGCTCGCCTCGCCCGAGGCAGCGCCGAGCTCGATCACGCCGTGGCTGCGCAGTGCGCGCGGAGCCAGAAAGAGCGCCGCCGCCCCCGCGGCGAGCACGCCGCACGTCGACAGGCTGGCCGCGACGAACAGCATGCGGCGCTTGCGCCGGCGCGCCTCGGTTCGCGCCGTCACCGCTTGCCAGCCGCGCATGCGCTGCAGCGGCGTCATCGGCGGCACGGCTTCGCGCGCGACCGCCGCCACGGCGTCGAGACCGTTGATGAGGTCGCGATCGCCATCAGACCGAGTCATCGTCCCGCCTCCTCCTCTCGAAGAACGTCACCAGGTCCGGGTCGGACGCGATCCACCGCGACACGCGCGCCGACGCGTGGGTCAGGTTGCGCTTCACCGTCGACAGCGACACCTCGAGCGCGTCCGCGATCTCCTCGAGCGTCATCGACTCGAGGTAGCGCAGCGCGAACACCAGGCGATCGCGCGCCGCCAGCTGATCGAGCACGGCGTAGAAACGGCGCAGCACCTCGCGCGCCTCGGGATCGCTGCCCGAGACCGCCGTCTCCGGCAGCAAGCTCGACGGCGTGAGCGTCAGCCAGCGGCGCGCGCGCCGGCGCCGCAGCTCCCACTTGACGATGCGCAGCGCGAACGAGACCACGAAGCTGCGGAACGCCGCCGGGTCGCGCAACGTCCCCACGCGCGCGAACAGGTGGAAGAAAACCTCCTGGGTGACGTCCTCGGCATCGTTCTGGCTGCCGATCGCACGGCACACGATGCCGTACACGACCGGTGCGAACCGGTTCCAGGTCGCCGCCGGGGCCCAGTGCTCGCCGGCCTTGAGGGCATGCCCGAGCTCGGCGTCGCTGGGGTCGGTCGCCGGTCCGGCCGGCACGACACAAAGCGGCACCTGGCTGCGGTCAGCTGGCATTGGTTGATTGCCCATGGGCCACGGAACTTTACCTCGGATGGCAGTAGCAGGGCGGCCCGGAATTGGGTCATGGCCCCCCGGCCCCCTTCAAGGGCCAGCCGCATCGGGGACGGGCGCCACCGGGCCAAGGGCTCCCAGCGCCAGCAAGGGGACGTCGGTGGTGGGTTGCGCCCGGTCGTTGGCGCGGATGCGCAGCGTCCCGAGAAAGCCGCGCTGCGGTGAGCCGGCGAGCTTCGCTTCGTCGACGCGGACCCGGATCGCCGCCACGCCGCCGCTGTCGGCGCCGTCGGACTCGACGGTCGCCCGGAAAGGCCCGGCCACGATGTCGGCGCCGCTGACGCGAAAGTCCGGGCCCTGGCCGCGCACCTCGAGGCGTCGCGCGCGGCCGCCCGGGTCGCGCAGGTCGAAGTAGGGATTCGACGGCGAGACGGTGACGGCGCTCGGCACGCGCAGCCGGTAGAGCAGCGTCAGGTCGGCCGGCTGGGCGAGCCCGGTGGTGACCACGACCTGTCCGGTGCGGACGCCGGTGCGATCGCCGGTGAAGGTCAGGCGCAGCCCCGGCGCACCGCTGCCGTCGGGCGGAAGCAGCCGCACGTCGAGCGCCGGGTCGTCGACGCGCGAGACGGCGAGGCGCGCGCGCGATGCCCACCGGCCCGCGAGCCGCGCGTCGCGAAATTCACGCACGCCGAGCGGTGCTTCGAGCTCGACGATCGCGGGCGAGAACGCCAGGTCCGTCGCGGGCGCCGGACCGGCCGCGGCGCCGGGGTGCGCAACCGCCGACGTCCCACCCGGCGAGCCGGCTCCCGAGGACGAGGATCGGCAGCCGAGCACCACCGCGATCAGCGCGAGGGTCGTCGCGAGCGTGGCCGGGCGCGCCGGCCGTTCCATCAAGGGCAAACGATAGGCGCGCTCAGCTGACCGCGAATCCCGGCGATGGTCGTGCCCCAGTTGCTGGCCGGGTTGTACTGGCTGATCGAGACGACGCCGTCGAGCATGCGCGCGTTGACGTTGGCCGGCGCGTCCCACGCCGGGTCGGGTCCCGCGGAGCTGCCGTTGAAGCCGTAGCCGGTGTCGGCGAGGATCGGCTTGCCGGTCGCGCGGCTGACGCCAGCCCAGGTCATCGCGTTGCCGCGGATCTGCGCCGACGTGGCGTCAGTCGACCCGCCCGACGTGTTGATGAACGTGAACTGGGTCATGTCGAAGTTGGAGTACCAGTTGGCGCCGTTGTCCGAGCCGTTCGAGCCGGTGTTGTTGTTGGTGCCGACCCACGGCGAGATGTCCATCGAGAAGAGCGCGTTCGGCAGCGACGCCTTCATCGCGCCGACGAGCTGACCCATGATCTGTCCCGCCTGGGCGTACGTCCAGGGCTGCGTCTGTCCCGTCGAGCCGGTGTACGTGTACTGATAAAAGTCGGGCTCCATCTCGAAGATGATCGGGCGCGTCGTGCCGTAGCAGGCGGCGAAGCCCTGCCCGAAGCTCTTGTAGACGTTCACGATGGCGGTGAGGTTGGCCTGGATGGCCGCGGCGCCCTGATGACAGAGATCGGCGGTCGAGCCCGCGGGCGCGCCGCCGCAGTCGGCGAGGCCGGCGTGGCGCTTGACGTAGAAGGCGGCCGCGTACGCCACGATGACCGGCACCTGGTTTGGGAACGTTCCGGTGGTCTTGGCGTCATTGCACACGTACTGCATGTCGAAGGTGTCGCTGATGCTGGCCATCCAGCCCGGCGTGTAGAAATCCAGCTGCGGGATCATCGAGGGGTTGGCGCGCGCGATCGCGTCGATGGTGCCGAAGTGGAATCGGCACTGGCTGAACGCCGTACCGTTTCCGGTCAGCCCACCGGTTCCGGTCTTGCCGCCGGCCCCGGTCGCGCCGCCCGCGCCAGGGGCGCCGCCGCTACC
>Ga0265328_10000919_pt1 | contig 13559 bp, 10 predicted proteins | sample 41624metaG_FD_202086 | JGI IMG/M metagenome (GOLD analysis project Ga0265328, IMG submission 202086) | Rhizosphere microbial communities from Carex aquatilis grown in University of Washington, Seatle, WA, United States - 4-16-24 metaG | ecosystem: Host-associated > Plants > Roots > Rhizosphere...
CCGGCCGATAGTCGACATAGTGGAGCCGCAGCCCGTCCTCGGCGGCGAGAAAGCGGCTTTCGCGCCGCACGCTATGCTGGTCCATTCGCGCCCTCGGTTTCGGCTCCGCGCCCGCGCGGGCGGCCGCCCGGCGGATATAGGCGCCGCGGCGTCGGATTGTCTTCCGGCGCCGGCGCGGCGCCTAGAAATTCTCCGGCCTCGTCGGCGGCTGCGCATTCTGCCGTAATTTCGCGCAGGAGCCGAGCCCACTTCCGCGCCACTCAGCCTTGATGCGCGCGACGTTTCTCAATAATTTGCGTTTTGCGGCTCCTCGAAACGGAGAAAAACGCGTTTCGAGCGAGCAGATCGTCGCGCCGCCCGTGATTTGAGCGGGCGCGCTCCCCGAACAAGACTGGCGGCGCTGACGCGCCCCGACGCCCCAGGGGCTCGAATGTCCGTCCTCATCGACAAGAATACCAAGGTCATCTGTCAAGGATTCACCGGCAAAACCGGCACCTTCCACTCGGAGCAGGCGGTGCGTTACGGCACGCTCATGGTCGGCGGCGTCTCGCCCGGCAAGGGCGGCTCGACGCATCTCGATCTCCCCGTCTTCGACACGGTCGCCGAGGCGCGGGAGAAGACCGGCGCCGACGCTTCCGTCATCTATGTGCCGCCGCCGGGCGCGGCCGACGCCATTTGCGAGGCGATCGACGCCGAGATTCCGCTCATCGTCGCCATAACCGAGGGCGTTCCGGTCCATGACATGATCCGCGTCAAGCGCGCTCTGTCCGGCTCCAAGTCCCGCCTCATCGGGCCCAATTGCCCGGGCGTCGTCACCGCGGGGGAGAGCAAGATCGGCATTATGCCGGGCAATATCTTCAGCCGCGGCTCCGTCGGCGTCGTCTCGCGCTCCGGCACGCTGACCTATGAGGCCGTGTTCCAGACGACCCGCGAGGGATTGGGCCAGACCAGCGCCGTCGGAATCGGCGGCGATCCGGTCAAGGGAACCGACTTCATCGAGGTGCTGGAGTTGTTTCTGGCGGACGAAGCCACCAAATCCATCATCATGATCGGCGAGATCGGCGGCTCCGCCGAAGAAGACGCGGCCCAGTTCTTGAAGGACGAGGCCAAGCGGGGCCGCAAGAAGCCGATGGTCGGCTTCATCGCGGGCCGCACCGCCCCTCCGGGGCGGCGCATGGGCCACGCCGGGGCGATCGTCTCCGGCGGCAAAGGCGACGCCGAGAGCAAGATCGCGGCGATGGAATCGGCCGGGATCGTCGTCTCGCCGTCTCCGGCGCGGCTCGGCAAGACTTTGGTCGAAACGCTGAACCGTTAGAGCGCGTTCCGCTCGAACGGGATCGTTGGAGCGTTCAGATTCGCTCCGAATGAGTCGGAGGCGCGGCGCCTCCTCGCGCCGGCGAGCGAATCGCCGGCGTTCCCCCGAAAAATGAGCCCGGGGCGAAATCTTTAAAGAATTGTTAAAATGATTTCGCTCAACTTCGAAAAGGTTCGGCGCTCGGGAGACAGAACAGAATGGCGCGTCTCGAGACGAATGGCGGATCGGCGGGCGGCGCTCGGCAGCCCTCGCCGCGTGGGAACGTTTCTGCCCAGAACTCGCTTCTGCAGAGCGTCGACGTGAGTTACCTCGAACATCTGCTCGCAGCCTATGAGGCAGATCCGTCCTCGGTCGGCCCGACCTGGCGCGAATATTTCGGCAGCCTCGGAGCCGAAGCCGCGCCTGCGGCCGGCGGCCCGACCAATGGCCACGCGACGGGGCCGTCTTGGGCGCGGCCCGGCTGGCCGGCGACGCCGACGGACGAGCTCGTCGCGGCGCTCGGCGGCGAGACGCGCGAGAGCGCCAAGCCCGCGGCGGGCAAGGCCGCGCCGGGCGAGCGCGCGCTTTCGGCCGAGGAGATCCAGCGCGCCGCGCGCGACAGCGTGCGCGCGCTGATGATGATCCGCGCCTATCGTATGCGCGGCCATTTGCACGCCAATCTCGATCCGCTCGGCCTCGAGCAGCGCCACGACCATGGCGAACTGCATCCCGAGACCTATGGCTTCACCGATGATGATTACGATCGCAAGATCTTCATCGACGGCGTGATGGGCATGAAATACGCCAGCGTCTTCGAGATGGTGGCGATCCTACGCCGCACCTATTGCGGCCCCATCGGCTATGAATTCATGCATATCTCCAATCCGGAGGAAAAGGCCTGGATTCAAGCGCGCATCGAAGGTCCGAGGAAGGAGATCGCCTTCACCGACGAGGGCAAGAAGGCCATTCTGCGCAAGCTCGTCGAGGCGGAAGGCTTCGAGAAATTCCTGGACGTGAAATACACCGGCACCAAGCGCTTCGGCCTCGACGGCTCGGAAGCCATCGTGCCGGCGATGGAGCAGATCATCAAGCGCGGCGGCGCGCTGGGCGCGAAGGAGATCGTGCTCGGCATGGCGCATCGCGGCCGGCTGAACATTCTCTGCCAGGTGATGGCCAAGCCGCATCGCGCTCTGTTCCACGAGTTCAAGGGCGGCTCCTTCCTGCCGGACGAGGTGGAAGGTTCGGGCGACGTCAAATATCATCTCGGCGCGTCTTCGGATCGCGAGTTCGACAACAATAAGGTGCATCTCTCGCTCACCGCCAATCCGTCGCATCTCGAGATCGTGGATCCCGTCGTGCTCGGCAAGGTGCGCGCCAAGCAGGATCAATATCGCTGCCTGGACGATGAGCGTCGCGTGGTGATGCCGCTGCTCATCCATGGCGATGCGGCTTTCGCCGGCCAGGGCGTCGTGGCGGAATGTTTGGGCCTTTCGGGGCTGAAGGGCCATCGCACCGGCGGCTCGGTGCATTTCATCATCAATAATCAGATCGGCTTCACCACCTATCCGCGCTATTCGCGTTCCTCGCCGTACCCTTCCGATGTGGCGAAGATGGTCGAGGCGCCGATCTTCCATGTGAATGGCGACGATCCGGAGGCGGTCGTCTACGCCGCGCGCATCGCGACGGAGTTTCGTCAGCAGTTCCAAAAGCCCGTCGTCATCGACATGTGGTGCTATCGCCGCTTCGGCCACAATGAGGGCGACGAGCCGGCTTTCACCCAGCCGCTGATGTACAAGAAGATCCGCGCGCATAAGACGACGCTGGAGCTCTATAGCGAGAAGCTGATCGCCGAAGGGCTGCTGACGCGCGAAGATGTCGACGCGATCAAGAACGAATGGCGCCAGCGGCTCGAGCAGGAGCTCGAATCCTCGCAGTCCTACAAGCCCAATAAGGCGGATTGGCTCGACGGACGCTGGGCGGGCGTGAAGCCGGGCTATCAATCCTCGGAGGACGAGAGGCGCGGCAAGACCGGCGTGCCGGTCGAGACTCTGCGCCGCATCGGCATGGAGCTGACGCAGACGCCGGAGAATTTCCACATTCACCGGACGATCCAGCGCTTCCTCGACTCGCGCCGCGCGTCGATCACCAGCGGCGTCGGCATAGATTGGGCGACGGCGGAGACGCTCGCCTTCGGCTCGCTGCTCGCGGAAGGCTATAATGTCCGCCTCTCCGGCCAGGACAGCGAGCGCGGCACCTTCTCGCAGCGCCATTCGGTGCTGATCGATCAGGAGGACGAATCCCGCTATCTGCCGCTCGATCATGTCGGCGTGGGGCAGGGGCGTTTCGAGGTCATCAATTCGATGCTCTCGGAAGAGGCGGTGCTCGGCTTCGAATATGGCTATTCGCTCGCCGAGCCGCGCTCGCTCGTTCTATGGGAGGCGCAATTCGGCGATTTCGCCAATGGCGCACAGGTCATCTTCGACCAGTTCCTCTCCGCCGGCGAGCGCAAATGGCTGCGCATGTCGGGCCTCGTCTGCCTGCTGCCGCATGGCTACGAGGGGCAGGGGCCGGAGCATTCCTCGGCGCGGCTCGAGCGCTATCTGCAGCTCTGCGCGGAGGATAATCTGCAAGTCGCGAACTGCTCGACGCCGGCCAATTACTTCCACATTCTGCGTCGGCAATTGCATCGCGACATTCGCAAGCCGCTCGTGCTGATGACGCCGAAATCGCTGCTGCGCCACAAGCGCTGCGTGTCGCGTCTCGACGAGATGGGCGAGGGGACGATGTTCCATCGCTTCATCTCCGACGACGCCGAATTGCAGCCCTCGGAAAAATTCCGCCTCGTTCCCGATGACAAGATCGCGCGCGTGATCCTGTGCTCGGGCAAGGTCTATTACGATCTCTTCGAGGAGCGCGAGTCGCGCGGCGCCAACGACGTCTATCTCCTGCGCGTCGAGCAGCTCTATCCCTTCCCGCTGAAGGGGCTGGTGACGATGATGTCGCGCTTCAAACAGGCCGATGTGTTCTGGTGCCAGGAGGAGCCCAAGAATATGGGCGCTTGGTCCTTCGTCGAGCCCTATCTCGAATGGGTGCTGACGCAGGTCGGCGGCAAGACCAAACGTGCGCGCTACATCGGCCGGCCGGCTTCGGCCTCGACGGCGGCGGGCACAATGTCCAAGCATCAGGCGCAGCTGCGGGCCTTCCTCGACGAGGCTTTTGCGACGCGCATCTCACTGGCGGCGGAGTGATCATGACGGAAATCCGCGTTCCGACGCTCGGCGAATCGGTGAGCGAGGCGACGATCGGCCGCTGGTTCAAAAAGCCGGGCGACGCCGTCGCGGCCGATGAGGCGCTCGTCGAGCTCGAGACCGACAAGGTCACACTCGAGGTGAATGCGCCCGCCGCCGGCGTGCTGACCGATGTGATCGCCAAGGACGGCGAGACGGTCACGCCCGGCGCGCTGCTCGGGCAGATCGCCGAAGGCGCCGCCTCCGCGCCGCGTCCGGCCCCCGCGGCGCCGATCGTCGCGCCGCCGCCGCCCGCGGCCGCGCCCGCCGCCGCTGTCGAAGCGTCGGCCCGGCCGCCGGCGCCTTCCGCCGCCAAAATCGCGAAAGAGCAGGGCGTCGATCTCTCCGGCGTCGTTGGCTCCGGCAAGCAGGGTCAGGTGCTCAAGGGCGACGTTCTGGCGATCGCGGCGCGGCCCGCGCCCGCCGCCCCCGCGGCGATCGCGCCGCCGGCGCCGCGTCCGACCGCGCCGCCGGCCGACGCCGAGCGCGAGGAGCGGGTGCGCATGTCGCGCCTGCGCCAGACCATCGCCAAACGCCTTAAGGAAGCGCAGTCCAACGCCGCCATGCTGACGACCTTCAACGAGGTCGACATGTCGTCGGTGATGGCGCTGCGCAATCGCTACAAGGATTTGTTCGAGAAGAAGCATCAGGTGAAGCTGGGCTTCATGGGCTTCTTCGTGAAAGCCTGCTGCAAGGCGCTCGAAGAGGTTCCCGCCGTCAACGCCGAGATCGACGGCGCCGACGTCATCTACAAGCATTACTGCCACATCGGCGTCGCCGTCGGCACGGACAAGGGCCTCGTCGTGCCGGTGGTGCGCGACGCCGATCGCCTCAGCGTCGCCGAAATCGAGAAGGCGATCGGCGAATTCGGCCGAAAGGCGCGCGAGGGCCGGCTCGATCTCAACGATCTGACCGGCGGCACCTTCACAATCTCCAATGGCGGCATCTATGGCTCGCTGATGTCGACGCCCATTCTCAACGCCCCCCAATCGGGCATTTTGGGCATGCATAAGATCGAGGAGCGGCCGGTCGTCGTCGCGGGCAAGATCGAAATCCGCCCCATGATGTATCTCGCCCTCTCCTATGATCACCGCATCGTCGACGGCAAAGAGGCGGTGACTTTCCTGGTGAGGGTCAAGGAGCAGCTCGAGGATCCGGCGCGCCTCGTTCTCGATTTGTGACGGTTTCACGAAAAATCGCGGCGGCGCCCCTGAAAATCGGCTGCTGCGATGCACAGATACCTCTCGTGCTACGAAAGTAGGCGTCCGCCGAGCGGGTCGATACGACCGCCGAGGAGTGTGAGATGGAAGGCAAGACCGCGACCGAGAAGAGATCTACCCTGCTGACCCAAGAGCAGTTCGCGCATCTGGGCGATGGAGCGATCGCCTATGTGCGGACGATGCGCTCGGAGGACGTCAAGCGGCTTTATCCGCAGGCCCCGGCCATAGAGCCCGGCCTGACGCTTTTCGCGCTGCTCGGCGCGGATGGCACGCCGATCGTCCTCGCCGACACGGAAGAGGGCGCCCTCGCCAACGCTTGGCAGCAGCAGCTCGAGACCGTCAGCCTCCACTGAGGCCGACGGGGCGGTGAAATTCGGCTGGCCGAAAGATGGCGGCGACTTCGAGGCGAGCCCCTCGGTGAGTGCGGCGTGTCAAATCTGCATGGTCGAGGCCATGGCGATTTCTCATGACTGACACAGCGCCGATCGACGGCTGTCGCCCAGGGGACCGCTGGTTCGAGCGGTTCGCCTCGCTTTTCCGTCCGCACCATCGGCGATTTCATACATGCGACGGCGAGCGTCGAAGCGAACTCGTGACGACGACGGCGCAATTCGACGAACTGCGTCGATACACCGTCGATACACAAAGGAACCGCTGGACGAATTCGAGCGCCTGCTCGAGCGGCAAAGTGACAAAATCGACCGCATCGAGCGAGAGCGGATCACGGCCGAGGCCGAGTTGACGGCGAGAATCGAATTCTCGGAGGGACGGCTCCATGTGTCGAGCGAAAAAGCGCTCCACCTCGCCGTCGCGGACATCGCCGCCGGCTATGTGAGGCGCGCAGAAGACGGCGACGCGACAAAAAGGCTCCCGGACGGGACATGAAACCGGCTCCGGGCGCCGGTTCGGCGCCGAGATTGCTTCGCCTTTTCCGACTTTGTAGAGATTCCGAGGAGGAAACGGTATGGAAGAGCCGGTAAGCGAAATCTTCGCCGTTTGCCATGTGAACGACGTCGCAAAACGGCGGGCCGTCGGCTATGTGCTGGCCCGCGTCAATGACGAGGGCAAGACCGTGCCCTTCCCGGTCGTCATCATTCGGCATGTCGGCAAATACTACGCCTATGTGAACCGCTGCCCGCATCAGAGCAGCCGGCTCGATTTCGAACCGAAATCCTTCCTGGACCCGACGCAGCGCTTCCTGCTCTGCGGCAAGCATGGCGCGCAATTCGACATTCCGACCGGCGTCTGCAACGACGGCCCTTGCGTCGGCGCCCAGCTCGAGAAGGTCGAGGTGGTCATAGACGACAATGAGGTCTGCCTCGTGGGCGTCACCATAGCCGAGGAGGACGGCCTCGACCGTGAGGAGAACGACGTCTATCCGGAGGTCGTCATCACTTCGGACTGAGCCATTATCGGCCCCTTCGTTTTCTCCTTTCCTGGCCTTTCGACCCGGGCGGCGGCGACCTAGACTGCGCCGTCCGGAATCGCCCAGCGAGGAAACGATGAAGACCGCCTTGGCCATACGTCATGTCGCCTTCGAGGATCTCGGCAGCTTCGCCGAGCCGATCGCCGAAGCGGGCTTTGCGATCCGCTATGTCGAGGCGGGGATGCAGGCGATCCCCGCCGAGGCGGCCGAGGCCGACCTCCTCGTCGTGCTCGGCGGCCCGATCGGCGTCTATCAGACAGACGATTATCCCTTTCTATCGGATGAGGCCGCGCTCATTCGCGCGCGGCTCGGACGCGACGCGCCGACGCTCGGCGTATGTCTCGGCAGTCAGCTCATGGCCGCGGCGCTCGGGGCCCGCGTCTATCCGGGCGGCGCCGGCAAGGAGATCGGCTTCTCGCCGATCACGCTGACGGATGCGGGACGCGAGAGCGCGCTCGCCGCGCTGGTCGAGCCCGAGGCGGACGTGCTGCATTGGCACGGCGACACTTTCGATCTTCCGGACGGCGCGATTCTGCTCGCCTCTTCGGCGCTCTATGCGCATCAGGCCTTCGCCGTGGGGCGACGCGGTCTCGCGCTGCAATTCCATCCGGAAGCGGAAAAGGAAAGTCTCGAGCGCTGGTTCATCGGCCATACGGCGGAGCTCGGCGCCGCGGGCGTCCCCATTGCAGGGCTGCGCGCCGCTGCGGCGGCCGTGGCGCCCGGTCTGCGCGAACGCAGCCGGCGCTTCGTCGCGCGCTGGCTCGCGGATGTCGCCGAATAAAGTCCCCGAATAAAAAAGCGCGGTCCGCGGACGCCGGGAATGCGTCGGGGGACCGCGCGCGAACGACGCCGCCGGGCCGAAGCGGCGTCGCTACCTCCACATCGACGTCAGCCGCGAACCGAGACCTTGCGGAACGGATTCTCGTGGTTCGTCACATAGACATGGCCGAATTCGGTCTTCGACCATTCGACCGCCTCCGGCGCCAGGAACTTCACCGCAGTGACGGTGACGGGGAAGTCCTTGGTGGCGGACACGCTCGCCAGTTTGACCTCCGTATTGCCCGGGCCGACCGAGAGATCGACCACCGCGGCGCCGTCGGCCTTGGACAGGCGCGCCCAGCCGGGCGTGCCGTTGGCCGTCGCTTTGGCGGTGAACTCGGCGAGCAGCGGCGCGAGCGCTCCGTCCGCAGCATCCGGGCCGAAGGCGGGAGACTGGAAGGTGAAGGTCGCCAGCGCCTCGCTGCGCGTGATCTTGTGATCCGGTCCGACCGGACGGCCAGTCGAATACAGAACCAATGTACCGCCGTCGAGCGCCGCCTTGATATCGTCGAGCGTCGCCGAAGCGAAAGCCTCCGCCAGTCTCATATCGCTTTCTCCACTTTGCGAAATGCACGCCGCTTTTGCGACAAAAGCGACATGCGGGACAGGTTCTCGCCCCAAGCAACGCAATTGTCGTGCCGCGCGTCTCACAATTTGAGGAGATCGAAATCTTTTGTTCGGCGGCCTCAGCCGCCGAATAATTTCTCGAAAATATTCTTTTCCTCGCGCGGCGGCCCGCGTCGCGGACGCGGCGGCTGGGCGTTCGGAATGTCGGCCGGCGGCAGCAGCGCCTCGAGCCCATGGACCGAGCCGGCGGCGGCGCCTTCATCCTCGTCGCGCGCCTGGCGCCGTCGCGAGGGTTTCGGCGGCGGGCTCTCGGGTTCCGGATCGGAGGAGAACAAATTGAGCAGCGGCGCGATGGGCGAGGCGCTGTCCGGGACGGAGGCCGAGCGCCAGGAGCCCGAGGGCAGGGCGGCGACCGGGACGCCCTGATGCGCCGCCTTCATGAAGCGGCTCCACACTTCCACCGGCAGATTGCCGCCGGAGACTTTCTTCGTCGGCGAATTATCGTCATTGCCGAGCCAGACGCCGGCGACGAGATGCGGCGTATAGCCGACGAACCAGGCGTCGCGGAAATCCTGGCTGGTGCCGGTCTTGCCGGCGGCGCGCCAGCCGGGCAGCTCGGCCTTGCGCGCCGTGCCGGTGGAGAGCGTCTCCTCCATCATCGAATTCATCATCGCCACATATTGCGGCTCGATCACGCGGCCGTTGCTCGAGCCTTTGCGGGCGTAGAGCTGCTTGCCGCCGGCCGTGCGCACCTTGACGATGATATGCGGCTGCACGCCGACGCCGCCATTGGCGAAGGGCGCATAGGCGGCGACCAGCTCGAGCGGCGTGACCTCCGAGGTGCCGAGCGAGATGGAGGCGTTGGGCTGCAGCTCCGAGGCGACGCCGAGACGATGCGCGGTCTTGACGACCGTCTTCGGCCCCACTTCGAGGCCGACGCGCACGGCGACAGTATTCAGCGACAGAGCCAGCGCCTTGGTCAAAGTGACCGGGCCGAAATATTCGTGGCTGTAATTTTCCGGCTGCCAGCCTTTCACATTGATCGGCCCGTCCTCGCGCACCGTGTCGGGCGTCAGCCCATGTTCGAGCCCGGCGAGATAGACGAAAGGCTTGAAGGCGGAGCCCGGCTGTCTTTTGGCCGAGACAGCGCGGTCGAACTGGCTCTCGGCGTAATTGCGCCCGCCGACCAGCGCGCGAATGGCGCCATTGGGGTCGAGCGCGACCAGCGCGCCCTGGCTGACGCCGAATTTGTCGCCCTTTTTGTCGAGCTCGTCGGCGACGGATTTTTCGCCGACCTCCTGGAGCTTGCGGTCGAGCGTCGTCGTGACGACGATGTCCTGGTCGATGGCGCCGATGGTGTCGTCGAGCATGTCCATCACATAATCGGCGGCGTAATTTATGGAGCCCGCGCCGCGCTCCCGATGCGCGACGGCCGGGCGGCCGAGGGCGAGCTTGGCCATCGACTCGGTGATATGGCCTTCCTGCGCCATTGCGGTGACGACCTGCGCCGCGCGTTCGGTCGCCCCTTCCGGATTGCGATCCGGCGCGAGCTTGCTCGGCGCCTTCATGAGGCCGGCGAGCACGGCCGCCTCCGCCAGCGTCACTTGGGCGGCGCCATGGCCGAAATAGCGCTGCGCCGCCGCCTCCACGCCATAGGCGCCGGAGCCGAAATAGACGCGGTTGAGATAGAGCTCGAGGATCTGATCCTTGGAATATTTGTGCTCGAGCCAGAGCGCGAGGATCGCCTCCTGGATCTTGCGCGAGATCGTGCGCTCCTGGGTGAGGAACAAATTCTTGGCGAGCTGCTGGGTGAGCGTCGAGCCGCCCTGCATGCCGCCGCGCCCGGTGATGTTTCGCGTCAAGGCGCGCGCTATGCCGATGGGGTCGACGCCCCAATGGGAATAGAAGCGGCGGTCCTCTATGGCGACGAAGGCCTTGGGCAAATAGGAAGGCAGATCGCCGAGCCGCACCGCCGCTCCGCCCGTGTCGCCGCGATTGGCCAGCAATTCGCCGTCGGCCGCGAGAATGGCGATATTGGGCGGCCGCTTGGGCACGGCCAGAGTGTCGATCGGCGGCAGCTGCGCCGCATGATAGACGAAGAGACCGCCGACGCCGATCGCGCCCCAGATGGAGAGCACCGCGCCCCAATAGACGAGGCCGCCGAGGCCGAAGGCGCCGCCACGTTTCGCTTTCTTGGCCTTGGCGGCGCGCGGCGGCGGCGCGTCGTCGAAGTCGTCCTCCGGCGGCGGCGCGCTCTTGCCCGGCGCGCTCTTGCCCTTGCGTTTGGGTTTCGCCATGCGATCCTCTCGCGGGTCGGCGCGAAGATCGCCGCTCCCGTCGCCGTCGAAACGCGGTTCGCGGCGTTGTTTCTCGCGCGCCATGGGGTCCGCCGCCTCGGGTTCCGTTCCGCCGCGACGTGAGTGCGCGCGACCGACGCCGACACTAGCTTTAATGCTGTCGATTTAAGGGCCGGTTAAGCAAAGCCCGGCGCTCACATCCGTCTCGATGAGACGCACATAGGAACTTATGCACAGACCGCCGGTCGATCCTCTTGCGGCTCTTGCGCTATTCGTTGTGGCTTGCCAAAGTCCCGCCTTGGAGTGAAAAAACCGCGGTACGGATCGAGCGCAATGAAAGTCACCATCGAGAGAGCGGCGCTGTTGCGCGCCCTCGGCCATGTTCACCGAGTGGTGGAACGGCGCACGACCATTCCGATCCTCGCCAATGTGCTCATCGACGCCTCGGCCGGGACGCTGCTCTTGAAGGCGACCGATCTCGATCTCGAGATCACCGAGAAAGTCCCCGCCGATGTGGCGCAGCCGGGCGCGACGACGCTTCCCGCCCATACGCTCTATGACATCGTCCGTAAGCTGCCCGAGGGCGCGCAGGTCTCGCTCGAGGGGACCGGCGAGCAGGGCCAGCTGACGCTGCGCTCGGGTCGCTCGCGCTTCAATCTGCAGAGCCTGCCGGAGAGCGATTTTCCGGATGTGACCTCGGGCGAATTCTCGCATCGCTTCTCGCTGCCGCCTGCGGACCTCAAGAAGCTGATCCTGAAGACGCAATTCGCCATCTCCAGCGAGGAGACGCGCTATTATCTCAACGGCATCTACCTGCATTCGACCGAGGTCGAGGGCCACCAGCTGCTGCGCGCCGTGGCGACCGACGGCCATCGCCTCGCGCGCGTCGAGCTGCCGGCGCCGGCCGGCTCGACCGGGATGCCCGGCGTTATTCTGCCGCGCAAGGCGGTGAATGAAATCCTGCGCCTCGTCGAGGACGCCGAAGGAGCGGTCGAGATCGAGCTCTCCACCAATAAGATGCGCTTTTCCTTCGGCGAGACCGTGCTGACGACCAAGCTCATCGACGGGACTTTTCCGGACTACGGCCGCGTCATTCCAGCCGGCAACGACAAGCGCCTGACCGTCGAGCGCGGCGTGTTCCGCGAGGCGGTCGATCGCGTCTCGACCATTTCCTCCGAGCGCGGACGGGCGGTGAAGCTCGCGCTCTCCGAGGGCAAGCTGGTGCTGTCGGTCACCAATCCCGATCAGGGCTCGGCGGTGGAGGAGATCGAGGCCGATTATGACGGCCCGCCGATCGATATCGGCTTCAACTCCCGCTATCTGCTCGACATCGCCGACCAGCTCGACAGCGACACGGCGCTGTTCCGCCTCGCCGATCCCGGCTCGCCGACGCTGATCCAGGATCGCGACGGCGCGAGCGCGCTGTATGTGCTGATGCCTATGCGGGTGTGAGGTTCCGCGCGTTTGCGGGAGCCACACATTTCCGGGAGGCCGTCATGGCCGGGCTCGTCCCGGCCATCCACGCCGAAGCGCCGAGGATTGCCGCCGATTTGAGCGCAACGTCACAGCCGTGGACGACAATCCCACGGACAACGGCGCCCGACACGAGAATGCGAAGACCGTGAAAAGCAGGCGCTTTCCGAAGGAGCCTGTGCGGCTTGGCGTGGATGGCCGGGACGAGCCCGGCCATGACGGCGTTGGCGACCTTCGAGATGCGTGCATGCGGGAGGCTGCGCGGGAGAGGGAGCAGATTCCGCCTTCCATCGCGCGTCACTTCACCTCGAATTCCACCATCTCGATCGTCGTCCCGCCGGCGTTGCGCAGCGCGCGGGCGGGGCCGACGTCGCGCCACTGAAAATCGCCGGGCTGCAGCGCCATATTCTGCCCGGCGCCGGCGGGGTCCGTCTCGATCAGCTCGCCGCCTTCGACGACGATGCGCACGCCGGGCGCACTCTGCGTGAAAGAGGGGACGGTTTCTCCGGGTTTCAGCGTGAGGCGCCAGCCGCGCAGGCGCTCATTGTCGATAATCTGCTCGAAGCGGGAAGGGCGGGTGGAGGGCGCGCGGCCTTTCGGCGCCGGCTCCAAAAGCTCGAAGCCGACGATGCTCAGCGCGCTATCGCCGACATTTTCCGCTTTGTGAGTGAGGCTCTGTTTGGAAAAAGCGCCGAAGCCCACCGCGCCGCGGGGCCAACGGATCGACGTCGGCTCGGCGTCGCCCCAATTCTGGACGAGGGTCGGGCTCTCGCGCACCACCACATAGGCGAAATCGCGGGAATGTTCGTGATAGGGCGCGACGCGATGGGGCGGCAGCAGCACATTCAGCATGGCGACGGCGTCATTGCGGAAGGCCGGGACATGGAAGGGCGTCCGCTCCACAGGGAGGACTTGCGCCTTCGTCTCGCCGCGCGTGTCGAAAGCCGCGGCCGGCGCGGCGGCCAGCGTCGCGGCGAGCAAGAGGAATAAAGACCATGTCCGCGTCACGCGCGTCTCCTGATGGCGGGCCGAGCCGAGCCGAGCCTTGTCGAGCCTTGCCAAAGATCGGCCCGTGACGCAATCTCGCCACCCCGGCCGGACCATTCGAGCGCCATGACTTATCTCCTCACGCATTTTTGGGCCTGGGGCGTCTCGGCCTTCGCGGTCGGGCTCGCG
>Ga0265328_10000920_pt1 | contig 13558 bp, 8 predicted proteins | sample 41624metaG_FD_202086 | JGI IMG/M metagenome (GOLD analysis project Ga0265328, IMG submission 202086) | Rhizosphere microbial communities from Carex aquatilis grown in University of Washington, Seatle, WA, United States - 4-16-24 metaG | ecosystem: Host-associated > Plants > Roots > Rhizosphere >...
GCGCTCGAGACCGCGGGCGACGCCCACGCCGCCGCCAGGGCCGACGAGGCCCTCGGGCGCCTGCTCGGTCGCCTGGGACAGCACCGGCAGGCGGCGGGCGCGCTGCAGCGGGCCGCCCGCGATCCGCGGCTGCGGCCTGGCGCCGAGCGCGCGCTCTTGGCGGAGCTCGTGGCCCTCGATCTGCCGGCGGCCGCGACGGCCCTCGGGGCCCGCATTCACCGGACCCACCCGGGACATCCGAGGGACCCGACGGCCATCCTCGCGCTCGACAGAGCCGAGCAGGCCGCGCGCCAGCGCGATCCTCTGCAGGGGCCTCGACCGGGGCCCGAACGCGAGGCGGGGGCCGAGGGCGGGCTCGTTCAACGGCGGTTCCGCGTGCTGCGCCTGCTCGGGGCCGGCGCCACCAGCCAGGTGTTCCTGGCGGAGGACACCCTGCTCGGGCACGAGATCGCCCTCAAGCTTCTGGTGGTCGGGACCCACGCCGCGGGCGCCGAGCGGCTTGCCTACCAGCGGTTTGCCCGCGAGGCCGAGGCGGTCGGTCGCCTCCGCCATCCCAACATCGTCGCGCTCTACGATGCGGACGCCTCCGCCGGGATGTTCGTCATGGAGTACCTGCCCGGCGGGACCCTCGCCGATCGCCTCGCGCGCGCGGCTCCGCTCGCCCCGGGGGTGGTCCGCCGGCTGGGGCTCGACCTCCTGTCGGCATTGACGGTGGCCCACGACCACGGTCTCGTCCACCGCGACGTCAAGCCGGCCAACATCCTCTTCGACGTGGCCGGCAACGCCAAGCTCGCCGACTTCGGCGCGGCCCACCTGGCGGACTTCGGTCAGACCCAGACCGGCGGGCTGATGGGGACCGTCGCGTACATGTCACCCGAACAGATCACCGGCTCGGGTATCGGGCCGGCCGCCGACCTCTACGCGGCAGGGGTCACCCTGTTCGAGGCCCTGACCGGACAGCTCCCCTTTCCAGGCCCGGACATCGTTGCCCAGCACCTCGGGGAGCCCGCCCCGGCGCCGAGCGGCGTGCGCGCGGCCCGCGGCGGGGCGGGAAAGCTCGATGCACGCCACGACGCGGTCCTCTGGCGGGCCCTCGAGAAGGATCCGGCCCAGCGGTTCGCCTCGGCCGAGGAGATGGCCGAGGCGATCCGGGGGTGGCCGGAGAGCGGGGCGGAAAGCGGGCCGGAGTTCGGCCTGCTCGCCGCGGCGGTCGCCCCCCGGCCCGGTCTCGAGCCTCCCGGCGGACCCGCGATCTCCGACGCCGCGCGTACCGAGGAGCTCCGGCTCGGCCGCTCGGCGAGCGGGGGGACGCTCTACCGGCGGCACGACCCGCGCCTCGAGCGGACCGTCCTCGTCGAGCGGCGCACGGCCTCCCTCGACGAGGATCCCGCGGCTCTGCAGCGCGTCCGGAATCTCGCGAGCGCCGGGGGTCCGATGATCCAGCGGGTGCTCGGCATCTCGCCGGATGGACACGCCATCGTCTACGAATGGATCGACGGACCACGGGTGGCCATCGAGGACCTCGAGCCACCGTGGGGGCCGACGATGGCGCAGCTCGCCGCCTCTCTCGCCGCTGACCTGTCTCCGGACGCCGCCTCGAACGTCGACCACGGCAGTCCAGGACGGAGCGGGATCGCGGCCATCACGGCTGCAGGTCCAGTCCTCCTCGTGTGCGAGCCGCGGGACGACCCCGGCGAGCCGTGAAGCGCCCCCCGGAACACTCAAACTGGGCCGGGCTCGGTCGTGCCAGTGCCATGAACTCTTGTTCACCTCCCGCTATTCAGGCGAGCGCAGCGCGGCTTCGCCGCGCGGAGCGACGCGCGGAGCGACGCGCGGAGCGAGAGGGGCGCGGGGACGTGCGAGCGGCAGCGAGCCACCTCCCCTGTCAGATGATGACACCGCTCACGGCCCGCAGCGTCGGACGGCCGGGGGCCACGCCCCAACTGGGCCCGCCCCACCGACGCGTCATTGCCTTTTTCTTCCGGGCGTGTCATTCCAGCCAGGCCCCGTCGCCCGCCCCGCCCCGACTCGCCATGGCGACGCCCCCGGTGTCCCCTCGTCTGTCCGGAGCCCCCACGTGAAAACCACCAACACGCGCGACCCGAGCTATTTCCACAAAGTCGTGGACTGCCAGTGGGCGTGCCCCGCCCACACCAACGTGCCGGAGTACATCCGGCTCATCGCCCAGGGACGCTATTCCGACGCGTACCTGGTCAACCGGCAGTCGAACATCTTCCCGGGCATCCTCGGTCGCACCTGCGACCGACCGTGTGAGCCCGCCTGCCGCCGCGGGCGCCTCGAGCAAGAGCCGGTGGCCATCTGCCGGCTCAAGCGCGTGGCCGCGGACCTGCGCGACGACGCCGAGGTGGCGGCGCGGCTGCCGACCGCGCCGGCCACCAAGAACGGCAAGCGGGTGGCCTGTATCGGCGCCGGCGCCGCCTCCCTCGGCGTGGCCAACGATCTCTTGCCGCTCGGGTACGAGGTCGTGATGTTCGAGAAGAACGCCAAGCCAGGCGGGCTCATGCGCACCAACGTCCCCTCGTTCCGCTTGCCGGAGGCGGTGCTGAACCAGGAGATCGACACCATCCTCGGCATGGGCGTGGACATCCGCTACGAGACGCCGGTGAACAGCCTCAAGACCCTGATGCGCAGCGAGTTTGATGCGATCTTCGTGGGCTCGGGCGCGCCGCGCGGCAAGGATCTCGACCTGCCGGGCCGACGCGAGGGCGCCGCGCGCATCCACATCGGCCTCGACTGGCTGGAGGGGGTGGCCTTCGAGCACATCAAGGCGATCGGCAAGCGCGTGATCATCATCGGCGTCGGGAACACCGCGATGGATTGCTGCCGGACCGCCCGCCGCATCGGCGGAACCGACATCAAGGTCATGGCGAGGCGCGGACGCCAGTTCTTCAAGGCCTCGCCCTGGGAACTGGAGGACGCCGAGGAGGAGCTGATCGAGATCGTCACCAACCACGCCCCCAAGCGGTTCGTGGTGGAAGGCGGGCACCTCACCGGCATGGAGTTCGAGCGCCTCGAGTGGGCCGACGACGGGCGCGGGGGCGCGAGGTCGACGGTGGTCGGGACGGTGTTCATCCCCGCCGACGACGTGATCCTGGCGATCGGCCAGGAGAACGCCTTTCCCTGGATCGAGCGCGAGCTCGGCTTGCAGCTCGACAAGCACGGCATGCCGGTGGTCGACCCGGTGACCTTTCAGTCGAGCCTGCCCGGGGTGTTCTTCGGGGGCGACGCGGCGTTCGGGCCCAAGAACATCATCTGGGCGGTGGCCCACGCCCACGAGGCCGCCATCTCCATCCACAACCACTGCCAGGGACAGCCGGTGACGGCGCGGCCGGCGCAGGGGATGAACCTGCTGACCCAGAAGATGGGCCTTTACGAGTGGAGCTACAGCAACGACTACAACCCGGTCGAGCGCGCGAAGATGAAGCACGTGGACCTGCGCGAGAGGTTCGCCAAGCTGAACCTCGAGGTGGAGCTGGGGTTCGACGTGGAGCAGACCGCGCGCGAGGTCGAGCGGTGCCTGAACTGCGACATCGAGACAGTCTTCACCGCTGACAAGTGCATCGAGTGCGACGCCTGCATCGACATCTGTCCGGTGCAGTGCCTGACCATCACGCCCGAGGCGGATGAGGCGGCGCTGCGCACCAAGCTGACGGTCCCGGCGGAGAACCGCGAGCAGGCGCTCTACGTCTCGACCGGGTTGCCACAGACCAGGCGGGTGATGGTGAAGGACGAGGACGTATGCGTGCATTGCGGCCTGTGCGCCGAACGCTGCCCGACGGCGGCCTGGGACATGCAAAAGTTCGAGCTCATCCTTCCTCAAGCGGGGCAAAGCCAGTGCACCAAGAACGAATAGTCCGGACCAATGACTTTTCGCTGAAGCTCGCCAACGTGAACGGAACCGGCTCCGCCAGCGCGAACAGCCTGCTCATGCAGGCCATCTTCCGCATGGGCATCCCGGTCTCGGGAAAGAACCTGTTCCCGTCCAACATCCAGGGCCTGCCGACCTGGTACGAGGTGCGGGTGAACAAGAGCGGCCACACCGCCCGCGCGCTCGACTACGACCTGATGGTGGCGATGAACGCCGAGACCTACGCCCGCGACATCAAGGAGGTCCGCTCCGGGGGGTATGTGCTCTACGATTCATCCTGGCCGCTCGATCCCGAGCTCTTGCGCCCGGACGTGACCTTCCTCGGGGTTCCCCTGGCCGCGATGTGCAACCAGATCTTCAAGGAGCCGCGCGAGCGGATCCTGATGAAGAACATCGCCTACCTCGGCTCGCTGATGGCGCTGCTCGACATTGATCGCGGGATCGTGGATCGGATGCTCGAGGAGAAGTTCTCGAAGAAGAAGGCCCTCATGCAGTCGAACCACCGGGCCCTGGCCGCCGGGTTCGAGTACGCGCGCGACCACCTCGACTGCCCGCTGCCCTTCCGCCTCGAGAAGCAGCCGGCCAGCGACGACCGCATCCTCATCGATGGCAACACGGCCGCCGCCCTCGGGTGCCTGTACGCCGGGGCCACGGTGGCCGCCTGGTACCCGATCACCCCGGCCACCTCGGTGATGGACGCGTTCAAGGGGTTCTGCGAGGACTACCGCAAGGATCCCGAGACCGGCAAGAACAACTACTGCATCCTTCAGGCCGAGGACGAGCTGGCGGCCATCGGGATGGTGATCGGGGCCAACTGGAACGGGGCCCGGGCCTTCACCTCCACCGCCGGACCTGGGATCTCGCTGATGGGGGAGCTCCTGGGCCTGGCGTACTACGCGGAGATCCCGGCGGTGATCATCGACGTGCAGCGGACGGGGCCCTCGACCGGGATGCCGACCCGCACGCAGCAGTCGGACATCCTGGCCTGCGCGTACGCTTCGCACGGGGACACCAAGCACATCCTGCTGTTCCCGGCCAACCCGCACGAGTGCTTCACCATGGCGATCGAGGCCTTCGATCTGGCCGAGCGCTTCCAGACGCCGGTCATGATGCTGTCCGATCTGGACATCGGCATGAACGACTGGGTCTGCCCGCGCCTGCGCTGGGACGACAGCTACCGGCCGGATCGTGGGCGGGTGCTCACGGCCGCGGAGCTCGAGGCCGCGGCGGCACCCTTCGCGCGCTATTCGAACGAGAACGCGGATCAGGTTGCGGCGCGCACCCTGCCCGGGGTGAGCTCCAAGGGCGCGTTCTTCACGCGCGGGTCTGGCCACAACCGGTTCGGCACCTACACCGAGATCCCGGACGAGTACCAGGAGGTGATGGATCGGCTGCTGCGCAAGCACGGCGCCGCCGCCCACGCCGTCCCGAAGGCGGTGCGGCTCGATGCACCCGCGCCGTCTTCCACTTCCACCTCCGCCCGCACCCGCCCGATCGGAATCATCACGCTCGGGGGCTGCGATCCCGCGGTGCGGGAGGCCATCGAGGCCCTCGGCGCCCAGGGCATCCCGGCGGACTACCTGCGCATCCGGGCCTTCCCGTTCGGGCCCGAGGTGCTGGCCTTCCTCGACGAGCACGAGCGCATCTTCATCGTCGAGCAGAACCGCGACGCCCAGCTGCGCACCTTGCTGACGGTGGAGACCCCCGTCTCCAAGGACAAGCTCCGCTCGATCCTGGTGTACGGGGGCTTCCCGCTCAGCAGCCGTCACGTGGTCGACGGGGTCCTCTCACAGGTGGAGCACTGAGCCATGGCCTCGATCAAGAAGCCGGTCGTCCAGCACCCGCACGCCCGCCCCAACGCGCTCGGGCTCACCTTGCGCGACTACGAAGGCGCGATGTCCACCCTGTGCGCGGGCTGCGGGCACGACTCCGTCACCGCGGCCATCGTGCGCGCGTTCTACGAGCTCGACATGCCGCCGCACATGATCGCCAAGCTGAGCGGCATCGGCTGCTCGTCGAAGACCCCCACCTACTTCGTGAGCGGCGCCCACGGCTTCAACTCGGCCCATGGGCGCATGCCCTCGATCGCGACCGGCGCCGCCGCCGCCAACAAGCACCTCGCGTACATCGGGATCTCGGGAGACGGTGACTCGCTGTCGATCGGGCTCGGACAGCTGGCCCACGCCATCCGGCGCAACGTGGACATGCTGTACGTCATCGAGAACAACGGGGTCTACGGCCTCACCAAGGGGCAGTTCTCGGCGTCGGCGGATCTCGGGACCAAGAGCAAGCGCGGCGAGGCCAACCGACAGAGCCCGATCGATCCGGCGATGCTGGCGCTCAGCCTCGGCGCCACCTTCGTGGCGCGCAGCTTCTCGGGGGACAAGGAGCAACTCGTGCCGCTGCTCAAGGCCGGGCTCTCCCACCACGGGTTCGCCCTGATCGACGTGATCTCGCCCTGCGTGACCTTCAACGATCACCCGGGGTCGACCAAGAGCTACCTGCACACCCGGCAGCACCTGCTCCAGGTCCTGCAGGCCGACTTCGTCCCTCCGGCCGGGGAGCTGACCGCGTCCTATCCGCCGGGCAGCGTCGAGGAGGTCATGCTCCACGATGGCAGCCAGCTCCGGCTCTCGAAGGTCCCCGAGAGCTACGACTTCACCAACCGCCAGGCGGTGGCGGACACCCTGCAGGCCATCCAGAAGCGCGGCGAGGTCCCGACCGGGTTGCTCTATCTCGAGACCGGCACCCCGGACATGCACGATCTGAACGCGACCACCGATGTGCCGATGTCCCGCATTCCTTACGAGAAGCTCTGTCCAGGCAGCGCTGCCCTCGACGCCCTCATGGAGGAGTTCCGCTAGCCGGAGGCCACCGGGGCCGGTCCGAGGTCGCCTCAAGTCGCACAGGCGATCCGCCGATCCCCCGGGGAGGCCTTCCCGTGTCCCGCAAGAGGCCTACGTTCATGGCCGTGAATCGCAATCTTCGGGTCCTCCACGTCGTGCGAATCCCCGAGCGGCGACTCGCGACCCTCCTGCTGTGCGGGGCGGCGTTGATCGTGGGGTGCGCGGGGCCCGAGCCCTTCTTCGTGCGCCTCGATGGCGGACCGAGTGCCCCCGACGGCGCCGGGGTTGCAAGCGGAGGCTCAGGGGGAGGTGGCGGTGGAGGTGGAGACCCGGTGGGCGCGGGAGGCGCAGCGGCTGGAGCCGGCGGCCAAGCCGGCCAAGGCGGGACCGGGGGGACTGCTGGAGCCACCGGAGGGGCAGGAGCAACAGCCGGAGGAGCAGGAGGGTCGCAACCGAACGGAGGCGCCACCGCGGCGACCGGCGGATCGGGACCGGGAGGCGGGGGCGCAGCGGGCAGCGGAGCCGGTGGGAGTGGTGGCCGCGGAGGGACCGGTGGCTCCGCCGGGGCTCCGGCCAGCGGCGGTGCCACCGCTTCTGGGGGGCGGGTGGGAACCGGCGGAGGTGGCGCCGGGATCGGTGGCCTCGCCGGAACCATGGGCAGCGGCGGGATGGGCGGAGCGGGTCCGCCTCGACCGTGCACCGGGCTGTGTGCGAACCCGGGCCAGGTGCCGGTGAGGACCGCGCAGACCCTCGGGACCGGTGCCACGTGTGATGAAGTGGTCGGGACGACCATCACCGGGCTCGTCTGTGGAAATTTTCAGGCGCCGCGCACCTTCTCCGTGAACGCCGCCCCCATCGACTGCGTGGCCGGCGGAACATTCCCCCTGCCCCGGCCTCGCAATGGCGGTTTCTGCATGCAGGCATCGGCCGGCGGCGCTTCGTTCGCGTACTTCAACACCTACTGAGCCGACGCGGCCTCCCATCCGGGAAGCCGTCGGTCGAGGGCCGACCCAGCCACCCCGGGCAGGGCGCATCTCTCATTAGAGACATTTGTCTTTTTCATTGACACACCCCCGGGGCTCCGCTACGGTCGCTCGCCGAAAGGGAACCGATGCGGACATACGCGATTCTGATCTTGCTTGGCACGTCGATGGGACTCTCGTGCAAGGACTCCGGAACCACCTTCACCTTCGCGGGTGCTGGAGGAGGTGGAGGCGTCGGAGGCGGAGGCGTCGGAGGCGGAGGCGGCAAAGGAGCAGCCGGGAACGGTGGAAGCACGAGCCAGCCCGACGGCGGGGTCGCGGGAGCGCCCGTCGCCACCGGCGGAGCTGGCGGCGGAACCAGCGGAGGAGCCGGGGCCGGCGGGGCCGGCGCGGGCGGGGGCGGGGCCGGAGGCGCCGGGGCCGCGGCGGGAGCCCCTGGTGATCAGGGCGGCGCAGGCGGCGGGCCATGACCCCTAAGACTTCCCGAAGCGAACTATCCCGAGGAGAAACCTGGATGACCGACACGACCGTAGTGCCCGCCCTCGTCCCCCATCCGGCGGTCCATCGCCGCCCTTCCCCCTCGCCCTTCGAGAGATCGCTCGCATTCGCCACGGTGGCCGTCGGGTTGATGCTGGGGCCGGGGCTGGGCGCCGTCAGGGCCGAGGAGCCCCTGAGCGTCGCTCAGGCGGCACCCGAGGCCGCGCCACCCCCGACCGCGGTGGAGATCCCTGCCACCAGCATCCCCACCCCGGCCGCCTCCCCCCCATCGGCCCCTGGCCTCGCGGTCTCACCCGAGCTCGCGCGCCGGCTCGACGAGACTGACCAGCTGGCTCGGATCACCGATCGCAAGCTCGAGCTCCTCGAGGAGAAGATCGAGGCCAGGAACAAGGAGACCCCGGTGGTGAACGCCGCGGAGAGCGGGTTCTTCCTGCGGAGCGCCGACAAGCAGACGTTCGTGCAGGTGCGCGGCCTCCTGCAGCTCGATACCCGCTGGTACTTCGGCAACGACACGGTCTCGAACAACGTCGCCTTCAACGACAGCGACAGCATCTTGATCCGGCGCTTCCGCCCTGAGGTTGGCGGCACGCTCGTGGGCCTCGCGGACTTTCTCTTCAGCCCGGACTTTGCCGGGGCATCCGCCACCATCTTCGACGCGTACGTCGACGTCCACCCGTTCCCGTGGCTGCGGCTGCGGGTGGGAAAGCAGAAGACCCCGCTCGGCCTCGAGCGGTTACAGTCCGAGGGCAGCTTCCCCTTCCTCGAGCGTGCGCTCGACCAGAATCTGACCCCCGGCCGGGACATCGGTGCGGCGCTGTGGGGCGAGATCGCGGGCGGCATCGTCACTTACAACCTCGGGTTCTGGGATGGATTCCCCGACAACGCCAACAACAGCGGCGGTAGCTCTCCCGACGGGGACACCGACCACGCCAAGGACTTCATCGGACGGCTCCTGCTGCAGCCCCTCAAGACCCTCCCCGACGTGGGGAGCCTCGGCCTCGGCTTCGCCGTCAGCACCGGCAACCGCAAGGGTCGCCCGCCGGTCAACGGCGGCGTGTCGCTGGTTCCCACCTATCGGTCCGCCGGTCAGCTCAGCATCTTCACCTACGCGGTTGGCCCGGCCACGGACACGACGGGGGCGCAGACCACCTTCGCGCACCTGCGCGAGACCCACCTCAATCCGCAGGCTTACTACTACCTCGGGTCCTTCGGGGTGCTGGGGGAATACGTCTGGGCCAAGCAGGGCGTGCAGCGGGGCAACAGCACCGCCGATCTCACCAACACCGCCTATCACGTGACTGCCAGTTACGTGCTCGGAGGCACCGCGTCCTACGATGGCGCCACGCCCGATCACCCCTTCGATCCGGCGGCAGGCCACCTCGGAGCGCTCGAGATCGCGGCTCGCTACGACGTGCTGCAGATCGATGACAAGACCTTCGACAAGTCCAACCCCGCCGGAGGAAGCTACGCGAAGGGCTATGCCAACCCCACCGCGGTGGTCTCGAAGGCCGAGGGCTGGACAGGCTCGCTCGTCTACAGCCCGTCGCGGACCTTGCGCTTCCTGGTCAACTTCGAGCAGACCTTCTTCACCGACGGCGGTGCCGCCGATGCCACCACCAAGGTGGCGACCGATCGCAAGACCGAGAACCTCCTCCTCGCCCGCGTCCACGTGAAGTTCTGATCGCCAGGTGAAGTGGGGCCCGATGTATGAAGCGGGGACGTGGCTCGCTGCCGCTCGGAAGTCCCGCGCGGCGATCGAATCGGGTGCTGCTCGCACGTCCCCGCACCCCTCTCGCTCCGCGCGGCAAAGCCGCGCTTCGCTCGCCTGAATAGCGGGCGGCCTCGGCCCGGCGGGACTCTTCGGACGGATCTCAGCCCTTCTTGCCGGGGTCCTTGTTCGGGCCGGTCAGGCTCCAGACGTGGCCGAATGGATCGCGCATCTTGGCGTTTCTCCCATAGAACTCGTCCTTGGGAGGACGAAGCGCGGACATCCCGGCCCGGATGGCGCGCTCGTACCAACGATCGACGTCATCGACCGCCAGCGAGATGGTGATGGTCGTGCCCCCCAGGGTCTTGGGCGAGAGCGTCCCCACCACGTCGCGGTGCTCGGGGAACTCGTCGGACAGCATGACGTCGGCGCCGTTGATACGCAGGGTGACGTGCCCGACCTTGCCCGCGTGATCGTAACGCTCCGACGCTTCGGCCCCGAAGGCGCTCTTGTAGTGCTCGATGGCGGCCCCTCCGTCGTGAACCATCAGGTAAGGCGCGACGGGTGAATATCGATGCTCGTGCTCGGCCATGATTCCTCCCTCCGGACCTTGGTAACACAAACCCGCCTCCCTCACGAGATCCAGACGAGCTCAGGTCGATTCCCGTCCGCGATACCTGAGGCTCCTCGTCTGAGGGAGCGAAGCCCAATTCTCGGATGGGCTCAACTCCCCGCGTTCACGTCCCTCCATGCGGCGGATCGGAGGTGGGCTTTGCCCACCGGAGACCGCACCAGCAGAGCAGATCCGGGCCCGAGTCGTCCCCGGGGAGGGGCCCGCGGGGAGGGGTCCGCCCCTTCCCGCGAGCGCCGAAGGCGCTAGTACGGCATGCCCGGGAAGTTCATGTGCATCTTGAAGACGCCTCGCTGCATGTCGTTGCCCTGTCCGGTGATGTAGAGCATCCGGTGATCGGAGCCACCGAAGGCCGCGTTGGTGACCGCGCTCGGGCCATCCACCACGATGGTCCCGAGCTTGGTGCCGTCCGGGGCTATCACGAACAGGTTGGTGCTGCTCACCACCGGCACGTAGAGGTTCCCCGCGCAGTCGAGCACCATCCCGTCGGTGTTGATGTTGGTCACGTCGGGGGGACCGAAGGGCGTGCCGGTGCTCGCGACCACTCCGCCCGTGATCGGATACTTCTTCACGCCGTCGCCCCCGTCGACGATCAGCGTTTGCTCGTCGAGCGACAGCGTGATCCCATTTGGCTGGTTGATGTAATCGGTGATCACCGTCGCGGTCGACGCCCCCGGCAAGAGCTGATAGACCCGGGTCCCCTGCGAGGGCCCCCCCTGGGGCGGGTTGGCCTCGTTCTGGTGCGTCGGATCGGTGAAGTAGATCGTTCCGTCGCTGCGAATCGCGAGATCGTTCGGGCAATTGAACGGCTTGCCGTTGTAGGTGGACACCAGGGTGGTGGGCGTGGCGTCGGGCATGTGGAACCGCACGATGCCCTGCTTGCCGTGGTTGGCCGTCACCAGGTTGCCGGCCATGTCGACCGCCAGGCCGTTCGAGCCAGAGTCTGCGATGAAGATCGACACCACGTCCGACTCGGTGATTTTGAGGATCCGCGAGGGCGGAAGGTCCCCGTTCTTCATGTCGCTGAAGTACAGTCCGTCGCCCAGCCAGACCGGTCCCTCGACGTTCCCGAAGGCGTACATGTTGAAGGCGTCGGCGGTGGGCGGCGCGCCCACGATGCGCGTCGGCACCGCGCCAGCCGGAATCGGGTTGCCGCTGAAGGTCCCGGCCGGACAGCGCCACACCTGGCTCGCACCACCACCGTTGCCACCCACACCGTTCCCGCTGCCCGCCGCGGCCCCACCGGTTCCCGGGCCGTCACTTCCCCCTGAGCCTCGGGCGCCCGCACCCATCGAACCACCGCTGCCGCCCGGGCTCACGCCCCCCGACCCGCCGCCGTGATTGACGGAAGCCCCACCTCCCGTGCCGGCGGTAGGGTTGACGACGCCCCCTCCTCCCGTTCCGGAGTGCCCGCCCGTGGCCCCGGTGGTGCTTCCGCTCCCTTGGCTGCCCCCGCCCGTCCCGTCGGGAACGGCGCTGCTCGGGCCACAACTTCCCATCGCGACCACCAGGCACCAGCTCCACCAGCGCGGCAATCCCCGCCGCCGGGTGGCCAGTCCGTCCATCGAGACGAGGCCTCTCTCCCTGCTCACCACACGGTCCTCCGACATCGCGCCCATCGCTCGCCCTTCACCACTTGGAGTTCTTGGCGAGCTCGATGGCGCGTTCTTGCCACCAAGCTCCCGCCTTCGGACCTCCCCCGCACTCGCCATCGGACTCGCCGGGCTTCTTGATCCACAAGAACGCGTCACACAGAGGTTCGCCGGTGTCGGTGGTGGGCGCCGTGCCGAGAGCGCGGCCCGGTGGGTTGCACCACGACGCCTCACTGTCGATGGCCGCGTCCGGGCCCCCGTTGCCGTTTCGACCGGTGTCGAGCACGAAGTGCGCGCCACCGAGCAGCCCGGACAGCTTCTTGCCATAGGCCAGGAGCTCGGCGGTCGGCCGATAGTTCGAGACATTCAGCGAGAAGCCATCTGCCTCGTCGATCCCAGCCGCCTTCAACCTCGGCGCCATCTCCGCGGCCGACATCCACGCCGAGTGTCCGGCATCGAGGTAGACCCAGGTCTGGGGCAAGGCCTCGAAGGTGTGGACCGCGAACTTCACCAGCGACGTCCTCAGCTGCTGATCCTCCGGGGAGAGGCACTTCGTCAGCGAAGGCAACGCGTCGGGCTCGAGGATCACCACGGCCTTGTGGTCGCCGATCGCCCGCGCGAACGCCGAGATCCACTCGCGGTACTGCTGGCCGCCCCCGGCTCCTCCCTTGGAATAGAGGCCGCAATCCCGCTGGGGAATGTCGTAGGCCACGAAGAAGGGCAATGCACCCGCCTTCTCCAGCAGGGCGATGCGCTTCCTGACCCAGTTCTCGACGAACGGCGTCCAGTCACCGACCCAGTCGGCGCCACCGTTGCGGGCAATCTTGTCGAGCAAGGCCGAGAGCTCCGGATCCGTCTTCTGCGCGCGGAGCGACCGCAGGTGCGCCTGGCCATAAGGATCCACCCACCACTTCACGCCCACGAAGGGGTTCTCGCCCCTGGCGTGCTTCTTCACGTTCGATGGCCCGGGAGCCGCTGGCGCCGAGCCCGCCGGCGCGCCCACGGTGGTGGCCACCGGCGTTCCCGGGGTGCCACAGCCACCGAGGAGCCCGGCGCCGACCAGCGCCGCCAGCCCGACGCGGGACACCAGAGCGAGCCCGACCGAGCTCGACGCCGCGACGCAACCGCGCGCGCTACGCGGCGCGGCAACACCGCGCGCACGAGTGAGTGAGGACATGCACGAACCTCCGGAGGATTTTGGGGGGATTGGGGGGGTGAGGACCGTCGGGCAAACGAATAGCACAACGAATGGACGCCCGCGCCAGCGGAATGCCAGTTTGTGCCCGACCCGAAGCCCGCCGTTATATAGTGAATTTCCGGGTCGGCGACCGCTTCGGCACCTCGCCGACCCCGCGTCCGGTCCCGCGATCCGCTGACCGACACCCTCCCACCCCCCAGTTCCACCCCCCAC
>Ga0265328_10000923_pt1 | contig 13540 bp, 11 predicted proteins | sample 41624metaG_FD_202086 | JGI IMG/M metagenome (GOLD analysis project Ga0265328, IMG submission 202086) | Rhizosphere microbial communities from Carex aquatilis grown in University of Washington, Seatle, WA, United States - 4-16-24 metaG | ecosystem: Host-associated > Plants > Roots > Rhizosphere...
CAGCACCGCGGTCGACATCATGCTCAAGATCAAAAGCGTCGATCCCGGCGATTACCTGCATCAGCTGTGGTCGTTTCCGCCCGAGACCGTATTGCGGTTCGCGCCGGCCAGCGCGATCGCGATTTATTGCTGGTGGCGCACTCGAACCGTGCCGCTGCAAGAGCCCATTGCCGGATTTCCATGGCGCACGCTGCTCGCCATCCTGATGCTCAACTATCTGCCCTACTGGCTGGGGCCGAAAACGCACATCCGCTACATCATGCCGCTGTATCCGCTGGCGGCGCTCGCGCTCGCCGCGGCGATCTGGCAATTCGGCGCGCGGCCGCGCGCGCTGGCCACCCGCTGGTTCGTCGCCGCGGTCGTGCTCCGCTACGCGATCGGCCTGTGGATTTTTCCGTGGTACCAGCAACACTATCGCGGCGACTTCGCGGGCACTGCCGCGCAGATTGCCGCGACGGCGCGCGGCTACCCGTTGTACACGACCGACGTGTCGGCCACCGGCTTGAGCGTCACCGCGCATCTGGATACGTTGCGTTACCCCGAGCCCTATCTGCACTGGCCGCCGGTGCAGTGGAGCGAAGGTTTCGTGTTGAGCTATACGCCGAATCCGGACTTGGGTGAGGTCAGCGCGAGTTATCCGCTCGGCGGCAACACGCTTTATCTGTTGTGCCGCGGCGCCGCATGCCGGACGCCGGGCCCGGCGGCAAAGTAAGCCGATTGCTGCAGTCTGCCGCTCGAAAGCGGTGCGGCGCGCATTTCATATTGCTATCATCTCGTCCATGAAAAAAATCCCTTTCAACGTTCCCGGCGCCGTCGGTGCCGAACTCGCCAATATCGCCGACGCACTGTCGCGCGGCCATCTGTCGGGAGACGGCCATTACACGAAGCGCTGCCATCAATGGCTCGAACAACGCCTGGGCTGCAAGCGCGCGCTGCTCACGCATTCGTGCACCGGCGCGCTCGACATGGCGGCCATCCTGTGCGATCTCGCGCCCGGCGACGAAGTGATCATGCCTTCTTATACGTTCGTCTCGACGGCGAACGCATTCGCGATGCGCGGCGCGGTGCCGGTGTTTATCGACGTGCGTGCAGATACGATCAACATTGACGAGCGCCTGATCGAAGCCGCGATCACGCCGCGCACGCGCGCCATCGCGGTCGTGCATTACGCCGGGCTCGCGTGCGAAATGGACGCGATCATGGCGATCGCGCAGCGCCACAACCTGCTCGTCGTCGAAGATGCCGCGCAGGCGCTGCTCTCCACCTACAAAGGCCGCAACCTGGGCACGATCGGCCATTTCGGCTGCTTCAGTTTTCACGAAACGAAAAATCTCCTGAGCGGCGAAGGCGGCGCGCTGCTCGTCAACGACGAGCGGTTCATCGAGCGCGCCGAGATCGTGCGCGAAAAAGGCACCAACCGCAGCCGTTTTCTGCGCGGCGAGGTCGACAAATACACGTGGGTCGATCTCGGGTCCTCGTATTTGCCAAGCGAACTGATCGCGGCTTTTCTCGACGCGCAGCTTGCGCACGCCGACGAAGTGATCGCGCGGCGGCGCGCGGTATGCGCGCGTTATCGCGCCGGGCTCGCCGAACTCGCGGATTCCGGCGCGCTCGGCATACCCGCTGAACCGCCGGTCGACCGCGTCGCCAACGGGCATATTTTTTACGTGCTGGCGGACGCGCTCGCGACGCGCATGGAACTCGCCGCGCACCTGAAGGCGCACGACGTCCATTCGGTTGCGCATTACGTGCCGCTGCATTCTTCACCGGGCGGGCGCAAGTTCGCGCGGGCGAGCGGGAGCTTCGAGGTGACGGACGCCATCAGCGACCGGTTGCTGCGGCTGCCGCTTTACTTCGGCATTGCGGACGCGCAGGTCGACGCCGTGATCGATGCGGTCAAGCAGTTTTATTCGGCGCGAGCCGCCGCGCGTTAAATCTCAAACGCGGCGCAGATACGCGAGCATGTCGTGCCCGCGGCCGGTGAGCTGCGCCGGCAGGTTCAGCACTTCCGCGACGAGTTTGCCCGCGACATAGCGCCAGCGCGCGACTTCGCCTTTCTCGTGGAATTTCACGCGCGAAGTGGCAATCCTTTCTGTCGCAAAGCCGGCGCGTGTTCCCAGCAAGGCTGTCGAGCGCGGATTGTAGAAACTGATGTGGCCGCCATCGCGGGCGATATCGAAATAGTCCCAGCGCGCCTGCATCGCGCGAACGGTCCAGCTCGCGGTGTTGCCGGTGGAGAGCACGAGTATCCCGCCCGGCTTCAATACGCGATGGCATTCGCGCAGCAGCGGCAGCGGCTCCTTCAGGTGCTCGATCACTTCGAAGAGCGTGATGGCATCGAACGACGCGGCCGGCAGCTTGATATCTGCGAGCAGCCCCGTATGCACGGTGAGCCCCTGCGCGCGCGCGGCGGCGGCAATATTGGCCGCCGGCTCGACGCCTTCCATGCAAAAGCCGAGCCTGGCGCCCGCTTCGAGAAAATTGCCGCGCGAGCAACCGACATCGAGCACGCGCAACGATGACGGAGGTTTGCCGAGCAACCTGCTGATCGTGTCGAGGCGGCGGCGCGCTACCCTGAACCGGCGCGCGGCTTCGTGCGGCGGCGGCTGGTTGAATTCGTGCCGGTCGAATTGCCGCATCGAATCCCAATACGCGGCCTCGCCGATGCGGCTCAACAATTGCCCGCACTCCTCGCAGCGGCGCAGCGGTCCTTCGCGCAGCAAGATACCCGTCGGCGCGAGCGGCGCGCTGCAGCCGACCGGGCACGTGCTGACATACGGTGGCGCGGAATCATCCATGCGAAGTCGCCGCGAGGGCGTCGGTCAGTGCGGCCGAGATTCGCGCCACCGGCAGTTGCTGCAAACAATCGCTGTAGCTCTCGACCTGACGATCGCAGCCTTCGTTGAAACACGGCACGCAAGCGTTCGTGCCCTGGATCAAAGTGACGTTATTGACGCGTTGTGTTCCCAGCCGCCGCCACGGATTGACCGCGCGCGCATAGCCCTGCGGCCACGGTCCCCATTTGACCGGGTCGGTCGCTCCATAGAGAGAAATAACCGGCACGCCGGCGGCTGCCGCCATATGCGTAACCGCCGTGTCTGGTCCGACGTAAGCATGTGCGTGCTGCAGCAGACAGGCCGTCTGGCTCAGCGTCAATTTGCCCGCGAGATTGACTGCGCCGGCGATTTCGCGCGCGATCGCTTCGACATACGAAAGCTCAGCCGTATCGTTGCCGCCCGTCAGCGCGACGCGCAGGCCGCGCGCGTTCAACTGTTGCGCGAGTTCGATCCATGCCTCGCGCCGCCACATCTTGTAATTGAATTTTGGGTACGTGTGCAAAACCACGTACCGCTCGGTCAACGCGAACGGCAAATGGCGGGCGACTTCTGCGTGGTCGGTATCGCTCCATCCGGCAATCACGTCGTAACACGGCTCGACGCCGACGGCGCCCGCGAGTGCCAGATGCATCAACACCGTATGCGTGTTGAGGTTGTCGAACGGCGCCCAGCGCTGCAAGAGCCAGGTTTTCCAGCGATGTTTGGGGTGATCGACGACCAAGCCGGCACGCCAGCGCCCCGCGAGCCAGGCGTACACAGTCGGCCGGTCGCTCGGCACCAGCGACAGCGCGACCGCATAGCGGCGCGCGATTTTTGCGGCTAATGCGAGGTGTTCTCCCAAACGCGGGCGTTCGGCGATCGTCAATACGCGGCGGATGTCGGGGTTGGCGGCAAGCACGCCCTGCGTGCCGGCGAACACGAGCGCATCGATTGCCGCGTCCGGCCACGCGCGCTTCAACGAGCGGATCAGCGGTGTTGCGAGCAGCACGTCGCCGATGCGGCGCGTGACGACGACCAGCACGGTGCGCGGCGGCTTCATAGGACCCATCCCCACCCCGGCCCTCCCCTTGAAGGGGAGGGTGAGATCAGCGCAAGAGACGATTTCATTTTTTTGCGGGTGACACGTACTGATCGACGCCGACCGCGGCGACGCTGCGCTTCGAATCCAGCAAGGCGTCGAGCAGGCGCTGGTTTTCGGCGAGGCGGCCGCGATCGCTTTCGGCGTGCCACAAGTGAAATACGGGCGCGGCGAAGCGCGCGCTTTTGTGTCGCACGCCCGCGTGGATCAAACGAATGACGAGGTCGGAATCTTCCAGTCCCCATCCCGAATAGGTTTCATCGAGTCCGTTCACGCGCAAAAGATCCGCGCGCCATGCCGCGAGATTGCAGGTCTTGACGCCTTCCCAGCGCTGCGGCGCGGATTTTCGGAAGTTGCCGTCGGGCAGGGTGACCAGCGGCAGCCAGCGGTTGATGTCGCGGCGCAGCCATGCCGCAAACCAGTTTGCGCGCGTCCACTCGTGAATCGGAATTCTTTCGCGCAACGCGCGCGCTGTGAATGCCGCGCTCAACAGCGTCCGGTTGGCGGCGACAAACCAGCCGGCCTCGGCGAGGCGCTGATGCTGCGCGACGAAGTAAGGGGCCGGCACGCAGTCGCCGTCGCTGAAAATAATGTAGTCGGCCTGCGTTGCGGCAAGCGCGCGGTTGCGAATCGCGGCTGCGCGAAATCCCTGGTCTTCATGCCATACGTGGTTTACCGGGAAACTTGCGTGCGCCTTGAATTCATCGACGACCTCGCGCGTCGCCGCGGTAGAGCCGTCATCCGCGATCACCAGCTCGAACCCGGCACCGCGCTGCGCCTGATAGCCGGCGAGCACCGCCGTCAACGCGTCCGGGCGGTTGTAGGTCGTGACGATAACAGCTATGCGCATGCGCAAAGGCAATGAGCAATGGGTGATGAGCGATGGGAGAGCGGCAAGCCTACGACCCATTGCCCATTACTCATCACCCATTCCCCGTTTTTCTTGCAGCAGCGCGAGCTTCAGATAGCGGTAGTACGCGCCCTCGGCGTTCGAGACGGCGAGCATGAAACCCTCCCGGCCGTCGAGAAATCCGCGCCGCAGCACGTAGGTGCGCACGAACGTCCACGCGCCGTGCAACACCGCACCGGCAAGCGAGCCGGTTTTTCCGCGCTCGAACTGCATCGCCGCACCGGCGGTCGAGTACGCATTCATCTTGTGCAGGGCGTCGTCGAGATCGACGATCGCTTCGTGCATCAGCGATGCGGACAAGGTGCCGGTCGCGCCGTCGACGATCAGGCGTTCGTGGACGAGATCGGGTGAAAAGCGCGCGGCGCCGCGCCGGAACAGGCGCGTGACGTAATCCGGCCACCAGCCCGAATGGCGCATGAACCGCCCGCAATAGCTCGAGAGCCGCGGCAACCGGAACGCCGCGTGATCGCCCGGAGCCCGGACCGCTTGCTCGATTTCGGCGCGCAATTCGGGCGTGATCCATTCGTCGGCGTCGAGCGACAGTATCCAGTCGCCGGTGGCGAACTCGATTGCACGATTTTTCTGCGGCCCGAAGCCTTGCCAGTCCGCGCTGATTGTCACCTTCGCGTTCAATGAGCGCGCGATGTCGGCGGTATCGTCGGTGCTGGCGCCGTCGAGCACGATGATTTCATCCGCCCATGCCACCGATTCCAGGCAGCGCGCGATGACGCGGCCTTCGTTCCGGGCGATCACAACGACAGTCAGGCTCATGCGGCACGCTCGGCAATTTTTGCGGACGGCGGCAGCCCGGCGAATAACAAGCCGCTCGCCCAGGCGAACAACAGGCCCTCGGTGTAATCCATCAGCCACGAATTGAACAGGCAGCCGATGGCGAATGTGATGACCAGGCCGCGCGCTAGCAACTGTTCGTGCGCAGGCGGCAAATCCCGCGCATCGCGCCATACGCAGTAAAACAGATACAGCATCGCCAGCACGCCGATGCCGCCAAGCTGTACCGCGATGTTCAGATATTCATTGTGCGGGTTGGTCGTCGGCGCCATCGCGGTGCCCGCCACGCGATCGGCGTAGGCCCTGGGAAAACTGCCGGTGCCGGTGCCAAGCAGCGGATGTTCGCGTACGATGCCGAGACTGTTCTGGTAAAAGCCAAGGCGTAATCCGATGGAAGAATCCGTCGCCTGGCCGGGTTGCCAGTTTCTAAACTCGTCGAGCGCGAGCGCGTACCGGTTGTTGCCTGCCGCGGTTCCCAGCATCAGCGCGCTCGCGAGGAGGGCGACGCCGGCGGCCGCCCCCAGCGTGGCGCGCCAGCCCCAGATCGAATGCCCCAGGTAGAGTCCCAGCGCGGCCAGTATTAACTGACCGGTGCGGCCTTGGCTCATAAACGCGACATTGATGACTGTTAGTGCGGCGAGCGTCCACCACCACCGGCGCTGCCGGACAGAGCGCGCGGCGCGCGCAAGCTGCGCGAAGACCAGGGCGCCGAATGCCAACAGTACATTTTCGGTAAGGTAATACTTGAAGACCGCAGGGTTGGGGTGGCCGGGCAGGTCCGGGAAATCGTGCCTGACGACGCCAGTCCAAAGCACATAGGAAAGAATCAGCGTTAATGCAATGGCCGACGCAAATGCGAACCAAGCGTATTGTCGTGCGCGGTCGGTGTTGAACACCGTGACAAATATCGGAACGAAAGCCAAGTCCGAGTACTTAACCAGGTAATTCAGTCCGTCTCCTGGATTGCGCGTGCCGTAAGTCGACCCTGCAATTAGCAGTACGAATAACGCGAGCGCGGCGAGCGCGACTCGATTGCGCGTGATCTGCGCGAATTTATCGCGATAGTCTGCTGAACAGATCCAAAGTATCAGCATTGACCCCAGCAGAATGTAGTTCAGAGGCGGTCCCGAAATCGGCAGCGTGAACCCGAGTGCAATCGCACAAGCGCGTGCGCAGGATTCGGCGCGGGTTGTGAAAGTGGGAAAGCGCATGGCAGGCGGTAAGACCGGCGCCCATTCTACGGGATTCGCGCGGCACCAGCGAATGCGGCGGCCGCGGCGGCGTTTTTATTCGCGGCGGTACTCAGGCAGCCAATGCGCGAGGTCGCGGCGCACCTGGTCGTCGTCCGCGTGCGTGTGCTGTCCCAGCCAATCGAGCAATTGCGCAAGCCATTGCCCGTTTTCCTGGCGTGCCTTCGCAATGCGCAACTTCGCATGCGGTGTCGGCAGCGTGTCTTCGTCCGCGGCCAGCAGTTCTTCGTAGAGTTTTTCCCCGGGCCGCAGCCCGGTATACACGAGCTTGATGTCGTCTTCGCCGAATCCCGACAGCCGGATCAGGTCGCGCGCAAGATCCGCGATCAGCACCGGCTCGCCCATGTCGAGCACGAAAATCTCGCCGCCGTTGCCCATCAGGCCGGCCTGCAGCACGAGCTGGGCCGCCTCGGGGATCGACATGAAATAGCGCCGGATTTCCGGATGCGTGATCGTCACCGGTCCGCCCGCCGCGATCTGCTCGCGGAATTTCGGGATCACGCTGCCGGTGCTGCCGAGCACGTTGCCGAAGCGCACCATCACGAAGCGGGTGCCGTCCGTGCGCTGCAGCGACTGGCAGACCATTTCGGCGAGGCGCTTGGTCGCGCCCATCACGCTGGTCGGATTGATCGCCTTGTCGGTCGAAATCAGCACGAATTTTTCGACGCCGCCCTGCGCGGCCGCGGCGGCGACCACGTGCGTGCCGCGAACGTTGTTGAGCACCGCCTGCCAGGAGTTTTCACTTTCCATCAACGGCACATGCTTGTAGGCGGCGGCGTGAAAAATCACCGACGGCCGGTGGCTGCAAATCACGTGTTCGACGCGCGCGCGGTCCTTGACGTCGCCGATCGCGCATACCAGCGGAATCGCCGCATGCAGCCGGCGGAATTCCTGTTCGATGCAATACAGCGCGAACTCGTTGAGTTCAAAGAGGACGAGCGCACGCGGCTTGAATCGCGCGATCTGGCGGCACAGCTCGCTGCCGATCGAGCCGCCCGCGCCGGTGACCATGATCACGCGGTCGTTGATCCACTCTTTGAGGCCCGCGGTGTCGAGCACCACCGGGTCGCGGCCCAACAGGTCGTCGAGCTCGACGTGGCGGATCTGCGAGACCGTGACCTTGCCGCTGACCAGATCGTCATAGGACGGCACCGTCATGACCTGCATGCCCGCATCGGTGCAGATTTTTACGGCGCGGCGCCGCATCGTATGCGACGCCGCCGGCATCGCGATGATCGCGTGCCGGACGCCCAGGCGCTGAACGTGCCGCGGGACATCGCTGATCGCACCGAGTATTTGCACGCCCTGCAATTGACGGCCGGCCTTGGTCGCATCGTCGTCGAACACGGCGGCGGCGCGCCATTGCGGGTTGCGCGCGAGTTCTTTCAGCAATGTGACTGCCGCTTCGTCGCCGCCGACGATGATCACGGGTTCACGTTCGGCCCGGGTTATGGCGCCGAAGCCCTGTTCCTTCCAGACGCGGTACGCAAACCGGCTGCCGCCCATGATCATAACGAGCAGCACGGGGTCGAAAAGCAGCACCGAACGCGGGATCGGGATCTGCAACATCAGAAACAACGCGGGCAGCGCCAATGCCGCGACAATTACCGCCGACACAATGCGTTTCAGGTCCGGCACGCTCGCGTAGCGCCACAGTCCCCGGTACAGACCGAATATCCAGAAAATCGCGGCCTGCAGCGGGACCACCCACAGCAACGACTCCAGCATTATGGTTTCGTAGAGCGGCGGCATTTCCAGATTGAAGCGCAGCCCGAACGCGATGATCCACGTCGCCGCCGCCGCGACGACGTCGTGCAGAAACGCGAGCGCGGTGCGCGGGTTAATAATTTTGAGCATGGCGCGCAAAATATTTTTCCAGCGCCACGGCGAGGCTCGTATAGAGCAATGCGACGACCGCCAGCAATGCCGCCTGCAGAACCGGGTCCTGGCGCATCCCGCCGAGGGCGGCGCCACTGCATGCCATCATCAACGCATATTCCGCATAGGCCGTCTTGCGGTGTCCCCAGCCGCTTTGCACGAGACGCTGGTAATAATGCTCGCGGTGTGCCTGCCACACCCTGGCGCCGCGCAGCAGGCGCTTGGCGAGCGTCAACGACGCGTCGACGATGAACGGTGAAAATATCACGAGACCGAACCACCATGGCCAGTCGCCGCGTTGCCAGCCGGTGAGGTCGAGTACGGCGGCGAGGCAGCCGAGCGGAATCGCGCCAACGTCGCCCATGAACACGCGCGCCGGCGGAAAATTGAACAGCAGAAAACCCAGCGCCGCCGCGGCGACGGACAGAGTGACGGCGGCGAATGAGAAATCGCCGCCCGCGAGCGCCGCAACGCCGTAACCGCCGAACCCGATGACCGCCATGCCGCCGGCCAGTCCGTCCGCGCCATCCATGAAATTGTAGAGATTGATCATCCACGCGGTAGCGAGTGCCGCAATCGCCAGCATCCACCAGTCGTTTCCGCGCAACACGGCGGCGACGGCGAGCACGGCGCTCGCGAGGTGAATCAACAGACGCCAGGCGACGCCGACGCTTTTAAAGTCGTCGAGCAACGAGACGCCGGCCAGCAGAACAAGCGCGATCAACAGCAACGGATCGATCGCCGGGCTTGCGTAGCCCCACGCCGCGGCAATGCCCGCGATTATGCCGACGCCGCCCAGGCGCGGCGTGGGCGTGGCGTGCAGCGAACGCGCGTTCGGCAGATCGAGTGCGAGAGATGCAACGCGGCCGCGCAGCAGCAGCGCGACCAGCGAACCGCTCACGATCAATGCGATCAGGGGCGGCACGACGACGGCATTTAAGATGGAAATCAAGTTCGAATATTGGCGGCGGGCCTTCGATAATACCATTCGGCCGTCGGGCGCAGCCCTTGCGTCAGGGTGTAGCGCGGCTGCCAGCCAAGGTCGCGCCGGATCCTGCCGCTGTCGATTTGCAGCGAGCCGAGCAGGCGCGTCACGGTGCCGGATTTTCCGCATGCGGCGCCGGCGATTTTGAGCAGGGCCGGCGGGACCGCGAACAGGCGCGCCGGTTTGCCGAGTGCGGCGGCGATGCCGCGCGCAAGCCCGGTCGTCGATACGTCATTGTCTGCCACCAGATAGGTTTTGCCCGCGGCGGCGGGATGATCGAGACACAGAACAATCGCGTCGATGAGATTGCCGAGGTAAATCAGGCTGCGTTTATTGGCGATGGACCCGAGGGGCAGGGGCAGGCCGCGGTCGATCGCCCGCATCAAGCGCAGGATGTTGCCTTTGACGCCCGGTCCATAGACGAGGGGCGGTCGCAGCACGACGGTTTCCAGCTTTGCCGCCGCGGCGACTCCGGCCAGCGCCCGTTCGGTTTCCCATTTCGATTGTCCGTACGGATCTTCCGGATGCGGCACGCTTTGTTCGTTGTAAGGCGCGTCGGCGGTCGCCTCACCATTCACCTTGATCGAGCTCAGAAAAACGAAACGCCGCACGCCGTTGTCGGCGGCCGCCTGTGCGAGGCGCCGCGTGGCCTCGACGTTGATCCGCCGGTATTCGGCGAGCGGGTCCGCCGCCGTGTCGTGCATGACATGCGTGCGCGCGGCAAGATGGACGACGCAATCCACGCCCTGCAACGCCGCGCGCCAATCCAGGTCGTCGCCGATATCCGCGTGAACGACCATGTCGCACCCGGCGAGCGCGCCCGCCGGTTCATCCGGTCCGCGGGTAACTACGCGCAGCGCCTTGCCGGCGCCATGCAACGCCGCGCACAGCGCCTGGCCGATGAATCCGGTCGCGCCGGTAACCAGAACGGTTTGCAATTGCCTCGCCGAAGAATTACTTGTGCCAGACCGTGCGATTGACGTAATCGGTGTAGCTCAGAATGATGCGCAGCACTTTGTGCGACACGTTCGGAACCGCATAATCAGGCGGGATGCGCATCAGGCGCGCTTCTCCCCGCGGTTGGGTCAGCGCCACCGCCAGCGCGGCCAGCACGGGTTCGCGCTTGAGTCCCGTCATGATGACCGCGGCTTCCTCCATCCCCTCGTGGCGCTCGTGCGTGTCGCGAATATTGAGCGCCGGGAAATTCAGGATGGCCGATTCCTCGGTGATCGTTCCGCTGTCGGACAGGACGGCGCGGGCATTGGTCTGGAGCGACAAATATTCCGTGTACGCAAACGGCTTGTGCAATTCCACCAGCGGGTTCGTCTTGACGCCGAGCGCATCCATGCGCTTGCGGGTGCGCGGATGCGTCGAAAAGATGATCCGGTTGCCGTGAGTCTCGGCAATGGCATTCAGCGTGCCGAGCAAATCGCGCAGGCGGGTTTCGTCGTCGACGTTTTCTTCGCGATGCGCGCTGACCACGAAAAATTCGAGCGGTGTCACGCCGAGCCGTTTACAGACACCGGATTGCTTCACCTTCGGCAGGTAATGGTGAATGACTTCGTACATCGGGCTGCCCGTCGTGATGCAGCGATCGGGCGGCAGTCCTTCGCGCAGCAGCAGTTCGCGCGCGCGATTGCTGTAGGGGAGATTGACGTCGCTCAAGTGATCGATGACGCGGCGGTTGATTTCCTCCGGCACGCGCTCGTCGAAGCAGCGGTTGCCGGCCTCCATGTGGAACACCGGGATTTTCCGGCGCTTGGCGGCGAGCGCCGCGATGCAGCTGTTGGTGTCGCCAAGCACGAGAAAGGCGTCGGGCTTCTCCTTCTCCAGCACCGCGTCGATTTTGATCAGCGTGTTGCCTATCGTCTCGGCCGCCGTCGCGCCCGCCGCGCCGAGAAAATGGTCCGGTTTGCGGATATCGAGATCCTTGAAAAAAATCTCGTTGAGCTCGTAATCGTAATTTTGCCCGGTGTGCACGAGCACGTGGCGCGTGTGCCGCTCGAGGCACGGAATCACGCACGCGAGCCGGATGATCTCGGGCCGCGTGCCGACCGTCGTGAGCACTTTAATCTTGTTCATCTAAGATCCTCGTCGACGCGAGCCCGCGGGGACTGGTCGCGCTTTACGGTTTGGGGATTTCTTGCGGCCGGCCGGCCGGGGAGTCATATCGACCGCTTTGGGCGCCGCCGCTTTTTTCAGTTCGCTGATTGCCGACGACAGACGACGTTTCAAGTTGTTGTCGTCAACGTTAAGTCTGCCCCGCTTTGGATGGTCGCCAAAGCGCCTGTTCGGGGACGGGGCGAACCACTCGCTGTCAAACGGAAGCTTGACCCGATTGCCGATATCGAACTTTGTGTCGAGGCTAAGGCCCGCATGAGGATCGCTGCTTTCGATTTTGATCTCGCCAGGATGGCAATTATTCACGTCCACTGAAGTGCCGTACGCGACCGATACAAAGACCTCGGATGAGCCATCCGGCAATTCGTATTCTTCAACTTCGATGACCAAAGCCGGCCGTTCCTTCGGGCCGGGTTGCCGAATCCTGTCCTGCGGGAAACGACATTGCACAATATCGCCGGCTTTGGGCGGGGGGTAATATTTCGTCATTCGGAATCAGAACAAAGATTCCTTTCGAACCGGCTTTCCTCGAGGTTTCGGGACTTGCGAACGAATATCCAGAAGCTGTCCAGCGGTCAGCGGTGGATAGGGCTGCTCGCCATCTCCCGATCCGCCCCGCCCCCCTTTAAGTATTTCATCGCGCAGCCGGGCGACGGCAAAGTGCAGGGTCTGGGTTTCATTGAACCCCAGCGTTTTTGCCACCGCGCTGAACGTCTCGTGGCTCACGGTGGTTACCGTGTCGTCCTTGAATTTTAAAAGGAGCGTCTTACGTTTGGTTGCCGTGGATTTTAACGTCGCAGACATGGGGCTGCTCCTTTGAACGCCATTCTAGAATATATAACCAGTATATATTTTGAACTCTCACAATGCAAGGCCGTCGGCCGCTTGAATAGCTTTTGCCGGGACAAAATCGACAAGCACCCAATCCCGGGATATGCGTGGATGTCTGATTACGGGGATGACGCGCCTCAAATGTGTCGCGGTCAGTGCTTCGAGTTTGCGTGTACTCAGACTATTTCAGCGTAAGTATCAGGATTCGCGGCATCGAAGATCTCCTGGGTCCAGAACAGCGTGATGAGATCGGTCGCGCCGGTGTTGGTGATATTGTGAGTGTGCAGCGTCGGCATGTCCACGTACTGCGGCTGCGCTCCCGACACGCGAAAGTCGACGATGTTGCCGCTGATCAGCCGCCGCACGCGGATCAAAGCTTCGCCCTGGACGACCAGAAAACGCTCGAGCTTGCGGCGGTGGTAGTGATTGCCGCGCGTAATGCCCGGTTTGGTCGTCGACATGAAGCACTGTCCGCCGTGCAGCGATTTCACCGCTTCGAACAGGCTGCCGCGCGCATCGGTGCGCATGTTGAGTTCGACGGGATAGTGCTGCGGAAACAGGTACGAGCGGTAGCTGTTGAAGAGATCGAGGGCGAGCGGCGATTCAAACTCGGGAATCAGCTGCCCGGCATACTGCGCCGCCACCCGCTGCAGCATTGCGAGCGCGGCGGAAACCCGGATCGGCGTCCCGGTCAGCCTTGCATCGCCGCTCCGCTTATCACGGACGATCGCGAAAATTTCCTCCGCGACGCGCTGGGCGTGCAGCAACTCCAACTCGGCGTCTTCAATGATCCGGGGCGTTTCGCCGTGCGCGATCTGATGGCAAAACGTCGCCATTGCCGAATTGTAATGGGGGCGGCCG
>Ga0265328_10000926_pt1 | contig 13522 bp, 7 predicted proteins | sample 41624metaG_FD_202086 | JGI IMG/M metagenome (GOLD analysis project Ga0265328, IMG submission 202086) | Rhizosphere microbial communities from Carex aquatilis grown in University of Washington, Seatle, WA, United States - 4-16-24 metaG | ecosystem: Host-associated > Plants > Roots > Rhizosphere >...
TGACACGGGCGAGATTTTGAACGGCACGACCAAGGCCTTCGTCTCCGGCTCCTTCACCGACGCCGACAAATGGCGCGGCTCCGGCAAGGATCCGCAGGGCAAATCCGGTTTCGCGGTGGGCATAGACACCAAGCCCGTCGATGCGCTGGAGGCGAAAATCTTTGTCGCCAAGAGCAGCTTCGACGAGCACACCTACGCCGGCCTCAATTACCAGCAGGCGAGCAATCTCGGCGCCTTCCGCCGCTTCGATTTCGCATCCATCCCCGGTCCGACGACGGCTTCGCAGGTCGGCTACTACGGCTATAATCTCCAGCATTTCGACAGCTGGACGGCGCTCTCCGAGATCACCGTCAAGATGGACGAGACGACGCGCTTCGTCTTCAAGCCCTTTTATTTCCGTGAGGACGGCTATTATCTCGACGGGCAGAATGGCCGCATCCGCAAATGGATCATCGACCACGACATGTGGGGCGTGGTGAGCGAGCTGCAGACGCGCGTGCTGGACACGGACGCCAAGCTCGGCTTCTGGCATGGCGTGCAGAATCTCCCCGGACCGCCGACCGCATGGGAAACCTTCGCCCCCAATGCGGGCGGCGGACTCAGCGGCGCGAATTGGGCGATCCTCGGCAAACAGACGTCGCCGCATGTGTTCGACTCGGCCTATGGCGTCGCGAGCCGCGACTTCGGACTGCTGCATGTGGAGGCCGGCGCGCGCTACATATGGGAGCGCATGGCGGGGATCGACTCCTATAATACGACCGGCATCGGCGATGCCTCCTATGACACGGCGCTGGCGCTCTCCTCCGGCGTCATCGCCAATCGCAGCGTGAAGCCGTTCACTGTCGGAACCTTCCTACCCTATGGCGCGCTCACCTATCGGCTGACCGACGATCTGCTGATCAAATTCGGCGGCGCCGCCGGCTATGGCGGACCGGGCTATGACGCCTGGCCAGTGTTCCAGCAGAATTCGGCGACCTTTCTCGCCAAGGGGATCACCGCCGATCAGCTGTGGCGCTCGATCAAGCCGGAGACCTCGACGCAGCTCGATCTCGGCCTGCGCTGGTCATACTCCGGCGCCTATGGCTCCGGCTATGTGGAGCCGACGATCTATTATTCGCGCAACCACAATAAGCTCGTCTCCTATGATCCGGGCATAGGCACGCAATATGGCGCCAATGTCGGCGAGAGCCAGAGCTATGGCGGGCAGCTGCTCGCGCATTACGAGCCGCTCGAAAATGTCGGCCTGTTCGCCTCGCTCGGCTATCAGCGCGCCGAATTCGTCGAAGACCTGCCGATCCTGCCCGGCGCCTCGGCCGCGACCTATTGGTCGACGCGCGTGAAGGGCAAGCAATTGCCGGACGTGCCCTATTGGATTTCGACGATCGGCGGCGATCTGCGTATCGAGGAATTCACCATCACGCCGGTCCTGCATATCGTCGGCTCACGCGCCGGCGACACATCCGGCTTTCAGCCGCTGGCCGGCTATTCCACATTCGATCTCACCGTGAAATACGAGCACAAGATCGACTGGGGAACGATCACCGCCAGCGTCACCTGCATGAATATGTTCGACACCGCCTATATCGGCCAGATCAACAGCGGCTATTATCAGCAGACGTCGAGCAATGGCATTTATTTCCCCGGCGCGCCGCGCACCGTGCTGGCGAAGGTCGGATTCAAATTCTAAAGATGGCCGAGCCGAAGCCTGTAAGACATCCTTAACCATAGGTTGTATCGTTAAGCTTAACGCGATGGACCGCTTGCAAGGCTCCGCCTATGGTGCGGCAATCCTTGGTTCGGGTCGTTGCAAAGTGAAATATGTGAAGCGTTTCCTGGGCGTGACGGCGCTCCTGGCGTGCGGCGGGCAGGAGGCGACCACTCCCGCCCGAGCATTCGATCTGTTCGGCCTCTTCGGCTCCGCCGAGGAGACGCCCGAACCGAGCCGCGACGCCCTGCCCTACACAATCGAATTCGTCGGCCTCGACGAGGCGGAGGGCCTCGCCCGCAATCTCCAGGACGTCTCCAACACATGGCGGCTGCGCCTGCAGGCGCCGCCCACCGGCGCCGGGCTGGCGCGGCGCGTCGTCGCGGATTTCCCGCGCCTCGCCGAGGCGCTGTGGGCGAGCGGCTATTATGACGCGGACATAAAAGCGACGATCGTCGGCGCGCCGGTGCGCCCGGACGGCCATGGCGCCGATGTCGCGGCGGCCGCGGCCGAGCGGCTGCGCGGCCAGGCGCTAGCGCCGATCCGCATAGAGATCGTCCCCGGCCCGCTGTTCCGCCTGCGCAATGTCGCCATTCTGGACGCCCGCGACGGAAAGCCGCTCGACGACTCGCTGCTCTCCAAAAAATCGCTGGAGCGCGACAAGGACGAGCCGGCGCGCGCCGCCGCCCTGCAATCCATGCAGACAGGCTGGATCGACGCGCTGCGCGCCAATTCCTATCCGCTCGCCAAGGTCGTCGCGGCCAAGCCGACCATTCTGCATCCCGAAAAGGCGATGGATGTCGTCGTGACGATCGACCCCGGCCCGCGCGCGGGAATCGGCGAGGTGACAGTGAGCGGCTCGCCCGGCATAGACCCGGAGGTTCTTCGCTCTTTTATCTATCTCGAGGAGGGCGAGCGCTATAGTCAAAAGAAGCTCGCCGATACGCGCAAGTCCGTCGGCCGGCTGGAGGCCGTCGGCTCGGTGAAAGTCGAGGACGGCGAAAAGCTCGACGCCAATGGCAATCTGCCGATCTTCGTGCAGACGACGGAGCGCAAACCCCATGCGGTGGGCGCGGACGCGTTTTTCTCCAATGTCGACGGGCCGGGCCTGCGGGCCTATTGGACCGACCGCAATCTCTTCGGCGGAGCCGAGCGGCTGCGTTTCGATGTGGAGGGCGGGCTCGCCCCCTTCGGCAGTTCCGCGACCTATCACGGCCTCTCTTCCATCCGCCTGAATGACGTCATCGGCCGCGCCAAGGCGAGCTTCGTGAAGCCGGCGCTGTTCGGTTCGCGCGACGATCTGCTGCTCGACGCCGGCGTCGTGCGCGAGAAGACCGATTATTACTGGGCCTATTACGGCAATGCCTCGGCCGCGATCCGCCATCGCTTCAGCGATTCCGCCTCTGTGCAGGCGGGTCTCGAAATCGAGCGCGGGCACACATTCGACGCCTTCGGCCCGCATGATTATTCGCTGATCGGCTTCCCGCTCTCCGCCAATTACGACGGAACCGACGATCTTCTCGCGCCGACCAATGGCGTTCGCGCCGTCGCCAATGTCACGCCCTATGTGAAGGCCTTCGGCGACAGCGTCGGCATGGTGCAATCGAAGACGCAGATATCTGGCTATAAAGCGCTGGACGAGGACGGCTGGTATGTGCTCGCCGGCCGCATGGCCGCGGGCTCGATCGTCGGCGCGAGCATTGAGACTATTCCGGCGAGCCATCGCTTCTTCGCCGGCGGCGGCGGTTCGGTGCGCGGCTATCGCTATCGCTCGCTGAGCCCGGACGCCGGCCTCGGCTTTCCGGTCGGCGGCCGCAGCCTGCTCGAGGGCTCGGCCGAGGCGCGCATAAAAGTGACGCGCGAGATCGGAATCGTTCCCTTCTACGACATAGGCTCGGCCTTCTCCGCGCCGGTCCCGGATTTCCGCTCGTCGATGCGCTCCTCCGTCGGCGTCGGTCTGCGCTATTACACGGGCATCGGCCCCGTCCGCCTCGATGTCGCGACGCCGCTCGGCCGGCGTCCCGGCGAGAACAGATTTGCGATCTTCATCGGCGTCGGGGAGTCGTTCTGACATGCGCTTTCGTCTGCGCCGCATTCTCGCTTATGCCTTTGGCGCCCTGCTGCTGCTCGGCGTCGCCGGAACGCTCGCTCTGCGCATGCAAATCCGCGAGGGCAAGAGCTTCCTCGCCGATCTCGTCTCGCGCGCCGCCTCCTCGCCCGATATGAAAATCGACATCGGCGCCTTCGAGGATCCTTTGTCGGCGCGCCCGCTGCTGCGCGACATTTCCATCGCGGACAGAGACGGCGTCTTTGCGAAGATCGACCAGATCGCCATCGACTGGTCGCCCTCCGCCCTCTTCGCTCTGCGCGTCGATGTGGAGAAGCTCGCCATAGGCGCGATCGACATCGCCCGCCGTCCGGCGCCCGCCCGAGCTGCGGCGGAAACGGCGAAGAGCGGCGGCGGCTTTGCGCTCCCGAATCTTCCCGTCCGCATCCGCCTCGGCCGGCTGGCGTTGGATTCGCTTGCGCTCGCCGAGCCGGTTCTCGGCGCCGCGGCGAAGTTTACCGCGAGTGGCGACGCCGCGCTCGACAATGGCGCGCGCCTCGCTTTAGACATTCGCCGGCTGGACGCGCCCGGCTCCATCATCGCGAAAGCCGATATCGCGGCGGATGGCGGCAAGATCGCCCTTTCCGTCACGGCGCAGGAGCCCGAGGGCGGCGCCATCGCCCGTCTCGCCGCCCTGCCCGGCCTGCCGCCGGTGGATTTTGCGCTGACCGGAGAAGGAAGGCTCGACGATTTCGCCGCCCATCTCGCCGGAAAGGCCGGGGAGAAGATCGGCGCCGAGGGCCAGGCCCATCTCACGCGCAATGGAGCGGCGCGGCGGCTCGAATTCGATCTCGAAAGCCGTCTCGCCCCGCTGCTGCCCGGCGCCGCCGCTGCGCTCTTCGACGGGACCACGCAGCTCGCCGGCGCCGCGACGCTGCGCGACGATGGCGCGCTCGCTGGCGACATCGCCATCCGCAGCCGGCCGACATCGAACGACGCGCAGCGTCCGCTCGATCTTTCGATCGCGCTGAAAGGCGTTCCGAAAGACGATCGGATGACCGCGACGCTGAGCGGAACGCTCGTCGCCCCGGAGCTCGGCGCGCCTGCTCTCGAGCGCCTGCTCGGCCGCCGCCTCGCGCTCGGCGGCGCGGTCTCCTCGCTTCCCGGCGGGGGACTGCGCTTCGACGGCCTGTCGCTGCGCGGCGAACATCTCGTCGCCAAGATCGACGGCGCGGCGATGCGCGAGACCCTCGACGTCGGCGCGAAAATCGACATCGCCGATCTGCGCCCGGCCGATCCGCGCCTCTCGGGCCGCGCCGAAATCTCGGTGAAGGCGACCGGCTCCTCCGACAGGCCCAACGCCGATTTCGACGCGCTGCTCGAGGGCGCCCGCCTCGACGGCCATGCAATCCAAAAGCTCGCGCTCTATGGCTCCGCCCGCGATCTCACCGGCGCGCTCGTAGCGACCGCGACGCTGGACGGCGCGATCGACGGCGGCCCGGCGCGCGGAAAATTGAACGTCGCCCGCAAGGACGCCGGCTGGACGCTCGACAGCCTCGACCTTTCCGTCGGTCGCGCCGCCCTCAAAGGCGCGCTCGCGCTCGACGCGCAGCGCCTCGCCAGCGGACGCCTCTCGCTCGTTGCGCCCGATCTCGACGATCTCTCGGCGCTGGCCTTGCGTAAACTCTCCGGCGCGCTGCGGGCGGAGATATCCCTCGACGCGGAGCATGGCGCGCAGAATGTGACGATCGACGCGCAAGGGACGCGCATTCGCGCCGCCGACGCCGCGATCGAAAGGCTGAGCGCGAAACTCACCGGCCATGATCTGCGCCGACGTCCGGCGCTCGACGGAAGCGTCGAGGTGGATTCGGCGCGCATCGGCGGCAAGGCGATTTCCAAGGCGCGCCTCCTCGCCGCTCCCGCCGGCGCGGCGACCTCTCTCGACCTCTCCGTCGATGCGGAAGGTTTCGCCATAATGAGCCGCGCTGCGCTGACGCCGGGCGAGCGCATGCGACTCGACATTCAATCGCTGTCCGCGCAGCGCGCCGGCAAGCGCATCGCTCTTTCCGCTCCGGCGAGCGTCACGCTCGGCGGCGGCGCCGTGGAGCTGAAAGGCCTCGCCTTCGCCGTCGGCGCCGGCTGGCTCGACCTAAGCGGAACGATCGGCGAGCGGCTCGATCTCACAGCGCGAGCGCGCGCCATTCCGCTCTCCATCGCTTCCATCGCCGACGCCAGTCTCGCGCTCGACGGCGCGCTGGACGCGGAGGCGCGCATCAGCGGCGACAAGAAGGCGCCGAGCGGCGATTGGAAAATAAAGATCGCCAAGCTCTCCGCGCCGCAATTGCGCAGCAACGGCCTGCCGCCGCTCGACATCGCCGCGCATGGCGCGCTCGCCGGCGCGCGCACGAGCCTCGACGCCGGCATAGCGCTCGGCGCCGGCGGCCGCTTCGCCATAAAGGGCTCGGCGCCGATCGACGCCGCGGGCGCGCTCGAGCTGACAGTGAAGGGCGAGGCCGACGCCAAGCTCGCCGACACGGCGCTCGCCGCCAATGGCCAGAGCCTGCGCGGCAGAGCCAATGTCGATCTTCGCATCGCCGGCTCCGTCGCCGCGCCGGCGATCGAAGGCGGCGTGACGCTCGCCAATGGCTCCTTCTCCGATCCGCTGAACGGCGTCTATCTCGATCACATAGACGCCAAGCTCGACGGACATGGCCGCGAAATCGCCATCACGCGCTTGACCGCGCTCACCAAGAATGGCGGGCAGATCGCCGCGACGGGCCATATCGCCGTCGAGCCGCAGGCGGGAATGCCGGGCGCCATTCGCATCAAAGCCAAAAATGCGCAGCTCGTCAGCAGCGATCTCGTCGCCGCCACCGCCGATCTCGATCTCGACATAGGCGGCCCGCTGGCGCGCGCGCCAAAGGTCTCCGGACGCGTGACGCTGACGACGATGGAGGTGAATGTTCCCGATCGCCTGCCCGCCTCATTCGAGGCGCCGCGCGGCGCGGTCCATATTTCGCCGCGCGATTTCGCCAAGCAAATGTTGGCGCTGGAGGCCAAGGAGAAAACGCGCGCGGCCAAGCGCTCGCCCTTCGATGCGGCGATCGATCTCACCGTCGCCGCGCCCAATCGCATTTTCGTGCGCGGCCGCGGCATAGACGCCGAATTCGGCGGCGAGCTGAAATTGAGCGGCACGATTCAAAAACCCGCCGTGAACGGCGCCTTCGACCTGCGCCGCGGCAAGCTGCAATTATTGACGCAGCGCATCGACATCACGCGCGGAAAACTGACCTTCGCCGGCGGATTGACGCCGCAGCTCGATTTTTCCGCCGAGACGACGGCCAGCGACGTGACCGCGAAAATCGGCGTCTCCGGGCCGGCTTCACTGCCGAGCTTCACCTTCTCCTCGACGCCGGAGCTGCCGCAGGACGAGGTTCTCTCGCGTCTGCTCTTCGCTAAAGCTTCTGGTTCGCTGTCGGCCTTTCAGGCGGTGCAGCTCGCCACCGCTCTGGCGCAATTCTCCGGCGCCGGAACTGGCGTCGACGCATTCGAGAAAATGCGCAAGGCGCTCGGCGTCGACTCGCTCGATCTCGAGGCCGGCGGCTCCAGCGGACCGACCGTCGGCGCCTCGCGCTACATCTCCGACAATATCAGCGTGGGCGTGCGCACGGGCGCCAAGCCCGAGCAGACCGCCGTCAGCGTCGGCGTCGATGTGACCAAGAATGTTCGCGTGAAAGGCGAGACCAAAGTCGACGGCAAATCGTCTTTGGGCGTCGGCGTCGAATGGGAATATTGACAGGGCGGCGCCTCGACGAAGCGCTTCCCTCTCCTTCATCCTGAGGAGGCCTCGAAGAGGCTGTCTCGAAGGACGAAAGAGAGGGAAGCGCGTCACGCGCGGTCTTTCGAGGGCGACTTCCGAGGCCTCGCATGAAGCTCTCCTCGTCCTTCGAGACGGGCCCTTCGGGCCCTCCTCAGGATCAGGAGAGCTTCACTCGATCGCCCCGCGAGGCGGATGCGTCGCCGTTCCACTCGCGGACGTATTCCGCTATATTGTTTTCAGAAACATCTTTTACCCGAAAGGCCGCGGACATGCTCGACCGGCTCGTCGCGCGCGCGGCGCAATTGCCCTCGTACGGCGAATTGCGCTGGCACGCCAATCATTCCTCGCGCCTCATGATGCGCAAGGGCGTGTTGCTCGCCAATGGACGCTCGCGCGATGGCGGCGTCTCGGCGCGCCTCTATCATAACGGCGCCTTCGGCTTCGCCGCGGCGCCGGCCGACGACGAAGCGACGCTCGCCGCCGTCATCGCCACAGCGAAGGACAATGCCGAATTCGCTGGCGGCGCCTCCGCCGCCGCGCTCTCCACTGCGGCGGGCGGCGGCGCCTACGATTATCGCAGCAAGCGCGCGCCGCTCTCGGCGGAGCAGCGCGTCGAGATCGTGCGGCGGCTCGACGAGGCGATCCGCGCCCGCTATCCGGGCCTCGTCAATGTCGACATCGCTCTGTCGAGCCATGCGAGCGAGAAGATTCTCGCCAATAGCGACGGCGCCGCGACCTATTCCTATGTGCCGCGCGCGGCTCTCGTCGTCTCGATGAGCGTCGCCGCCAATGATGGAATCGTCGAGCTCTACGACATTCTCGGCGGCTTCGGCGAGATAGAGGATCAGTCCTTCGACGAAGCGACGCTCGCGCCCTGGCTCGAGGAGCTGCACGAGCATTTGCGGCGCAAGGCGGAGGGCGGCCAATGCGAGGCCGGCGATCACGATGTCGTGCTCGATTCCGCGCTCGCCGGGATTCTCGCCCATGAGGCGATCGGCCATACATGCGAGGCCGATCTCGTGCTCGCGGGCTCGGTCGCCGGCGATAATCTCGGCCTTCAGGTCGCGAGCGAGAAGATCACGCTCGGCGATTATGGGGGACGCGGGCCGGACGGCAAATCCTCCTTCGCCATTCATGTCGATGACGAAGGCACGCCCTGCCGCGACGTCGCGATCATCGAGAATGGCGTGCTGAAAAACTTTCTGCACAATAAGCGCACCGCGCAAATGCTGGGCGCGGAGCCCGCCGGCAACGCCCGCGCCTTCTCCTTCCAGGACGAGCCGCTGGTGCGCATGCGCAACACCTGCATCGCCAAGGGAAACGACAAGCTCTCCGACATGATCGGCGCGATCGAGCGGGGCTATTATCTGAAGCGTTCCACCAATGGCCAAGCGGACGCGACGAGCGAATTCATGTTCGGCGTCAATTGCGGCTATGAGATTCGCGACGGCAAGCTCGGCCGCGCCATTCGCGACACGACGATCTCCGGCGTCGCCTTCGACATGTTGAAGAGCGTCACCCATGTGGGCGACGACTTCCGCTGGGCGGCGGGCGGCGGCTGGTGCGGCAAGAAGCAGCCGATCGCCGTCGGCATGGGCGGCCCGTCGATCAAATGCCGCGTCACGCTGGGAGGCCGCGGATGAGCGCCCCCTCGAATGATTTCCTCGACCAGATTCTCGCCCGAGCGAAGGACGCCGGCGCCACGGCGGCGCAGACGCTGACGAGCCGCATGCGCTATTTCGAGATGGAGTTCGATCATCGCAGCGTCGATCTCGTCCGCTCGACGGAAAACGAGACGACGACGATCACTCTGTTCCGCGACGGCAAGCGCGGCAGCGCGACACTGAACGGCCGCCAGCCGGAGGAGGTGGCGGCGGCGATCCAGGCCGCGGCGACCGCGGCCGCGGCAGGCGTCGCCGATCCCGCCAATGACATCGCCGACGCGCCCTCCCTGCCGCCGGGCGATCACGGCCCCGCCGCGCCGGATCGCGCCGCCATGCGCGCGCAGGTCGATGAATTTCTGGCGAGCCTGCCGTCGCGCCATCCGCTGCTACGGCTACGCGACAGTCTCTACACATTCACCGATCAGGAGACCGAATTCGCCAATTCGCGCGGACTGCGTCAGCGCGAACGCCGCGGCCGTCACGGCTATCGCGCCATGTTCATGGCCAAGGACGGACCGCTCACCACATCGTTCAACGCCGTGGGCGGGAGTTCCTTTTCGCCCTTCCCCTCGCTCTACGAGGCCGCCGGGGTCGGGCGGCTGATGGCGGAATGCGAGCGTTCGCTGCAGCGCCGGCCGGTCGCGGGAAAATTCGTCGGCGATGTGATCATCACGCCGCATTGCCTGACGGGCCTGATGCCGTCGATCGCCGGCGCGCTCTCCGGCCAGGCGCTGCTCGCCGGCTCCTCGCCCTATAAGGACAAGCGCGGCGAGCGCATCGCCAGCCCACTGTTCTCGCTCGACAACGCCCCGCGCTCCGAGGATTTCGCGGAAGGCTCGGATTTCGACGAGTTCGGCGTGCCGACGCGCGATCTGCCGATCATAGAGGACGGCGTGCTGAAGGATTTCCTCATCGGCTATTTCTTCTCGCGCAAGCTCGGCATGCCGCAGACGGCGGGCGTCCGCAACAGCCGGGTGCGGCCGGGCGAAACGAGCCTTGCCGATATGATCGCCGGCGTGAAGCGCGGAATTTTATTCTCCCGCTTTTCCGGCGGCGCACCCAACGACAATCTGGATTTTTCTGGAATCGCCAAAAACTCGTTCTATATCGAGGATGGCGAGGTGCGGCACGCCTCGAGCGAGACCATGGTGAGCGGGAATTTCCAACAATTGCTGCAGGATATTCACGCCGTATCGAAAGAGGTCGTGAATTTCGGCGATTGCGCCTATCCGTTCGTCGCCGCCTCGGGCGTGACCATATCGTCGAAATGACGCGCCGGCGGCCGCCGATGGCTGGAGGGATGTTCTTGGTCTATCGCCCCTGGTTTTCCGGTCCGAGATTTTTCGGCGTCGCGGCGGTGGTGGTCGCCATGGCGCTCGACCAGGCTCATAAGTTCTGGATGCTGAACGTCTTCGACATCGGGCAGCGCCAGCCGATTCGCGTGACGTCTTTTCTCGACCTCGTGCTGTCGTGGAATTTCGGCGTCTCCTATTCGCTGCTCTCCTCGCAGACCGAGGCGACGCGGGCGCTGCTCGTGGCGTTCCAATTGTCGATCGTCGGCTGCCTCGCCTATTGGCTGTGGCGGGCGCCGCGGCGGCTGACGGCGGCGGGGCTCGGCCTCGTCGTGGGCGGCGCGCTCGGCAATGTCGCGGACCGGCTCACGCGCGGGGCGGTGGCGGATTTCTTCTTCTTTCACACGGCGTTGCCGGTGGGGCCGCTGGCCAATTACGTGTTCAATGTCGCCGATGCGGCGATTTTTCTCGGGATCGTGCTGCTATTGCTCGAGAGCTTTCGCACCGGCGCCGCGCGGCCCAGCCCGGCGGCTGGTTAGCCCCGAGAGTCCTTCCGTGTTTCAATGAAACACGGAAAGACTCTCGGGGTTTTGTTTCGACGCGTTTCCAACGCCGAACCGGCGCCCACTTCGGCTGGAAACGCTCTCGCGACGATTTCGGCTGGCCCCGAGCCCCGCACGCCTCTAAAATGCCAATAAGGAGGCCGTAACAATGCGGCTCTGAGAATCGCGCGCGCTCCGGCACGGGGCCGCGCCCATGGGAGGAGTTCTGGGCGATGAAACGGGCGACAGCCTCTCTGCATCGGGCGCCGGCATGCTTCGGGCTCGCGCTCGTCCTTCTCGGCGGCGTGGGCGTCGCGCCGGCCGCGGCCTATGACGATAAATCGACGCTCACCTCGGTCCTCGGCTTCATCGGCGTCTATTCCGACGACGAGGAAAGTCAGAAGATCGTCTTCCGCGAGCATCCCAAGCTGGTCGTGCCGCCCAATCGACAGGGGCTGCCCTCGCCGCAGGCGGAGACCGAGCGGCCCGCCTCCTGGCCGGTCGATCAGGAGATTGCGCGGCGCAAGGGCGCTCAGGCGCCGGCGCGGCAGCCCGGCCTCAACGAAAATCCCAATGTCGCCGGCTCGAAGAACGGCGAGCGCGACGGCCCGCGCAAATGTCTGGTCGCGGCCTCGGACGGCCATTGCACGATCACGACAGACGCCGACGAGCCGGGCTCGAGCGGCACGAAGACGCGCGGCTCCGGCGAGGCCTCGACGCGCTCCTATCTGACCGAGCCGCCGCAGGCCTATCGCCAGAAGGTCGCCGGCGGCAAGGGCGCCAAGGAAGAAGAGGAAAAGTCCAGCTGGACCAATCCTGTGGGGATGATCGGCAAGCTTTTCGGCGGCTCCTGAGCCGCCGAGCCGACGCTCCGCTCCTCAGCCGCCGCTCAGCACGATGCGACGATGCGTCGGCTGCAGCGGGCGGGCGTTCGTCGGGAACAGCGCCTTGAAGGCGTCTATGTCGGCCTGAGCCACGGCCGCCGGCTCGGCGAAGACATTCCAATGCACCACTTCCGAGCAGGGCGGCGTGGTGAGCGAGCCCTCGTAGCGGAAGAATTTCCGCCCCTTGGGCAGCAGAGCGGAGGCGTCCACGGGCGCTTTCAGCGCGGCCTTGCCCTCCTCCTTCGGCGCGGCGGCCATCACCGCCGCAAAGGCTTTGTTCGGCGCGCCGGCGACGAGGAAGGAGCCGACCACCAGAAGATCGCCATTGTCGCCGGCATGGACGAAATGCGCCTCCATGGCCGTGCGCTTGCCGCCGAGGGCGTGCTCGCTCGGCGTGTGGAAATGGAATTGCTTCAACTCGAATTTGCGGCCGTCGAGCTCGGCGAAGCCGCCGCCGGCGGCGGCGTTGGCCTGGATCGTATGGCCATTGTTGACGATTTCGAACGCCTGCGGCTTCCATCCGAGCTTGGGCGGACGAATGTCGGCTTTCACCGCATCGGTCAGATCGATCGGGGACTGTTCCCCGCCGAGCGAACAGGCCTTGGCGGCCTCGTCATGCGCGCCCCAATGCCGCGGATCGTCATAGGTCCAATGCGCCCCTTCCGCGCGCGCCGCCGCGGCGCAGAGCGGACAGGCGGCGAGGCCGGCGAGAAAAGAGCGTCGAGTGAAAGCCATGCGATCCCCCATGCGGCGCGCTGGTTCGCGCCGGCGACATCGACGATTCGGTCGCGAGATGATGCCATGCGAAGCTCGGCTGCGGCAACGCTCGCGGCTCGGCGCGCGGCGCCTGACACGCCTCGCATTCGCGCTTATATAGAGCGAATGCTTCCGTCGAAGCGCCGGGGGAGACCCTGGGGCCGAACTGGCGCCGATTTCTCTTGGTCGAGTTCTCTTGGTCGAGTTCTCTTGGCGGAGCTCTCTTGGCCGATTTCTCTTGGCCCAGCGGCGCCCGCCCGAGCGCCGGACGCGGTCGAACGCGCTATAGCGAGGAAAAATTATCATGCCGATGACACAGCCGGGGGCCGAGGGGATTGCGGCCGATCACGCCGCCAAGACCGAGGCCGCGCGCGCCGGAGCCGCGAAAAGCGAGAGCGCGGCCGCGGGCGTGGTCCATTCGCGCCTCGCCAATGGGCTCGAGATCGTCGTCATCGCCGACCGCCGCGCGCCGGTCGTCACCCATATGATCTGGTATCGCAACGGCTCCGCCGACGACCCGCTCGGCAAGTCGGGAATCGCGCATTTTCTCGAGCATCTGATGTTCAAGGGCACGCACGCCCATCCGCAGGGCGAGTTCTCCAATCTCGTCTCCGAGCTCGGCGGCCAGGAGAACGCCTTCACCAGCTATGACTACACGGCCTATTTCCAGCGGATCGGCAAGGAGCACCTCGGCACGCTGATGGAGTTCGAGGCCGATCGCATGACGAATCTGGTCCTCTCCGACGAGATTGTGGGGCCGGAGCGCGAGGTGGTGCTCGAGGAGCGCCGCATGCGCACCGAGAACGACCCCT
>Ga0265328_10000929_pt1 | contig 13511 bp, 12 predicted proteins | sample 41624metaG_FD_202086 | JGI IMG/M metagenome (GOLD analysis project Ga0265328, IMG submission 202086) | Rhizosphere microbial communities from Carex aquatilis grown in University of Washington, Seatle, WA, United States - 4-16-24 metaG | ecosystem: Host-associated > Plants > Roots > Rhizosphere...
GCTGTTTTTTCATGCGCCAAATCGTGACCGATTTTCAGCCCTTTGAAAACCACAAAAAGCTATTGAAAAATATGGCTGATCGCCATCTCGAGTCCCGGTTTTTGCCCACTAAAATCCGCGAAGAGCCAAAAAAGGACATTCCTATCGCATCGTCGTCAGCGATATTGTCGCGCGCCGCGCCATTTGGTTCGGCGGCGCGGGCCGCACGGAAGCCGACATGGATTTGTTCTATGCGTTCCTGGGCAAGCAAAACAGCTTAGAAAATCAAGGCTGCCGTGATGGACATGTGGAAGCCGTTCCGCGTCTCGACGCAGCGTCACGCGCCCAAGGCCGCGATCCTGTTCGACAAGTTCCACGTCGTCAAACATCTTGGCGATGCGCTCGACGCGATTCGCAGATCGGAATACAAGCGCGTCACCGGCGAGGACCGAAGCTTCATCAAAGGCCAGCGCTATGTGTTGCTGTCGCGGCGCGAAAACCTCACCGACGACAGACGCAAAAATCTCGAACGCCTCTTGCAGGCCAACGCCCGACTGAACGTCGCTTATCTGCTGCGCGAGCAGTTCGAGCAGTTGTGGGATTACGCCGACGCCGCCGATGCGCGAAGATTTTTCGACGCATGGCGTGGCCAGTTGCGCGACCAGGATCTCGCGCCCTACGAAAAGTTCGCCGCCATGATCGAACGCAACCGGGACGGCATCGCCGCCCACAGCCAACCGACGCACGACATTCCGCTCGGCTTCGTCGAGGGCCTCAACAACAAAATCCGCGTCATCAGACGCCGCGCCTACGGCCTGCGCGACGTCGAATATCTCAAACTCAAAATCCTCACGTCCGGCCTGCCAGAATTGTAAAACCTACCCGAAACCTACCCACTAAAATCCGCGAAGAGCCATTGTTCGCGGGGTTTTTGGGATGACCAAAAGTATCGTCCAGCACAACCGCAATGTCTCGGTGCAAGATGTTATCTGGCCTCGGCTTCGCTGGCACGGCGGTGGGCGCGCGGCTCGCGATTGGCGATTACATCGCCGTGCAAATTCCCAAGCAACTGCAGCGGGTCTGGGATTGGCAAGATTGGGTCTTGGAACCGCGCTCACAGCACGACCGGCAATTTGCGCGGCTCGTGGATGAAGATTAACCTGAGGTGCGAGGCGATCATTCGTTCATATGTTGCTGAAGATCGTCGTACGGAGTATCGACGAATCGCACCGTTCCGGTCGCAAGCTGGCTCGACTCCCGGTCCAGCGCAACGTGTAAATCCTTGCAAGCGCCTAATTTGCTTGCCGCCTCCACAAGCTCCCCTGCCCTACGCCCGACCTCATCGAATTCCGCGATTTGTGCCGCAATCGCTTCATTGACGCGGACTGCCGGATCGTCCGCCCTCGCAACTTCCGCCGCCGCTCCACCGCCAAACGAATTGTCGTTGACCGACGCCGGCGACACGGGCGCCGTCGCCGCCCCGGCTTCCCCTGGCTCCACGATGGCCGCCACCACAGGTTCGGCGGCGACCCTGGCCACATCCAGCGGGGCGTTTTGTGCGAGCGCAGCCGCATGTTCCGCGCGGTCATTGTTCAACGCCTGACGCGCGGCCAGAATTTCAGCCCGCAGCTTTTGCGTCAGCGCTTCCACACCGCCCGGTTTCAGCCTGGCAAAGAGCCCACCTCGACGCGGGCGGAGATCGCCAAACCACTCCGGCGTTTGCCGCAGCTCGCTACAAAGGCGGGCAATGTCTTGATTGCTCGTCTGAGTCATCGCGAGGAGGAATGCCGCTTCGAAGCGCTTGGTGTCCACAAAGATCGCCGACGCCGCTCTTAAAATTCGCGCGCGCGAAGACTCATGTTTCGATGTTGCCGGGTTTTGTTGCCCCGGGTTTTCCCGTGACGCCTCGATCGACGCCGCCACCGCCTGCGGCTGCGCTGTCTCTCCCGCCGCCGACACGTTCACCGTTGGAATGTGCAAACGATATTTGAATGCGTTGGTGGCGACCGTCCGAGCCTTGAACGCCCTTTCCGTGAAGAAGTGCGCCTTATCGAGCACGGCCGGAAACTGCCCGCGCACCAACAGCAGCGACTTCTTTTCATGAAACCGCCGCAACGCATCGGGCAAAAACAACGGTTCCAGCTCCCACCGCCCTTGCGTCGATTTGCTGCCGCGACCGAACCCGCCGCCCATGCCCGCGCCGCTGGACGTTCCCCATCCCTCGCGCATGACGTAATGCTTACCGGCGTCTTGAGACGCCGCAAGCGCCGTGGTTTCGTCGCCTATGCCGATGAACAATTTGACGTCCATGTTTCCCATCAGCATTTCGCGCGTGGGCCGACCATATTTGACGTCGAGTTGCGTCAGCCCTTGCGCGATCAGCGCGATTTGAAAACCATAGCCCGCGACCAGCGGCGCCCGGTCGACGATTTCGGGCATCCGCCCGAACTGGTAAAATTCGTCGAGCATGAGCAGCAATTTGTGTGGCTCATCGGCCCCAGGAAGCTCTCTGAGCAACACGTCGTGCACCTGTTGAATGAGCAGGCGCACGACCGCTTCGACGGTTCCGAAGTTGCCGATCGGCGTTCCAATCAGCAGCGTGAACGGTTTGCGGCGCAGGTCGGCAATGCAAAAGTCGCTCTTGCTCGTCGCGCCATCGACGAGCGCATTGTTCCAGGGGTCCAGCGCCGTCGTAATATGCGACTCGAATGAGGCGCGCTGCTTCTCGTCGCGCCCGAGATGCTGGCTGAATTTGTCGATCACGAATTCGTTCAGAGCGGGCTCTTCGGCAAGAATGTCGTGCATCAGAGCAGCCAGACTTCGACCCCGGCTAAAAAGTTTCAGCGCCGACTTGATCGTGCGCTTGCCCTCCATCGTCTCGCTGTCGAGAACGTAGCCGAGCAGTCCGGCGAACAGTCCGCGCGCGGTTTCCGCCCAATAGGAGTCGCCCGACGCCGGCGCTGGAATCAGGCTTCTGGCGATGTTCGTCACGTCGGTCGCCCGCGACGGCCAGGGCGCCACGAGATCGAGCGGGTTCCAGCAGTGCGAGTTTTCGGAGCCGGGAGAGAACAGAAAGACCTCCTGCCCCATCGCCGCGCGCGCCGCGCCGATTTCGTTCCACATCTCGCGCTTGAGATCCAAGCCGATCAGCGAGCCGCGCCATTCCTGGGCGTTCGGCAGCACGAAGCTGACGCCCTTCCAGGCGCGCGTGGGCCCATTCACTAAAATGTGGCTGGCGCCGGAGTAGCGAACGTCCTTGCCGTGGAACCGTCCAAGGAAGATCGAATAGCCGGGACGGCCGTTCAGCAAGCCCGCCCGCGACAAATCGGAGAGCGTCGCGAGGCGCGACCCGCCCTTGGGCGGGCGGGAGCCCCGCAACCCCGCGAGCGCTTGCGCGGCGCCCGCGCCGAGCAGTGTCGCGGTCACCGCGAACCCCAACGTCGCGCGCCCGGCCAGCTTTTGAACGACCGGATTGTTCCATTCCGCGAACACCGTATGAAGCGGCAACAAAAATTCCTGGCCGCGCGTAAATCGCAGAGGGAGCGACCACGAACGCGAATAGGCGGCGACCGAGAGCGCAAAGGTGCCTTCCCAAAGCCAGATGAGCATGAAGACGCCGACGACCGCCGCCAGCGCATGGAGAAGGAGGCGGCTTGGCCCCGATGTTCTTGTCATAGTCCCAGGCATCTATAACCCTTTCGGAAAAATCGATATTCAGCAGCGCTCACGCCGGGCGGTGTTTCCGCCGAGGCAAGGCTCCGTCGTTCATTTGTGCTGATCTTGGCCGTAACAGCGCAGATAGATTTCGGCGACGCCGCGCGTCGGGCGGCGGCGCAACTGGACGACCATCGGCACCACCGACCGCACATATTCCAGAATTTCCGCCTTGGTCAGCTTTAGATCGGATTGCAGCGTCATCAGCGCCAGACGGTCGAATGCGCTGTAGGTGCTGTCCGCGTGCAGGGTGGTCAGCGAACCGGGATGGCCCGTATTGACCGCCTGCAAAAACGTCGCGGCTTCCGCCCCGCGAATTTCGCCCAGAAACAGCCGATCCGGGCGCAGCCGCAAACTCGATTCGAGCAGGTCCTGTATCGTGACTTTCGAGGTCCCCTGATCGCCCTTGGAGGCCAGCAACGACAGCCAGTTGGGCTGCGGAGGCTGCAATTCGCGGGTGTCCTCGATCGAAATCACCCGCTCGGTATCCGGAACCTCTTTCAGCAGCGCGTTCAAAAATGTCGTCTTTCCCGACGAGGTTCCCCCCGAGATGACCATGGTGACATGGTTCTGGACCGCATGGGCAAGCGCGTCGCGCAGCCCTCGAGGGGTGTGATCGCGCAGCAGGCGCGCCACTTCCAATTCCGAGTCGGGCCATTCGTCCGCCATATGCGCGGCGTGCGCCCCGCGCACCTTCACATCGTCGAACGCCCTGAATCCGAGATAGTCGTCGAGACAGAGATCGGCGACGACTTGTTTGCGGATCGAGAAGGCGCCGCCGGCCGGCGCGGCGGGCGACAACACCCCCTGAAACCGCTCGCCATGCGGCATGGCCGCCGAGAGCAGCGGCGTCGTCGAATTGACGGATTGATGCGTCGCCCCGGCGACGTGCTCGGCGATCCGCCTCACGGCGTCGCCATCGAGCTCGGGAACGAGAAATCGCTCCATCGCCGGCTGGTTCAGCGCCTCGATCCACACTTCGCCCGGCCTGTTGCAGCAAATCTCGACGACATCAGGGTTTTGTAACCATCGTCGTATGGGTTCCGCCGCCTGTCGGAAGAAGACCGGCAGGGATTCCCAGAGCGCCACCGGACGCCCCGTCGCTTCCATGTCCCTTGCCCGGGTGTTTGAGTTCATAGAGAGCTTCCTTTACGGGATCGGGATAGAGGCTGGAGAAATCCAGATCCTTTTTCACAAAGACGATGATGCGCGTGCCCTGATCGACGTTGATGGTCGGGGGAATGCCGATGGAATCCTTCAGCGCCTCGTCCGCGAGCTTGGTGATCGACTGCGCGACCGCCTGAGAGCCGATTTGCTGGCCGTATTGTGTCGAGGCATTTGGACTGCCGTTCGTCAACGGGATCAAAGTTCCCGTTGCCGGGTCGAGAACCGAAATCCCTCCGCCGGAATTTTGGCCCTGATTGCCGATCTGCCCGACGAACTGCGCCGCCCCGCCCGCGACCGTCAGCAGCGTCGCCGCGCCAAAGCGCTCGAAAAAGTGCCTGTCGACTTCGCCAGCGAGTCCTGAGCGCCCCAGTCCGTCCGTGCCGTAGGAATTGATGATCAGCGAGACGCCGTCGGAGCGCAGCAGGCGCGTCCAAATCAAAAAGACCCGCGTTTGGCCGCGCGACAGCGACGAACGATATTCGCCCGTCAGCATGGTTCCTTGCGGAATCAGCACGCGGCGACCGTCGAAGGAATAGACGTCTTCCGAGGTGATGGCCCGGACCATGCCCGGCAGATCGGATTGAATGGCGGTCTCCAAGACGCCGCGGATCATCGTGCCTTGCGGCACGAGCGCGTCGATGCGCGAATGCTTGACCGCGTGGGCCACGGATACGTCGTCGGCCGCATTTTTGAGGAACGCCCTGTTGGCGTCCTCCTCCTTCGCCTCCAAGCTCACCCTCGATACGGAAGGGTCATTGGGCGCCGCCGGGTCCTTGCCGTCGATCACCAGCATCGATGAGCGCAGACGCGCTTGAATCAGCGCCTCATGTTCCTTGCGCAACTTTTCGAGTTCAGCCAGGCGCTTGGCCTCGCTGTCGTCGACAACGGACGCGGTGACTTGGAGACCGCTCTGCGGGATCACCACCGCCGCCGGCGCCGGCGCGGTCACGACGGGAGGCGCCGACGGGATCACGAACCTGTTATCCGCCGGCGCGAGCGTGCGCGGGGCCGGACCTCCTATGGAGCTCTGCAACTGCGCGGTGTTGAACGCCTCCTCTTGCGGGCTTTGCGGCCTGTTTTTCACCCCGGACGACGCCCAGGCGGCGACCCCGAGCACGGCCAACAGAACCCCGCCGGTGATGACGCCCATCCTCACGTTGGGGTTCGAGCCGTGGCGGGCTATCGTCTCGGTCGCAAGTCGGCTTTCTTCTTCGAAGTCGGCGGCCATCGTAATCTTCCTTCTCTTTACTGTGGCTGATCGACGAACAGCCGCGCGAAAAATCCGGGCTCTTCCGCAACGTGCCGAGTTTGCGTTTCCGGTTGCACGTCGACCATTTGCGTCATCGGCCTCGGCTCGGCGACCGCGCGCAGATTGAAGACGCAGGCGGTGTTCGGCCCATTGCGCATGGTGAATTGGCCGGCGACCTTATCGACGACGATGAATTGCCCTTCGCGCCGGTAGTTGGCGAGGGTTTCGGTCTTGTCGAGATTGACGACGAAGATGCCCGGGACTTCGCCGGTGAAACGGAAGAACGTCTTCACGCCATCGTCGAACACCGCGTCGGGTTTAGCGGCGATATGACCCTTGTAGGCGTAGTCGAAGTTGGCATTGCCGTTCTTTTGCAGTTCTTTCAGATTCGGCCATGCGGCCATCGCCTGCGCTTTGCTGAGGAGACGCGCCGACGACTCTTCATCCGGATATGAAAATCGCAGTTTGAACACCACGCGGCTGCTCGTCGCTCCCGCGCGAAGGATCAGATTGTAAATTCGCTTGTTGGTGACGATGTTCATGTTCGTCACGGCGGTCCTATCCAGCGGCTTGATGAACAGGTAGCGCTTCGATTGATCCGGCACCGCCTGCCACGCCAGCGAGTCTCCCATGGCGACGGTCGCGATCCGCTCGTCGTCGCCGAGCACGATCATCGTCGACACGCCGATGGTGCCGTAGACCACGACCACATTGTCCTTTTCGAAGGCGACCGTTCTAATGCGCGAATCCAACGGGACCGCGTAGGGCGCGCGCTCCGCCAGCGCCCCTCCTCCCGCTCCCAGCGCCGCCGCCAGAACAAGAATTCCGCCTATCGCAAGACGCCGCTTCATGGCTTCACCTCGCTTGGCGGAGGCGCGGTTTCGCCGGGACTGACGGTCTCCTGATCCTTGCGATATTCGATCGCCTGAAATCCGAGCGGATTGTCGAAGCGCCAGGCGTTTTTCATGGGCTCGGTCGTATAGCGAAATCTCACATTGGCGACCCAATGCTCGACGATGTTTTCGCGGTCGGTCGTGCGGGTCGTCTCGAAACGCACGGCGGCCGTCGCCGGCGTCTTCGGGTTGGAGATCCAACCATTGGTCAGGAAGATGACGCTCTTGACGTAAACCTTGGTTCGGCCTTTCACGCCCCACAGCCTGACCGGGCTTTTCGGGTTGGCGTCCGAATACAAATCCTGCAGCTCTTTGCTGGCGACGCCGCCAGACAGCAGCGACGCCAGTTCGAAATTGTCGCGGAGCGCCGGCGGATCGTAGGTCTCGCGGGCGCGAATGTACCTGACGATATTGGCTTGCGTCACCGCTTCGCGCTCGGAGATCGGCCCGCCTTCGATCAGCGGGCGGGCGATTTCGGTAAAGCCCGTGGCCTTATCGACGACCAGCGTCACCACCTCGAAGGATTTGAGCGGCAGCAGTGCGATCAAGGCCCAGATGCAGCCTATGACCACGAGGCCCAACAGCACGCTGACGATGCGCCAGGCGTTGCGCGAGAGTTCGGTCTTTCGATAGATATCCTGCTCCCACCTCGCGCCCTGCTCGTAATAGGCGGGAGAGACAAGCGGCCCGTTGCCGCTGCTTTCGTCGTGAATCAACATGATGATATCCCTTTAGGAAATTGGGGTTTCGATGGGCGCGCCGTTGCGAGTCCGCGTAAGGCCGTTTGCGACCATCGCGGCGGCGGGATCGCCGCTTTGGAGGGTCGTTCGACCGGGCGTCAGCGATGCCGGTCGCCCCGCACCAAAGCGGTCGAGGCGGTCGTATCCTCGAATGAACAGCCCAAGGGCGCCCCTGCTGGCTGTTTCCGCGCCCAGCGTCGCCCGCCGACGGGTTTCCCGGCCGGGGATGAAGGGTCTCAGGGGATTGAAGGGGTGAAGGGCGTGACCGCCGGCGATCGACGCCGCGATGCTCAGCGACTGCGGCACGAGCCCAATGCCGACCACGCAGAGGATCATGAACGGCGCGAATAGGGTCATGCCCGACGACAGGTCGGTGATATTTGCGAGATTGGTGATCGCCGCATTCATGATCGTCAGCAAAAACCCGAGGATGCCATATACGATCAACGGGACGATCGCGTATTGCGCGCAGGTTCTCATCCAGCCCGTGAACAGGGTGGAGGTGAATCCGAACAGCGCCATCGCGATGAATAACGGCGCCATGCCCAGGAGCACGAACAGCGCCACCTTGCCGATCAGCACCAGCGTGATTCCAACGCTGACGAAGGTGACGGCCAGCAGAATGAGCAGCAGCCCCAGGATTGCGAGACCGACGACCGAAAAGCCCGAGCCCGACGACGCCACGACTTTTGCCGCTCCCAGCGCGTTGGCGAGCAGCGTCGACAACGACGCACTCACGCTCGCCTCGGCCGAGGCGCAATTCGTTCCGCCCGCGCCCGTGCAAACCGCCGTGGCGATCCCGTCGCCGCCATGCACGAACACTTGGGCGACATAAGTCGAGAAGTCGCTCCATCCCAGCGCCAGCGACCAAATCAGCGCCATTTTCAGGATCTTCCACACGAACGCGCCCGCCGACAGCGAGGCGCGGCCGAAGATCATCTCCAAGCCCCAATAGGCGACGTAAATCGTCATCGCCACGACCAACACCGGCTTCAGACCGGCGGTCAGACTTTGATAGATCGTCTGAATCGAATTCGCAGCGGCCGTATCGACCGCCGAGAACAATTGCGTGACTATGTCGGTCATTTCGGCCCATCCGATTTTTGTCAAAAAAAAACGTCAATTCACGGGACGCAGCGGGCCGCAGTCGGCTGCAAATACTGCGCCGAAGCCCAAAAAGCCGTCTCGCGTGCAAGGCGCCATGAGCTCTTGATGCGCGCAGGCCGAGAGAGACATGAATCCGATGGCGAGCGCGGTCATTACCGCGGCTCGCTTGAGAGCTACCGTCATTCGCCGTCCTTTTTGACTACCGGGTGATTGTCGTCGGAGCGGTGGTGAGAACCGCCGCCGTCGGCGAATAGGTGAACATGTTGGCGACCTTCGACTGAGCCGCCAAATCTTGTTGCGCTGCCGCGTTCAGCGCGGAATTGGTCAAATTCACCGCGCCGATCAATTCGTTGATCGTTTGTCCGGTTTGAACCTGCAATTGAGAATTCGCGTCGATCGAGCCCTTTATGTCCGCGGCGGTTCCGATCGTTCCCGCGGCGGTCGCGAAGGAAGAACTCCGCGTCGTCGACGCGGACTGCGCGCCGGCGATCGCCGCGGTCAGCGCCGCCGCCGTGTTGATCGCGCCGACATAGGCCACGTCGGTCGCGTTGGTCGATGCGGTCGCGGAGCCGGTCAGGCTTTTCACGAGGTTCAGGCCGTTGATGATCGTCGAGGCCATCGATCCAAAGGAGCCGAGACCGCCCATCGACAGCGTGCCGCCGCCGAGCAGCGAACTCAGGCTCGGGATGCTCGACATTGAAAAGCCGCCCGACGCGATGGACGACAGCGCGCCGGTCGAGCGGTTGCCCGTCACGGCCGTCAAGGTTTGTTGCACGGTCGTCAAAATCTGCTGGTTCGACGCCATGATCGCGGCCGTGTTGGCGGCCGTTGTCGTGGCTTGCGTCAAAGTCGCGACGTCGATCACCGGAACTTGCGCCAGCGCGGCGTTTTGCAAAACCAGCGTCGCGGCGACCGCGACGATGAAGCGCTTTTTGGTCATCATATTCTCCTTGCAAAGACCCACGGGAAACTCATTTATGCGCCGCTGCTAACGGCGTCGCCGTCGCCGCCGCTTGCAGCGCCGCCAGTTGTTGCGCGACCGAGCTGAAGGATGCATTGGCGATCGGTGTGACGGTCGCGTTGGTGTTCGGCGTCAGCGCGCCATTCGTCAAAATCGCCGCCGCGGGGTCGTAGGTCAGCAAGCCGGAGACCGCGCTCGCCGAGGCGATCCCGTTCAGATTCTTTTGGTTCAGCAATTGCGCGGTCAAAGTCGCGAGCTGGATGTATTGATTCCAGATGCTCGCATTGTTGACCCGTGCGCCGCTGTTCTGGTTCCATGCCCCCTGCGCGGGGGACAGAAACCCAATCAGCGCGCTTGTCGCGTTCAAGCCGGTTTGGTTCGACGACAGCGCCGAGGTCGCGCCCGTCAGCGACGCCAGCACTTGAGCGACGGCGTTCAGGTTCAACTGGCCGGTCGAGGTCGTAGCCACCATTCCCGAAAGAGGCGGAATCGCCGAACTCAAATTCATGCCGGAAACGGTTCCGGTGCTCACGGGCGTCCCGGCGCCGCTGACGACGGTTTGACCGGCGGAGCTCACCGTCGCCCCCTGCCCCGGCGAAACCATGCTGCCGGTCACGCCCTGGGAAGGAGCGACTTCTTGACGCTTCGACGCATTCACTTTGGTCATGCAGTCGGCGATGGACGTTTCCGTCGCCTCGCGCGCCGTATCGGTCACGGCGGTTTGAGCGAGCACCCGCCCGCCGGCGCAAATTGTCGCGGCGCCGAGAACAGCCATGAGCGCCGCTGAGAGAGCCAGCCTATGCCGCATGAGCTTGTTCCTTGACCGCGGTGTGCCAACCGCAGAACAGGGGAAGCCAATCCCTGGGATCGTCGCCGACTTGGCCACGAATGTCCTCGCATTCCTGGACGGAATCGACATTGCCGGACAGCACTTTGACGATGTCCAGCATGTGACCGAGATCGAGGCGCGCGATCACCGAGTCCTGATCGTGCTTGACGAGAAACTGGCGCGAGTCGGGGTGGGTGTTTCGCACCCAATCCAATTCGCGATGCGAAAGCTTGAACCCTTCGAGATAGCTTTTGTCGTCGGCCTTGGGATTTGGAAAAAAGATGTTGGTTGGGGTCTGTTCGAGCAGGGTATGCCCCATCGCCGAGCTGACGATATCCTTCGCCGATTGCGTGCCGAAGCCGACCACGCCATTGAGCTTTCTGATCGTCTTGAGTTTGTCGTTGAGAAAGCCGGCGAATTTGTCGTCACCGAGAATTTTCCAGCCTTCGTCGATGAACAGCATCATCGGGGTGCCATCCATCATTTGCTCGATGCGATGGAAGATGTAACCGAGGGCGGCGGTGCGAATGTCGTCGTCGTCGAGAATCTTCGTCATGTCGAAGCCGAAAATTCCGTTGGTCGCGGACCAGCGGTCGACCTCGTTGTTGAACAGCCAGCCTCTCGATTTGGTCCACACCTCGAAGCGCGAGGCCAGATCTTCCTGGCCGCTCTTTTCCGCGCCGCGCAGCAATTGCGTCACATCGGCGAATCGCCGTTCCGCGATCGGGACCGAGAAAATCTGCCGGACGGCGCTCTCGACGATTCTGATTTGCTGCGCGCCGAGGTCGCCCCCGTCGCGAGGCCGAACCATGAACTTCAGCAGATTTTCGAGAAACGCCACGTCGTCGGGCGTTCCCTCGAGTTGCAGCGGGTTGAATCCCGTCGACACACCCGGCAGCAGAGCTTCGTAGCTCCCGCCCAAGGCGCGAATGAGCGGGTCGGCGCCGCGATCCTTGTCGAAAAAGGCGACGCGAGGACGCGGGCTCATCCGCATCGCCTGACAGAGCAGGAACCCCAGGCCAACGGTTTTGCCCGAGCCGCTCGGGCCGGTTACCGTGAAATTCCCGACCTGGCGCCGGTGAAAATTGAAGAAATACGGCGTTTGGCTGGTCGTTTCCAAAATCGACACCGCCGGCCCCCAGCGGTTGCCTTTGGCCTTCCCGACCGCGAAATTATGCAGCGAGGCGAACCCCACGAAATTGCGCGACGAGATCAACGCGCCCCGCGCGATATAGGAGAAATTGCCGGGAAGCTGAGCCCAAAACGCCGGTTCCGAGTTCGTATCCTCGCGGACCACGATCATGCCGAGGTTTTGAAGCTCTTGCGTCGCGCCCTGCACGCATTTTTCCATTTCCCGGACCGACCGACCCAGGCATTGAACGGTCAAATGATGATAGCCAAGCACCGTCGCGCCCGTGACGAGTTCGTTGCGCGCGGTGTTGATGGCTTCCTCGACTTCCGTCCCGGCCTCGTCCGACGCCGAGATTTGCCGTTCGATTTTTGCGATGCGCGTCATCACGGGCGCGCGGTCTTCGAGCGCGAAGGATTGGCTGACGATCAGCTCGCCGGGAATGCGCAGCAGGCCATCGAGCATCCCCGCGCCGGTGTAGGGCGGATATTCGCGGATCGACAGCATGGCGCCAAAGCGGACATCGTCGTTCGCGGCGCCGCGCACCTCGAACGCTTTTTTGCCAAACGTGATTCGTTTCATGCCCAGATATTCGTCGAGCGCCATTCGCGGCAAAGCGACGTTGATCGGAACGCCGCCGTTGATCAACGTCGCGAAAAACTCGCCCAGCTCCGTGCACACGACGCCGTTGCGCATCCTGCAGGTCAGCACGCGCGACCCGTAGGAGCCAATTTCCTTCTCGAAATTTGCAACGAGGTCGCGCAGTTCGCGCTGCGCTTCCAGCTCTATCTCCCGCGAATTCACCCCAAACGATTTTCGAAAGAAGGAAGTCGCGGCTTCGGCCGCGCCGACATGCCCCTGAAAACCACGCCGCATGATCGTCACGTAGAGATCGTTCACGAACATGCGTTTTTTGTGCATCCCGGCGCTGTATTTGCGATCGAGCTCGGCGCAGAAAAAATTATCGAAGTCGCCGCCGATTTCCGGCGTCACTTCGTGCCGGACGATATGGCTGTAGACGGCGTGGCGGCTGTCGTTCATCGCGCGAATGATGGTGTTGCGGCTCGACAGACGCATGTCGATCTCTTCCTGATCGGCGGTCTGGAAGCAAAAACCTTCGATCTTCAGCACCATCAGGAAGTGGCCCTCCTTGGTTTTTATCATGTCCTCCCCGGCATGGCGCACATAGGGAACATGACGGGCGATGCTCGCTTCCTTTGAAGCGACCGACCCAAACTTCAAAGACCGAAAAATGTAGCTTTTCAAGCTCTTGGCCACGGCTCATACCTCATTACGGACTGTAAGAATCGCCGCCCCAAAATCGATGGTTTCGCGTCACCGGACATTTGGCGAAGCGCACCATCAAAACATCGACGAACCGATTGTCGCGCACGGTCAGCGCGTAAGCGATTCCGTGGACGGGCAGCACGAGCAGGAACATCAGGAGGTTCTTCGTGTTGATGAAAATCAGCGCGACGACCACAAATTCCATGACGAACAACACGTACGGGATCCCCAGCATCATCGGCGGGCGCGTCAGGCCGCCGACGAGCGGATCAAGGTGAGGTTGGGCTTGCATCAGCCGCCCGTCGTCATGCCGGCGGTGAGCGAGCTACGCGGGAAAGTGGGGTGCGCCCCGAAGGCGCGTGACACCTGTGGAGGAAGGTTCCACCCGGACAGTTGTCGATTGGTCTGGAAGCTGACGAGCGGATCGGTTGGGCAACTGGCCGGTCTGGAGCCTCG
>Ga0265328_10000930_pt1 | contig 13503 bp, 8 predicted proteins | sample 41624metaG_FD_202086 | JGI IMG/M metagenome (GOLD analysis project Ga0265328, IMG submission 202086) | Rhizosphere microbial communities from Carex aquatilis grown in University of Washington, Seatle, WA, United States - 4-16-24 metaG | ecosystem: Host-associated > Plants > Roots > Rhizosphere >...
TGTGGGCCTTGCCGTGCAGGGACGCCGCCATTTGCTCGCCCGACACGGCTGGCAGCGGCGGTCCGCCGGCTCTCTTGACCGGGGCGCCGTGGCACTCGAGGCACCGAGCATCGCTCGTGTCTGGCTCTGCCATGGCCCGAGACGCGAGCGGGAATGACAGGACGACGAGCGAGAGCGAGAGCGAGAGCGAGAGCGAGAGGGAGACGACGAGAGTCGGTGAGAAGCGAGAGGCGGCGCCTGACTTGAAGGAAGTGGGTGTCATTGTCGACGTTCCTCGCGGAGCCATTGGTGCTCGCAGCCGACCGGGTGGCCTGGGACGAACCTCTGCAAGCGGCGTTCTTTGTTCATTCGCAAATGTCCCCCTCAATCGGCGGCCTCACGCGAAACAATAGGCGCAAACGGCGACTCAAACGCCCTCAAGCCGACACGCAATCGTTGCCGAACCAAGTGAGCGCAACAAATACTCTGGCGGAGAGGATTGGCAACCTGTACGATGCCGCCTCCCAGAAGTCTCGGCCTATCGGTCGAAAGGGGTGGTCACGTCAACGAAAGGAGAGCTGGCATGAGATTTCTCGTCGTCGCTGGTCTGCTGGTGCTCGTGGCCCTGCCTGCGTGGGCCGACAAGGATCCGAAGATCGAGCGTCTGTGGAAGGCCAAATGCGCCAGCTGTCATGGCGTCGATGGCAAGGCCGAGACCGAGCAGGGCAAGAAGATGTCGATGCACGACATCACGACGCCTGCCTGGCAGAAGTCGATCACGGACGCGAAGATCAAGCAGGTGATCCTCGCCGGCGTCGATGAACAAAAGGACGGTAAGCACAAACAAATGGACCCGTACAAGGACAAGCTCAAACCAGAGCAGGTCGATGCGCTGGTCGCGTACTGTCGCGGACTCGCCAAGTGAGCCGGCGCGGGTTGGCGCGGCATTTGAAATGGACGCCGCCCGTGCCGACATTCACACCCCGCATCTCCACCCGCACCCGGCATTTGTCGCGAACTAGGGTTCCATTGCGCACGACCTGCGCGCTAATTTTGCGGCCGAGGCCCCTGGGGCGCGCAAGAACTGCGGGGCGTGGCCATGGCGGCCGCTCCTGTCATCTGGCGCCGCTGCCAGGGTTCTCCTTACAGGCGGGCCCTGGCGATGTCTAGAGCGTACCGAGCTTGGGTCTCGTTCCTGCCCAAGCTGTGGACCAACTGGATCACTCTCTTTGGCGCCGTGGTGACGTCCGTTTCCGCGGTCGCCATCGTCACGGCGCTGGCCGTCGATTTCACCTCGTCTGGCCTCAATCCCTACGCGGCGGCGATCGTATTCCTGGTGATGCCGGCGTTGTTCGCGCTCGGCCTGATTCTGATCCCGATCGGTCTTTACCGCGACCGAAAGCGCAAGCGAAAGCAGGGGGTTGTCGGCGTCCAGGTCGATCCGGTCCTCGAGGGACTCACGCGCGCGATGGCCAACCCGATCGCGCGGAAGCGCGTCTTGTTCGTTCTGCTCATGACGACGCTCAACGTCTTCATCGTCGCCACCGTCACGCACAAGGCGATCACGTTCATGGAGACGCCGAAGTTCTGCGGCACCGTCTGTCACACGGTGATGCAGCCCGAATATGAAGCGTACATCCGCTCGCCACACAGCCGCGTCGAGTGCGTCGGATGCCACGTGGGCTCGGGGGCCGTCTCGGCGGCGAAGGCAAAGCTATCGGGATTGCGCCAGCTCTGGGGCGTCGCCACCGGCACTTACAAGCGGCCGATCGAGACGCCGGTCCACGGATTGCGCCCCGCGCGCGAGACCTGCGAACAGTGCCATCAGCCGGCGAAGTTCACCAGCCCGCGCCTCGGTTTCCGAGTTCGCTACAAGGATGATCAAAAGAACACGCCGCAAGTGACGGCCATGATGTTTCCGGTCGGCGGAGAGGATCCCGGAAGCAAGCAGTTTCAGGGCATCCACTGGCACGTGAGCAACCGCTTCCAGGTTCGTTACGAGGCCATGGATCCCCGGCGCCAGATCATCGGGAAAATCCAGAAGCTCGACAATGGAAAGGTCGTCGAGGAGTGGCTGCCTCCTCCGGAGCAGGGCGGGAGCGTGGTCGAGGTCCGCACCATGGATTGCGTCGACTGCCACAATCGCCCGACCCACATCTACGACGGCCCTCCGGAGAAGGCGATCAATCGGGCCCTGTCCGAGGGTTTGCTCGATCGCAGCGTCCCGTGGCTGCATCAAATGGGCTTGGCAGCGCTCAAGGATGCCTTTCCCCCCCGCGAGACCGCCGACGAATACTTCCGCTCAGCGCTCGATCGTGGATACCAGAGCCAGCATCCTGCCGAGAAGCCCACGCCGGAAAAGCTGGAGGCCGCGGGGCGCGGACTGGCGACGTTGTACCGGCGCAACGTCTATCCGCAAATGAAGATCACCTGGAACAACTATCGCAGCAACATTGGACACGGTGGTCCCGACCCGGGGAACGTCAAGACCGAGTGTTTCCGTTGCCATTCCGGCGATCACAAGACCAAGGACGGGCGCGAGCTGTCGTCGAAGTGCGAGTCGTGCCACGAGGTGATTGCCAAGGACGAAGTGCCGGAGGATCTGCCCGACGAGATCCGTCCCTTCTTGCATCTTCAATGAACGCAGGTCGAGCCGTGTCGAGCGATGCTTTTGTGTTGGGGTCGGGCGCGGGGGAAACGTTTCCAAAAACCAAAGGAGTCACGAAATGAACCGAGCTCTGAATCTCATCGCCGCGTGCGCCCTGGCGGGCGCTGTCATCGGGACGGTGCTCCCACGTCCCGCGTACGGCGACGTCGACAAGAAGACCATCCGCACCTTCAAGGCCAAGTGTTCGTCATGTCACGGCGAGGACGGTAAGGGCGCCACCGAACAAGGCAAGAAGATGGGGGTGCGGGACATGACGTCGGCCGATTTCGCGAAGGAGACCGACGCCAAGATGAAGGACGCGATCACCAACGGCATCAAGCAGACCAAGAACGGGAAGGCCCAGGAGATGGAGCCCTACAAGGACAAGCTCAAGCCGGACGACATCGATGCTTTAGTCGCTTACGTGAAGACCTTCAAGAAATAGCGTACACGGACGACGTGAAGGGTCCGCATGCGCCATTGCACGCATCCCACCCGGGAGTCGGTCTTGGTCCTTGCTCTGCTGGGCCTTGTCGCCTCGTGCGCCAAGGCCCGTCCGGACGTGACCGGCGCGCTTCGCTGCGTGAACTGGAAGCAGGACGTCGGCCCCCTGTTTGCGACTCGTTGTCAAAGTTGCCACTCGGGAGCAACGCCCGCGGGTAACTACGACACGACGTCGTATTTGGGGACGCTCGGCAATGGCAGCGATTCCGTTCCGGATGCCAAGGCAGGCGACGCAAGCTCTCTCCTCCTCAGCACAATCAATCCCGGAACGGCCGCGGCGGTTCACCAGCCGGTCAGCGACGTGTTTCCGACGGTGCAGACCTGGGTCGTCGACTGCGAGTTGTCGTATACGCAGTCGTCGATCCATCGCGGTGGCATCCTCGACCCGGCATCCAGTGACTTTCACGGCAAGCTGATTCAAGCCGAGAAGTACGACTTCAAAGTCTGCCAGTCGTGCCATGGCCAGGATTTCTCGGGCGGCACCTCCGGCGTGTCGTGTCTCACCTGCCACGCCGATGGGCCGACCGCGTGCTCGACCTGCCACGGCGCGATCGCCGCCGACGCCTCGCACGGGCGGCACCTCGGGGGAGGGCCGCTCGGCAAGGCCTATCAATGCAGTGAGTGTCACATCGTCCCGAAGACGTACACCGACGTCGGTCACATCTTCCTCGCCGACGGCACGCTCGATCCGCCACCGGCGGAGGTGACGTTCGCATCGATCTCGACGGCGGCGCAGACGCCGGCCGGCGCGACCCGCGCGGGCCCGCCCGCCTACGATCCGACGACACAGACCTGCACCAACGTCTATTGCCACGGCGCGGTCCTCAACGACAGCGCCGGCACCAACACCCACCCGACCTGGAGCGCGCCCGGAACCGGACAGGCCGATTGCGGAACCTGCCACGGGCTGCCGCCCAATCATACCAATCTGACCACTTGCGTCTCCTGCCACCCGAGCGTGGTCGACGGCAATCAAAAGATCATCGCGCCCGACAAGCACATCGACGGTCAGATCGAATTCGCAGACCCCGCGGCGGGCTGCATCGGTTGCCACGGTGGTGTGGCGGGACCGGCGCCGCCGCGCGACCTGACGGGGAACACCTCGCCGTCGGCGGTCGGCGTGGGCGCGCACCAGGCGCACCTCACGGCGCCGTCGCATCTGCGTGGACCGATCGCGTGCACGGAGTGCCACCGCGTGCCCGACATGGTGTCGAGCGCGGGGCACTTCTCCGGCCACCAGACCGCCGATCCCGTCGACGGCGCCGAAGTGTTCCCGGCCGACCCGACGGTCGGAATGCTCGCGTCGACCGACGGTGCCACGCCGCACTGGGACCACGCGACCGCCACCTGCGCCGGTGTCTATTGCCACGGCGGCGGTGCGACGCTGGCGGCCGACACGACGGCCACCATCGACCACGCCCCGGTCTGGACAGCGACCGGCGGCCTCACCTGCGGCGAGTCCTGCCACGGAGCGCCTCCGGCGTTCTCGCCCCACCTGCCGACGATGACCCGCGCCGATTGTTCGAGCTGCCACACGCGCACCGTCGACCCCAGCGGCGAGATCATCGTCGCGGGGGCACCCGGCGCCGAGACCAGCGCCCACATGAACGGAGTGCTCGATGTATCGCCGTGAGGCACGGCGCGCGCTGGCGCTGTCCGCGATGCTCGGCGCGACGGCGGCGCTGGCGTCGACGGCGCACGCCGAGGTCGTCGAGGCCTCGTCGACGACGCTGGTGAGCGGACGCCAGGATCCCCGCGACGGGGTCGTGCACACCGCCGTGCCGGTCTACGAGCTGATGTCGGTGCGCGCCACCGACTTCCACGTTCCGGGTGTCGGCGACATGAACGTGGTGCTATCGGGCTGGGGCGCGGCCGCGCTCGCCGATCCGATCGAGGGCAAGCACGTGCTCGGCGATCTGGATCTCGCGTTCGCCGAGGGGACGCTGCTGCGCCGGAGGATCGCGATCCGGCTCGGCCGGCAGCTGCTGGTCTCGGGTGCGGGGCGCAACCTCGGGTTCGACGGTCTCAGTGTGACCGTGCGGCCGATCCGCTGGGTCGGCGTCTCGGCGCAGGCCGGCGTTCCGGTCACGCCGCGCTTCGCGACCAGCCGCGGGGACGCGCTGGTCGCCGGCCGCGCATTCGTGAAGCCGTCATTCGACGCCGAGGCGGGCGTGTCGATCCTCCAGCTTCTCGATCACGGCGAGATCGCTCGTCGCGATCTCGCGTTCGATGCGCGCCTCGTGCCGGCGCACGCGGTGCCGCTGGTGCTCACCGGGTTCGCGCTCTTCAGCCTGCCCGAGGAGCGTCTCGGCGAGGGGCAGGCGGCGGCGACCTGGCAGCTCGATCGGCGCTTTCAGGTCACCGCTGACTATCGCCGCACGGCGCCCGATCTGTTCTTGCCGCGCAACTCGATCTTCGCGGTCTTCTCGCAGGAGCACCACGACGAGGCGGGCGGCTTCCTTTACCTGCGACCGCACGCGCGCCTGCGCCTGCAAGGCGACTATCACGTGATCATCGACGCCGACGGAACCGGACATGACGGCAGCGGCAAGCTGACCGGGACCTTCGGCCCCGACCAGCGCGACACCGCGGGCCTCGAATCGCGGCGGCTGGCGCTGCCGGGCAGCGGGTACCTGATGGCGCGCGCTTTCACGGTGGTGCGCGTCGAGCCGCGCGTCACGGGCACGCTGGACGCGAGCGCATTCTTCTTCGATGCGGACGTCAACGGCCAGCGGCGATCGTACGTCGCCGCCGCCACGCTGGCCTACGACCTGCGTCCCGGCTGGCGCGCGGTGGTCACCGGCCTCACCAGCGTGACGCCGTTCGCGGAGCGCAACTTCGAAGGCATGGCGAAGCTGGTCTATCAAATGACGACGCACGTGCGCCAGGTGACACCGTGACGGCGCGACGCGATCGAGACGCAACCCGAGCGTGCACGGCACGCGCGACGTGGCTGGCGGCGCTGATGCTGGCCGGCGCGGCCTGCGCGCGCGTCGGCGGCGCGGGTGGCGCGGGCTACGACCAGGGTCACCCGACCGAGAGCGATCAGATCCGCTTTTCCCACGCGACGCACGAACGCGCCAAGGTGAACTGCCTCGCCTGCCACGAAGAGATCTACGACGCCAAGAACCTCGACGCCCGATACCTGCCGCCCGAGTCGAAGTGCCTGGAGTGCCACAAGGACAAGAAGGACCAGGGCAACTGCGCCTACTGCCACCGCGATCCGGAGCACCCCGGACCCTACGCGCAAGTCGTGCGCGGGCTGCGCCTGTCCCACGCCGAGCACATCGAGCGCGTCAAGGAAGACTGCACCCGTTGCCACAAGACGCTGACCGAGCTCGAGCCGTCGGGGTCGACCGTGCCGCCGATGAGCACGTGCACGCAGTGCCACGAGCACGCGACCGAGCTCGCGGACGGATCGTGCAATGGCTGCCATGTCGATTTGCGACGTTTTGCGCTTCGCCCCGTGTCCGTCTTCTCACACCAGGGCGACTTCGTGCGCCAGCACGGCCCCGCCGCGCGCGCCGCCGGCGAAGGCTGCGCGCAGTGCCACGACCAGACCTTCTGCGCCGATTGCCACGCCCGCACGGTGGCGATCCCGATCGAGGCCAAGTTCCCCGAGCGCGTCACGGCCGACTTCATCCATCGCGCCGACTTCTTGAGCCGCCACCAGATTGAAGCGCGCGCCGACGAGGGGCTGTGCCGCCGCTGCCACGGGCAGAGCTTCTGCGAGGCGTGCCACACCGCCGAGAACCTCACGCCGCGCTCGAGCAACCCGCGCAGCCCGCACCCGCCCGACTTCTCGTTCCCGGGCTCGAGCAACTCGCACGGGCCGCTCGCCCGGCGCGACATCGCGGCGTGCGCGTCCTGTCATGACCAGGGCGCGCGATCGATCTGCATCGACTGCCACAAGGTCGGCGGCGTCGGTGGCGACCCGCACCCCGCGGGTTGGACCAGTCACCACCCGCGCGACGAGATCAACCGCAACCCCATGTGCCTGACATGCCATCAGTGAGCGATTCATTCTGGAGGTCCCCATGCGTTTCACCGTAGCGCACGTCGTAATGCTGCTCGTCGTGGTCGCGCTGGCTGCGGGCGCGGGGATGATGATGGGTTGCACTGGCCCGCGCGGCGTCGCCGGCTCGTCCGGCGTCGGCTGCTCGATCACGGCGGCCGACGGTGGCGGAAAGCAGATCACCTGCGCCGACGGCACGTCGGTCACCGTGCAGAACGGCCAGCCGGGGACGTCGTGCACCATCGCCGCCGCCGACGGCGGCGGCCGGACGATCTCGTGCGCGGACGGCACGTCGGTCACCCTGCACGACGGCGACGCGGGAACGTCGTGCACCGTCGGCACCTCCGACGGCGGCATCAGGGTCGTCTCGTGCACCGACGGCACGTCGGTCCCGGTGTCACCGGATCCGCCGCCGCCGCCCAGCGTGCTGGGACCGACCGACGATCTGCCCGGCGTGGTGGTGCACATCGTGTCGCTGGCCGGCGGCAGCGGCCCGAACGGAAACTTCGAGAGCGGCGACACCGTCACGCTGACGTTCACGCTCAGCACCAGCTCGGGCGGCGCTCTGCCGCTCTCGGCGATGGACCAGGTGGCCACCTGGATCGCCGGGCCGACCTCGGCCTATCAGCGCGTGCTGCCCGTGGGCCGCGATCAGTTCGACTACAGCGACGTCATGACGCGCGCGGTTCGCAACGGCGACGGGTCGTACACCTACCAGTTCGCGGCGCCTCTGCCCGCGACCTACGGCCCGCCGCTCTTCGACACCACGAAGTTCACGGTGGGCGAGCTCACCGGCCAGGCGCTGCAGCACGGCACTTATACGCTGGCGCTGCGCGCGTTTCGCACGTACACCGTCGGAACGGTCACCTATCCGGACGTCGGCTCGCAGACGCAGGACTTTCTGCTCGGCACCGCGACCGCGCTCGAGCCCCGCGAGATCGTCACGCTCGGCAACTGCAACCAGTGCCACACCACGCTGCAGGCGCACGGCGGCACCTTCCGCGACACCAAGCTGTGCGTCACCTGCCACACCGCCGGCGCCGAGGACAGCAACAGCACCGACACCGGCGACGCCACGCCGGTGACGATCGAGTTCTCGACGATGATTCACAAGATCCACAACGGCGCCCACCTGCCGTCCGTGCTGGGAGTGGGCACCAACGCCGACGGCACGCGCAGCTACACCGCCGCACCGGTGCCGTACCGCGTGGGCGGCGGCGCCACGCCCGACGATTTCTCGGACGTGCAGTTCCCGGTCTGGCCGAGCCTGTCGTTCCCCACGCCTCGCAACCTCGGCTACTCCGCGCTGACTATCGTGCAGCAGGCGACCGACGACCAGACGCGTATGGGCGTGATCGCCTGCGAGCGGTGCCACGGCGACGCCGACGGCGCGGGGCCGCTGGCGGCGCCGGCGCAGGGTGCCTTCGCGCTCAGCCATCCGTCGCGGCAGTGGTGCGGCTCGTGCCACGACGACATCGACTGGACCAAGACCTACAAGCGCAACACCACCACCGGCATGCCCGCGCAGCCCGACGACTCGAACTGCCTGGTCTGTCACCCGGCCTCGGGGTTCGCGGTTGGCGGCTCGCCGGTCGGCGGGCACCTGCACCCGATGAACGATCCCACGTTCAACCCGGGGCTGGTCATCGCGCTGAGCGCGCTGCACGAAGCCGGCACGAACAACGGCAACGGCAAGCTCGACGTCGGAGAGAAGATTGGACTGACGATCAACGTCACCGACGGGACCGGCGCGGCGCTGCCGGCCGGGGGCGTCCCCGCGCTCAGCGTGATCGTCACCGGCCCCACCAGCAACCGCAACCTCTTGCTGACCTCGACGATCCCCGTCGCGTCGCTCGCGACGCTGCCGGTCACCCTCAACCTACCCGACGTCGTCAATCTCGAGCTGGTCGGCACGTCGACTGCCACCACCGGCGACGTGTTCACCGTCGCGCGCACCCCGGTCTGGAGCGTCGCCGGCGCGCTGCCGACGATCTTCGTGCGCACGGCCACCGGCGTGGCGACGACGCTCGGCGCGGCGGCGCCCGCGCTTCAGAACAACGTCACCGTCGCGTCGACCACCGGGTTTCTGCGCAACGACTACGTCGTGATCGACGACGGCGTGGCCGGCGTGCAGGAGTACCTGCGCGTGCAGTGGGTCGACGGCAACCGGCTCTGGTTCGCCGCCGCGGGCGCCGCCGGCTATCAACCCGGGCTGCGTCTCGCGCACGCCGCGGGCGCGACCCTGACCAAAGTCACGCTCGCCACCAAGGTGGCCGCCACCGACTACACGCTGGCGCCCGCCACCGGCACGATCACCGAGGTCACCGAGTTCGGCGCGGCGGCGGCCGTGCTGGCGACGTACACCACCGACTTCGTGATGCCCGCGGTCTACGGGCCGCCGCTCAACGACTCGCCGGATCTCGGCCCGGCCGAGGGCAAGTGGAAGGGCCTGCCGCTGGTCGCCGGGACCTACACCGTCGGCGTGTGGGGCTCGCGCACGCTCGCGCTCGCGCAGAACGGCGAGACCAACAGCTATCGCAGCACCTCGCTGCCGGCCAACGTCGATTTCCTGGTCGGCGCGGCCACCACGATCACGCCGGTCGCGATCATCTCGTCGAGCGCGACGTGCGAGAAGTGCCACGTCGACGTGCTCGCGCACGGCGGTGGCCGGCGCGGCGTCGACACCTGCTTGCTGTGCCACGGCAGCGCCGGGACCGAGGACCGCCCGAGGTACGTCGCGGCATCGGCGCCCGCCACGCCCGGAGCCGTCGTCGAGTTCCGCTCGATGTTGCACAAGATCCACCGCGGCGCCGACCCGACGCTGACCAACGTCGCCGTCCCGTTCTCGGTGGTCGGCTTCGGCGCCGGCGCGTACCCCAACAACTTCAGCGTGCTCACGTTCGACGAGGACGAGTTCCCGGCCATGCCGAGCGGCGTGAAGGACTGCGCGGCCTGCCACGGCACGAGCACGGCATGGCAGAGCCCCGCGGATCGCAGTCACCCGACCGCCGCCGTCGCGCCGGCGCAGTCCTGGGGTGTGGCGTGCAGCGGCTGCCACGATACCAGCGCCGCGCTCGCTCACTTCGACATCATGACCAGCGGTCTCGGGGGCGAATCGTGCTCGGTCTGTCACGACTCGGGTCGCGATGAGGCGGTCACGCTGGTGCACAAGGTTCGGTGACGGGAGCTTCCGTCACCATTCGTTCGTAAGTTCATCGGTTCACTGCATTGAGGAGGCGTCATGTCGACGAGTCGCGAAGATGTGTTTGGGGTTTGTCGGAGGTTGATCGGACTGGGGATCATCGCGGCCGCGTCGATGACAGCTGGATGCTCGGGGAGCAACGGCAGCAGCGGAAAAAACGGCGCCAACGGCGACGCCGGCGTCAACGGCACGTCGTGCAGCGTGAGCGACAACCACGACGGGACGCTGACCATTCACTGCACCGACGGAACGACGGCGACAGTCGCCAGCGGCAGCAATGGCGACGCCGGCGTCAACGGCGCGTCGTGCACGCTGGTCAGTAACCCGACCAACGGTACGAGCACGATCACGTGTGGCGACGGCGGCGCGGTGACCGTCCTGCAGAGCGTGGTCGACTACCTGACGATGACGCCCGACGAGGCGCAGCAGGCCGCGATGAGCGCGGTCATCACCAGCGTGACCATCCCCGCCGACGGCCAGCCGCTGATAAACATCACGGTCAGCGAACGACATGGCTACGGCGTCAAGAACCTGTCCGTCACCGCGGTCACCTGGCGTTTCTCGTTGCTCAAGCTGACCGCCAACGTGAACGGCAGCGCCAACGACACCTGGGTCAGCTACCTGGCGCCCAACGATCACACCGTCGCCGCCTCGGAGACCGCGGCTGGCACCAGCCTGACCGACAACGGCGACGGCACGTACGTCTACCGGTTCGCGAAGGTGATCAACGGTGGCCCGACGACCGCCGGGACGGCCTACGAGCCGGACAAGGTGCACCGTCTCATCGTGCTGCTCTACGCGGCCAACAACCCGTTCACGCCGATCAACCTGGTCAAGGAGTTCATTCCCACCACCGGCGCCGACGTGACCGGCCAGAACGACAAGGTCGATCAGACCGCCTGCCTCGAGTGCCACACCACGTTCCGCGCGCTGTCCGGCGGCACCGGCGAGCTCGGCACCGGCGAGTTCCACAGTGGCGTGCGCTACGACGTCCGCACCTGCGTCGCCTGCCACAACGACCAGCGCCGCTTCAGCAGCACCGGGACGGTGGTGACCGAGCCGGTCATCGCTACCGACGGAACCTGGACCGGAAATGCGGCGGTGATCAACGACGAGGCGGTGATCGACTTGCCGGTGTTCGTCCACAAGATCCACATGGGCAACAAGCTGACGCTGACCGGCGGTACCTACGCCGGCGTGCCCCAACCCTACGAAACCACCTATCCACAGGACGTTCGCAACTGCGCGAAGTGCCACCGCGCGCCGGCGCCGATGGCCGACAACTACAAGACCAAGATCAGCCGCCGGGCGTGCGGCGCCTGCCACGATGACCGCAGCTTCGACGTCACCGTCCCGAACGGGCGCGTCATGCACAGCGGCGGCGCCCAGGCCGATGACAGCCACTGCATCGTCTGTCACGCCGCCGGCAGCGTCGCGGGCGACGTGCCCGGCAAGCACCTGAGCGTGTCGTCGCCGAACCCGCACAACATCTACCTGGATCAGAGCACCGCGGGTAACGCCAACACCAACGCCGCCTACGTCGCCGCCGCGGGGTTCGTTCCGTCCGGCGCCAAGGTGATCACCTACGACCTCCAGAGCGTGGCGCTGACCGCGGGCCGCAACCCGCAAGTCGTGTTCCGGTTCCTGATCGCCGACCCGACGGCGACCCCGCCGGTCGCCGCGACGCCGGTCGTGTTCCCCACGCCCGGCGCTGACGGTGGCACCGGGGCGACGGAGCTCATTCCCAACTTCGTGGGCTCGCCCAGCGTGTACTTCGTCTACGCTCTGCCCCAGGACGGCATCGCATCGCCCGCCGACTTCAACGCGTCGGCGAGCGGCTACGTCCGCAACATCTGGAACGGCTCCGCGACCGGCGCGGGCGCCGGCTCGCTGACCGGCCCGGACGCCAACGGCTACTACACGATCACGCTCACCGGCGTCGTCGTTCCGGCGGCGGCGACGATGCTCTCGGGCGGCGTCGGCTACACCTACGGGCTCGGATCGGCGCCGACCTTCGCCAACAACACCCAGCCACTCACGGAGACCGATGTGGCGGGCTATCCGTACACGCCGAACACCAGCGGGTTCGCCGGCAAGGGCGGCCTCATCGTGCCGCCTCCGGATGTGTGGAAGGTCGCGACCGGCTTCACCGGCCGGCGCGCGATCGTCGACAACTCGAAGTGCGGGGCCTGCCACGTGACGCTCGGCGTGGGACCCGACTTCCATGCCGGCCAGCGCAACGATGCGACCAGCTGCGCGTGGTGCCACAAGCCCAACCAGACCAGCAGCGCCTGGTCGGCGAACGCCAAGGACTTCATTCACAGCATCCACGGCGCGGAGAAGCGAGCGGTGAACTTCAACTGGCACGCCGAATCCGCCACGTCCGGGTTCTGGGAGACCACGTACCCCGGCGTCCTCAACCAGTGCGAGATGTGCCACCTCCCGGGCACGTACGACTTCAGCATGACGTCGACCACCAGCGCCTATCCCAACATGCTCTACAGCACGGTAGGCCAGGGCCGTTACAATACGAACGCGACGACCAACCCGCTCGGCTACTTCATGATCTCGCCGTACGTCACCTCCGACAACAGCGTCGACTACGGGTACGGCTACGCGACCGCCAACGTCAGCGCGACGCTCCCCGACGGGATCAGCGGGACGCAGACGATCGGGACCACGACCAGCAACTGCGCGCCAACGGCGCCTTGCACGTGCAGCACCACCAACCCGTGCAGCGTGACCATCTCCGGCCCGTACACGGTCAACAACGTCCCGACCAACTTCACGCAGAAGATCGGGACGGTCACCAGCGCCTGCAACGGCACGACGCCCTGCACCTGCAGCAGCACGCAGCCCTGCACCGCCGTCGCCGCGGTCTGCTCGCTGGCCAACCCATGCAACGCGCAGGGGACGACGCTGGTCAACTCGCCGATCGTCGCGGCTTGCTCGGCTTGCCACGACAGCGCGATCGCGATCGACCACATGCAGACCAACGGTGGGTCATTCTACGAAACGCGCACCATCGCCTTCACCAAGCCGCAGAAAGAGGAGTGCCTGCTCTGCCACGGCCCGGGCCGCCTCGCCTCGATCGCGGACCGGCACGCTCTGCAGCCATAGGGCGATCAACGGCCACGGCTCTTCGGAGCCGTGGCC
>Ga0265328_10000931_pt1 | contig 13499 bp, 17 predicted proteins | sample 41624metaG_FD_202086 | JGI IMG/M metagenome (GOLD analysis project Ga0265328, IMG submission 202086) | Rhizosphere microbial communities from Carex aquatilis grown in University of Washington, Seatle, WA, United States - 4-16-24 metaG | ecosystem: Host-associated > Plants > Roots > Rhizosphere...
GTACGCGGCGCCGACTTACAAACGGTGGAGCTGAACGGGATCGAACCGTCGGCCTCCTCAATGCCATTTCTGCCTGAGCCGAAACACCGCGCGCATCCAACGCATTCATCGCAACTCGCCGCACAGGAATCGCACGAAACGCATGAATCTGACGCCGTAGAGGACCAGAAGAGGACCAGCTACGCCGGCCGCGCGCTTCTGGAAATCACCGTAAGCACCTCGAGCTGTTACGGCCGTAACCCTCGCTCGCCGGGGCGGCGAGGGTCGAGACCGAGGGCTGCCCCATTCCTGCAAGGGTGGCTCGGGAAACACGGGCGCGGCCGGTTGTCGCCTCGCCCTCTACGCCAACGCTCGGTGATCTCGTAATCTCGTAATCGTGCAATGCGACGTTGTCACGCCGAGGGGACCCTGCAGGATGGCCGCGCTGAAGGGCTCGGGCCGGTGCTGGGCGCACGACCCGGGGGTTGCGGCGGCGCGTACCGCGGCGCGCGCCGCCGGCAACACGAACCGCCGTAGTCAGCCCGAGGCGCCCTTCGTCGCGCCCCCGCCCGCACCGTTCGCGTTGGGGCCGATAGAGCGGCGGGGCGACGTCGCGGTCGCGCTGCTGCGGGTCGCGCACGCGATCGCGGACGGTAGCCTCGACCCCAAGCGCGGTCGGTTGTTGACCGAGGCGCTGCGTTCGTCCCACGCCGCGTGGGACAGCACCACCCTCGTCAGTGACGAAGAAATCCCCGCGGGCGCGCGCGAGCCGACGCAGGACGAGTTGGAGTTCATGACCGCGCACGGCGGGCGTTTCCCGCCCGGCGTCCAGCTCTACGGCAAGTGGCGACCGTTCTGGGTAACGGGCGAGCCCTGGTCCCCCGACATCGGCGAGCGCAAGAGCCGGCTGACGTAGCCAGGGGAATCCCGACGGTGGCGACGGCGCGGGAGACACACCGCGCGCGCGGGCCGCCCTCTTGCGGGATTTCGCAGCGGGGGCGCAGGATCGACGTCATGCCCGATCCACGCACCATCGGCCTCGAGAAGAACCGCAAGTCGCAGTTCGACAGCGAGCCGAACGACGATGAGATCAACGAGAAGCCGAAGGAGCCCGACTACCGGGCGAACCCGAAGCCCGAGCGCGAAGTCGAGGCGCTCCCCTTCCGCAATCTGCGGGGAGGCTGAACGTGCTCCACACCGACGAGGAACATTGGGACGACTTCTTTTTCGACGACGAGGCGCGGGCGTGAGGCGCCGTTCCCAGCCTCCGCCGATGCCCGAGGTCACGTTCCGGCCGACAGTGCCGGTCAGTGGCCCCTACGCGGACTTCCTGGCGCAGCAGCAGGCCAACCGCGACGTCGTGACGAACGCGCGCGACCTGCGCACCGATGCGCGCCAGCGCATCGACCGAGTTTGGGAGGGGATGCGCGCCGATTGCGTAGAGCGCTTCGGCCGATCGCCGTCGACAGAGACGTGGGACCAGCCCCACCAAGGCGCGGTCGTCGCGCTGAACGCTGCACGCACCGCCGAGGCAACTCTGCTGCGCCTCGAGCACGCCGGCGCCCCCGCGCCGAGCGTCGCGGCGGCTTTCGATGATTTTTGCGCCGCCGGCGCGCACTGGCTGAACGTGATCACGACCCGTTGGCCGTCGAGGAAGGTGTACGAGCGGCAGCAACGCGAGGCCGCAGAGGAGCAAAACCGATGAGCAAGCAGGTCGACGATTTCGCACGTCCCGCGCAGCCGAAACTTCTCTGGGACGTGGTCCTCATCCCCGCCGGCACATCCCAGTTCACGGCGGGGCACTTCCACCAGCTCGCCGTATCAGCCGAGAACGATCTCGGCGTCCGCAGCGACGAGGCCGTACAGGCGCATCTCAAGGTTGGGTGGGTGGTCGCCGAGGTCGTCCCGCAGGGCCGGCCGTCGTCGATCGTGGCCGGCATCCGCGAGCGAGCGCGGCGGGCGGCCGATGAGGCGGCCGACCCGCGGCCCGCCAACATGCGCGGGCCGGCCGACTCTTCGGGCCTGCCGTACTTCCCGAGCTACGGACGCTGATCCATGGGCGGCGCAGGATTCTCCTCGGAGAAGTACAACGCGAGAGAGGTCGCGTTGTCGTCCGATCTTGGTCGCGGCGAGCGCCTGATCTCGCGCGACGTCCAGAACATCGAGGGGTGGGGCTCCGCGGACGGCTCCGGCGTCCCGTATTCGTCGCTCCTGCGTCCAGTGTCGTTGACCGCGGCGGCAGGCTTCACGATGACGTTGGGCGACGGGGACGGTTTTTTCTATTTTCCGTCCGATCCGTCGCTGACCGTCGACGATAGCCCGTACGAGATCATTCGCTGGCGCTCGGTCCCTGCCCTGGCATTCGCCACGCCAGACGCGACGAACCCTCGGATCGATCTGGTGGTGGTCGCGCCGGCGATGGTCGACGCTGACCTCACCTCGAGGAACATCCTCGTCGACCCGGGGGCGCGCACCATCGCCGCGCAGAACGTGTACAAGACGAGCAACCCTTCGGCCGCCGTCTCCGTGGTGACTGGCACACCGGGCGCCACCCCGGCGCCGCCATCGGTACCAGCTGGCGCGGTCGCTCTGCTCGAGGTCTACGTCCCGGCGGCCGCCGCCAGCGCCGCGGCGTTTCTGAGTGCGCCGCGCCTCTTCCGGCGCGCGCCGTTTCCGTGGTCGGCGGCCAGCGGCATCATGGCCGGCGGGGACCTACGCTGGAACCTGAACGTCGACGCTTTGGCCGCATCATCGACGCTGACGATGAACGGGGCGATACATCGCCTGCTGATCGACGGCGAGTTGGTGGAGTTCTCGACCCCCGACGCGATCCCGTCCTTCGTCGACACGAGCAACAACCCGTTCGGGAGCGCCCCGGGTAGCGACACGCCCTACTACATCTACGCGGTGGGCGGGCGGCACCTCCCGCAGGGCATCAAGACGGCCGCAGCCTTCAGCCCGATCGCCTTGGTCGAGAGCCTGACCCCGCCGAGCCTCGAGAACCATGGCCGTCCCGCGGCGACCCTGGTGACGGCGCGCGGGACGGCGCCGGCGACAGCGTGCGTGTATCTCGGGATCGGCTATGTGCAGGGAGGAACTACGAACCGCAAGCCGTGCATCATGACCGACGACATGATCTATATCGTCGGCGCCGACAGCGGCTTCACAAACCACTCGCTGTCGGGGACGGGCGTGCAGGCGCTGGGAACGCTCGCGTCGCGCCCCGCGCTCTCGGGGAAGGTCTACGCGCTCCTGTCGCTCAACTCGACCGCGCTCGGCGCCGAGGTGCACTTGCACCCGGACCGCGGCGACGGCGGCGGAGCCTCGCCGACGTCGATCGACGCCACCCTCGCGCTCAATGTGGCGCCATCGATCAGGTCACAGGTGGCGGGTACGCCGACGCAGACGAACATGGTCTTCTTCTTCAACCCGGCGAACCCGAAAATCTGGATCGGCGGGACCAACCTCACTACCGGCGACAGCATCGGCATCTCGGCCCAGGCGTACGACCACCGGGTCTGCCGCATCGCTGCGGGCTGAGAGCGCGGCTCGGATCGCGCCGGGACGTGAACGCGCTTGGCGCCGTCGTCGTGGGCACCCGTCCGCCTTGGCCAGCGGAACGGGCGACTTTGCCTCCAACGTTCCCCGACTTTCCCCCAGGATCCAGAAGGACGTTCACCCGGTCCCCGCCAGTCCTGCCACTCATGAGCCGACTGTGAGCAATTTGTTTGAAAGGCTGATAATCTGAAATCGCAGATGGCTGACGAGGCCCAGACGCCGAACCCCGTTGTCGAGCTGGCGACGCAGATCAGCCGCGCGCGCGATGCCGACGTCCTCTTGTACAACGGTCGGATCGATCGGCCATTTGACGACACCGTCATAGACCTCGTTCGCAAGCGCCGGCGCCGGACGAACATTTTGCTGATGCTGTCGACCTATGGAGGAAATCCGGACGCGGCCTATCGGATCGCTCGTTGCCTGCAGACGCACTACACAAAGTTTACCGTCGTCGTCGCTGGGTTCTGCAAGAGCGCCGGGACTCTGATCGTGCTGGGTGCCAACTCGGTGATGCTGTTGGACCAGGCCGAGCTCGGACCGCTCGACGTTCAGATCAGAAAGGACGACGAGCTGGCTGAGGCGAGCTCCGGTCTTACCCCGAGCACCTCGCTTACCAGCTTGAGAGAAGCGGCGATGGAGGCCTTCGTTGGGAACTACATCCGGCTGAAGGGCGGCCTCCTCATGACCACCAAGACTGCCGCAGAAATTGCATCTGGCATTACTGTTGGCCTGTACCAACCCATCATGGCCCAGCTGGATCCAATGCGGCTGGGCGAGATGGAGCGGGCCGTCAAAGTCGCGTGGGAATACGGCAATCGCCTGACGCAGCGGAGTCAGAACCTCAAGGAAGACGCGCTGGGACGTCTGGTCGCCGGGTATCCGTCACACGAATTTGTTATCGATCGCGAGGAGGCGAAGGATCTCTTCAAGAACGTGGAGGATCCCGCCGATTCCGAGAAGGCGTTCTGCGAACTTGCGCATACGATGAACAGAACGCCCCTTCACGGTCCCACAGGACCGTATATATTCTTCATGAGCCAGGAGATCGGTGATGACGACAAACCGAAAGATGTTGACAACGCCGATGCCCACGCCGAAGAGCTCGGAGCTGGAGAGGGCTCGCCGAGCGGCGAGGGTTCAAACGGCGGACCTCCTCCAGCGCGTGTATAGAGCGGCGGCCTTGCCGCCCCCCGCGGTCGAGTCTCGGCGTCGTGCCGGCGGCGCCGCGCCCACCCGGGGCTAGACGCCTCCGGTCGCGCTTCAGCGCGCATTGCTACGTGGGCGTGTTCGCAAGTGGCGTTGCCGTCGTCGCCATCGGGCTGGCGTGGCCAGGGGAATTGGCGGACGTCACGACACCTCAGATCGTAGGAACTCTTTGGTCGCCGCCTCCGTCGGCAGGCTGATCTTGTTCAAAGCCGATATCAGGGCAACGCGGACCCTCGGCGGGAAGCGGTCGATCCGGTCGCCGCCCTGATCGAACGGCTTGCCGTCGATTTCAAGCGTGCATCGCTGGAGCAGCTCGTGCTCGAACGGCGTTCCGTGCGCGGCAGCGGCCGCCTCTGCTGCGAGCTCCTGGGCGACGGTGAAGGATTGGAGCTTCACCTCCGTCGGCGCCTCCACGGCCGACTGGGGGCCGGCAACCCGCACTGAGAGCAACGGTTCTGTCGTTCGATCTTTCGTCGACCGTTCCCGCTTTCGCGCGCGCTCTATCTCGGCCTGCACGCTATCGCGGATCGACACTTCGTAACGTTCACGAGCGGCCGCGGCGGCTTCCTCTGGCGGAAGTGGAAGTAGCCCGGCACCTCGACACAGGGCCAAAATCTGTGGGACGGTCAATCCGACGCGCTCGAGAGATAGATACAGGGGCGACGTCGGGTCCACTGGGCGATTGCGAGGGGGCCGCGGGAGCCGGTCTCGTTTTTCGGGTGGGAGCGTGGCGATATATCTACGCCGGGCCCTGCGGCGGGCCTCTTTCGACCGCGGCACTGGGTAGTCCTCGGGCCACGTCCTCAGGTCGCCCCGCACCGCCGCGCGAAACGTCCGGTCCCGCTCGATGGCGGAGTACCACATCGTCAGCGCCTCAAGCGCTTCGAGCTCGCGATCGTTCAGCGCGGTGAGAACATCCCTGTACCAGGCTGCAGCGCTGAGAACCTCCACGTACCAGCCTTCGGACGAGAAGGTTATTCCGCCCTCTGTCCACGCCGCGCGTTTGTCTCGAAAGAGGGCACAGGCCGCTCCAGCGTCGAACAGTTGGCCGGTCTGTCCGACTTTCGTTGGATGCGGCGCTGTCCTCACGCGAAGTAGTTTGACTCGCATGAGCATCAACGATCAAGTCGACGCCAAAAGAAGGGGTCGACGGATAGCCGCGCTCCGGACGCTGCGCGGGCTAAGTCAGGCGCAGCTCGCGAGCGCATCCGAGGTGTCGAACGCCGCGATTTCGCGAATCGAACGCGGCATCCACGTGCCGCACCGCTTGACGCTCGCCGCAGTGGCGCGAGCGCTGGATGTGTCAGTCAATGATCTGACCAGCTCAGCGCGCCTGCGCGATGTAGAGGGCGCGCCGTGACCGTCGACGGCGCGCTCACCGACGACCAGCGCGAGATCCTGGCCCTCGCGGAGGGGGAAGTCTCCCGCCGGGAGCAGCTCGCGCGTCAGATCGCTGAGCGGCTGCGGGACCAGGGTCTCGACGCCGACGAAGCGCTCGCGGTCGCGCGCCGGATCGCGAGGGTACCGTGAGCGCTCCAGTCGTGGCCCTCGTGCCGCCTCCTCCCACGGAGGCCCTGCTGACCCCCGACGACTGTGCGCGGCGCCTGGCGGTCAGCAGGTCGATGATCTATTGCGAAATCCGGAAGGGCAGGCTCAAAGCCCTATACATCGGGAGGTTGCCACGAGTTTCGGCGGCGGCCCTTGCTGAGTATTTGGCCGCGGCGGCGGCCCGGTCGTGACCCGCGCTGACACTGCCGTCGCCGCGCCCTGTCCGGCGGAGCCAGCGGAGGCGTCTTGAGCGGCTACACCAAGCTGTTCAGTTCGATCCTGGACTCCACGGTCTGGGAGCTTCCACCTGCGACAAAGATCGTGTGGATAACCCTGTTGGCGATGGCAGACCGCGACGGCGCCGTGGAGGCGTCGCTGCCCGGGCTGGCCAAACGGGCGGGCGTCACGCTGGAAGAGTGCCAAGCCGCGGTCGAGTCATTTCTGTCGTCAGACCCTTACTCGCGCACGAAGGACCACGACGGGCGCAGGATCGCCGAAGTCGACGGCGGTTGGGTGCTCCTCAATCACGCTAAGTACCGCGAGAAGATGAACGCCGAGGACCGGAAGGAGAAGGCCGCGGCGAGGCAGGCTCGCTTCCGAGAGCGCCACAAAGTAACGCCCTCCGTAACGCCCAGTAACGGTGAGTCACACTCCATAACCGAGGGTGGCGCGAGTAACGCCATGGATCTGCCTCTGCCCTCTGCCTCTGGGGGTGGATCTGATGCGGATCCGGAGGCCGATCTTGCTGGTCCATGGTCTCCTCCGGAGTGGCGTCGTCGATACCTCCTCGCCTGGGAGGATCGGTACCAGCGCTCCTACTCGTTGACGGGCGACACGAAGGGATGCGCAGCCCTGGCGGATCTCTTCTCGCGGCTACCGCCGCACGAGATCCGAGAGGCGCAGGAGAACGCCCAGAGGATGTTCCGGACCTTCCTGGCATCCGACTCGCCGGCCGTCAAGCGCGCCAAGCACCCGTTCGTGTTCTTCGTCCAGGAGTTTGGGAGTCTGCGGATCCACGAGCTCGCCCAGGGCGACCGGAAGGGGCTGCCCAGCTATGGCTAACCCGCTGCGCGGCTCGGCCGGGACCGCCGCGCTCGCCGAGATGATAGGCACATGCAGCCTGCGCTGGGGCGGCGGCGCCTGTTCGGCGTGCGGATACCACCACGGCAAGCTCGAGGCCGCGGCGTGCGACGGCTGCGGGGAGAGTCGGACGGTCATGTTCGTCAGCCAGGACGGCGATCGCCTTTGTAGGCGATGCCTGCGGAGGGCTCGGCGGTGTTGACCCGGTTCGGAGGTCTCGGTCCGTGCAGCCGCTGCAACGAACCGATCGCGACCGCGCGGACGGCGGCGTTATTGCTCGCGGTGGTCGCCGGCGTGGCGATCGAGGCCGAGGTGCTTCACCAGCTCTGCGCCAGGGCGCGCGCGCTCGCGCTGGGAGCGCGCGCGGAGGTGCTCATGCTGCAGGACCTCGTCGGCGACCCAAAGGCGCGCGAGCGCTTACGCCTGTTCGCGAGGAGCGCGCGCGAGCAAATCAGCGCCAATCTCGTGAGGTTCGCCAACCTGGCCCTCAGGGAGAGCACGCACGCGAGCCCTCCCGCGATGCTTCGCGCGACGGGGCGCTCGCGCCCGCGCCCGCCCGAGGAGGCGCCCGAATGAGCTTCGTGCGCGCCCGCGACCACGCTCGGCGCGCAGCGCCCAAGGTGGTGTTCTGCGACCGCTGCGCGGAACTGGTCAGATTTCGCGAGCATGCCGCGGCGTTCCTGCGTTTCGACGTCGATGGTCTGCTCGTCGAGGCGTGCGTCACCCACGTCGCGTGCGCCGCCTCGCGTGCCAGGCACGTCGACCCCGCCGAGACCGCCGAGATCATTTCGGCCCGTGAGATCGACGCCGACCAGCGCTCGCGTTTGCGCGGCCTCGCGCGGGCGGCGCACCCAGGTGCATCAATCTCGCGAATTCTTCAGAAGGTCAGCAGGCTGTCGCGAGGGTCCCCGTGACGGCTCGCCAGCGGGCTCCCGGCACCGCAGGACAGAGGAGCCAGCCGTCAGATCTCGATGCCCAGCTCGCGGGCTCGGCGGATCATCAGGCTGCGAGCGAAGGAACTCAGGTCCAAGCCTTCACGTGCCGCGGCGAGCTCGAGTTTGCGCTTGAGATCGTCGGTGAGGCGGATGTGGAGATGACTCTCCTTCCGCTCGCTCTTTCGCTTTGTTGGGCGCGCCATCGAGGCCCGGATTCTACGGGTCCCGCCACGAGAACTACAAAGTAGGTTGACCAGGTGCAGTTATTGTGTTGACACTGACGACACAGGAACGAAGTTGCCCCCGCGCTGCGGAAACAGCCGGGGGCGTGGCCGATCCCCTGTTTGAGAGGAGACCGACGATGCCCAAGGTACACCGAGACGATCTTGATCGTGCCGTCGAGATCATCGCGTCCGTGATCAGCGCGATCCGCTCCCGCGACCACATTCCCCTGCTTTCGGCTGAGTTGGCGCGCGAGCGTGCCGCCAACGCCGTCCAAGCGGTCCTCGGCGAGTTCGAGCTGCGGCGTCGCGACAACGGACCCCTGCTGCTGGCCATTGCCGGCGACCAGGTGGCGAGGGTGGACGTCTTCGCCGACACCGCGGGTCCCGACACCGAGGTTGCGCGCCTGACGTTGTACTCGCCGGCCGCGATCCTCGCGCTCACCGCAGACGAGGCGCGAGCGCTGGTCGATGGTCTGGCTGCGGTCGATCGAGCGGGGGTGCGGTGATGGCCTCGGTATTCTTCAGGGGCAGCAAGACGGCGCCGCGCTGGTTTGCGAGATTCAAGAGCGCTCAGGGCAAGTGGGTGAGCAAGCGCGTTCGGCAGGAGAACCGGCGCGACGCGCTCCGGGTAGCCCAGGCGCTCGAGGCGCGGGCCGAGCGCCAACGGTTGGGGCTCGAGGCGCCAGACCAGGCGAGCGCGCTGGCCGGTCCTTTGATGCGGAAGTGGGCAGCTGGTCTGTCGAATCGATCGCGCGACGTTGACCTCGGCAGGGTCGACAAGCACTTGATGCCGCGGTGGGCGTCGGTGCGGATCACCGACGTCACGCTGGCGGCGATCATGGGATGGCTCGACGACATGCGGGACACCGCGGAGATCGGGCCCGGCTCCCAGCGCCACGCGCTCGGACTGCTGTCCCGGTTTTTCTCGTGGTGCATCGAGCGCGGCCATGCGCAGAGAAACCCGGTCAGGGATATCCCGCCCGGCCGGAGACCGCGCGCCGTGCCGCCGCAGAACGTCCCTTGGATCCGCGACGACGGTCAGGTGCTGGTGATCATGCGGGCGCTCACTTTGCCGTTCAGCCTGATCTTTTACGTCGGCAACCGGAGCGGCTTGCGCTTGTCGGAGATTACCGCCCTGCGTTTGTCGGACCTGGACGAGCTTGAGGATGGGGTCGTCAGAGTGAGGCACGCCGGTGACGACGGGTGTGGTCCGTTGAAGGAGGACAAGACCGGCGGCGGCAAGGTGAAGTATGTCCCGGCGCCTTCGGACGCGATCGCGGTGCTGGGACCGCACCTCGAGCGGCGGCGCGCGGTCGGCGCTGGCGCGGAGGACCTCGTGTTCGTTGATCAGGACGGCGAGCACATCGACCGGCACGCGATTGCGTTCCGCTGGCGCGTAGTCGCGAAGGAGCTCGGCCTCCCCCCGGGACTGAACTTCTACCGGGGCACCCGGCACTCATTCGTGTCGAGGGCGAGCGCTGCGGGCGCGTCGATCGACGAAGTGGCGAGCGCCGTCGGCCACAGCTCGACGGCGACGACTCTTCGCCACTACATGCACTTCACGAGGAAGCGATGGTCAGCGGCGCTACATGCGGGGCTCGGCCTCGACGCCGGCGCGCCGGTCGCGAGGGTGATCGCCATGTCGACGCCGGCGGCACCGCCGGAGGACGTCGACGAGGTGAGCGTGCCCGCCAAGCCAGGAAAGGCCGGTCATGCAGCCTGAGGCGCCCAAGCCCAAGGCGCGCCAGCGCCGCCAAGGCCGCCGCGACTTTGGCACCATCAAGACGGATGGGGTGCGCTTCTCGGCGATGTGGTGGGAGGGTACGCGCCAGCGCCGCCGGCGCGGGTTCACCTCCAGGACCGACGCGGAGGCTTTCCTCGCGCGCGTGCGCGTGGAGCTCGACGACGGCACGCGGGAGATCGGTGACCCGATCGTCACGGAGGGGGTGACGGTCAGTCACGCGATCGAGGCGTACGGCAAGCACCTCACCGAGAAGGGGCTCAAGGCGCGGCCGATCGAGGACCGGCTCTATCGGTTGAACGCGTTCTTCCCTGACGGCGCGCTGGCGCTCTCCGACTTGACCAAGCCGATGTGCGCGGGCTACTACGAGGCGCTCCGCACGCGCGTGAGCCGCGCCGGGAAGATCTACTCGGTGGACACCCACCGGAGCATGCTCGCGGAGGCGCGCATGCTGGCGAAGTTCTGCGTCAGCAAGCACTGGCTGCGCGCGAGCCCACTGGACGGCGTGGAAGGTAGAGGCAAGCGCCGCCACGGCAAGCCGCAGCTGCGGATCGACGAGGCTCGGCGCTGGATGGCGAAGGCGATCGAGCTGGCGGACGCCGGCGAGGCGGGCGCGATCGCGGCGATGATGGCGCTGCTGCTGGGCATGCGTGCCAGCGAGATCGTCTCGCGCGTCGTCCGGGACATCGACGATGAGGGGCGGTTACTCTGGATCCCGTACGCGAAGACCGAGGCCGGCAAGCGGACACTGCGGGTCCCTGACATCCTTCGCCCGTACCTGCAGCGGATCATCGCCGGCGCGGAGCCCGAGGCGCCGATATTCAATGGTCATTGGCGCGACTGGCCGCGCGAGTGGGTCCAGCGGATCTGCGAAAAGGCGGGGGTGCCGAAGGTGACAGCGCACGGCATGCGCGGACTTCACTCAACGCTGGCGCTGGAGGCTGGCATCACGGGCGCCGTCGTCGCGGCCTCCCTCGGCCACGAGCATGTCAGCACCACGATCGAGAGCTACGCCAAACCGGACGCTGTCACGGGCGCGCAACAGCAGCGCGTACTCACGGTTTTGAGCGGCGGGTTGAGATAGCTTTCCGGATCTCGATCCGCGCTGTCCTCGTCTTCGGCCGTGGGCGCTTCTTCGGAGGTCGCGCCAGTTCCGTCGCGACCGCCTCCGCTGTGAGGTTGAAAGACGTCTTGGCGCGGCTGCCACTCTGGGATGACGGTCCGAGGTCAACGAGGACGACAGCAACGCGAAGATTTCCGACGGTGTACTCGGGAAGTAGGTCGACCGATCTACCGCCCAGGCGAAAAAGGACGAGGACGGCTTCGAGCTTGAGCCCTTCATTTCCGAGGGCAGCGTCGTACTGATGAAGCTGCCTCAATCCGTTGACGACGGCAGCCAGCGGAGTCTTCCTGTCGGAGAAGATCTTTGCTTCCAGGAGAAGCGATTCACCGATCACGTCGTATCGATGCTGGCCAAGGCTCTGCTCGGTCAGGACGTTGAGGCCCTGGTCGAAAAGGAAAACGGCGGCATCTCGCGTGAGGAATGGCTCCTTGCGGTCGCTCTTCGTCGCCGCCACCGAGGCATTCAGCTCCTGAAGTCGCAACCACCGGCAACGCCTCGCGTATCGTTCGAGGAGCCAGCGCGTGCTAGCCCGAGTGCCGAGTCGACTTTGAAGCTCCGAGGCGATCGTGATGACGTCGTTCGCGACCTCAGCCGCGAAGGTCTCGAGCCAATTGTGGTCCTCCCTTTCGAGGGAACCTTCATCGTGCAAGAAGCGGGCGTAGTGCCGAAATGGCGGAGAGTCGAGTGCACTGCCGATGTGCCAAGCGACCGAACCCACCTCTGGGTTGCAATCGCGAACGATTTCCAGGAAGCGTGCCCATTTCGCTGCCGGGTGAATCTTCCCCAGCAGGATCTGCGTACGCCGGACCTTGGTGAGTTCATCCTTCAGTGCTTCCGCTCGCAACAGCGTGGCCAGACGCGGGTCGTTGTCCTCGACAGGGACGTCCTCCGGAAGCAGACGCTTCAGGATCACGCAGAGGGCATCCGCCGGCGTGGCGCAGCCGAGGTGGTCTCCTTCCTCGTCGATCTTGGCTGGCTCCTTTCCGGCGCCTGCCATCCAGCGATCGAACCCAGTCAGAGATGCGCGGCGCGAAAATGGATCCTCTGGGCCGCCAGTCTGCGCCGGCTCGACAATCGCCGGGAATCTTGCGGCAGCGTCTTGTCGAAGCTGGTTGAGCTGCCCTAGGAGATCTGTCTTTCGCGAGAAAAGGCGGGCACGCTTCTCGTCCAGGTCCCTCTCACAGTCGGCGCGGGCACGATCGAGGTGGAGATTGCTTCCGACGGTCGATGTGAAACGGTGGATGCTTTCCAGGACGTAGCGGCCCACCACTGCCGATGGTTGACCCCTCAGTCGCGCTTCTGCGACCGCCTTCGCCGCCCGGTCGAGGATCCGGCGTGCTTCTTCAATGGGGTTCGCGCTCACGCTCGCCTCCGACCTGGTCCCACCCAATCAGCCGGAAACAGAGTGGAAGAGGACCACTTGAGGACCACGCATCCCTCCGTTAGCTCTCGCCGGCCTCACGCCCACCCCGAGGAATGGGAATACGGATCCAGGACTTACCTTCGGTGGAGCTGAACGGGATCGAACCGTCGGCCTCCTCAATGCCATTGAGGCGCTCTCCCAGCTGAGCTACAGCCCCCCGCCGGCTCGCACCGGCAGGGGTTAACTAGCAGCACCCGGGCGCGGGGTCAATATCGACGGAGGCGGGAGAAGAGGCTTTCGAAACGGCGGTCGCCGCGCAGGCGGTCCCAGTCGTTGGCCAGATAGAGGTCGCGCAGGGCGTACGGGTCCAGGCGCTGCTCGACGGGTTGGCGGCGCACGTAGCTCTCGAGCAGGGTCAGCGCCTCGGGCAGGTTGCCGAGCGCGGCCTGGCAGGTCGCCAGCGGCAGGGTAGAGGAGGGGTCGTCGCGCTCGCCGCTGCTGACGTGCGCCAGCTCGAGGCGCGCGGCCATGCGGTCGCCACCGGCGGCGCGGGTCGCGCACAGCAGCAGGCGAACCTCGGTCTCCGCGCTCGGCTTGGTCGAATCGGCCAGGCGTAGCGCTTCCTCCAGCTCACGGCGCGCGCGCGCGAACAGCGCGACGGGCACGGCGCCGGTGTAGGCGCGCACGCTCATGAGCTTGGCGCGGTAGATGCGCCCGCGCTCGAGCGCGAGTGCGCGCACGG
>Ga0265328_10000932_pt1 | contig 13497 bp, 7 predicted proteins | sample 41624metaG_FD_202086 | JGI IMG/M metagenome (GOLD analysis project Ga0265328, IMG submission 202086) | Rhizosphere microbial communities from Carex aquatilis grown in University of Washington, Seatle, WA, United States - 4-16-24 metaG | ecosystem: Host-associated > Plants > Roots > Rhizosphere >...
ATTCGGAAATCTGCAACAGGCCAAGACACGCCTCGCCATCGTCGTACCCTTGTCCTTCCTGCTCATCTTCTCGCTTCTCTACAGCCTGTTCAACTCGCTGCGCGACAGTCTGCTGGCGCTCGCGGGCATTCCCTTCGCGATCGTCGGCGGCGTGATCGCCCTCTATGCCTCCGGCGAGAACTTCAGCGTCTCGGCGGCGATCGGCTTCATTTCACTTTTCGGCGTCGCCGTGATGGACGGGATATTGAACATCACCTATTTCCGCGAGCTCACGATCCAAGGCATGGAATTCCGAGAAGCGATTTTTCATGGCGCGGAGCAACGCATGAGGCCGCTGCTGATGACTGCGTTATCGGCGGGCGTCGGCCTCTTTCCAGCCGCCGTTTCGAACGGCATCGGCTCACAGGTGCAGCGACCATTGGCGACGGTCGTCGTCGGCGGCATGCTGCTCGGACCGATCATGCTCCTCGTTGTCGCGCCCGCGCTCCGTCAAAAGTTCTTGAGGACTTATCGTCCAGCGAGGGAGTCTCGAAATGTCGATGAAACGCATCTCGACGCATAGCAGGCGAAATGCCGCGGCGATCATCTCTGTCATGATCCACGGCCTCTCCTCCGGATTGTCGCTGGCCGAAGACGGCCGTCCGGCTCCGAACCCCGATAACGGCTCGCATCGCGCGCAGGCAAAACCAGAAAGCGCGCGGCACGATGGAAGGAAAACCGCACGTGGCGAACGCCGTTGCCCACGTGCTTTGTGGAAGGATGATCCGGTGTGCTTCGACGCCCCGGATGAGCACACTCTGCCGACGCCCTCTTCCACTGGGCCGACAACAGCGCACAAAGGCTCATCGAACCATGCGGCGACGCCGGTCGCCGAAAATGTCGAGGCGGGCGTCAAATGGGACGCGAGCAACAATCCATTGCAACACGGCTACGACAGCATTCCCATGATCGGTTCGGTGAGACGTGGCGTCTATGGAAGCGACGACAACTGGGGCGGCGGCGGCCCTGATACGCACGTCGGGGCGGGAGTGAATTTGAAATTCTGACGAGGAGGGCAGCTCGTTTTTTCGAGGTGATCGTGCACTGAGACTTCCCGCCCTTCAGCAAACCGACATGCGGCCGCCCCTTATAGCAGCGGGTGGTGATGCGATGCTCTATCTTGCTCGATTCGAGAGTGTCGCGGCTGTCTTGTGAAAATGAGCCTGCTTCAAAGAGAACGACAATGCGTTATTTAACGGCTGGAATAGCTCTCACTGCGATGCTGAGCGCAGTCGGATCCGCCGGCGGCGCCGATGCGCCGACTTCCGTCAGACCGCCGGCCTTCAGCTGGGCAGGCTTCTACTTCGGCGTCAACCTCGGGGCAGGAGTTCCGGCGTATCGGACCGAGAGATTGCACTCCGTGAGCGGCTTCGGAAGCACCGTCTTCGACCTCTACCCACAGGGACGCGAGCGGCCCGGTGTCACTTTCGGGGCACAGGCCGGCTACAATTGGCAATATGGCCATTGGGTCTATGGGCTCGAGACCGAGCTGGACTTTCTCGATGCCCGACGCGGTCCGATTGGAACCTTTCCCGCGCCCCCCGTCTATTGGCCTATAGGAGTTGCCTCCTACACGCTGACCGCAGATCCGAGCGGAACCTATTTTGGGAGTTTACGTGGAAGGCTCGGTTTTGCAGTCGACCGAACGCTTTTCTACGTCACCGGAGGCGTGGCGAGCGGCGGCTGGCGCGGGGCTTCCACCCTGACACTCAATGGCGGCGGACTGGGCAATGTGTTCACGAGCGGCCTCTCGGCCTCGTCGCGAACGAAATATCTCTTTGGCGCCGGCGTCGAATACGCCCTCGACCCGAACTGGTCGGCCCGTGCCGAATATCTGTTCCTGAATCAATCGCACAACACCGAGGTCTTCGACAATGGGAGCGCTTTCGATTACGCCTCCCAAAGGTGGTCGGAGAGCCACATACTACGCTTTGGCATGAATTATCGTTTCGGAGATACGAACTCCGCCTCGGAGCCTGACGAGGGTTCGACTTCCGCCGACGAAAGGGATGATCCGAAGGCGAAAAAGAAGTCGAAGAAGAAATCGGCTGGCCCGGAGCGTGAGAAGGACGAAAAGTCCGCGGATGCGCCCGAGCAATACAGCGTGCACGGCCAAATCACCGGCGTCGTGCAAGGCTATCCGAAATTCCGCGCCCTCTATTCGGGAACGAATAGCTTGGCCCCTTCCGCCGGTCAGGCGCGCGCCACTGTATCTGCGACCGCTTTCCTCGGCTTGCGGCTGTGGCAAGGAGGCGAAGCCTACCTCGATCCGGAGATAGACGAGGGCTATGGCCTCAGCGCCACACTAGGCGTCGCCGGTTTTCCCAGCGCCGAAGCCTATAAGGTCGGCCATGCGCGACCGTATTTGCGCTTCCAAAAATATTTTCTGCGCCAGACAGTCGGCCTCGGCGGAGACAGTGAGAAAATCGACCCAGGACAAAATCAGCTCGCCGGTTCGGTCGACACGAACCGCCTCACCTTCACAATCGGCAAATATGCCGTTGTCGACATATTCGACGACAACAAATACGCCCACGATGGCCGAAGTGGATTTCTGAACTGGTCTGTCCTCGACATGGGCGCCTTCGACTACGCCGCCGATTCCTGGGGCTATACGCATGGGGCGACGGCGGAGTGGAAGCAGGAATGGTGGACGGCGCGCGCCGGTGTTTTTCAGACGTCCCTCATTCCCAATGGCGAGGCGATCGAGCCCGTGCTGTTTCGTCAATTCATGCCCGTCGTCGAACTCGAGGCTCGCCATTCGCTGCTCCTTGGTCAGGAAGGCAAGATCAAATTCTTAGGTTACGGCGACTTGGCCTATCTCGGAAAATATGACGAGGCGGTCGCCCTCGGCTTGCTCACGGGAAATACGCCGGACATCACGGCGGATCGCAAAAAACGGTTCAAGGCGGGCGCCGGCCTGAACATTGAACAGCCTCTCGCGGACGATCTGGGCTTGTTTCTTCGCGCGAGCATGGCGAACGGCCGCTATGAGACGATGGAGTTCACCGAGATCGAACGATCGCTCTCCGCGGGCGTCGTGCTAACGGGAGCCGGATGGAATCGTCCCAAGGACGCGATCGGCGTCGCGGGCGTCGCAAACGGGATTTCGGGTAGCCATATCCGCTATCTGGCGAATGGAGGATTGGGCATTCTGCTCGGCGACGGCGCGCTCACCTATGACGGCGAGCACATCTTGGAAACATACTACAAATACAATATCCAGGATGGGGTCCATCTGACCGCCAACTATCAATTCGTGCATAATCCCGCCTATAATCGCGATCGTGGATCCGTTTCAATCTTCGCTGTGCGCCTTCATGGAGAGTTCTGAGGCGGAGACGCCATCGCAGCACGTCGAAGGGCGTGTATGATCTCAGCTGATATTTATGCTACTTTTTTTGGGCTCGGACATGCGCCGATCGAGCCCGCTTTTCTTCGTCAACTTCATAAGCATCTCCCTGATGTTGCATTTCGGCGTTTGTCTCCAGAGAGGGCGATGCGCGGCCCGCACGAGTTATAAGTAAGCGAGTTGGTGTGTTCGGCTCGATAGCCCACTGGGACTGACACCGGATTGTCACGTTGGCATGCGTTTGTCGAAGTTCACTTCACCTACTGCAAGGGGTTGGTATGAGAGCCTTTACACGGATCGTAATTGACTCGGCACTTGTCGCCGGTTTCGTCTCGCTGGCGTCGACGGCAGTGCTCGCTGAAGATGGCAAGCCTCATGTCCTTCTGCTGAGCATAGACGGTTTCCATGCAGTGGACCTAGTGGTCTGCAAGACGCAAGGAACCTGCCCGAACCTCGCCTCTCTGGCGGAGCACGGTTTTACTTATACCAATGCTTCGACTACGAAGCCATCCGATTCCTTCCCTGGTCTTCTCGCGCAATTCACCGGCGGCACGCCGAAATCGACCGGCGTGTTTTATGATGACAGCTACGACCGGACACTTTATTCGCCGAGCTGCCAATCCGGTCCCGGCGCAGAAGTCAACCTCGCCGAGAACACCGACAAGAATCTGCATTCGATCGATGGCGGCGTGACTGGAAGCCTGCTCAGCTTGAATGGCGCAATAGCAATCGACCCAAATAATTTGCCCGGCCAGAAGATCGGCGGCCAGTGTGTGCCGTTGTGGCCGCATAATTTTGTGCACACCAACACGATTTTCGGGGTGCTCCACCAACATGGATTTAGGACAGCGTGGTCGGACAAACACCCTAGCTATGACCTCATCAATGGCGCCGACCCGACAACCCCGCATGGCCCCGGCGCCTATGTCGATGACTTTTTCGCGCCAGAGATTAATTCTGATCTGAGCCAGGCCAACATAAATCTGATTCAGTCGCTGGGACTTAAATCAACGGCACCGGCTCCCACACCCGTGTCGGGCAAAGACTTCACAGGAACGATTGCTGGCGTTCAATGGTATGATGGCATCAAGGTGCAGGCGGTTCTGAACGAAATCGCAGGCCACGATCATAGCGGCGCGAAGCTTCTCCCGACGCCCGCGTTTTTCGGCATGAACTTTCAATCCGTAAGCGTTGGGCAGAAACTGGCGTTTTGCGATCCTCAAAAGACACAGACGGGAGGATATAAGGATCCTGCCGCGACTCCCGGCGACTGTCTGACAACCGCGATCAAATTCATCGACGCTTCCATCGGCCAGATGGTTGACGCTTTGAGTCGGCGCGGCTTGCTCGAAAGGACCTTGATCATCGTCAGCGCAAAACATGGCCAGTCGCCAATCGACGTAACAAAGAGGAAAATCTACGACGACGGGGCGGTGATCGCCGGACCCATCGGATCTAACTTCGCTTTCGACATTGGCGATGATGGCGTCTTGATTTGGCTGAAGGACAATAGCGGAAGCAAAACCGCAGATGCTGTGAAAGCCCTCGACGGATTCGGCAATACGGGAATCAGCGAATGGTTGTCCGGTCCATTGCTAGCTTCGTACTTCCAAGATCCTGCTCACGATTCGCGTACGCCCGACATCGTCGGCATCGCCAATACCGGAACGATCTACACTGGCGGCTCGAAGCTGGCCGAACACGGCGGCTTCAATGAAGACGATTGGCACGTGGCGCTCGTCGTGTCTAACCCCGATTTCAAGAAAAAAGAAATCACCGCCCCTGTGGCGACGACGCAGATCGCGCCTACCATTCTGAAGATATTTGGACTCGATCCGAAAGAACTGAATGCTGTGCGTCTTGAATCCACGCCCATACTTCCGGGCTTCGATCGCTGATGCGCGATTCAGACAGAGCCCGGGAGCGCCTTGAGCGCTCCCGGGTAGGTACGAATTTCGGGGCGAACCTGTCAGGGATTGATCGGGATAGGGCGACGCCTCCGCGTGTCTCCTCCCATACTATCTTGTATACGGATAAGCGGTGCGAACGGGGCACTTCGATCCGTTTTAGATGGCGTTACCTGTACACTCGACACCGGAAATCAGCCATTGGCCAAAGACCTGCTCCGCGCCCGAGATTCGGATGTGTTATCTCAAAACCAATCTCATTTTTCCGCACACGAAATCAAGGGCGCAGCAGAGATTGAGGCAGACCCATTTTGGCATTCGACGGGGGCGCTCCTGTGTCCCGGTGGAATAACGGGTTAATCGTTCGATCATAACCTTCACCTTAAGCTCGACGGTGTGAATCGGGCAAATCGCCCACTTTTAAGGAAGAAGCCATGTCAGTTTCCGGAGTCGGCTCCGCCCCTACCGTCGCCAGCTTTCAACCCTCTCAGACGGCAGCGACGAACACTCGGGCTGCAGACGGCGACTATCAGACTCGCAGCTCGCAAACTTCGCAGACCAAAGACTCGGATGGCGACTACAAGGGCCTCAACGCAACAGCATCTGCAGCCACACTCAGTTCCAATGGTGTCCAAGCGGCGCTGACGTCTCTCCAGACGCGTAAATGAATTAGTGCACTCGGCGGATCGAGTTCCTCGCCGAGTGCATGCCCACGCGCTCAGCTATTTGGATTGCCCGTTCGCTCCTGCGGGCCGCCTCAGAAGTTTTTCCCAAGGACGCGCCCCTACGCGGGATTCAACACCTCCACTCTGGCACATCGAGGCGTCCGGGGACGTCCATCCCATCAGAACCGCAATTCCACTGGATATTTCGGAGTAGATCCATGCGCAAACGCAGGGCCATCACTCTCCTGCTCGCTCTATTGTCAGCATCGACCTTCTTCCCACCCACCGTCGGCGATGCGAGCGCGCAGACCGTGATCGATTCCGCCGAGGCCCGCCGGGCCTATCGGTTTCTCGCGGAGGCGACTTTCGGCGCACGTGCGGTCGACGTCCGCCATCTCGCAACCGATCTGAAATCAGATTATCAAGCTTGGATCAACGAACAGACAGCGCACGCAACTCGCTTCTCCTACGTGGAGACCGCGAAGAAATTTCCGTGCTCGGTTGCGGCAGGACAAAAGATTTCGGCCGCGGTCGGCAAGATCATCACCTCCATCTGCCCCTCGGATGTGTCGCAGGTCTTCTGGCTCGGCGCGGTTCTCGACAGCGCGCAACTGCGTCAGCGCGTCGCTTTCGCGCTCTCGCAAATCTTTGTGATTTCCGTCGAGGACGGCGCGCTGACCAATTGGGGCAATGCCAGCGCTGCTTATGCGGACGTGCTCTATCGCGACGCCTTCGCTAATTTCCGCACGCTGCTCGAAGACGTCACGCGCAGTGACGCAATGGGGAAATTCCTCTCCTATCTCTATAACACCAAGGGCGCGGCCGCGACAGCGTCGACTCCGGGCACGGTACCCGACCAGAATTTCGCGCGCGAAGTGATGCAGCTTTTCACCATCGGACTCGTGCAGCTCGACAGTAGCGGCCGTCCTGTGCTCGACACCGCTACCGGCAAGCCTATTCCGACCTATTCGCAAAACGATGTCGTCGGCGCCTCCAATGTGATGACCGGCTTTGGACCCCGCGATCTGCCGACGAATATCGCTTACGACTTCAAATATGGTGCGCCGCTCTATGGTCGCGAAGATTATCAGTTTTCGCCGATCGTCGCCTACCCGCAGTATCACGCTACGATCGAAAAGCGCTTTCTCGGCGTGACGATTCCGGCGTCCTCTATTCCCAATCCCGATGGCGATCTGAAAGTTTTTCTCGATACGCTGTTCCATCATTCGAACGTCGGGCCCTTCATCGGCAAGCAGCTCATTCAGCGCTTGGTGACGAGCAATCCGAGCCCCGCCTATGTGCATCGCGTCGCCGCCGTCTTCGTCAATAATGGCGCGGGCGTGCGCGGCGATCTCGCCGCTGTCGTGCGCGCCGTGCTCGTCGATCCGGAGGCGCGGTCGGACGCCAGCGTCGCCGCGCCGACTTTCGGCAAGATTCGCGAACCTATTCTGCGCATGAGCCAATTGCTGCGCGTCTTCAATGCCAACCCGGGTGCGGACGGGACTTTTGGCTTTAACCCCTACGATTCGACGCTGCAGCTTGGGCAATATCCGTTCCTAGCCGGCTCGGTGTTCAATTTTTATTATCCCGACTTCACGCCGCCGCTGTCCGCGCTCGCCTCGAAACATCTCGTCTCGCCGGAAATGCAGATCACGACGACGGAAACGGTCTATCGTCTCGATCAGTTTCTGACGCCGATCTTCGCCCAGGCGGGATGGTATGTGGGCGGCACCACGCCGGGCTATCTGTTCACGCTCGACTATCGCGGCTGGCTGCCGCTGGTCGCGAGCGGCGTCGTGGTCGACGATCTCAATCTCGTCTTCTTATCGGGGCAGATGTCGTCGCGGCTGAGGAGCGACATTCTCGCTGAAACAGCCGCCACCACGGGGGGAGAGCAGGCGAAATTCGCCAGAGCCCTGCGCGTTCTCTTCGCGTCGCCCGAATACATCGTCCAAAAATAACGACAGCGAAGGAGATTCGCCATGGTATCCGCTTCCTCGCGTCGTCGTTTTCTCGGCGGAGCCGCCGCCGCCGCCGCAACTCCGTTGGCGAGTTATTTTTCCGCGATGGCTGGCGCAAGCGCGCAAAGTGCAGGCGACTATAAGGCGCTCGTCTGCATCTATCTTAGCGGCGGCAACGATCATATAAACACCATCGTGCCGTTCGACGCGGAAAATTATAAGAGCTATTACGCTGCGCGCGGCGGCGTCGGGCTCGCCTACGCGCAATCGGCGCTTCTGCCGGGGCCTGCGAAGAACGGCTATCAGATCGCCTTCAATCCCAATCTGCCGAACATCGCCGCGCTCAGTGCCGCCAGTGAGGCGACTATCGTCGCCAATGTCGGCCCGCTGATCGGCCGCATCGCCAAGAGCGCTTATGCGCCGAATTCCCCGCTGGTTCCGCCACTGCTCGCGTCGCATATCGATCAGCAGCGGACGTGGCAGTCCCTTGGCCACGCCAATCCCGACGGCTGGGGCGGACTGCTCGGCGACACGCTGGCCGCCGGCAATGGCTCAGCCGGTGCGCCTTTCACCACGATCTCGGGAAATGGCCAGACGATCCTATTCCTCACCGGAACAAGGTCGGCTCAATATGTGGTGAGCGCACAAGGGACGCCCCACGCCTTTTTCAATCAAAATTCGCATTTCGAAGACGCGCTGACGCAAGCGGCGACCCGCGCCAATATGCTCGAACAGGCCGTATCGCATGTCTATGAAGATCTGCGCGACTATGCCGTCGAATTGAACAAGGCCCTACCGTGGGTCTCCACCTTTCCGGGACCGCCGGCCGGAAATTCGCTCGCCGCACAGCTTCTGACCATTGCGCGCATCGTCAAGGTCGCACGCTCCGCGCTCGGCGTGCGCCGGCAGATCTTCTACGTCAATTTCGGTAGCTTCGACACCCATGACGGGCAGAGCATTCGCCATCCCAAACTACTTGCTCAGCTCGACGGCGCCGTCGCTTATTTCCACAAGCTGATGACCGCGGCCAATCTGTGGAACAATGTGACACTCTTCACAATGTCGGAGTTTGGGCGTCAGCTCCTACCGAATAATGATGGCACTGATCATGGCTGGGGATCGCATCATTTCGTGATCGGCGGCGCGGCCAATGGCCGGATCGCCGGCGAGCTGCCGATGATCGATATCAACGGCCCGAATTTTCTGCAAAACGGCTGGATGATCCCGACGACCTCCATCGAGCAATATGGAAGCGCACTCGGCGCGTGGCTCGGCGTCGGCTCGGCCGATCTAGCGCGCATCTTCCCCAACGCTATCGCCTATAGCGAGGCGCCGCTCCGTCTCTTCAAGTGAGACCGGTTGTCAGTGGCGGAGAGTTATCCGGCCGGCGGAGCGTACCAAAGCCAAGTCAGTGAGGCACGAGCGGCGTGGTCCTTGGCGAGATCGTCGAGAATGAGGTAATGACATTCGATGGCTGCTTCCGAAGGTCTGATCGTGCATGGCGACTTGTCGCTAGTGAACGAGATTATTTGTGCGGGCGGAGAACAAGCGCCCGCCGCTTTCGATGAGTGCGAGGCCGAGGGCCGCGGCTAGATGCGACTTGCCGACGCGGGCAACGCAGAGAAATGGCGCCGGATTTCCATCGCCTGAAGAGACAATCCGATATACGTTTTTTTCCTGCGGCCGGAAAGGCGGTGGCGTCGACACGTTGGTGCTTCATGGACAGCGGCGTCGAATACCTCTGCATTCGCCTGAGCGACGGCAGGTTGACGCTGACGCCAATGTGGATGATGCGGCTAGAGGCGGCTGCATGCGCTATCCGTCCAAGCTCCGAAGTATCGGCGTCCAGAAGACGGTAGGCGGCGTCGAGCAGGCCATGGACTCGGTCGAGCCGCGGCTGATGTGGCTTTTCCAGCGGACGAAGGTTGTGCGTGGAAGATCTACGCCTTCTTCTCGCAGGCGGCGAGCGCCAACTGATAGAGTTGCGCGCGGAATTAGGCCTGCTGGTCGGCGGCCGCAAGACTGGGCAGCGTATTCGAGGATCAGACTCGAATCCATCAACACAATCGTAAGCGTGGTTGATGTCCCATTCGGCTCGAGATTTAGTGGGATTTCCGGACGTGAGATGCTTTCGATTGGCGGACATGTCCCTGGAATGATCCGAAGACGGACGAGAACAGGAAGGACGCGACGGCGGATGGCGTCGGAATCGTCGGGCGGATCGATTATCGTCGTTCACGTTCGCGCGATTAGCTATGATCGACGGAGCTGAAGGGCCCGGTCCATCGAGAAAGCCTTGCGCTCGGAGCTCGTGTCGTCGCGCTGGCCCTCCCGACCGGAGGCGTCGTTGCGACGGATAACTGGGACCATCTTCTCGGCGGACATCGTCACAAAATGTCGCGCAATCATCAATCGGCAGAGCTTCTCCCGCTGCCTACGCCGGCAGTATTTCTCACAAATTTCAAACAGATCCCCTTCGAGCTCTCCTCCAGCCGCGGAGCGTATCCTACCCCGTCAGGTTCGGGAATTCGATGTGTGTCTAAATGGAGAGGGTAGATTGTCAGACGTTGAATAAGAGGCGGAATTCCGATCATGGTGTCAATCGTCAACGGTATGTCCCCCCGACAAGCTTCTGCGTTCGCGAGCACGACGGTCTCAGAGTTTACCGTGGACGATATCGCGGCGATGACTTCGACGCAGTTCGCAGCTCTTAACACAACTCGGATCGGCGTAATTGCAACCGCCGATGCCCGGGATTTCAGAGATACGCAGATCAGTGCTCTTCCTTTTTCCGTCGTGGGCGGATTGTCCACCGTGCTGATGGATAATTTCAGCTCGAAACAGATCGCCCATTTCTCGACCTTGGACATTGCCGAATTGACATCTACTTCGGTCAGAGGACTCGCGCTCGACGACAGGACGGCTCCGTCCGATGCTCAGCGCCTTGCGGATCTCACGGCGGCGCAACTCGACGGTCTGAGCCGATCGAGTTTCGAGGCTCTCGATGTTTCTAAGCTGACGACCTTACAGCTCGCCGGGTTGGCAGCGGCGGCGATCGTGAAACTGACTTCGGCGCAGGCTCGTTCTTTGTCCGAGACGCAGCTCACGGCCCTATCTGTCACTGCAGTTCGCGGCCTTTCGACAACGTTCCTCGAAGCGCTCACGCCTGCCCAGATCGCCGTTCTGTCGCCGATCCAGATTCAAGGGCTGTCAGCTGAGCAAATCAACGGCCTCGGAATGGCGAACCTCGGCGCGCTCGATGTCACGGCTCTGTCGACAACACAAGTCAGCCGGCTGAGCGTGAGTGCAGTCATGAAGCTTTCGACGAGCCAGATTTCGTCGCTGTCCGATATCCAGATCGGGTCGCTCACCGCGATGCAAGTGAGTGCTCTGAGCAAGGCCCAGGTCGGTGCGATGTCCGCCGATCAAGTCGGAGCGTTGAGCAAAGCTGGCGTCTCTGGCCTGACGTCAAACGATGTTTTAGCCATGTCTACGGTTCAAATCGGGTCTCTTTCGGCCTCGGCCGTCGGCGGCTTGAGATCGTCCGCGATCGCCGCGTTCACGGGCGCCGATTTCGGGTCTCTGAAGGCAGCGCAGGCGCAGGGGCTGAGCGCCGCCCAAATCAACGCCGGCAGCAGAGCGGCCGTCACGGGGCTCGATGTCGTCAAACTGACGACCACTCAGATTGCAGGGCTTAGCTCCGCGATCGTCTCAGCTTTCACTACAACTCAGGTCGCGTCTCTGACCGCGGTGCAGGTCGCCGCTCTGTCTCCGGTCGGAGCCTCCGGTCTGACCGCGGTGCAAGTCGCCGCTCTATCAACGACGCAGATGTCCGCTCTCTCGGCGAGCGCCATTGCCAAACTGCCGCTCGCCTCGGCGATCTCGCTGTCGGCAGCCCAAGTCGGATCCTTCACGCAGATCCAGGAACGGGCTCTGACAGTGGCGCAAATCGACAGTTTGCGAGGCGGTCTGAAAGGGCTGAGGGTCGCGGGTTTATCGACGCAACAGGTGTCCCTGCTCGGAACAGCGACGATCGCCAGGCTGTCGCCCAGTCAGATCGCCACCTTTTCGACTACGCAGGCGGCCGCGCTGAGAGCCGCCGAACTCGGAGCGCTGACAGTCGACCAAATCTGCGCGTTGACGACTTCACAGATCGATGCGGTCGACAAAACCGCGATCGGAGGCCTGAGTGCAAGCGAAATTCGGGCAATGTCCAGCGAGGACATCGCCGCAATCTCGGCCACCGCAATTACCAGACTTACGACGACGGCGATCGCCGCGCTTTCGACGACACAGATTGCGGGCCTGTCATCAGTGCAAGCCGATGCGCTGACGACGTTTCAACTCGGAGTAATGTCGTCCGCTCAACTTACCGCGCTCCCGCGATCCACCGGAGCCGGCTCGACACTGACGGCTGCGCAGATCAACGCTCTCACGAAAGCGAGCGTTGACGCGTTGGATGTCTCACATTTGTCGCCCGCTGCAATTAGCGGTCTTAGTGCTGCGACCATCAACGAAATGACGACGACCCAGATCTCGGCCCTTTCTAGCGCGCAACTCGGCGCACTGAGCCAGAACGGCGCCTCAGGTCTCGCGGGGGCACAAATCGTAGTTCTGTCGACAGCGCAGATCGGCTGCCTCGGCTCGACCGCGGTCGCAGGCCTGACAACCTCCGCTATTTCTAGCCTCTCCGCCGCCCAGGTGAGGGCGCTTCTCGCCAATCGTGGCTCGTCGTTGTCGGTCTCTCAAATCAGTTCTCTTTCGGCCTCGCAAATCCCAGACGCGTCCGTTCTCGTGGGCGCCGCGAACGGCTTGCAGTTCAATCTGAGCTGGGCTGCATCGGTCCGCGCCGCGCCGGAAGGGTATAAGAGCGCCGCCATCGCGGCGGCGGCTTGCCTGTCCGCGCTGCTCGGCAACCACATGACGGTCAATATTCAAATTGGCTATGGCGAGACGAACGGTGAAGCCGTGAATTCGTCGGCCGCGGCGCAGACTATCACCTCTGGAAACTATTTCGGTTACGCGACGATCGATGCTGCGCTTCAGAAGGATGCCGGAAAATCAATGATCCAGCGGGCTGCGGACTCTTCATTGCCAACCACGGATCCAACGGGAAACAACGACTTCTACGTCACATCCGCCCAGCAGAAGGCGTTCGGCCTAATGTCATCGAATGCAGTCGGGCTCGACGGATATATCGGGCTGTCGAGCTCGGCGCCATTCCAATTCGACCAGACGGCCGCCGCCGGCAAGATCGACGCAATCGGTACCTTCCAGCATGAGATGACCGAGGTGTTGGGAAGAGTTGGCAGTGTCGGCAGTCAGGACGGAGCCGGGGTTTACACACCGCTAGATCTGTTCCGTTATCAGCAGACCGGCGCCCTCTCTTCTTCGGTCCAACGGGCGGTGACGATCGGCGGCCTTTCAGACTTCTTTTCGATAGACGGCGGCAAGACCAATCTCGGCTACTATAATTCGACGACTGGTTCCGCCGACTTCGCCGACTGGAGCGGCGCGGAACCCGGTGACCCATTCGGTGTAGCCGTCGAAGGCCAGAATTCGGCGATATCTAG
>Ga0265328_10000934_pt1 | contig 13478 bp, 7 predicted proteins | sample 41624metaG_FD_202086 | JGI IMG/M metagenome (GOLD analysis project Ga0265328, IMG submission 202086) | Rhizosphere microbial communities from Carex aquatilis grown in University of Washington, Seatle, WA, United States - 4-16-24 metaG | ecosystem: Host-associated > Plants > Roots > Rhizosphere >...
TGGCGATCGGGTTGTCGGGATCGATCTTCAGCGCGGCCTGGTACTCGCGCAACGCTTCGGCGTAACGCTCGGTGTGGTAGTAGACGTCGCCGAGCAACAGGTGAGCGCCGACCGGCGAGCCGCCGGCGGTGAGCGCTTCGCGAGCGCGCCGCACGGCCTCGGCGTACGAGCCTCTGTTGAACGCCGCCTGGCCTTGCTCGAGGAGCTTGCCCCCGGTCAGCGCGGGCATCGTGGCCGGCATCAGCGCCAGGGTCGTTTCGGACGCTGGCGGAGCGACCGTGGTCGCGCGGCGGCCGGCCGCGGGCGGCGGCGCCGCCGCGGGCGAAGCCGCCGTTGGATTGGGCAGGAACGCGACGGGCCGCGACACGCGCCGCGCGGGCAGCGGCGCCACACCGACCGGCGGCGGCGCCGCGCCCGGTGGCGCTGCCGCCGGCACGCGCGGCAACTCCTCGACGATGGGCGCGCGCGCGCGCGGCATAGGCGCCGCGGTCACCGTGCGCTGGTTATCCGCCGGCGCACTCGAAGCCGTGGTCCGGCGTCGTGGCATGGCCTCGTCGCCGCCGCGCCCGAAGAACCACAGCCCGCTGGCCAGCACCATCGCCGCGGTCGCGGCGCCGAGCAGCCACGGGTGCGAGCGCAGGATTCGCCGCACCCGCTGGGTTTGCAGCGGCCCGGCGACCGGCTCGTCGGGCATTCGCGTGCTCGGGATCTTCGCGGCACCCTTGAGCGCCGCCAGGCAGCGCACCAGGTCGTCCTTGAGCGTCGCCATCGATTGCTGGCGATCGTCGGCGAAGCGCCCGAGCGCGCGCATCACGACGGCTTCGACGTCGGGCGGAACGTCGGGGCGTAGCTCGCGCAGCGGGCGCGGGTCCTCCGACGCCTTCTTGTTGAGGATCGCGAGAATGTTGTCGCCGTCGCACGGCGGGACCGCGCTCAGCATCTCGTAGAGCAGCCCGCCCACGGCGTAGACGTCGGTGCGTGCGTCGGCCGGCATGCCCGCCGCCTGCTCCGGCGACATGTAGACCGGCGTTCCGACGGCGACTTCGGGGTTGGTCAGGTTCTGGCGCTTGGGGCCGGTGTCGATGTCCAGCGTCTTCGAGATCCCGAAGTCGAGCACCTTGACGAAGTCCTCATCCTCCTTGCGGTTGATGAGCATGATGTTCGCCGGCTTGAGATCGCGGTGAATGACATCGGCGGTGTGCGCAGCCTGCAGCGCGCGGCAGATCTGGGCGCCGATCAGCAGCGCGCGGTCGACCGCCAGCATCCCCTCGCGGTTGATCAGGTCCTCGAGGTTGATGCCGTCGAGGTACTCCATCACGAAGAAGAACGCGCCGTCCTCGGTCATGCCCGAGTCGGTGACGTCGACGATGTTGGGGTGGCCGATGCGCGACGCCGCGCGCGCCTCGCGCCTGAATCTTTCGACCAGCTCCGGCGTGTGCCTGTAGCTCGACTGCAGGATCTTCACGGCCACGCGCCGCCCGATGTCGATGTGCTGCCCCTCGTAGACGCGGCCCATCGCGCCTTCGCCGCACAGGCGGCGCAGGTAGTAGCGCTCGGCCACGGTGGTGCCCACGCGCGGATCTTTCTCGACGACGCGCGGATGTGAATCGTCGCGCCCCTCGCCCATGCCCTCGGCGTGCGCGCCGCTCGGCGAGCGGTGCGCCAGCGGCGGCGGCACCGGCCGCAGGCCGCGGTCGGGCGTGGTTGGCCGCAGCCCGCGGTCGGGCGTGTCGGGGCGCAGCCCGCGATCCGGAGTCAAGCGAGGGCTCGGCGCGTGCGGCCCGACGGGGGACTGGAGGCGCGGCTGACTGCGCGACTCGGCGGCGCCGGACAGGAAGGAGCTCGCGCCCCGCACCAGCTCCTCGCGCTCGACCCGCTCGTTCTCGGTGTCCTTCTCGAACAGCAGCCGCAGAAACTTCGCCAGCCGATCGGCGTCGGTCTCGGGCGCGGTCCGCGCCAGGTACGCGCCGAGATCGGCGCGCAGCTCCTCGCCGGTCTGGTAGCGGTCGGCGGGGTTCGGCTGCACGGCCTTCATCACGATGCGATCCAGCTCGGCCGGCACGCGGTCGGTGATGTGCGACGGTGGGATCGCGCGCGGGTTGCGGACGCGCTCGAGCGCATCGGCGGTCGAGTCGCTCTTGGGATGGCCGGGCGCGAACGACGCCGGCTTGACCGGGAACAGCTGCTGCCCCGTCAAGAGCTCCCACAGCAGAATGCCGCAAACGTAAATGTCGGTGCGTCCATCGAGCGGCTCGCGGCGCGCCTGCTCGGGCGCGAGGTAGCTGAGCTTGCCGAAGATGATTCCGGGCGCCGTGTGCTGCAGCTTGAGCGTCGAGGTCGCCAGGCCGAAGTCGGTCAGCTTGACCTCGCCGGTGTACGAGAGCAGCACGTTGGCGGGCGACACGTCGCGGTGAACCAGGTTGAGGCCGCCGAACGCGTGCGCGTAGCCGAGCCCGCGCGCGAGCTCTTTCACGATGTAGACCGCGACCTCGATAGGGAAGGGCACGCCGCGCTGCGCGCAGCGGTTCCAGGTCGCGAGCAGATCCTTGCCCTCGATGAAGTCCATCGCGAGGTAGATCTGATCGTCGCTGTGCCCGGCATCGAAGACGGTGACCAGGTTGCCGTGTGAAAGCCGCACCGCGACCATCGCCTCGTCGCGGAAACGCTGCACGTTGTCGGGCGCCACCAGGTGCGGCAGAACCTTCTTGATGACGCAGAGCTTTTCCATGCCGGGCGCGCCGGACAGCGCCAGATAGAGCTCGCCCATTCCACCGCGCGCGAGCGGCTTGAGCAGCACGTAGGAGGCGAACCGGCGGGGAAAGTCAGGGAGCTCAGACACAGGGGCCTATAGCTTTACCCGGAAGGGGCGCAGAGTTTCACCCATTTTTGGGGTAAGGTCCTGATTCTGGAATGAGCCCGGGACAAAACGGTCTGCCCGCCGGGGGGGGGGCTCCGACCACCCCTGACGCCGGTCTCTTGCCCCGTGGGGCGAAGGGGCCTCCGCCGCCGCAGCCCATCGCGGGAGGTCCGGAACCCTCTCAGGGTTCCGACCTGAAGGACCGACGCGTCGTGCTGGGCGTGACGGGGGGCATCGCGGCGTACAAGGCGGCCGAGCTCTGCCGTTTGCTGATCAAGGCCGGCGCCGACGTGCGCGTGATCCTGACCGACGCCGCGACGCAGTTCATCACGCCGCTCACGATGCAGACGCTGTCGGGCCACCCGGTCGGGCGCGAGCTCTTCGATCTCACCGAGGAATCGCAGATCGGGCACATCCGCCTGGCCGACGAGGCCGACCTGATCGTGGTCGCACCCGCGACCGCCGACGCGATCGCGCGCCTGGCCGCGGGCATGGCCAACGATCTGCTGGCGGCGGTGGTGCTGGCGTCGCGCGCGCCCGTGCTGCTGGCGCCGGCCATGAACGTCAACATGTGGGAAAACCCGATCACCCGGTCGAACCTGGCACGGCTCCTGGGCGCCGAGGGGGCCGGGCGCTTCACCACCGTGGGACCCGATCGCGGGCCGCTCGCCTGTGGCTGGGTGGGGCAGGGGCGCCTCATCGAGCCGGCGGAGATCCTGCTGTCCGCCGAGCAACAGGTCGGCGGCGCGGCACGGCGTGGGGCTTCGCCCGCGGGGTCATCGCCGGGGCGCGACCTCATCGGGCGGCGGGTCGTCGTCACCGCGGGGCCGACGCGCGAGCCGATCGACGACGTGAGGTTCCTCGGCAACCGCTCGTCGGGAAAGATGGGGTTCGCGCTCGCGGCAGCGGCGGCGGCGCGCGGCGCGCAGGTGACGCTGATCGCCGGTCCGGTCACCTTGCCGACCCCCGACGCGGTCGTATCCCGCGTCGACGTCGAGACCGCCGAGCAGATGCGGCACGCGCTCGCGGGTGTGGCCGCCGCGGCCGACGTGGTGGTCATGACCGCCGCGGTCGCCGACTTTCGCCCGGCGTCGCCGGTGGCCGGCAAGCTGTCGCGGCGCGCGCTTCCCGCCGGCCAGGCGCTGACGCTGGCGCTCGCGCCCAACCCGGACCTGCTCGCGGAGCTGGGTCAGAACCGCCGTGGCGCGCGCCCGGTGCTGGTGGGGTTCGCCGCCGAGGCCGGCGGCGGCGCCGGTTTGATCGCGCGCGCGAAAGAGAAGCTGGCCGAGAAGCGCTGCGACGTGGTCGTCGCCAACGACATCAGCGCGCGGGGCGTCGGCTTCGGCGCTGACGAGAACGAGGTCACCCTGGTCTTCGCCGACGGGCGGGCGGCGCCCCTGCCCCGTGCCGCGAAGCTGGCGCTCGCTCACGAGATCTGGGACCATCTGATCCGGACGCTCGCCGAACACCCGTCCGCCGAGACCGCGGCCGCCACCCCGGCAGTCACCCTGCCGAATCTGGTCGGCCGCTGAGGAGCGGAAATGCCTGATCCCCGGCTCAAGACCTATACCCCCCAAGCGATCCTGCACCTCGCGCACGCGGGGGCGACGCTCGCGGCCCGGCAGCTGGGCGGCGGGGTGACCGCGGGCAACGTGCCGCCGTGGACCGGCTCCACCGACTCCGACTTTCACGGCACGCTGTCCGCGATCTGGATCTGGGCGCGACACCAGCGCCTGTCACACGACACGCGCTTCGCCGCCAACCGCGCCGCCGGCTGGGCGTTCGTCGAGGCGGCCGCGCGGCGGTTCATCCCCGACGCGCTCGGGTCGGCCGCCAGCGACGAGGCTGCTTACGACTGCGCGCTCATCCTCGTCGCCCACGACGCCGATCGCGGGCTCGAGACCGGCAGCGGGCGGCGCCAGCTGCTGGCCGACGGCGCGGCGCGGTTGCTGTCGGCGTATCTCGGCGATCTCGACGACCTCACCGGGCGCGAGTTCCGCGATCCGGGTTTTCTCGCCTGGGCGTTGATCGAGTACGCGCGCACCGTCGAGGACCGCGGGCTGCTCGCCAGCGGCCGGCGGTTCGTCGAGCGCGCGTTCGGCATGAAGACGCCGCCGGCCTTCGCGTCGGAGCCGCCGGCCACTGCCGGGCTCTTCGACTTCTCCTCGTCGACCGGTATGCGCGTCATGGCGATCGTCGCCGCCGAGGGAACGACGCCGTTCGTGGGCGCGTGGCTGCGCGAGCGCGTGGCGGCGATCGTGCCGCCGTCGTTCGTGCCCCGGCGGTTCGACGAGAACACCTGGAACGCCTGCGTCGCCTGGGCGCTCGGGCGCGCGTACGTGATCTCGACGGATCCGGTGTTCTTGCAGGCGCACTCGGACATCATCGACGAGCTCGAGCGGCGCGACGGCGATCGCGACGGCGCGATCGGCCGCGATCGTTCGGCGAAGACCCCGGAGACGGCGGCGACGTTCTATTACGCGCTCGCGGTCGACTCGCTGGTGACGGCCGACGCCGCGGCGGCCGGCGCGGGCGCGCCGGCGAAGGCGATGCCGGCCTCGACGTCGTCGTCGCACAAGGTGCCGGCGCGCAACGGTCACGATGTCCGACGCTGAGACCAAGGGCGCCCCGCCGGATCCCGCGAGCGAGCTGCGCGAGATCGCGGCGCGCGTGCGCACGCAGCTGGAGATGCGCGGGCGATCGGGTCTGCAAGGTGTGTCGCGCCGGCCGTCACGTCGGGTCGCGATCGTGGCGGCGGCTCCGGCGGTCGTGGCCGCCGCGCCGCCGGCGGCGATCGAGGTCGAGGAGGGCGGGGCAACGCCGGTCGGCGCGCGCGGCCTGACCGTCATTCGCGAGGAGCTTGGCGACTGCCGCCGCTGCCGGCTGGCCGGCGGCCGCCAGAACATCGTCTTCGGTGTGGGCAACCCGGAGGCGCACCTGGTGTTCGTGGGCGAGGCGCCGGGCGCCGACGAAGATCAGCAGGGCGAGCCGTTCGTCGGCAAGGCGGGGCAGCTGCTGACCAAGATGATCGAGGCGATGGGCTATCGCCGCGAGGACGTCTACATCTGCAACGTCATCAAGTGCCGCCCGCCCGGCAACCGCAACCCGGAGCCCGACGAGGTCGCCGCCTGCGAGCCCTTCTTGAAGAAGCAGCTCGCGGCGCTGCGGCCGCGCGTGATCGTCACGCTGGGCAAGTTCGCGGCGCAGTGCCTGCTGCGCGACGACACGCCGATCTCACGCCTGCGCGGCAACTTCCGCACCTACGAGGGCATCACCCTGATGCCGACGTTCCACCCTGCGTATCTGCTGCGCGATCCGAGCAAGAAGAAGGAGGCGTGGACCGACCTCAAGTCGGTCAACGCCGCGTTGAAGCGGCTCGGCTTCGAGCCGCCTCATACGCCCGCCGCCTAGGCGTTCAATTCGCCGGCAGCGTGTCCGGCCCCGCCGCGAAGCTCGCCGCGATCTGCGCGTCTGTACGTGCCGTGCTGTAGATCCGGAACTCGTGATAGGTCCCAGCGAACGACGGGTCAGGGAACTGCGAGCGCCCGAGCCAGTTATTGACGTCGGGGAGGGTGCTCAGCGTATTGGACAGCGGCGACGACAGGACGGGCAGGCCGTTCACGTAGAGGGTCATGGTAGGCGCGCCGCCGTCTGCCGTCGTGTCGTTCACGACCACTGCCACGTGCTGCATCGTTCCGGAAGCGAGAGCCGTGGGGGCCGATATCTCGTTGACGGCGTTTCCGATGGTGACGAAGGAGACGAAGACGCCGTTGGGCGCGATTCCGCCTGCCGGTGTCACAAAGATGAAGAAACTGCCCACGCCCTTCATCCCTGCGATCGGGTTGTTGTTGCCGCCGAAGTCGAAGATGCGCTGCCAGACAGCACCGCCGTTCCAGGTCACCCAGGTCTCGAAAGTCGCGTTGTTACCAAGCGACGAGATCAGATTCGCCGGCAATTGAATGTACTGGTCCGTGTTGGGATCGGTTCCGGGAGCGGGGTTGTTCAACGTGATCGAGCCGCTGCCGTTCGCCGTCGCGCGGACCGCGACACCGTCGGCGGTGCCGACCGAGTCATGGATGACGGTCCCGGGCGGGTTGGCGCTACCGGTGCCGGCGTCGGCGCCGCCGTCGGGGACGCCGCCGTCGGTCGGCGTGACGTCGTTGAACTGGTAGCGGTGCGCCAGGCACAGCGGCGCGGTGTCGGCCACGCCGCAGCCGCAAACTCCGCGCTTGGTACGCGTCGGATCCTTGGGGCACTCGTCGAGGCAATCGGGCGTGCCGTCGCCGTCGGTGTCGTCGATGTTCACGTCGGCGATGCCGCAACCGCAGACGCCTGGCGTGAACTTCCCCGGGTCGTTGATGCACAGGTCGAGGCAGTCGGGAACGCCGTCGCCGTCGGTGTCGGTGTCGGCGACGCCGCATCCGCACTGGCCTGGATCGGTCTTCATCGGATCGTTGGGGCAGCAGTCGTTGCCGGCGCCGCACGGCAGCGCCATGTCGGTCGGGCCGTCCGTCGCGGGTGCGTCCGTCGGTACGTCTGGCCCGGCGTCGACGGGACTGCCGCCGGTCCCCGCGCCTCCCATACCGGCCGTCATGCCGCCGGCGCCGGTCGTCGTGCCGCCGGCGCCGGGCGCTCCGCCGCTCGCCTTTCCGCCCGTGCCGCCCGACCCGCCGCTGTCGAGTGTCGAACAGGACGCGATCGCGATCGCCGCCGCCGCCAGGGCCGTGGCCAGCAGCCAGCCGGAGATCATGAGCGACCGCCGCGCGCGAGGAACCGGCCGCCCGGTCAGGGCGCTCTTCGAGTCGCGGTCTTCACTGGTGTCGGGCCGAAAATCGAATGGCATGGTTCTCTCCTTCTGATGTCGCGCGCAGTCCCCTGCTAAGAGTACGAGATACTGTTGAAAGGGTGGTTTGACGCCCTTTTTTTGGCTCACCAATTCGAGACTGTCTTAGCGCACGAACCTTCCAGGATCTCCGGCGTGATCCTTACCCCGACTGCGCCCACGCCGGACTCCCGGATTCCGACTAATCGGCAGTCCCGTGGATGAGGTTCGGGCCCTGGCGCGCCGTTGCAATTCGACCGCCCGAGGCCCATCCTCCCGTCGATTCACCCTGCGACCCTGCGACCCTGCCAACACCCGCCGCCGGCGTGCCGCCGGCCGAGGAGCAGCCCATGACGACGACGCCTATCCAGGTTCTCACGCCGCCGCCCGAGGGTTCGGGAGACTTGCTCAGCGCCGACGCGCTGGCGTTCTTGGAGATGCTGCACCGGAAGTTCGAGCCGGTGCGCCGCGAGCGGCTGGCCCACCGCGCCGAGCGGCAGCGCGCCTTCGACAGCGGCGTCCTCCCGGATTTCCTGCCCGAAACCAAGTCGATCCGCGGTGGCGCCTGGCAGGTCGCGCCCGCGCCCGCCGATCTGCAGAACCGCCACGTCGAGATCACCGGCCCGGTGGAGCGCAAGATGATGATCAACGCGCTCAACTCGGGCGCGCAGGTCTTCATGGCCGACTTCGAGGACTCGCTGTCGCCGTCCTGGCGCAACGTGATCGAAGGGCAGCGCAACTGCATCGACGCCGTTCGCCGCACGATCTCCTTCGATTCCCCAGAGGGCAAGTCGTACCGGCTCAACAATAGCGTCGCGACGCTGCTCGTGCGCCCGCGGGGCTGGCACCTCACCGACAAGCACGTCACCGTCGACGGCGAGCCGATCAGCGCCAGCCTGTTCGACTTCGGGCTCTACTTTTTCCACAACGCGCGCGCGCTGGTCGAGCGCGGCACCGGCCCCTATTTCTACCTGGCCAAGAACGAGAGCCACCTGGACGTGCGCCTGTGGAACGACGTCTTCGTCGCCGCGCAGGGGGCGCTGCAGATCCCGCGCGGCACGATCCGCGCGACGGTGCTGATCGAGACGCTGCCGGCGGCCTTCGAGATGGAGGAGATCCTCTACGAGCTGCGCGAGCACGCGAGCGGCCTGAACGCCGGCCGCTGGGACTACATCTTTTCGTTCATCAAGAAGTTCCGCAACCGCCCGGGGTTCGCGTTGCCCGAGCGCGCGCAGGTGACCATGACCGTGCCGTTCATGCGCGCGTACACCGAGCTGCTGGTCAAGAGCTGTCACATCCACGGCGCGCACGCGATGGGCGGTATGGCGCCGTTCATCCCCAGCCGCAAGAACCCGGAGATCAACGCCGCCGCGCTGGCCAAGGTGCGCGACGACAAGCGGCGCGAGGTCAACGACGGCTTCGACGGCACCTGGGTCGCCCATCCGGATCTGGTGCCGACGGCGAGCGAGGTCTTCGACGCCGTGCTCGGGGCGCGCCCACACCAGAAGGACAAGCGCCGCGAGGAGGTGCAGGTCACCGCGCAGCAGCTGGTCGATCCCAAGGTTCCCGGTGGCTCGGTCACCGAGGCGGGCGTCCGCCTGAACGTGGACGTGGCGTTGCAGTACCTCGGCTCGTGGTTGCAGGAGAACGGCGCGGCCGCGATTCACAACTTGATGGAGGACGCCGCGACGGCGGAGATCTCGCGGGCGCAGCTCTGGCAATGGATCCAGGCCGGGACCAAGCTCACCGACGGGCGGGCCGTGACCGCGGATCTCTATCGCCAGATCCGCGCGGAGGAGCTGGACAAGCTGGGCGGGGCCGCGACGGGCCGCTACGGCGACGCCGCGACGCTGCTGGATCGCCTGGTCCTGAGCCCGGTGTTCGAGGAGTTCCTGACCATCCCGGCCTACGCGCTCATGCCCTGAGGCCCTGGATCGGAGCGGCGGCTGGTAAAATGGCCGCGTCTTGAAACTGGCCATCAAGCTGGCGCTGGCGGTCCTCCCTGGCGCGCTGGTGATCGTCGCGGCGGCGGCGGTCGCGGAGATCGGGCGCGACCGCGCAGAATTCGAGGCCGACGAGGTCGCCGACGATCGCGCGATGGCGGGTGCGTTCGCCGACGGCGCCGGAAAGGTCTGGGAGGCGGTAGGCGAGCCCGCGGCGCGCGCGGCGATGGAGAGCATCCGCGCTTTCTATCAGGACGGGCGCTATCGCGCGCAGCGCGAGCGCTACCGCGTGAGCTGGGTCGACCTGACGGCGAAGAACGCACTGCCGGCGGCGGAGCGCGCGTCGCTCGCGCGCGGCGAACCGGTGCTGTGGCACGAGACGCTCGGCAACGACGCCGGCTGGCTGCACGCCGTCGCGCCGGTGCGCGCGGCGGGTCAGGTCGTCGGCGCCGTCGAGGTCGCGGAGCCCCCGCCCGATCTGCGCGCGCACGTGCGGCGAACGATCCGCGCCACGGCGACGACCACGCTGCTGCTCGCCATCACGATGATGCTGGTCACGCTGCTGGTGGGCGCGTGGCTGGTGGGCGCGCCGATCGCGGGCCTGATCGCGCAGGCGCGCCGGGTGGCCGCGGGCGATCTGGGCGCGCGGTCGCAACCCCGCCAGCACGACGAGCTCGGCGAGCTGACGCGCGAGCTCAACAAGATGCTCGACCGCCTCGAGGTGGCCGCCGCCGAGGTGCGCGCCTCCACGCTCGGGCGCATCGCGGCGCTCGAGCAGCTGCGCCACGCCGAGCGGCTGACGACGGTGGGCCGCATCGCTTCGAGCGTCGCGCACGAGCTGGGCACGCCGCTGAACGTCGTCTCCGGCCGCGCGCGGCTGATCCTGGAGAACGCGGGCGAAGCCGAGAGCCACGCGCGCATCGTCATCGACCAGGCCGATCGCATGACGAAGATCATCCGCCAGCTCCTCGACTACGCGCGCCGCCGCCCGCCGCAGAAAGAGGAGCAGGACCTGGGCAAGTTGGCCTCGGATGTGCTCCCGCTCCTGGCGACGCTCGCGAGCAAGAAGCAGGTGGAGATGCAATTTCGCAACGAAGCGGGCCCGGCGATGGTGATCGCGGATCGCACGCAGGTGCAGCAGGCGCTGACCAACCTGATCGTGAACGCGATCCAGGCGAGCGCGTCGGGCGGCACCGTCGACGTGACGCTGCGAGAGGCGCGGGCGCGCCGGCCGGCGCGCGGCCGGCACGAGATCGATGGCGACGCGGTCCTCGAGGGCTACGATCTTTGCGTCCGCGACCACGGGCCGGGCATGTCGCCCGACGTGCTCGCGCGCGTCTTCGAGCCGTTCTTCACCACCAAGCCGGTGGGCGAATCGACGGGGCTCGGCCTGTCGGTCGCGCAGGACATCGTCGACGAGCACGGCGGCTGGCTCGCCGCGGAGAGCGAGCCGGGACGCGGCAGTCGGTTCACCCTGTTTCTGCCGAGGAGATCGCCATGAGCGGCGGCCGGATCCTGGTCATCGACGACGAGGCGGAGATGTGCGCGCTGCTCGAGACCGGCCTCGGGCGCCGGGGGTTCGAGGTCACGTCGCGCACTTCGGGCGAAGCGGCGCTCGCCTTGCTCGACGAGGCCGACTTCGACGCGATCGTCGTCGATCTGCACATGCCGGGGCTGTCGGGACTGGACGTCTCGGCGTGGGTATCGGCCAACCGCGGCGACACGCCGGTCGTGGTGATCACCGCGTTCGGGAGCCTGGAGACCGCGGTCGCCGCGATCCGCGCCGGCGCCTACGACTTCGTGACCAAGCCGCTCGAGGTCGAGGCGATCGGCCTCACGCTGGCGCGCGCCGTGAGCTATCGCCGCCTGCGCGCCGAGGTGCGACGCCTGCGCCTGGCGGCCGACGGCGGCGCGGGCGATCCCGACGAGACCGGCCTGCCGGGGACGCCGCTCGTCGGCCGCAGTCCGGCGATGCGGCGCACCTACGACATCGTGCTGCGCGCGGCCGCCACCGATGCGACGGTGCTGCTCGCGGGCGAGAGCGGCACCGGCAAGGAGCTGGTCGCGCGCGCGTTGCACGACAAGGGGCGGCGCGCGGGCGGGCCGTTCGTCGCGGTCAATTGCGGCGCGCTGCCCGAGTCGCTGCTGGAGAGTGAGCTCTTCGGCCACGCGCGCGGCTCGTTCACCGACGCGCGCGCCAGCCGCGCCGGCCTCCTGGTGCGCGCCAGCGGCGGCACGCTGTTCCTCGACGAGATCGGCGAAGCGCCGGCGGGTCTTCAGGCCAAGCTGCTGCGCGCGCTCGAAGACCGGCGCGTGCGCCCGGTGGGCGACGATCACGAGCGACCCTTCGACGCGCGCCTCGTGTGCGCGACGAATCGCGATCTCCAGGCCGACGTCGAGAGCGGGCGTTTTCGCGCGGATCTCTTCTACCGCATCAATGTCATTCCCATCGCCCTGCCGCCCCTGCGCGCGCGCGGCGACGACGTGTTGCTGCTCGCGAGCCGCATGGTGCGCCAGATCGCCGAGTCGACCGGGCGCAACGTGCAAGGCATCGCCGCGCCCGCCGCGGAGAAGCTGCTGGCCTACGCGTGGCCGGGCAACGTGCGCGAGCTGCGCAACTGCATCGAGCGCGCGGTGGCGCTGACGCGGTTTCAGGAGATCACCGTCGCCGACCTGCCCGAGGCGATTCAGGACTACCGCCGTTCGCGGCTGGTGCTGGACCTGGACGACCCCGGGATGCTGCTGCCGCTCGAAGAGGTGGAACGCAACTACATCGTGCGCGTGCTGGAGGCGGTGAAGGGCCATCGCTCGCGCGCCGCGGAGGTCCTGGGGCTCGATCGGAAGACCCTGTATCGCAAGCTGGAGAAGTACGGCCTGCGCGAGTCCTGACGCCGCTGGCGCGCCCGCGTGCGCGCCGCCACGGGGCAGTCCGCCCCGCGGGGGCATTTCGCCCCAGACCCGGCTGGCTCGACCGCGTGGCTCCGCGCCTGAATTGGCGCGCTGATTGCGAGAGCCGAGCGCATGCAGAGCGTGCAACGAGACGCGCCATCGCTGGTTTGCAACTCGAGCCTGGTCACGTCGTACCGCGACTTCGCCTCCGCGCTCATGGCGGAGGGGATCCTCAGCGACCCGTGGGTCGACGGCACGCCGCGGTTTCGCATGATGCCGATCTGGCTCGATCGCTCGACGCAGGGCGCGCTCTACGCCGCTGCCGCCGGTGTTGCCGCCGTTCACGCCGAAGCGGCGCAGCTGTGCGCGGACGATCCGAGCTTGCGCGCCCGGTTCTTCGATCTACCGCCGAGCTACGAGCTGATGTGGCGCATGAGCGCGCCCGCCTGGCACGGCATCGCGCGCGCCGACGTGTTCCTGACCGACGACGGTCCGCGGGTTTGCGAGCTCAACTCCGACACGCCCAGCGGCGAGCCCGAGGCGGTGTCGCTCAACCGGGTCGTCGACGGCGCCGGCGCCGCGGGCTTCGCCGATCCCAACTGCCGGCTGGCGGATCGGGTCTTTGCGCTGCTGGAAGCGGCCGCTCCGGTGACCGGCCCGCTGACGGTCGGCATCGTCTACCCGACCGAGCTGACCGACGACCTGTCGGTGATCGAGCTCTACGCGCGCTGGTTCGAGGAGCGCGGCGCGCGCGTGGTGCTGGGCTCGCCGTTCAACCTGCAACCGGACGGGCAGGGCGGGGTCGCGATGTTCGGCGTCTCTTGCTCGGTCATCTGGCGTCACTACAAGACCGATTGGTGGGGCGAGCGGCGCACAGTGTGGCGATCCGAAGACGGGTACGCCGACGCCGCGCCGTTGTTGCAGCCGCTGGCGTTGCTGGCGGGCGCGATCGCGCGCGGGCGGTGCG
>Ga0265328_10000938_pt1 | contig 13426 bp, 10 predicted proteins | sample 41624metaG_FD_202086 | JGI IMG/M metagenome (GOLD analysis project Ga0265328, IMG submission 202086) | Rhizosphere microbial communities from Carex aquatilis grown in University of Washington, Seatle, WA, United States - 4-16-24 metaG | ecosystem: Host-associated > Plants > Roots > Rhizosphere...
TCGGAATATGTCCTCGTCTGGCAGCTCGACTTTCTGACTCCGATTTTCATCTCGGCCGGCAAGAAAGTCATCGTCGCTCAGATGTTCGACGGATCGGGATCGCTGCCGGACCGTCATTGGACCCTCAATCGTCAGGCGAGATATCTCAATTTCTCGCTGTTCATGCACAATCGCGCCCTGCAGAACGGCTGCGAGAGCAAGCTCGTCAAATTCTTTCCCAATCCTGCCGGCGTCGAGCGCGTCACCGATTTCTCGTCGCGCCGCGTCTTTCTGTGGCAGCGGCATCCGGGCTCCTTCATCAGCGCGCCGAATGTGTCGCGCGCACTGCAAGGCCAAATCGACCGCTTTCACCTGCATGCCGTGGCCGACGACGGATCGACCTTCGACAGAAGCATTCTGGGCGCCCTCGAGGATCGGACGATCGTCACCGAATGGTTCTCGAACCGCAATGGCTATTATGACGCGCTCGCGCAGAGCAACATATTCATCGCGCCTCGTATCGCAGAAGGAATCGGGCACGCATTCCTCGAGGCGATGGCGCGGGGAATGGTCGTCATCGCATATGACCTGCCGACGCATAACGAATACATCTCCAACTGGTTCAACGGCATCCTGTTCAGCGAGGCGGCTGCGGAAATTCATATCGACGCCGCTCGTTGGTCGAATCTGAGCCGAGAACTCGGCGCCAACGCCGCGGAAACCGTCCGCCTGGGGCATCAAAAATGGCTCGCGGACCAGCGCGCCATCGTCGACTTCATTCTCGGCTCGGAAAAGGCGCAGGCGCTGCGCCATCCGCAGCTCGACGACGACATCGACCGGATCATATCGGCCTATCAATCCGGCATTTCCAACTATTCCGCGGCGCTCGACAAATTCGAGCTCACTCACGCCATCTTGTCGCAGTGGAGCTCCTATAATCGCGCCCAGACGGCGATCGCGCACGAGAAGCTGTTCCGCCCCGGCGACGACGCCGTGAATGTGGTTTTCGGCTCGGGAAACGACGCGGCTTTCGTGCTCGACGGCTGGAGCTGGCCGGAAAACGGTCAGAGATGGGCGATCGCGGAGGAGGCCCGCATTCGCATTCCGGCGGCGGCCCTCCCGGGCGCGGCGGCGGCGCTGAAAGAAATCGTCGTCGACATGCGGTCGGTCTCTGCGAAGAAGGTCGTCGTCTCCGTCGGCGACGCCATCATCGGCACATGCGCCGTGACGGAGGGATATCGACGTTTCCGCTTCCCGCTCCCTGCAGGCGCGTTCGGCAATACATCCGATATCGTGTTCCATACGAGCGAACTGGACGAGCTCGAGACTGACGAACGCCCCCTGGCCTTCGCTCTCAAGAGCCTCCGAATCGGTGATTTCGGCGCATTGCCGGAGCGCACCGCGCCTCGAGGCGCGTCGATCGCCTGAAATCGCCCGCCGGACGACTCTCGCGGCGAGAAAGTGTTCAGCGTTTCCCTGCGGCGCGGGCGCGCGCTCGAATGAGTTGCGCGCCCGTTCGCATCACTCGCCCGACGCGCCTCGCTGTAGCGACTTCGCCTCGGCGCATTCTCCGGAACGGCGGCGCCGACGCGTTGCTTTCTGTCTCCGACACCGCCTGCGCGTCAGCGTCCAATCGATGTGAAACGCGGTTCGACCCACGGTTCTCAGGCGCGCCCCGGATGCCGCCTTCCGTCGCGATTTTTCGTTTGCGCTCAGGGAGTAATCTGCCGTAATAGCTGAAGGAATCATATCTCGACGCATGTCGCCGGGCGTCAGTTCCGAGAAGGATTTTCACATGGCCGCCGCACGCAGAGTTTGGGTTGCCGGACACAAGGGCATGGTCGGCTCCGCCGTAACGAGGCAACTCGAGGCGCAGGGAGAAGCGGTGTTGAAAGTCGACCGATCTGTGGTCGACCTTCGCAATCAAATCGCCGTGGAAGTCTGGCTGAAGCAAAATCGTCCCGACGCTATCGTATTCGCGGCGGCAAAAGTCGGCGGTATCTACGCCAATGACACTTATCCCGCCGATTTCATCTATGACAATCTCGCCATCGAGACAAATATCATTCATTCCGCCCATGCGGCAGGGGTGGATCGCCTCGTGTTCCTCGGATCGTCCTGCATCTATCCGAAATTCGCGCCTCAGCCGATCACCGAGGATGCGCTGCTGACGGGGCCGTTGGAGCCGACCAACGAATGGTACGCGATCGCCAAAATCGCCGGCATCAAGCTCTGTCAGGCCTATCGCAAGCAATATGGCCGCCGCTACATTTCCGTCATGCCCTGCAATCTCTACGGTCCCAACGACAATTTCGACCTGCAGACGAGCCATGTCCTCCCTGCCCTCATCCGCAAGTTTCACGAAGCGAAGGAGGCCGGGCGCGCCGAAGTGGTCGTTTGGGGCACGGGGACGCCGCTGCGCGAATTTCTGCATGTCGACGATCTCGCGCGGGGCGTCTTATTCTGCCTGGACAATTATGACGGCTATGAGCACATCAATTGCGGCGCGGGCTCCGAAGTCACGATCCGCGAGCTCGCGGAAACCGTGCAGCGCGCCGTGGGATTTTCGGGTCGGCTCGTTTTCGACACGACCAAGCCGGATGGAACTCCGCGCAAATTGATGGATTCGAGCCGACTTCGGGAACTCGGATGGGCGCCGAAGATATCCCTCGAAGAGGGGATCCGCGGCGCCTATCAATGGTTCCTCGCAAAAGAAAAAGCGGTGCGCACGCCGGTCCTCGACGCAGTCGGCTGACACGGCCTTCCAAAGCCGGGAAAGCGCCCATCGTCGCCAGGCGCGACCGATTTTCGGCCGCGGAAGCCGAGGCGGCGAGCGTCCCCTTCGATCATCGCCGCGGTGCCCTGGCGATCCGATCGCGCTGTGACGACGGAGTTGGTTCGCTCGATTAATAGCCAAATCGGCGTTGATTTTTGTATATCGTGTCTTAACCATAGCGCATAGGTCGCGCGAAGAGCGACATAGCGGAGGTGGGCTGTATCATGGCGCCATCCGCGAATTCGTCCGCGAGCGCCTCGCGAAAAGAGCGCATCGGCGGCGGCATGCAGGTCGAGATCGGACGGCGCCCCGCGGCGGCGGCGTGGAAATCTCGATAAAAGCAGCGGTGCGCACGGGGCGCTCCCGGCGGCGTTTCGCATTGCTTTTCATGCCGCCTTTCCGAGAGCCGCTCTGTCATGAACGAGTTGACTCGATGAGCTATGGAGATATTGATTGTCGGATGCCAACGACTTGAGGTGCGCGTGTCGATAGGTGGATCAACCAAGAATCTCGTCACCTCGGCTTTCAGATCGATGAACCTCGGCAAGTTCATCGGCCGTTTTCCCCGCAGTTTCGACGTCGTCCCGCTGCTGGATATCGAAGCGAATGCGGATGCGGTCGGCGAATGGCAAGTCACAGGCCCCGACCCCCAGTTCGACCTCACCAATTTCGGAGTGATCCCGCTTCCCGCCGGTCCATATGCGGTACGAGCGATCGGCGGCGCCGCGCTCGGTCAGCTTCGCGAAGCCTGCTTCTACACCGACACGGGATCGGGATTTTCGGAGGACGAGCGTCTCGCCATCCGCTTCTTCGAAGAACCCGACGGAGGCTTCACCGCCTATTGCCGCTTCGCCAAGCCCGTCATGCGCATTCGCTTCGATCCGGCCGCCGGCTCGACGCCGACATTCGCGCTTCTCCGGCTCGAATTCGAGCCGACGTCGGCTCAGGAACAGGCGGCGCGGCTTCAACGCGAACGTGACGGACGCATCCGCCTGCTGATGAATCTCGTGCGATTGCTTCCGGAGACCCAGGGCGCCGGCGGCGCGGGTCGCGTCTGCAAAGCCTATCTCACGAATCTCCCGGACTTCGTGTCTCTGCGCGTCGCCGTCGCGCCCTATCACGCCGATCTGGCGGCACGCTACCCCAAAGCCGAATTCGTCGTCGTGACCGCCGACGACACCGCGCAAATGACACAGCATCTCGAATGGTGCGACTGCTACTTCGATCCACTGAACGCGCTGCGCCCGACCTATATTCCAAAACATGTGCCGGTGCTCGCCTTCATTCACGATCTGCAGCACATGCATCATCCGACATTCTTCTCGGACGCCGAGAACGTCGCGCGTCTGCGCGAATATGGCTATGTTTTCGATCGCGCGGATCTTCTCCTCGCCAATTCGGATTTCGAGCGAGGCAACTTCGAGACATTCTACGATGTCGACGCCGTGCGAGCGGTGCATTTGAGCGGGTTCATGGCGGAGGACTCCGGGCAGACGCGCGAATATCTCGAGACTGCGCGCGCCAATAATCCGATCGCTCGGCCCTATCTCATTTATCCCGCCGTGCCTTGGGTTCACAAGAACCATGAGATTCTGCTGCAGGCGATCGCTCTGCTGCGCCGACGCGGCGTCGACGTTCCGATCATGCTGACGAATGTCGGCGGCAAGAAAGACCGCGTCGAACGCCTGACCGCCGTGGCGGCGGAACTCGAGATCGCCGACCTCGTCCAGATCGAGTCCTTCCTTCCCGAATCCACGCTTCTGCATTATTTCGTCTATAGTGTCGGCCTCGTTTTTCCATCGCTCTATGAGGGATTCGGCATTCCCCTCGTCGATGCGATGAAGCTCGGCGTCCCGGTTCTGACAGGGACATCGTCTGCGATTAGGGAGATCGGCGGCGACGCCTGCGCCTATTTCCAAAACGAGCGAAACGCTTTGGCAGTCGCGAATGATATCGAGCGCTTTTGGCTCGATGCGGATCTACGTCGCGAGCTCGTCGAAAAAGGCTATGCGCGCGGCGAAAATTTCTCCTCGCGAAAAATGGCCGAGCAATTGACCGAGGCCGTCAAGAGTCTCGTCGAACGAAAAAGAAGCGACGCCGAGGCGAATGTTCCGGCTCGTCGCCGTGTAAAGCGCCCCGCCGTGATCGAACGGCTCGCCGTATTCGCCCTCTATCTGGAGCCGCTCGACGCCGAGCGGATCGCGGCGCTGCGGGAAATCGAGGATATCGATCTTCATCACGCCCGGCTGTTCGGAGCGCATGCCCAGGTGACGGTCGGCGTCGACATCTCCCTGCTGCGTGACGAAGGGCTGCGGTCCTTGTTCGAGAATGCGCGCCGTTTGATCGTGCTCGATCCGTCCAAGCCCCGCGCGCGCGAGCTCGCGACGCTGGACTTCAGCCATCGCTACAATGACGCGCTCTACCAGCTCGTCACCACTTTGCCGCAGAACGCGGCCGCCTATCGCGCAGATGTCATGGACGCCATTTTGATGGCTCTCGATCTCAATCCTTCGGCGACTTATGCGGAGATCGACTTCGACGCGGTGAATGTGACGCTCGACCCCGCGCCCTCGGAGGTCGACGGCGTTCGGGAATATGAGAAGCGCCGCAAGAGCGGCTTCGCGATCGTCGATACGGTGATCCGCCGCGGCGGCCCGCTGAGCGATCTCTATAATGGCGATATCGCCTATCTCAGCGCCTTTTGCACTCGGGGAACGCGACTGCGCTTTCCGGGGCGCTCGTCTTTCGCTGATGACTCTCGAGCCGGCGGTCGTTGACAATGAGAATGGCAGACCTCTTCCTTCGACGCAGCGAACCGGCCAATGCCGAGAGCGAAGCTCCGCCCGCCGTCGAACGACCGCGCGAGGCGGAGCGTCCCGTAGCGCCTGCGCCGGCGTCGCAGCGGAAAGCCAGACACGTCTACCCCATCGTCGGGATCGTCACGCCGGTCCGCAACCGCCGCGACTGGACGCTGGGCTTTGCGCAGAGCATGCGAAAGCAGGATTATCCCTTCTTTCGACTCTATATCGTCGACTCGCGCTCGACCGATGGCACGCCCGAGGCGCTACGGGCGCTCGGCGCGAGCGAAATCGTCGTCATAGACGATCCCGATTGGCATTATTGGACGGCGGCGACGAATTCCGGGGTGAAGGCCGCTCTGAGCGACGGCTGCGACTATATTCTGACGCTCAATGACGACGCCATCCTTCCCGATGATTTCATCACCAACATCGTCGAAGGCGCGCTCGACAGCGGCGCGCCCATCGTCGGCAGCGTGATCTCCTACGCCAATGAGCCCGGTCGGCTCTGGGCGGTCGGCGCCTATAATAATTGGGAGAGCGGCGCATTCGTGCAGACCGGTTTCGCCAATGTCTTCGAGGATGCGCTCGACGCCGAGGAGCGGCGCGGCGTCGACATGATAGAGGTCGACTATCTGTGCGGGAACGGCACGCTCGTTCACAAATCGGTTTTCGACAAGATCGGCCTCTACGAACAACGCAATGCGCCGCATTATCACGCGGACAGCGAATTCACCATGCGGGCCGAGAAGGCGGGCATAGAACGCCTGATCGCTCTTCGCGCGCGACTCTATAATCGCTTCACGCTCGACGCCGACGGCCCGTTCTCGAAGAAGAATATGAAGTTCTTCTCGCTGCGCTCGGCCAATTTCGTGCGCGCGATTCTGCATATTCTGAACGAATATTGTCCGGCGGAGCACCGCACGCGCGCATTCGTTTTCTACTATGGACGCTATCTGTCGCTCTTTTCCGCGCGCACGAGGTCCAAGCTTCTGCGCTGCGTCAAATATATGACACTTTCGCCCGAGGAGCGGCGCGATTTCGTTCCTCGCCTCGTGCCGCCCGTCGATCCCGCTTTTCTGGCATGCGACGACCTCGACATCCTGCTTTCTCTGCCGCCCTTCGAATTCGCGCTGGTCGCCTACGCTTATCTGCTTCAGCGAGGGTGCAGCGACGATGAACTGCACGGCTATGCACATGCAGTCGCCATCGGCAAATCGCGAGAGGCGGTCATTCTGGAATTCGTCGGCTCGGACGAATATCGCAATCGGCCGGATCGTCCTCTCATGGCGGAGCTGGACATTGCGCTTTCTGCGCCGAGCTTCGGCGGGCCGAACATAGACGCCGAGCGGGACATGTCGGATTGGCAATTCACGCTGGCCTGTCTGGTGGCGGCGCGTAAGCGCATTCCCTCGCGGAGTGAATTTTTCGAGGCGCGAGGCCTCGTCGAGGCGCAGGGACAAGCCGCTCTCGTCGACCAGCTGAGAGCGCATCATTACGACGCGGTTTCGACAACCTTCAAGGCCTTGTCCAAGAAGGTCACGAGGCTCGCGACATCGTCGCTCGCGAGCGAGGATGTCGTCACCGTCTATGTCAATGTCGACGTTCTCTGCATGGCGGTGGTCGATCCGAAAGCTCGTACCGGCATTCATCGCTATGTGAAGAACGTTTTGGCCGAGCTCATTCGCGATTCGCGCGTGGCCCTGCGCGTCTTCCATTCGCAGACCCTGCGGCGCGAATGGAGCAAGCTCGTCGAAGCCGATCCCGTCTGGCTCGAGCGCGAGGCGCGTCCCGATGACGCCATCCCCGCGCGGTCGCTCGTGCTGCTGCCGTATTTTCCGGTCGATGCCGTCCCGGCGCGCTTCGCCGCTGTGCCGCAGAGCATAATGGTGCATGATCTTTTTCCGCTGGAGCGGCCGGAATGGTTCAGCGCGGAAGCTTCGGCGACATTCCAGCGCCAGCTCCGCCAGCTGCTGACGATGGACCATATCTTCTGCAATTCTCAGGCGACGCAGCGGCAGCTGCTCGACGCGCTGCCGACGCTGCGCGCGTCGTCGTCGGTCGCTTATCTCGCGGCCGATGCCGGCGGCGTTCCGACCGAGCGGCGCGAGCTTCGCAAGATCGTCGACCTCCCTCGACGCGCGCGCTACCTACTTTGCGTCGGCACGATCGAGCCGCGCAAGAACCTCCTCAGCGCGATCGCCGCTTTCGCGCTTTTGTCGGATCGGTCGGAAGTTCGCGATCTGCACATGCTGATCGTCGGCCAGGAAGGTTGGAACGTCGACCTCGCCGAGCTCCATCAGACCGCCACCGATGCGATGAGAAGGATTCATTTTCTCGGGCGCGTGCCGGACGAAGACCTCTGGGTTCTCTACGAAGGGGCGGTCTGCACCGTTTTCCCGTCGCTCGCCGAGGGGTTTGGTCTGCCGATCCTCGAATCCTTCGCCTGCGGCGCGCCGGTCATCACCTCTCGCGGGTCGAGCACGGAGGAGATCGGCGCCGATGCTGCGCTGCTGGTCGATCCGCTGGACCCGTCCGAGATCGCCGCGGCGATTCTGCGCCTCGCCACCGATACGGCGGAGCGGCGACGCCTGAAAGTGGAAGCCGTCCGCCGCGCGCAGGATTTCTCCTGGGCGCGCTGCTCCGACGCTCATGTCGTGGAGTTCGAGCGTCTGACGACGAAATGAGCGGAGTTTCCGCCGCGCGTCGCCCTTCGTCTCGAGTCAAAAAAGCGCCCCTCGATAGGGGCGCTTCATTTTCGGCCGTAGGGCGGAATCAGGCGGTTTGCTGGATCGCCGAGAGCTTCCAGGCCTGAGGCCCTTCGCCGGCGGCGCGGCGGAACGTCCACACCTCGGTCGATTGCGTCGGCTGCGAGGCGTCGCCGGAGACGGCCTTGCCGGTCGCCCGATCGATGAAGAGATCGATCAGCGAAAAGCGCAACGCCACCGTCGCAAATTCCTCCGGGCCCTCGCGCCAGGCCTCGGAGAGATCGCCCTGCAGCAGCTTCACCTCCGAGATACGGTTGATGACGCCTTCGCGCGCATTGGCGCGAATATCGTCGGAGAAATAGGAGACCATTTCCGGCGTCGCGAGATCGTGCAGCCGGCCGATGTCCTCCTGGCTATAAGCGGCCTGAGCGTCGGAGAGCACGCGCTCGAAGGAGCCGAAATCCTCCGGGCGCAGAGTCACGGGCTCGCTGGCGGCGTGGCGCGGCGCAGCGCCACCGCCGCCGAGACCCGTTCCGCCGCCGTTGAAGGCGAAAGCCCCCGGACGCGCGCCGGCGCCGGCGCCGCCCATCGCGCCGGCCAAGCGGCGGCTGGAGAACCACTGGAAGGCGAGCCGCGCCAGGACGACGATGATCGCGATCTGGACCAGCAGGCCGATGATGGAGGCGAGGCCGCCAAGGCCGCCCATCAGGCCATTGCCGGAGAGGAGGCCGAACAGGCCGGCGCCGAGGAGGCCGCCGGCGAGGCCGCCGAGCAGACCGCGGCCGAAGGCGCCGCCGACCGGATTGGCGGCGGGAGCGGCGGCCGGACGCTGCGGCGCGGCGGGCTGCGCCTGCGGCTGAGGCGCGGGCTGCGGCGCGATGCTGCGCTCCACGGGCGCGGCCGGTCGCGGCGCCGTCGTCGTCGCGGGCGGCGGCGTGAAGGTTCGCGAGCCGCGGCTTCCCGAGCTCGCGCCGCCGCCCATTTTGGCCTCGGCGAGCGCCGGGGCGAAGGCGAAGAGAGCGACAAGCGCGAGCGCCGGCAGAGATTTGGCGTTCAATGTCCCAGTCGACATGACTATCCTCGAGCGGTTCGCCCGAAGAAAGGAATCACTCGGGCGTGGTCTATATAGGAACGCTCCGACCTTGCGGCAAAGGGCCGCGCGGCGGGAAGGCTAGATGAGTTTCCGATCCCATTGGAACAGAAACTCATCTAATTTTCATTTAGAGCGAAATCTCTCGAACGAATTCGTTCGAGCGGAAACCGTTCTCGAGGAGGCTTCGGAGCCCGTGACGCCGAAACTGGTCTTCGTCGCCGCCGTGGCGCGCAATGGCGTCATCGGCGCCAATGAGCGCACGCCCTGGCGGCTGAAGAGCGATCTCGCGCGCTTTCGCGAGCTGACCTGGGGCAAACCGCTGCTCATGGGGCGGCGCACCTTCGAATCGATCGGCCGCCCCCTGCCCGGCCGCGAGACCGTCGCTTTGTCGCGCGATCCGGAATTTCTCCCTGAGGGCGCGCATCTCGCGCGCAGCCCCGAGGAGGCGCTGGATCTCGCGACGCGGCTCGCCGAAGCGATGCAATCGCCGGAGATCCTCGTCGCCGGCGGCGCGCAGATCTATTCCGCCTTTCTGCCGCGGGCCGATGTGATTCACCTCACCGAGGTTGCGCTGACGGTCGCGGGCGACGCCCTGTTTCCCGCGCTCGATCCCGGCGAATGGCGCGAGACCGCGCGCGAAACGCCGCATCGCACGGCCGAGGACGAGGCGGATTTCCATTATCTGCGGTTCGAACGCAAGTGAGAGGCGACGAGGCGCAAACAGCTGTTGCAGGTCGGGGAACCTGAAGCTATAAACCGCCTCGACCAGCGGCGACCGCTTCGCGGACGCCAGATCGGAGTGTAGCGCAGCCTGGTAGCGCACCTCGTTCGGGACGAGGGGGTCGGAGGTTCGAATCCTCTCACTCCGACCATTGCCATTATGTTCGCCTTTATTTTCAGCGCATTACGAGAAAATTCGTCAAACCCTACAGTCCGGTTTGACAGATTTGTTCACGCTCCCTCCTTCTTCCCGAACACCGCTATGACCTTGCCGGTCGCCGCGCGGGCGAGCCGCGCCTGTTCGGCCGAGCGCGTGTAGCGCTCCACTTCGGAGAGAGTCCGGTGTCCGGTGATGGACGCGATTTCGTGCGTGGTGCAGCCGGCCTCGGCGAGCCGTCGCGCTGCGGCCTTGCGGAGCCCATGCAGGGACAGTTCATCGGAGAGTTCGGCGGATCGGACGGCCTCTCGGAACCAATTGCCGAGGCCGGCGGGCGTGAACGGCGCGCCCGTCCCGGTCGCGAGGAACGTCAGCCGATCGCGCGGCAGAGCGTCCAGGACGGCTTGCAGCTCCTGAACGATCGGAATAGCGACGACGGCGCCCGTCTTCGATTGCTTCACCGTCAGGGCGCCGGCCGAGATATGGCGCCAACCCATTCTGACGAGATCGCCGCGGCGCTGCCCGGTATTCACTGCCAGCTCGAAGGCAAGTCGCTCGCGGGAGTCGAGCGGCCAGTGCGTGCGGAAGGCGGCAATATCGTCCTCGCTCCATGTGACGAACCCGCCGACTTTGTGCTTGAGGCGCTTGACGCCGATCGTCGGATTATCGGGCCGCAGCTCCTCGGCGACGGCATGGTCCATCAATAGCGAGATCATGCCGAGCAGCCGATTCGCCGCGTCGGGCGTGCCGGCCTTTTCCGTCAATATCTCCCGGACATGTCGCGCCTGCATTCCTGCGACGCTCTTGTGTCCATGCTCCTCGCGGAACCGCTCGAGGATATTGCGATAGACCCGCGCCGTGGTCGGCCGCAGCGTCGTGAAGGCCGGCGAGCCGTAATAGCTGACGATCAGCGCATTGATGGTTCCGGCAACAGTTCTAGACGCGCCGAGTTCCTTCGGCTTCCCATTGGTCGCTTCATGATATGCCGCGAGAAATTCCGGGCCGCCATAGGGCCCGGGGAGAGCGACGCGCGGGAGGCCGGTTTTGCGGAAATAGAACCGCAGCCGGCCATGCCGATCAATGAAACGTTGAACGAATGGGAAGTCCTTGCGCGGCATGGTCAATCCCAGTCCGATGGCGCCGGCGCGTCCGGCGCCGGCGCGCCATCATAGGGAAGCTCGTCAGCCACACCGTCCAGGTCTTTCCGATCCCAGGCGCGAACTTTTCCGAAGATGACCCGCGCCGGCGGTATCTTGCCGGCCTTCACGAGCTGGTCGAAAAAATTCGGACTGACGCCCAGATATTCGGCGGAAGGGACGCGCCGCAAAAGCCGAGCCGGACTGTAGATTACTTGCGTCATGCTTATGTGACCTCATGCAAGAGTGAGTGTCGAATCTCTCAGGCCGAGACGCGGCGCGCAAGTGCGTCCACCTAAGTAGTTCCGCGCCTGGGATTAAGTTCTCATGCGTTTGGCGGAATACCCTTGGCGCGGGCCGCGTCGGCTTCACGGTAGAAAAGGAACATGACCGCGCTAGCATGGTCCGCGACCTCGGACGCCAGCGCTTCAAGGGCCGTCTTGTCGCGCTCGTCTTCGATTTGCGCGCCCTCGACCGCGTTCCACATGGCGCGCGAGAGCCGGGCGGTTCGGCGGATATGCTCCTCGAGAGATTCGAGGCAGTGGACGCGGGCGGGAAATTGGAGATCGTCGGGGTTGGCAGTGGTGATCTTTGGCATGATCGTATGTGACTCCCTGCAACATTGCCGCACGATTTCCTCACAGTGCGGCCTTGAAGTCAAGCCCCGTGCGGAATATCGTGCGGCATGGCGAGAAATGACCCGGAGCTGCGCCTTCGCCTGCCTGAGGGGCTGAAGGCCGAGATCGAAGAGCACGCGAAAAAGAACCAGCGTTCGCTCAACGCGGAAGTTGTCGCGCGGCTACAGGAGTCTGTCGCTTGGCAAGACTACGATATTGAGGATATGGCTAAGCAGCTCGAAGAACATGAAAGCCGACTCGATAAAATTGAGAGACGCTTCTATCAAGACCCGAGCAATTTTGACTGATTCTTCCCGTCGAGATCGGAGCCGAGCGATTCCTCAACCGCCTCAATTTTGAGGCCGTCGAAACGGGGGGTTGCTTTCGCCATTATCTTTCAATGCGATAGCGCCGATTTTCTCGCAAAAAGCCTCAAAACGGGGGGTTGACGCTTTACCTTCGAAACCAATGACTTCCATCGTCTGGCGCAGCGAAAAGTTCATGCGTATGGATATCCATATGCACGACTGGCGCAGCGAAAAGTTCAACTGTGGGCATATGGCCACGGTTGCCGAAGGACGCCCCAAATTTGGGGCGTCCGGCCGATGATCCCAATTGGGGTCGGCTACTTGGTGAACTGGTTCCGACCGCGCTGGCCGTTCGTGCCGGCCTTCGTCCGCTCGCGGTTCGCCTTGCAGTTCGCCAGTCGGCGCTTGTGCTTGCAGATCGGACAGAGCTTCTTGTCGGTTCGCTTCGCCTCCGGGATCGGAGCGCCGCAGTCCTGACAACGCAATTTTGCGCGCTCCTCGGCCATCGCCGTCGATCGCAGACCATTGAAATACGCATTGCAGCAACTTACGCCGCAATAAATTTGGAATGGTCGCGTCGCCTCAAAGCCTTTCGCACACACTGGGCAGACCGAATCCGGCAGATCGTCGAGCGTCATTGCCACAGGCCGGCGAGCAATATTTCTCCCTATCGCGCTTCGGCTTGAATTCTGTTCCACAAATCTTGCAGGGACGTGGTTGCTGCTTTTCAGCCCAGGCGGCACGATAGATTTTCTCTTTTGCATAGGCTTCTTCCTTGTCCCGCCGCCGGTTGCGATCGACCTTGGCCGCCGTCGCACAAACCGGCCCGCAAAACTTTCTCCACGCCGCAGCGTCGTCGTCTGGCAGCGGCTTGGCGCATCGCGCGCAGCGTTCTCTCGTCTGTGGCGTGTGGCCGTCCTGGGTATGCTCCGGCTGCGTCTCCTTCCATGTCGGCCGCTTCGCCCCGACGCGCCCGAGCGCCGTCTGGACGATGCTGTCCGCCGTCGCGTCGGCCGTCCCCCAGCTCCACCTTGCCTCGCACAACCGCGCCCGGATTGCCGCCCGCGCCGGCCCCTCCACTGCGAAGGGAGTCGGCTCGGCCGTGCGCATCATGGCCGCGACCAGATCGACGAT
>Ga0265328_10000940_pt1 | contig 13405 bp, 9 predicted proteins | sample 41624metaG_FD_202086 | JGI IMG/M metagenome (GOLD analysis project Ga0265328, IMG submission 202086) | Rhizosphere microbial communities from Carex aquatilis grown in University of Washington, Seatle, WA, United States - 4-16-24 metaG | ecosystem: Host-associated > Plants > Roots > Rhizosphere >...
CGTGCACGGGCGACAGCAAGACCTCGGTTCGTTCCGCCAGGCCGCGCGAGCGGATCACGTCCGCCGACCAGCGATAGTCGACCTCGTCGTGAATCACGAACTTCACCGCGTCCTGAACACGTAACCCATCCAACACGTCCCAGCGCATACGAGCGCTTTCGCCCGAAGCCGGCGTCTTCACGTCGATGATGCGTACCACTCCGGCCGGGAGCGAATCGACCGCGTGGGCCCCCGACGTCTCGATCATCACGCGATGACCGGCGTCCAGCAGCAACTGGGCGAGCCGCGCGATCTCTCGCTGCAACATCGGTTCGCCGCCGGTGAGCAGCACCAGCGGCGCGCCGAGCGCGCTCACCTCCGCCAGGATCGCTTCCGGCGTCATCTCGCGCCCGCCATGGAATGCGAACGCGCTGTCGCAATAGCTGCACCGCAGGTCGCACCCGGTGGTCCGCACCAGCGTGCATGGCAGCCCGGCGTACTGCGTCTCTCCCTGGATACTGGCGTAGATTTCGGTGATTCTCATGGGACGGTCCGACGGACGGGCCGCCAGTATAGATCCCCCGACGATGATCACCATGCCCGCGCCCAGCTCTGAGCAGAGCCTCACCACGCCGGACGGCGTCAAGCTGCACGTCGAACACTTCGCCGCGCGCGGCCAGGCGGTGGGCACGCTGGTCTTCGTGCATGGATTCAGCGCTCATATCGGTAATTTCCGACACCTCGGCCGGGCGTTCGGAGACGCCGGGTTCGCCACCACGCTGTTCGATTGCCGCGGGCACGGCCGGTCGGACGGACGGCGGGGGCACATCAAGCGCTTCGCCGACTTCGTCGCCGACCTCGACCTCGTGATCGCCGGGACGCGAAAGGCCAACCCCGCGCTGCCACTGGTGCTCGCCGGGCACAGCAACGGTGCGTTGATCAGCCTCGGGTACCTCCTCGAGGTCAGCGGCGCCGCGGACCTCCTGACTCGCCCCGCCGACGTCGGCGCGCTGGCGATCGCGGCTCCGTTCCTGAGCCTGAGGATGAAGGTTCCCGCCATCAAGCGGGCGCTCGCCGGTCCGCTGGGCGTCCTCTGGCCTACCCTGGCGCTCGGCAACGGCGTCAAGGCGGCCGACGTGTCGCGCACACCCGACGCCCAGGCCGGGTTCGATGCCGATCCGCTGGTGCACCACGTTGCCACCTCGCGCTGGTTCAACGAGACCCTCGCGGCGCAGGCGCGCGTGATGGAAGCGGCGCCGCGTCTGACGACGCCGACGCTCATGCAACTGGCGGGCGATGACCGTCTGGTCTCGAACGACGCCGCTCTGCAATTTGCGCGCGACGCGGGATCGATCGTCGAAGTCAAGGTGTATGACAATCTCTTCCACGAGATGTTTCTCGAGCCTGAACGCGACGCGGTCATCGCCGAGCTGATCCGCTGGACCACCGACAAACTCGACGTCTGAGCGACCTGCGACTGATCCTCCGAAACCGTGGCGCCCCACGGGTGGATCCGTATAATTGATTCAGCGCCAATGAGCCTCTTGGTCGCGTACTTTGGAAACGAGCCCGAGAACATGGCTTGCGCCTTGTTCTCGGCACGGGCGGCGCTTTATTCGCGCAGCACCGACCGACCGCAGGGCTGGGGGCTCGGCTTCGTGCAGGCGGGCGACGTGCTCCTGCAGAAGCGTCCGCGCGCCGACACGAAGGAGGTCGATCTCTACGGCCTCGCCAAGGACCTGCGAGCCGACGCTCTCATCGGCTGCGTCGGTCTCAGCCGCGACGGAAACACCACCGCCGAGGATTCCGATCCGTTCCGCTTCCGCTCATGGCTCTTCGGATCGGTCGGCCGGGTGAACGAGCGCGGCTTCTCCGCCGTGCGCGAGCGCCTGCTCGAGAGCGTGCCCGACTTCCTTCGCCGCAACATCCGCGGCAAATCGCCCAGCGAGCACATCTTCCACCTCTTCCTCGCGTTCTTGCACGACGCGGGCATCCTCGACGCGGCGTCGCCCCCACCGGCGGCCGTGCAGCGCGCCTTGCGCCACAGCCTGGCGTTCCTCGATCGCTTGCTGAGCGGCGGCAGCGACGGGCACCCGAGCAGCGAGCCCACGAGCCTGGCGCTGGTTGCCACCAACGGGCGCTGCCTGGTCGCGACGTCGACGGCGTTTCCGATGCAGTACCTGGAGGTCGAGGGGATCTCCGACTGCCCGGTCTGCCACGGCCGCCCCGACGCCAACCGCGATGGACGGCGCATCCCGCACGATGCCCTGCGCGCGATCGTCATCGAGGCGAACCCCGCGACCGCGGGCCGCGCCGGCTGGAAACCGATCCCCGATCGCTCGGCGCTGATCGTCGGCGCTGACCGCCTGCCGCGCATCGCGGCCCTCAACGGCGACTAAGTCGCTCGCTTCTGGCTTCAGGATGGGCACTCTCTATCCTCATCCTCGGGATCCTCGGGTGACGGTCGGTTAGTCGCTCGCTTCCGGGGAGGACGGGGATTCCCTCGCGCCGGACGGCGCCCTTACGCCGCCGGTCGAAGGCCAACTTCCTCCCGGCTGGAGAGCCGGGAACTCGACCGAGGGCTCTTCGAAGAATGGTCCGACCGGCGGCGTGAGGGCCGCGTCCCCCGCAAGAGGAACACCCCACCCCGGAAGCGGTGACTAACCGAGCGCCGACCGAGGATACCGCGACCGAGTCACGTGCGGCTGAAGCCGCGGCGCCGGTAATAGACGAAGATGGTCTGGATCATCGACGCCACCGGCACGGCGAAGAGCGCGCCGACCAGGCCGTAGCTGTGCTCGCCGGCGATGAGCGCGAAGACGACCAGCACCGGGTGAATCTTCGCGGCGTCGCCCATGATCTTTGGATTGAGGAAATTCGCCTCGACGAGGTGGATGCCGATGATCCATCCCAGCACGAACAAGCCTTGCTTGAGATCGAAGTTTCCCGACGAGATCAGCGCGATGACGACGATCGGTACCGACGACAGGATCGATCCGAAGATCGGAATCAGGCTCATCGTCGCCGCGATGCCGGCCAGCAGCAGCGGATACTTCACGTGGAAGACGAGGAGGCCGATGTACGTGAGCACGCCGTTGATGAAGCAGATCACCAGCTGCCCGCGGATCACCCCCGACAGGCCGCGGTCGATGCCGGCGACGATGCGCTCGTAGTCGAGCTGGTACGTCTCGGGCACCAAGGAGCGGAGAAAAGCCTGGATGCGTTGCAGGTCGACCAGAATGAAAGCCGCCACCATCAAGACGAGAAAAAGCCGTCCGATGCCGGCGACGACGGCAGTGACGAACTTCTGCCCGTACTCGAGCGCGCGCCGGCTCTCCCCCTCCGTCGATTTGAGCCGCTCGGTGAGCCACTGCTTGATCGATCGCTCCCACTTGCCGCCGGTCAGGGCCTCCGCCTCTTCCGAGTGCGGCGGCGCGATCACGTAACGCCCGCCGCGCAGCGGGTGCACCTCGAAAGCGACGTTGTCGAGGTCGATGCGGAACCGGCCGTTGGCCATCGGCTCGACGACGATCTCGCGCGGCGCTTCCGTGGCGCTGGGCGCGCGCGGCGTCGCGGTGTCGAGATCACCCGACTCGCCGGCGCCCAGGTTCGAGTCGACCCAGGCACCGACGCGCGGCACCCACTCGCGGTTCAGCCGCGAGAACAGCTGCGGCGCTTCGCGAAACAGGCGCGCGAGATCGCCGGACAGCTTCGGGATGAAGTAGCCGATGAACAGGCTCAGGACCGCGATGATGTTGACGTAGAGGACGATCACCGCGAGCGAGCGTGGAAATGGCCGCCCGCGCACCTGGATGCGCGAGACGCGGTTCACCACGGGCGCCAGGATGTACGCCACCAGGATCGCGAACAGAAACGGCAGCGCGACCGCGCGGAACAGGTAGACGACCAGGACACAGAAGAGCGCGAAGCCCCAGAGCTTGGCGAACCGCCGCAACCAGCCCAGCGTGCGCGTCGCCCGAAGCGACGACGGCGGCGGCGCGCCCGGCGGGGAACCTCCCGCTGCGGCCGTATGACCCGTGGGGTGTCCGCCCGACGCGAAATCCCCCGAGGCGTCGGCCGCGCCCAGCTCGACACCCGTGGCCTCTTCGGGCCAGTTCGGCGACGAAGACGACGACGGCCTGCCCTCCTCCGGCTCTTCAGGATTCATGCGGAGGACGCGCGCCGCTGGCGGCGCCGGCGACGCCATCCCAGCTCATGAAATGGGGACGCAGGACCGCGTAGGTCTCTTCCAGGTGCTGCGAGATGACCCGGGTCTCGGCCAGCACTGCCATGTAGTTGGTGTCGCCGTTCCAGCGCGGCACGATGTGGGCGTGGGCGTGGTCGGCGATGCCCGCGCCGGCGACCCGTCCGAGGTTCATGCCGATGTTCACCCCTTCGGGCGCGAGCACGTCCTCGATGAGGTTCGACGTCGCGGTCACCACGCGAAAGAACGCGTCGTGCGTGGCCGCGTCGAGCGCGCCCACGCGCGCGACGTGCGCGCGCGGGGCGACCATCACGTGGCCGTTGTTGTAGGGGAACGCGTTCAGCATCACCGTCGCCTCCGGCGTCGCGGCGAGGATCAGCTCCTCAGTGAAGTGCTCGGGTCCGCGGGCCGGCTTGACGCAGAAGATACAGCCACCCGCGGACTCCGTCTGCCCCAGAACGTAGGTCGCGCGCCAGGGCGCCCACAAGTTCCGCATGGGACGCCCCGAAGACGCTACTCCGACGCGTCGGACTTGGTGGCAGCCTTGTCGGTCTTCTCGTTGTTCTTCTTGGGCGTGAGCGCCGCGAGCTTGTCACGCATGACGTCGCCGAGCGTCGCCGTGGGGACGCCGCCCGAGAAGCCCTGCGCGTCGGCCAGCTCCTCGGCGCGCGTGGCGCCGCGGAACGAGAGGCCGATCTTCCGCTCGGCGGTGTCGACGCCGATGATCTCCGCCTTGAGGGTCTGCCCGACCTTGACGAACTGCTTCGGGTCCTCGACACGCTCTTCGGAGAACTCCGAGACGTGGATCAGACCTTCGACACCGCGCTCGATCTCGACGAAGGCACCGAAGTCCAGGACCTTGAGCACCTTGCACTCGACGATCTTGCCGACCGGGTAATCGTAGGGGATGCGATCCCACGGATCCGGCACCAGCTGCTTGATGCCCAGCGAGACCTTGGGCTTCTCGCCGTCGAAGTCGATGTTGAGGACGACCGACTCGACCTCGTCGCCCTTCTGATACAGCTCCGACGGGTGCTTCACCCGCTGGGTCCACGACAGATCCGAGACGTGCACCAGGCCGTCGATGCCCTCTTCGATTTCGACGAAGATGCCGAAGTCGGCGATGTTGCGCACGATGCCCTTCACGACGGTGCCGGGCGGGTACTTCTCCTTGAGCGACGCGAACGGGTTCGGCTCGAGCTGCTTCATGCCCAGGCTGATCCGGTTCTGGCGCGGGTCGATGTCGAGCACGACCGCCTCGACGGTATCGCCGACCGCGACCACCTTCGACGGGTGCTTGACCCGTCGGGTCCACGACATCTCCGAGATGTGGACCAGGCCCTCGATGCCCTGCTCGAGCTCGATGAACGCGCCGTAGTCCTTGAGCGAGACGACCTTGCCGCGCACGACGGTGCCGGGCGGGTACTTCTCCTGCGCGTGCGTCCAGGGATCCTCGCTGATCTGCTTCAAGCCGAGGGAGACCCGCTCGGTGTCGGCGTTGAACTTCAGCACCTTGACACGCACGTGGTCGCCGACCTGGAACAGCTCCGACGGGTGCGTGACGCGGCCCCACGACATGTCGGTGATGTGCAGCAGTCCGTCGATGCCGCCGAGGTCGATGAAGGCGCCGTACTCGGTGAGGTTCTTGACGATACCCTCGACGATCTGGCCTTCCTTCAGCTTCTCCAGCGTCTGGCCCTTGAGCTCGGCGCGCTCCTTCTCGAGCAGCACGCGCCGCGAGAGGACGATGTTGCCGCGCTTCTTGTTGAACTTGATGACCTTGAACCGGTGGCTTTTGCCGATGAACGCGTCCAGGTTGCGGACCGGCCGCAGGTCGACCTGCGATCCCGGGAGGAACGCCTTCACGCCGCCGCGGATGGTGACCGAGAGGCCGCCCTTCACGCGCGCGCTGATGACGCCTTCGATGAGCTCGTCGCGTTCGCACGCGCCCGAGATCTCGTCCCACACCTTCAGGCGATCCGCCTTCTCCTTCGAAAGTACGCACAGGCCGTTCTCGTCCTCGCGGCTCTCGAGGAAGACGTCGATGGTATCGCCCTCCTTGACGCCGACGGTGCCGTCCGCCTGAACGAACTCGTAGAGCGGGATCGTGCCTTCCGACTTGTATCCGATATCGACGACGACGTGGTCCTTGCCGACCTGGATCACCGTCCCCTTGACGATGTCCCCTTCCTTCACGTCTTCATGCTTGAGAGATTCTTCGAATAGTGCGGCGAAGTTCTCCTCGTGCGAGTTGTTGGTATCGCTCGTCATTGAAACCATTCAGTCGTCCTCTGCTCGGATCGGGCGAGCGCCGCGCGCGGCGCCCAATTCAGGGTTAGGGGTCACTTTTCGCGCACTCCGACCATTCGGGGCGGCGAAGGCGCGAAAGCTAGCGTCAACGTTTGGGAATGTCAATGATCGGCGCGGCATTCCGGACGCCGGGCGGGAGGTGGCCCTCGGACGGGTCCGGGCGCGTCCTCGCGGGGGGTCAACCGCCGCGCGAGCGGACCAGCTCAACCATGCGCGCGAGGACCGCTTCGGGACCCATGCGGCTCGAGTCGATCTCGACGGCGTCGTCGGCCTTGCGCAGCGGCGCGACCGCCCGGGTGCTGTCCCGCAGGTCACGCTCGCGTAGCTCGGCCAGCGTCTCGGCCGGGTCGACGGTACGTCCGGCCGCGCGCAGTTCGATGACCCGGCGGCGCGCCCGCTCATCGGCGGTCGCGGTCAGGAAGAACTTCACGGCGGCGTCGGGGAATACCACGGTGCCGATGTCGCGGCCCTCGACCACCACGCCGCCCGCGGCGCCCAGCCGCCGCTGCAGGTCCAGCAGAGCTGCGCGGACCTCGGGCAGCGCCGAGACCCGCGACGCACCGTCGGAGATCTCGGGCGCGCGGATCTCGCGCGAGATGTCGGCGCCGCGCAAGAAGACGTGGTTGGTGCCGCCCAGCTCGTGGCCAACGAAAGCGAACGAGATCTCCAGCCCCTGAGCCAGGCGCGCCACGCCGGGCCCGTCGCTCCAGTCGGTCCCCTCACGCCGCGCCAGCAGCGCCAGCGTCCGGTAGATCGCGCCGGTGTCGAGCAATGCGTACCCGAGGTGCTGGGCCAGCAGCTTGGCGGCGGTCGACTTGCCGGCGCCGGCAGGACCGTCGATTGCGACCACCAATCGGGTCGGGTTCTCACTCATTTCGCGCGGAACCTACCACGTGTAGGCGAAACTACGCGCGCGCATCGAGCCGCGACCAGCCGGATCGAGGTAAAATGCCGCCGCCCAGCGTCCCCCATGCGTCACGGCCTGCTCTTCGTGCTCCTCGCTTTCGCCGCCAGCTGCGGCGGCCGTGCCGCGGCGCCCGACGGCGTCGCGGCGGCGAACGCCATCGCTGACGTCGTCGCGCGCGTCGACGGCGTTTCGATCCGCGCCAGCGACGTCGCGGCCGAGATGCGGCGTGGGGGCGGCTCGCCGCGCGCCGCGCTCGACCGTCTGGTCGACTTCGAGCTGCTCGCGGCGGCGGCCGCGCACACGGTCACGCCCGCGACCGACACCGACGTCGGCGAGGCGCGCGACCAGGCCGCCGTCCAGCTGCTGCTCGAGCGCGAGCTCGAGCCCCACCTGGGTAAAGACTCGATCCCCGACGACGTCCTGCGCGGCCTCTACCAGAAGGCGCTGAGCGTCTTCGTGCACCCGCGCCTCGTCGAGATCGGGCTGCTCCTCGTCTATACCGGCGCGCGCATGAAGGCAGAGCCGCGCACGCAGGCGCTCGAGACGGCGCGCGCGCTCGAAGCCTACGTGCACGCCAAACCAGCGTCGCCCGACGCCTGGAGAGCGATTGCCGCCGAGCCCGCCTGGCGCGACCGCAAGGTGCAATTCACCCGGACCTGGCAGGCCCTCGATGAGCCCTTCCCCGCCGAAGTCGGCCGCGCCGTCACGGAGCTCCACCACCCCGGCGACACCACGCCGTTGATCGTCTCGGAGGTGGGGAACTTCCTGGCCTGCTACATCGCCGAGCGACCGCCCGAGAACGTCTCGTTCGAGCAGGCGCGCGACAAGCTGCGCGACCAGGTCCTGGATCGCTGGCGAAAGGCTCAGTTCCTGGAGTTCGCCCAGGCCGCCGCGAACCCCCACCGCATCGATGCCTATCCGGAACGTCTGGCGCTGGAACCAGGCCTGGGCGACTGACCCAGACGTCTTGCCGGTCGCCTTGCCGGTCTTCTAGCCGGTCTTGCGAAAGCGCGACGGGTAAACGTCGCCGAACTGCTTGTCGGGGTGCAGCGACTTCGCGCGGGCGATGAGGTTCTCCTCGGTCTCGACGTTCTTCGGATCCGGAAGGCAGCACTCGACCGGACAAACCGCCTGGCAGGCTTCGTGGTCGTGAAAGCCCACGCACTCGGTGCAGAGCTTGGGATCGATCACGTAGATATCCTCACCCTCGCTGATTGCCTCGTTCGGGCACTCGGGCTCACACGCACCGCAGTTGATGCACTCTTCCGTAATGTAAGTCGCCATCGCTCAAAGTTACTTAGAACGATGGAGTGAATTGGTCAAGTGCTACTGGGCCTGCGGCGACGATGCGTCGTTCGACGTCGCCGTCACCGTTGCAACGACGGCCTTCCCCACCCGACCACCGCGCAGGTTGACCGCGACCAGCTTCGACACGCCCGGCTCTTCCATCGTGATGCCGCACAGGCGGTCGGCGATCTCCATCGTGCGCCGGTTGTGCGTGATCATGATGAACTGCGAGCGGTCGGTCATTTCGCGCACGACGTCGTTGAACCGGCCGACGTTCGCCTCGTCGAGAGGGGCATCGACCTCGTCGAGCAGACAGAACGGCGACGGCTTGACCAGGAAGATCGCGAACAGCAGCGACACCGCGGTCAGCGCCTTCTCGCCGCCCGAGAGCAGCTCGATGTTCTGCATCACCTTCTTGCCGGGCGGGTTGGCGATGATCTCGACGCCGGTCTCGAGCAGGTCCGACTCGTCGGTCAGGTGCAGATGCGCGCGGCCGCCGCCGAACAGACGCGGGAAGACCTCGCAGAACTTCGCGTTGACCGCGTCGAACGTCTCGCGGAAACGCTTGCGCGAGGCGCGGTTGATCTTCTCGATCGCCGACTCCAGCTGCGAGATCGCCGAGTCGAGATCGGCGCGCTGCGCGGTCAGGAAGTCGAAGCGCTTCTGCAGCTCCTCCGACTCCTCGATCGCCGTCAGGTTGATCTCGCCCATGCGATCGATGAGGCCCCGCAGCTCGGTCATGCGCGACTCCTCGGCTTCGCCGACCAGCCTCCGCAGATGGTAGTCGATCACGATCGCGGCCAGCTCCACTTCGCGGTAGCGGCCGCGCACGTGCTCTTCCAGTGAGGTGCGGCGCAGCGTCGCCTCCTGCCAGCGCAGCTCCAGCTTCCCGAGCGCGTGGCCGAGGCGCGCGGCCTCGGTGCGTGTGCTGCGCAGCTCCGCCTCGCGAACCGACAGCCGCCCCTGGCGCTCTTCCATCGCCGACTGCCGCTCGGCGTGGGCGCGCGCGCGCGCTTCGGCCTCCGCCTGGCACAGCGCCGCCTCATCGCGCAGCTGCGCGGCATCGATGCGCAGCTGCGAAACGCGCTCCAGCTCCTCGCCGCTGGTCTGGTCCAGGCGCCGCGCGCGCTCGCCCTGCTGCTGGCGCTCGACACCCAGTCGTTGCAGCGTGGAGCGCGCATTGCGCAGCCGATCCTCGGCCTGCGCCGCCGCGACCTTGCGCGCCGTCAGCTCGGCGACGAGGCCGTCGACCTGGTCGGCCAGGGCCAGCGTGCTCGCGCGCAGCTCGCCCGCGCGCCGCTCGGCCTCGTCGACCCGCAGGCGATCCGACTCCAGGGCTTCGGACGCGTCCTGGTAGCGCCGCTCGCTCTCGCCGCGCGCGCGGTCGAGATCCGCCGACTGGGCGCCCAGCTGGCTACGCCGCGCCGCCAGCCGGCGCAGCTCGTCGCTGGCGCGATCGAGATCCTTCTTCTGGGTGACGATGCTCATCTCGTCGGCGCGCATGGCCGCGCCCAGCTCCTCGAGCGCGCGCGTGACCTCGGCGATCTGCTGCTTGGTCGCGACGTGCCGGGCCAGCGCCGCCTGATAGTCGGTCTCGAGCCGCGCGACCACCTCCTCGAGCTCGCGGATCTCGCGCTTCTGCTCCAGCACACCCACCGACGATTCGCGCGAGCCGCCGCTGACCACGCCGTGCGGATCGACGACCTCGCCTTCCAGCGTGACGATGGTCTTGTCGGTCCGGGTCTCGCGCCACAGCGCGATGGCCTTTTTGAGGTCGTCGACGACCAGCACGTCACCGAGCAGGTAGCTCGCGACCGCGTCGTACTGCCGGTCGTAGCCGATCAGCTCCAGTATCGGCCCGCGCACGCCGTCGCCGGTCGGCCAGGGTAACCGCTCCGGCAGCGCGCCCATGAACACCGGTCGCCCGCTGCCGTCGTCGACCACCGACGCCGCGCCGTAGCCGAACCCGCCGCCACCGTCGCCGCCGGCGGTCGCGTCGTAGATCACCGTGCCCGCCGCCTGCACCGCGGGTGACGTCCGCACCGACCCGCGCAGGCCGACCGGGATGAAGCTGGATCGGCCCTCGCTGCGCGATTTCAGGAACTCGATCGCCTCGACGCCGACGTCGTGCGACTCGACGATGATGTTGCCCAGGCGTTCACCCAGCACCGCCTCGACCGCGGTCTCGAGCTCGGGGGGCGGCTGCACGATGTCGGCGACCACGCCGCGGATGCCCGACTGGCCACCGCCACCGTCCCGCTCGCGCCGCTGCATGATCGCCCGAACACCCTTTTGAAAGCTCTCGTAGCGATCCTGGATCTCGATCAGCGAACCCAGGCGCGACCGGCGCCGGTGCGCCTCCTCGCGCAGCGTCTCGAGCTCCATCTCGCTGCGGCCCGCGTCGGAGCGAAGCCCCGCCAGGCGCGCCTCGTCGCTGCGGCGGCGCTCCGCCGCCTCGTCGCGCCGCGCCTGCAGCACCGCCAGGTTGGTGTGCAGATCCTCTGCCTCGGCCGAGAGCACGGTGCTCCGCTCCGCCGACGCCACGTCCTCCGAGACAATGGCCGCGATCCGCCCCCCGAGATCTTCCCGCCGCGCCGCCGCCGCCGACCGCTCGGCCTCGTTGCGCGCGATGCGCGCCTGGCCCTGCGCGATCTCGGTCAGGCACGCGTCCAGCTCGCGCCGCGCCTGCGCCAGCGCCGTGCGCAGCGACTCGTGCTCGTGCTCCTTGGCCTCGAACTCCGCGCGGCTCTGCGCGGCCTCACCCTCGAACGAGACCACCTGGCCCTCGAGATCGTCGATGGCGACCGTGTTGGCGGCGACGCGCGCGGTCAGCTCGTCGATCTCCTGCCGCGCCGCCGTCGCGCGCGCGGTCAGCTTCGCCGCCTCGTCCTCGTGGTGCTGCGCGCGCTGGATCCCCAGCTGCGCTTTGTTGGTGAGCGCGAACAGAGCGTCCTTCGCAGCGTTGAGCTCGGTCATCTCCTCGGTGACCGCCAGCCGCTCGGATTCGATCGAGACCTCCTCGACGGCGAGCACGCTCGACACCACCTCGTTGCGCGCGCCGAGCTCCGCCTGCTCGCCGGTCAGCGACTTCTCCTCGGCCAGGAAGCCGAGGTAGCGCTGCGCCGCCGACCAGAGCTCGATGTCGCGCAGCTCCGCCTTGTAGCGCTTGTAGCGCTCGGCCTTCTGCGCCTGCAGGCGCAGCGACCGGAGACGGGTCTCGATCTCGCCAATGATGTCGGAGACGCGCAGCAGGTGCTGCCGCGTCGATTCCATGCGCCGCTCGGCGGCCTTCTTCTTCGCCTTGTACTTCGTGATGCCAGCGGCCTCGTCGAACAACCCGCGCCGATCATCGGGACGGGACGAGACGATGAACCCGATGCGCCCCTGCTCGATGATCGCGTACGCCTTGGAGCCGACGCCGGTGCCCAGGAAGAACTCGACCACGTCGCGCAGGCGCGACGGCACGCCGTTGAGCAAGTACTCGCTCTCGCCGCCGCGGTAGAGCCGCCGCGTGACCACGACCTCTTCGGGGCCAACCGCGCCCCAGGGCACCCCACCTGGCGCGACATCCTGACCCAGCGACTCGGTGTCGAACGTCAGCGAAACCTCGGCCAGGCCGGTCGGCCCGCGCGACTCCGACCCCGCGAAGATGACGTCGTCCATGGCGCGACCGCGCAGGTGCTTGGCCGACTGCTCGCCCATGACCCAGCGGATGGCATCCACGATGTTGGATTTGCCGCACCCGTTCGGGCCGACGATGGCGGTTATGGGCTCGGGGAAGCTGATCGATGTCCGATCGACGAATGACTTGAACCCGCAGATATCGATCCGCTTGATCTTCAATCCATCCTCCGGGGCACAGGGCTAGGCCAGATGTGATGTGACAATACGTGAGATGTATCGTCAGACCTGGTCCTGCTTGATAGCACCTTCCACCCCGCCCTGTAAAGACGACCGACACCAAACTGGCACGCTCGTCAAATTTTTGTAGCCGAAATCGGCACCGCAACTCGTGCCTTGCAACGCGGATGGTAATGATAATGTGCCGCCGCCCATGGACCCCAGCTTTCACATCAACCCGAATGAGCTCTACGAGCTCATCGCCGGCGTCGGCGGCCTGGGCGTAACCGGCCTGGTCGGCTATCTCGTCGTCTCGCGCGCGCGGGCGCGCCGCCGGGCCCAAATCGAAGAGTCCGGCGAGGCGCCGCGCCGCGAAGTCGAGGCCAAAGCCGCCGAGCCCGAGCTCGAAGAAGCGCCGGGCGAGCCTGAAGAGATCGCTCCCACCGCCGCGCCCGCGCGACCCTTGCCCGAGGCGCCGGCGAAGGCGCCCTCACGTCCTTCCGCTCCCGGCGCACGGGCGGCGGCATCTCACGCGCCGCGCCCGGCTCCCGAGCCGGGTCCAGAGCCCGCGGTACGCCCGGGGCGCCCCGAGGAGAAACGCGCGCCCGAGCCGCGCCCGCCCGCGCAGGTCATTCCGTTCCCGACACCCGCGGCGCCGCCCGCCGCTCCCGTCGAGAAGCCGCGCGCCGAGCCCGTCCCCGAAAAGAAAAAGGAAGCCAAGAAGGACGTCGCTGCGCTGGCGCCAGGCCTAGCGCGCACGCGCTCGGGTTGGATCTCGCGCCTCGGCGAGGTCTTCGCCGGCCGCAAGGAGCTCGACCCCAGCGTCGTCGACGATATGGAAAAGGTTCTGCTCACCGCCGACATCGGCGTGCGCACCA
>Ga0265328_10000943_pt1 | contig 13364 bp, 8 predicted proteins | sample 41624metaG_FD_202086 | JGI IMG/M metagenome (GOLD analysis project Ga0265328, IMG submission 202086) | Rhizosphere microbial communities from Carex aquatilis grown in University of Washington, Seatle, WA, United States - 4-16-24 metaG | ecosystem: Host-associated > Plants > Roots > Rhizosphere >...
TATCTCATTCGCGCGTGATTGCGACGCATCGATTTTAGAGGACGATCATGGCTGGCGAACAATTTAAAATCACGACGCCGAATCCTTTCGCGGCGACGGGCGGAAAAAACGCGCGGACCGCCAAAATCAGCGAGTCGCTGAAACAGCTGAAAGCCAAATTTCGCGGCGCCCTGCCGCCTTCCCGGCCCAAAGTCGCGCTCAATGCCGGCCCGATCAAAGGCGATCTGATGCTGGAGCGCACCGGCAAGCGCGCGGCCGTGTTGAATCTGGGGCGCATGAAAAAGGCGCTGTCGAAACCGATCGTCGGTCAGCAGACTCAGACTGCGCCGAAAGGCCCGCCGCAGCAACAGGTCGTGGCCGTTCCGCCAAAAGACGTGATCGAGCAGGTCAAGACCAGCATACTGGAATTACGGGATCTCGCGAAAGCCGCGCAGGACGACCTGAAATCGGCGCGCGACGCCCGCCCGCCGGAAAACCGGGGCGCCCGAACCGGCCAAAAGACCGCGAAGGCGCCCGAGAAACAGATCAATCTTTGGGCCGAGAAAGAAAGAACAGCGACTGCGTCGCAGAATAAGGCTTCGGGCGAAATTGAAAAATGTCTCAAGGACGTCAACGCCGAAATCAAGAAGGCGGCCGGCGATCCGCAAAAGCTCGAACAGCTGACGGCGCAAAAGCGCGAACTCGTGAGCATGTTGGTCGGCGTTCACTATCCATTGCTGATGGAGGACGCAAAGCCGCTTCCGAAATCGCAGGAGCTGACGACCGCCTTCCAAACCGCCATCGACAAATGGCCGGGGAAGAAAGGGGCCGATAAACTCAAGGAGCACGCCAAAAATTTCGAACAGCTGATCGAGGGCTTTTCGTCCGGCGCGGCGCGCGCGCGCGTCGACGGCGACGAATTCGACCTCTCCGACCTTGAGGGTTACGCCGCCGCACTGGGCGATAAACTCGGGGAGACGCGGAATGTTCTCATCCTGTGCGGCTTTAGCCCGGAGGAAGCGGAGGCGGTGCTGGGGCCGGCGATCCGGATTCTTGACGACCTCGCGAACGCCTGCGCCGCGCGCAAGCCGATGACGACGCTCGTGGACGCGCTGATGCGCGGGGACTCCGACTATCAGGCGCTGCAAATAAACTTCGGCGCCGACGATGCTCTGGCGAAACAGTTCAAACTGGTCGACAAGGACAAGAAGCCGACGCTCGCGCCTTTCCCCTTCGCCGCAACGCTGCGCGCTTTCAGCGCCTGGCCGGCGGGACTTCTTTCCGACGCCAATTCGAGCGACCCGGAAAAGCGCATCGGGGCCGCGAATAGTCTCGAAGTTATGGGCGAGCTGCTGCTCGACGGCGAGACGCCGCCGCTGCTCCTTGGCCCCGAGCCCGAGTTCGACAAGGCGGCGGCGATCTTCCAGATTCGCTGGGGCGACCGCGCCGCCGAAAGGCTCGTCCTGGAGCGTTACAAGAGCCAGAATCCCGATTGGGAGCCGGATCCGAAGCAGCCGGAGCCCCAGGAGCTCACGGACGCGCGCGCCAAAGCGATCGCCGGCGGGCGCAAGGCGCTGGTCATGAACCAGCAGCTCACGACGCTGAACCGGCAGCTCGAAGGGCTGCTTGAAACCGACCGGAGCGTGTGGCGCAAGCCGTCCACCTGGAACGACCGCGGCCTCGTGCTTGGCGAAGGCAGCGGCGGCGTGGTCGCCAAAAACAAGCAGCTGATGGCGGCGCTCGCCAAGCGCGGCGGCAAGGACGCGGGCCGCGATGTCGCGCTGCTGCTCGCGCGCATCGCCGAACTCGAACTCCAGTCCAGGAAAATGGGCGTGGAGTTTCTCGGCCTTTTCCCCAATATCGCCTTCGCGCCGTCCGGCGTCGACGCGTCGCCAAAAAAGCTTCTGGAGTTCAACGCCTTTCTTCAGCAACGCTGGGACGGCGAAAAAGACAAGGCCTTCGCGGCGATCAGCAAGCTGAAAGACCCCGTCGCGCAAGAGAGCGCGCGGCGCGCGTTCATGGAGAAATTTCTTCCAAGCCCGGCGACTAGGAGCGATGTCGAGGACGCGCGCCTCGACGGCAAGCCGCTGGCGCCCGGTCCCGAAATGCGGAAGTTCATCGACAATCTGCCGCCGGACTGGAAGACCTATGTCGAGAGCTTGCCGCCCGAAATCCAGGCGCGCCTCGGCGACGGAAGTCTCACCCTTTACCCGGAACACGACCCGCAGCAGCCCTTCGCGCATATCGGCATAAGCGAAAAGGATCTCGAAGCGATCGGGCTCGACGGTCTGCAACTGGAAGATCTGAAAAAGGCCGTGCTCACCATGGGGACGCAAGGCCTCGGCAGCATCGAGGACGTGCAGGACACCGTGAAAGCGATCAATGTCGCGGTCGACAAGGTGCTCAGAAGTGAACTCGGGCAGGAGGCGATCGGCAATTATGCGAACGCCTCGCCTCAGGCGATGGGGCGCCGCCTGCTCAACGACATGCTGTTCGACGCGGTGGCGCTCGACGCGCAAATCCGGAAGACGCCACTCCCGGAGGCGGATTACGACATAAAGCCCGATGACGCGCGCGTGGTTCGGGAGTGCAAGCGCAAAAACGAGAAGGCGAAGAAGCTGATCGAAGACGCGGTCAGCGGCGACGCCTGGGGTGAACTCACGACAGAGTCGACAGATTATGCGGCGCTTGAGACCGACATCGTCGCGCTGCTTGGCGAGCACGAAACCGCACAGAAAGAAATCGAGGCCGCGCGCGACGTGCTCATGGGCCAGAAGGCGCCCGACAAGCTCGGCATCGACATCGACGCCGACAATCCGCGCGGCCTCAAAAGCGCGCGCCTCCTTCTCGATGCGCTCGACGCCTATGAGTCCGGCGACGCCAAGGCCTGCGACGCATGTCTTGAACAATTGCGCGGCTTCGATCTGCAGCGTATGCGCCGCCCCTGGACGGGGAAGCTCGCGGCGAAATTCGGCAAGGGCGCGAAGCTCGACATCGACGATCTCAACCAGAAGGGCAAACTCGCCGATCTGCGCGCCGCGGCGGAAGCGATCCTGCGTGTGCGCGACTCCGGGCCGGCGGATTTAACGCGCCTCCGAGGCGAGATCGAGGACAAGGGCCTCGAAATGGATCAAACCCTCGAAAGCCGCGCCAATCAGCACCCGGATGTGATGAACTGGGTGCGGCAGCAAACCCGCGCCGCCGTTTTGTCCGTCTGGCCGCGCGACGCGCGGGATCTGACAGTCGACAAGGACGGTAAACTGATCGAGGGTTTCGATCCCGCCGAGAGCAGCTTCGATCCGCAAAAGCCGGGAAATCGCGAGAAAATCCTCAAGCAGTTGACGGATTGGGGGCTCGACATCGCCGCCTTTGCGCCGGAAATCGATTCCGTGATTTTCGGAAACTGCGGTCGCACGGAGATGGTCACATGGCGGCGGGAGACCGAGTTCTCGAAGGCTGGCTTCGACCTGCTGACAGCGCAGCCGGAGCGTTCCGCGCCGCGCGGGGCGCTTGATGCGATCGTCGGCCATCGCGAGATGAACGAGACGATGAAGCGCTCTTTGCTGTCGCTGCTCGACACGATGCAGGACGGCGACAAGATCGATCTCAAGGCGGGCCAGAGGATCACGCTGGATTCCCAGAAAATTCCGATTGATCCCACGGGAACGCTGGGCGTTCGCGCAAAATTCGGCGGCTCGCGCCTTGGACAATTCGAAATCGAACTGGGCTCGGACGGCTATAAATTAAGTTTACGCGTAGGCAATGAAGGCCGCGTCGGCGCCGAATTGGTCGCCGGGCAGGAGTGGAAACTCGGCGGACCGTTCAAAGCGAAGGCCGAGGGCGCGATCGGCGCCGAAGGATCGCATTCAAGGCTCAACGGCGTCGCCATGACTTTCGAAAAAAGCGACGCGGGACGCGAGGCTCTGCTCGAACTCGTCAATAAAATGGCCGAGGAGCCAAAGATCACCATTCTCGATCTTCAGCAAGGCAAGGATGTTGGCAGGACAAAACAGACGCAATCGAAACTGGGCGCGAAGGCGCGGGGCGGAGCGAAGCTCGAAGCGGGCTGGGAAAGCAAGGCGAAGGAAGGCAAGCAAGGCCTCGGCATCGGCGCCGAAATCACCGTCGGGGTCGGCAAATCCTGGAAAGACACAAGCGTCGCGAGCCTGAACGAGGAAACGCTCAAGGGCGAGACAGAGACGTCATTTACGATCACAGGCAGCGTCGGGGTTTACGCGAAGCTCATGAACGCCGGCAATTTCGGCGGCGCGCAGGGCTCGCTCAACGATGGCGCGCAAACCGGGTCGATCGACGCCTTCGGCAAGAATCCCAATACGGAAAGCCCGAATTACGATCTCTCGAATCCGACCGGCAATCTCGACGCGCTGAATCTCGGTTACGAATTGAACGGCTTCGCCAAGATGAAGTGGAAAGTGGTTCTGAACCAGGAAGGGCAGATCGCCAAGGCCGAAAATGCGCGCGAGTGCAACGTCAAAACGGGACCCATCGCCAAAATGGCGTCGGTGATCGACCCCGCCCTGAAAAAGCGCATCGACGATCCGAAGAACGACAATGACAAGAAACTGGCCCGCGACATCGGCCATATGATGCGCCAGATGGACGACAATGACGTGCTCAGCGTGACCTATGGTCTGACGCCGGAAGTTTTGTCGCAGGTCAACGGACTGATGCTGAAGGCCAAGGCGCTGCAGCGCGAGGGTTCCGAACGCCTGGCGGCGCGTCTTTTGAAAGAGGCGGATAGTCTTCTGGATGACGAAACGTCCTACGTTCCAACAAAAATCACGCTCATCAACTTCAAGATCGACAAGAGCGAAACTCTCGTGGTCAACGCCATGTTCGCTCAGTTTGGCCAGTTCTCGGAAAACAAATTCGAAGACCCGAAGATGGTGATAAGCGTGCCGAAGCCGGCTTGATCAGGGACCATGGGCGCGCAGGGTGGGTCTGTTGAAAATATTTGCGATTTCGTCGGCTGAGAGACGGGCGCACAACGCGGGCGTGTCGCGCAGCTGATCCGGGAGCGTGAAAATCGGAGAGACGGCCTGACTTCAAGGATTGTTAACCTCCTGACGTCCAAAGCGGACGCGCGAGCAATTTATTTTGCCTTCGAATGGGTTCATTCGCAGGCAAAACCAGCGCCGTTCGTCACGAGCCAGCGCGGAGGCGCCCCCTTCATTTTCCTACCGCGTTACTCTATTATCGGGCTCGCCCGCTTTCGGACCGCCGATGCTGAACGACGAATTAGAACTCCTGCTGCAAGCAGAACAATGGCGCCGCGCCGGCGCCGGCGTCGCCATCGCCACGGTGATCGAAACCTTTGGTTCGGCGCCGCGTCCTGTGGGTTCGCATCTCGTTGTCGATGAGGCCGGCCGTTTCCTCGGGTCCGTTTCGGCGGGTTGCGTCGAGGGCGAAGTCATTGCTGCAGCAATGGACGTGATTACTGAAGGGTCGTCGCGCGAACTGGCGTTCGGCGTGGCGGATGAACTCGCCTGGCGTGTTGGCCTTTCCTGTGGCGGACGCATCGCCGTTCTCGTCGAACGGCTTGACGCAGACCGGCTGGCCCTCCTTGAGGCCTCAAATCGATTAAGCGCCGCGCGCCGGCCTCATGCGATTGCGACGCCGCTGGAAGGCGGAGCCCCGCGGCTCATTGAGGCGTCCGACGTTTTCGCCGCCGCCGCCGACAAAAGCGGTCTTATCGAGCATGACGGACGTCGTTGGTTTCTCGAAGCGCGTCTTCCTGCGCCGCGCTTGATCGTGATCGGCGCCGTGCATGTCGCACAGGCGTTGGCGCCCATGGCGCACATCGCCGGTTTCGATACGATCGTCGTCGATCCGCGCCTCGGCTATGCGGCGGCGGAGCGTTTTCCCGATTGTCGCCTCGACGCGCGGTGGCCGGAAGAAGCGTTGCCTGCGATTGGACTCGACGCTTCGACCGCGATTGTCGTGCTGACGCATGATCCAAAAATTGACGATGCGGCGTTGCGCCTGGCGCTTGCCTCGGAGTGCTGCTACGTCGGCGCGCTCGGCTCGCGCGCAACCCATAAACGGCGTGTCGAGCGCTTGCTTGCGAGCGGCGTCGAGCGCGAGAATTTGGCGCGAATAAAGGCGCCGATCGGGCTCGACATCGGCGCGCTGAGCCCTGCCGACATCGCTATCGCCACACTCGGCGAAATCATTCTTGAGCGGCGGCGCAAGCCGTTGCGCAACGCAGCGCAGGAGCGCGCGGCGTGATAGCCGCGCTCGTGCTTGCGGCGGGCCGCGGCGCGCGTTTTTCGTCGGGCGCCAACAAGCTCCTGGAGGATTTGCTCGGCCGCCCGGTGCTGCGCCATGTGGTCGACGCCGCGCTTGCATCGCGAGCGCATGAGACAATCGTCGTAACGGGCCATGATGTTCTGCGCATCGAGGCCGCACTTGCAGGATTGCCGTTACGCTTTGTCTATAATCCAGACTATGCGGAAGGTCTGGCGTCGTCGTTGCGCGTCGGCGTCGCCTGCGCCGGCGAATTCGACGGCGTCCTTGTGCTGCTCGGGGATATGCCGGGCGTCGCGCCGCCAACGCTTGATCGCCTCATCGACGCGTTCGAGACGACAGGCGCAGCGGCCGCCGTTCCGACGCATGACGGAAGGCGCGGCAATCCCGTGCTGATCGGCCGATCTCTGTTTCCATCGATCGCGCAACTCTCGGGCGACGCCGGCGCGCGCGGGCTGCTACGCGCGCGCGACGACGTCATCGAGATCGAGACAGGCGACCCCGGCGTTCTCGCCGATGTCGATACGCCCGAGGATCTCGCCGCATGGCGAAGGCGTTGATCACACGAATGCGATATTCGCGTCCTTGAGCGGAACGCTGCGAATGCGGCGACCCGTCGCCGCGAAATAGGCGTTGAGCACGGCGGGAGCGGCGACGCAAATTGTCGGTTCGCCGACGCCGCCCCAGAAACCGCCGCTCGGCATGACGATCGATTCGACCTTCGGCATATCCTTGATGCGCAGGGAGTCGTAGCCGTCGAAATTCGACTGTTCGACGCGCCCGCCTTTCACTGTGATGCCGCCATAGAACAGCGCGGACAATCCGTAGACGAAGGAGCCCGCAATCTGCCGTTCGATCTGAGCCGGATTGACGGCGTAGCCCGGGTCCGTCGCTGCGACGATGCGATGGATTTTGATTTTGTCCCCATCTTGAACGGAGACCTCGGCGACGGCGGCGACATAGCTGCCATAGCCCATATAGGACGCAATGCCGCGATAGACTCCGGCTTGCGCAGGCTTGCTCCAGCCGGCGCGCTCCGCCACGGCATCGAGCACAGCGAGCTGCTTTGGATGTTTCGTCATCAGCGCGCGCCGGAAGGCCAAAGGATCGGCGCCGGCCGCATGAGCCAGCTCATCAATGAACGATTCGAGATAGAGCGCATTGTGGTTGATGTTGACGCCTCGCCAGAAGCCCGGCGGCACGGGCGGATTACGCATGGCGTGCTCGACCAGGAGATTGGGGAAGTCATAGCCGAGCTGCGCGTCGCCGGCGCCGACAAGCCCTTGCAAAGCGGCGGGATCCAGCCCGTCCTTGATCGCTTCGGGGCGCACGCTCGCGAATATCGACTGGCCGGAAAGGCGGATGCGCACGGCGGCGAGCTTGTTGTTCTCGTCAAATGCGCCGGTGAGCTTGCACTGCGTCACCGGGTGATATTTGCCGTGCTGCATGTCTTCTTCGCGCGACCACAGAAGCTTCACCGGCTTGCCGGGAAACTGCTTTGCGACAAGCACGGCCTGCGTCACATAGTCGGTGAATCCGCGTCGGCCGAAGCCCCCGCCGAGCATGAGCTTATGAACGTCGCAGCTTTCTTTCGGCAGCCCGGAGGCCTCGACGACTGCGGCGAAGGCCGCCTCGCCGTTCTGTGTGCCCGTCCAAACGTCGCAACGCTCCGGCGTGTAAAGCGCCGTGGCGTTCAGCGGCTCCATCGCCGCATGATTTTGATAGGGGTAGCTGTAGACGGCCTCGATGATTTTTTTCGCGCCGGCGATGGCGGCTTTCGCGTCGCCGGCTTTATTGCCGACCACGGCGGGCGCAGCGTCGTCGAGGCCTTCCGCGAGCCACGCCGTAATCGTTTCGCTCGATGTCGCCGTGTTCGGGCCCTCGTCCCAGACGATCGACACAGCGTCGAGCGCATTCTTTGCGCGCCACCATGTGTCGGCGACGACGGCGACGGCCGTCTCGCCCACCTTGATCGCCTTCGGCGCGCCGGGCAGCTTCGCAAGCTTCGCCGCGTCGAAACTCTTCACCTTGCCGCCGAATGTCGGGCAATCCCTGATCGCCGCGCTCAGCATTCCCGGCAGTCGGAAATCGACGCCATAGATCATCTTGCCATTGGTCTTGTCGGCCGTGTCGAGCCGCGAAAGGCTCTTGCCCGCGATTTTCCAGTCGCGCGGATCTTTCAGCGGGACGTCGCCAGGCGGGGTAAGCTTCGCCGCGGCTTCGGCCACCTTGCCGAAGGTCGTCGTGCGGCCGGAGGCGATGTGGGTGATGACGCTATTTGACGCCTTGCAGTCGCGTGCGGGCACTTTCCAGCCATTGGCGGCCGCCGCAATGAGCATTTCTCGCGCGATTGCGCCGCCCTTGCGCACATAGTCCTGCGAGCCGCGAATGCCCCGGCTGCCGCCGGTGGAGAAATCGCCCCAGGGGCGGCCCCGTGCGGCGCTTTGACCCGGCGTCGGATATTCGGTCGTCACCCTCGACCAATCGCATTCCAGCTCTTCGGCGACGAGCTGGGCGAGGCCGGTAAGCGAGCCCTGGCCCATTTCGGAGCGCGCGATGCGAATAATGATTGAATCGTCCGGCTTGATCACGACCCAGGCGTTGACCTCCGGCGCGCCCTCCGCGGCGAGCGCGCCTTTGGGCCCGCCGGGAATGTCGAGGCCGAGCGAAAAACCAGCGCCGAGCGTGGCTGCGCCGACGACGAAGCTGCGGCGCGACGGGGTGAATCTCTGCTGCATCGCCGACTTCCTCACGCTTTCGCCGCGGCGTGGATCGCCGCGCGCACCTGTTGGAATGTGCCGCACCGGCAAATGTTGGTGATCGTCGCGTCAATGTCCGCGTCGCTCGGCTGCGGCTTTTCCTTCAGCAACGCCGCCGCGGCCATCAGCATCCCGCTCTGGCAATAGCCGCATTGCGGCACGTCGTGGTCGATCCAGGCCTGTTGCAGTTTATGAATTACGCCTTTCTCGGCGAGGCCTTCGATCGTCGTAATTTTCTTGCCCTCGGCGTCGCCCACGGTGATGCTGCAGGAACGCCGGGAGACGCCGTCGATATGCACGGTGCAGGCGCCGCATTGACCTATGCCGCAGCCGTATTTTGTGCCCGTAAGGCCAATGTTGTCCCGGATGGCCCACAAGAGGGGCGCATCTGGCTCGACATCGATGTCAAACGAGCGCCCGTTCACATTTAGCGTCGCCATGCCGCGCATCTCCAATTTCTACTCTTTTAGTATAGTTCTCGATCCGCGAATGCGCCATCCCGCGGAGGGCGGAATTTTGCCGCCTCCGATCCAAGGTTGCAGCGCTCCGCGTGCATCCGACGACCCGGATGATTTCGGTGGGCGGGAAACAGGAGTTTTGCGAGACACTGCGGTGCGGCGGCCGGGCGTCCGATAAGGGCACATTATCGGACACAGAAGAGACCGGACAGACGCGGCGGAATTTCCTCAAAAGTCGGGCTAAAAACGCCGCTTTTTAGACTGGTTCCGGGCTCCGGGCGTTTGGAGCGGTATGATTTTTGTCTTATCAGTTTGCGATTGAATGCGTTTTGAGAGAGACGCTCGCCACCGAAAAATTCCGGCTTATTCACGAGTGAAAGTGCTGCAACGCCGGCCGCGGCGATCGATTCCTGCCAAATTGAGAATTGGGCCGTGATTTCCGTCGAACATCAATTCAGGAAATCCGATTGCCGGCGGCGGAACCATCGGATTCCGGCTGCGGAATGATCAGGAACGATAACGATGAGGCCCGCCGCGCACGCGCTCACGCTGATCCGGGCGGACCGAGCGCCGACAGCGCGCGATATGCCTCCGGCAGCAAGCGTGCGAGTCGCTCGCCCCACAGGTGCTGACCGCGGTCGTCAGCGATAAGGTCCTGGCGGATCTCGATCCCGACGTGAAACACGCCGCGTCGTTCGCCGTGAATTGGGATGGTGTAATCGGACAGGTCGCTTACGCTATAGGGCTCGTTGTCGCCGATGTGGAGACCGTCTTCCCGCTGCATCAGCGCTAATAGCACATCGGCGAAACGCCGATCGCGATTGACCAGCACTCCGGCGTCCCAAGGCCGTAAAACGCCCATGTAAACCGGGGTGAAGCTATGCAAAGCAATTAGCGTGGCCGGTCGACCGGCTTCCCTCCGCCGATCGAGTTCTGTCCCGATCCGATCGTGGTAGGGTCGGAAAATCTCGCGTTCGCGCGCGTCTTTCTGTTCTTCGCTTAGACCGACGTTTCCGGGAATCGCGGTAAGTTCGCTGATATCCGGGATCGAGGCCTCAGACCCAGGCGTGCGGTTACAGTCTATGACCAGGCGCGAATAGTTCTGCTGCAGGAGAATGGCGTCCAGCGCGTCCGCAACGAATCGAGACACCGCGGCGACGCCAATATCCCAGGCGATGTGACGCTCGCGTTCTATCTCCGGAACGCCGAGACAATCAAGCGCGCGCGGTATCGCGTTGCCGGCGTGGTCGGCGACGATCACGAATGGCGATTCGCCGCTTTCGTTGCGCACCGTGATCGGCGCCGGTTCGTCGGCCGCTAAAAGGCTGTAGCGCATGTTATTCACCGACGCTCGCGCTCGCTGACGCGGCGACGCAGGGCGACAAGAGGTTGCCTCGCGCCAGCAGCCGCAGGGTTCCCGATCGGCTCGTCATGACAGCACTTCGTCGGTCCACACCTTGAAGCTTCTCAGGATATTTGGACCAAAAGTGGTGTTGAGCGGCACGTCGGTAGCGTCACGTCCGCGCCCGATCAGCACCCGCCCGATCCGCGGAACATTGTTGCGCGCATCGAAAATGTGCCAGCGCCCTCCAAGAAAAACTTCGAACCAGGCTGCAAAATCCATGGGGCCGTAGGGCGGCGGCACGCCAATGTCCCCTAGATAACCGGTGCAATAGCGCGCCGGAATATTCATGCAGCGGCAAAATGCGATCGCGAGATGGGCATAATCGCGGCAGACGCCTCTGCGCTCATGAAAGGCTTCTAACGCGGTTCGCGTCGACCGGGCATGTTCATAACCGAAGGTTATGTGATTATGGACGAAGTCGCAAATCGCCTGAACCCGTCCCCACCCCGTCGGCGCCTTGTCGAACAGGCTCCAGGCGATCTCGGTCAGCCGATCCGTGTCGCAGTAACGGCTCCCCAACAGAAACATCAGGGTCTCGTTGGGAAGGTCCTGGACCCGATGTTGCCCGGCGCCGGCTTCGATCGGATCCGGCAGTCCGCTGTCGCTCACGACAGCGTCGGTCGAAATGCGAATCTGGCCGGGGGGAGCCACTATGCGGCTGCACCAATTGCCGAAAGCGTCGCGATAGGGCGCGATCTCGACCGCGGGGCTCGTTACAATTTTGTCGGGAACAAGGATATCCGCCACACGACTATAGTGAATGTTCAAGGTCAGCAGCATTGGCGTCTCCTGCTGACACTCGTAAATCATTTCATGGCCGACGCGGATTTGTATCACTGCTGTTTCATCTCCAAAAAGAATTTCGCGCGTATCGCGTGCTGGTCGTCACCGCGCGGGTGTTCGGGACCGGGGACGAAGAGTTTAGCGTCATGCTCAAAGCGACGCCCCGTCGTAAACCGCTGCGTCGGCTTTCCTGACATGACGAGATCTCGTCGAAACGTCGTCGAACCATCCTCACGATCAAGCCCGGTCGTAAGCTCTGTCGGCGCATGTGCGGCCGGCGCATCGTCGCCGGAGGGGACAGCTTGCCGATAGCGCTCGGCCGGATACCGCCGCGACCGGTCCGCAAGCGCCGCTTGTCGATTCATATCGCAATCGCGCCCCTTGGTCGAGACGTCTTGTCAGGCATTGCGTTCGGTATCCAGATGTCGCGCCGCCCGACGAAGCCGCGACCAATCATCCGGATCGCGAAGCGATTCATACTCTGCAGAAGCGATGGTTCCACCGTTACGCGTAACATTCTTGCATGAGCTTCAGGTAAAGCGTCGCAGACAAGCTTGTTTCCTCGGATCGAAATCGAAGTCCTGGCGTCGCACTCCCGCCGACGCCGATGCAGTTTCAGACGAGCGCTTGCCTCCCACGTTCGGGTGCGGACGAAATCGTTGAATTTGAGCATGTCGCGCACCACCCGCTCAGGCGTCCGCTCTTGAGCGAGATGCGCCACTTTTTTGATCAGTGCGAAACCCGGCATCGACACCGGGCCGTGACGCCCGGCCGTGAGAGGCGCTGATCCCCGGACTTGGCGGCTATCGTCCGCGGCGCTTCGGCGAAGGCGCGCTCCTGTGCTAAGTCAGCAGAGGGCTCGCGCCCGCGACCGGGCTGCTCCGATCGACGATCACGCGACGCGTTTCGCTTAAAAACGCCGGAAAACGGCTGTTTAACAGACTCGGAAACTACTCAACCAACAAAAAACTCTCCGGTCGCGTTATGGATGCGGAACTGTCGCTCAGAGGATCAGAAAGCGCGATATGATCAAGTCAAGGATGAATGGTTCAACGTCGAGACGGCGTGATAGACTTTAGCCGCAGGAGAAGCGCTCAATGACGCGGCGGAGCCTGTCAAAAGATATCGCAATCGCGCTGACCTTCAAGGTCGTGGCGCTTATCGCGCTCTATATGCTGTTTTTTTATCCCGTCCAGAAGCGAGAGATCACTCCCGCCGCGATGGCGGCGTTCCTTGCCCGCAACTCAGCGCATCCGCAACACTGACGCTTTCGAGGAGAAAATATGCCGGAACTCGACGTAGTGACGCTGTCGCGGCTGCAATTTGCCTTGACTGCGCTGTACCACTTTCTGTTTGTCCCGCTCACGCTCGGACTCGCGTGGATTCTCGCCATTATGGAGAGCGTCTATGTGATGACGGGACGAACGGTGTGGCGTGACGCCGCGAAATTCTGGGGATCGCTTTTCGGTATTAATTTCGCCATGGGCGTCGCCACCGGCGTCACGATGGAGTTCCAGTTCGGAACCAATTGGAGTTATTATTCGCATTATGTCGGCGACATTTTCGGCGCTCCGCTGGCCATTGAAGGCCTTATGGCCTTCTTCATGGAGGCGACTTTCGTCGGTCTGTATTTTTTCGGGTGGAAGCGGCTAAGCAAAGTGCAGCATCTCGTCGTGACATGGCTGGTCGCTCTCGGCAGCAATCTCTCGGCGC
>Ga0265328_10000944_pt1 | contig 13340 bp, 13 predicted proteins | sample 41624metaG_FD_202086 | JGI IMG/M metagenome (GOLD analysis project Ga0265328, IMG submission 202086) | Rhizosphere microbial communities from Carex aquatilis grown in University of Washington, Seatle, WA, United States - 4-16-24 metaG | ecosystem: Host-associated > Plants > Roots > Rhizosphere...
GAGCCGAGCGCCTCGACCTTTCGCTGCATGATTATTTCATCGCGCGTTCGATCGAGCGGTTGAAGCCGGGCGGGCTGGCGGCCTTCGTCACCAGCCGCTGGACCATGGACAAGGTCGACGACAAGGCGCGCGCCCATATCGCCGCTATGGCCGATCTCGTCGGCGCGATCCGGCTTCCCGAGGGAGCCATGAACGCGGCCGCCGGAACCGACGTCGTCGTCGACATTCTGTTCCTGCAGAGGCGCGCCGCCGACCAGGAGGCCGCCGGCGTGCTCTGGGACGGCCTCGCCGAAGCGGTCCCAGCCGAGGATGGCGAGGAGGCTCTCTCGATCAATCGGTATTTCATCGATCATCCAGAGATGGTCATGGGGCTCCATGCGCGGACCAGCAGCGCCTATGGCCCGACCTACACCTGCCTGCGAAAGGACCGCGCCGCGCTCGACGACGAGATCGACGCCGCCGTTTCGCGCCTGCCGCGCGGAATCCATCAGCCGAGCGAGCGTGTCGCCGCGACCGCGACGAGCCGGCCCGCCCTTCGCGTCGGGACGGCGGCCGAAGGCGCGACGATCAAGGAGGGCAGTTTCGTCATCGTCGACGACGCGCTGATGCAGATCATCGACAGCGCGCCCCGCAAGATCGAGGTGCGCGGCGGCAAGGGAACCGAAGGCATTCCCGCAAAGCACGCCCGCATCATTCGCACGCTCATTCCGATCCGGGACGCCATCCGCGAGGTTCTGCGCGCCCAAGAGGCCAATGAGCCGTGGGGGCCGGCCCAGACGCGCCTGCGCATCGCCTACAACAGCTTCCTGCGCAATTTCGGAGCGATCAATCTCACCACCATCACCGAGACGACGGATCCGAAGACCGGCGAGGCGCGCGAGACGCAGCGCCGGCCCAATCTCCAGCCCTTCCTCGACGACCCCGACGTCTGGCTCGTCGCCTCGATCGAGGACTATGACGTCGAGACCGGAACGGCGACCAAAGGGCCGATCTTCTCCGAGCGCGTGCTGCATCCGCCGGCGACGCCGACGATCGAAAGCGCGGCCGACGCCCTCGCCGTCACCCTGCACGAGCTCGGCCATGTGGACATCGACCGCATCGCCGACCTCCTCGGCCGTTCGCGCGACGAAGCGCTCGCCGAGCTCGGGGATCGCGTCTTCCTCGACCCGCAGACGACGATCGAAGGCTTCGAGAGCTGGCAGACCGCCGACGCCTATCTGTCCGGCCCAGTGCGCACCAAGCTCGCCGCCGCGATCGCCGCCGCAGAACGAGATGCGCGCTATCGGCGCAATGTCGAGGCGCTCGGCCCGGTCCAGCCCGAGGATCTGAAGCCCTCGGATATTTCCGCGCGGCTCGGCGCGCCCTGGATCCCGACCGCCGATGTCGCCGCCTTCGTCGCCGAGGTCATCGGCGTGGAGGCCTCGATCCGCCACACCGTCGAGATCGCCTCCTGGACCGTCGAGCTCTCCGCCTTCGCCGGCCGCGCCGAGGCGACCTCCGAATGGGGCACGGCGCGCCGCAACGCCGGCCTGCTGCTCGGCGACGCGCTCAATTCCTCGATCCCGCAAATCTATGACGTCTGGAAGGAGGACGGCCGAGAACGCCGCGAGCTGAACGCCGCCGAGACCGAAGCGGCCAAGGAGAAGCTCGCCAAGATCAAATCCGCTTTCGAGCGTTGGGTGTGGACCAATGTCGAGCGGGCCGAGCGGCTCACCCGCATCTATAACGACCAATTCAACAATCTGGTCCCGCGGCATTTCGACGGAGGCCATCTGCAGCTTCCCGGCGCGAGCAGCGTCATCAAATTCTACGATCACCAGAAGCGCGCCATCTGGCGTATCGTCAGCGCGGGCAAGACCTATATCGCCCATTCGGTCGGCGCCGGAAAGACCTTCACCATCGCCGCCGCCATCATGGAGCAGAAGCGGCTCGGTCTCGTCGCCAAGGCCATGCTGGTCGTTCCCGGCCATTGCCTGGCGCAGGCCAGCCGCGAATTCCTCCTGCTCTATCCGAACGCCCGCATTCTGGTCGCCGACGAGACGAATTTCTCCAAGGACAAGCGCCAGCGCTTCCTCGCCCGCGCCGCCACGGCGCAATGGGATTGCATCATCATCACCCACAGCGCCTTCAAATTCGTGCCGGCTCCCGCCGCCTTCGAGCAGACGCTCATTCAGGATCATCTCGCCAGCTATTCCGAATTGCTGGAAAAGATCGACGGCGACGATCGCATCTCGCGCAAGCGCATCGAGCGCATGAAGGAAGGGCTGGAAGCCAAGCTCGAAGCCTTGCAGAGCCGCAAGGACGATCTCCTGACCATCGGCGAGATGGGCGTCGACCAGCTCATCGTCGACGAGGCGCAGGAGTTTCGCAAGCTCTCCTTCGCCACCAATATGACGAGCCTGAAGGGCGTCGATCCCGACGGCTCGCAGCGCGCCTGGGACCTCTTCGTCAAATCCCGCTTCGTCGACGAGAAGAACCCCGGCCGGGCGCTTCTCCTCGCCTCCGGCACGCCGATCACCAACACGCTCGGCGAGATGTTCACGCTGCAGCGCTTCATGCAGCCGGAGACGCTCGAAGAGCGGGGCATTCACGAGTTCGACGCCTGGGCCGCGACCTTCGGCGAGACGCGCACCGAGCTCGAGCTGCAGCCATCCGGCCTCTACAAGCCGGTAACGCGCTTCTCGGATTTCGTGAATGTCGCCGACCTCATGGCCATGTATCGCTCGGTCGCCGACGTCGTGCTCAAATCGGACCTTCGTCATTATCTCCGCCTGCCGAGCATCAAGGGCGGCAAGCGCCAGATTGTCACGGCCGAGCCGACCGCCGCCTTCAAGGCCTATCAGAAAATCCTCGCCGAGCGCATCTCCGTCATCGAGAAGCGCAAGCGCAAGCCCGAGAAGGGCGACGACATTCTCCTCTCCGTCATCACCGACGGCCGCCACGCCGCCATCGATCTGCGCTTCGTGCTGCCGGGCCACGCCAATGAGGATGGCAACAAGCTCAACGCCCTGATCGACAATGTTTATCGCATTTGGCGCGAGACGGCGGACCGCCGCTACACGCGGACCGACGGCGTCCCCTACCTCCTGCCCGGCGGCGCGCAGATGATCTTCTCCGATCTCGGCACGCTCAACGTCGAGGCGACGCGCGGATTCTCGGCCTACCGCTGGATCAAGTCGCGGCTCGTCGCGCTCGGTGTCCCCCCCGAGCAGATCGCCTTCATGCAGGACTACAAGAAATCGAGCGCAAAGCAGCGCCTCTTCCAGGACATCAACGCCGGCAAGATCCGCATCCTGAACGGTTCGTCCGACACGATGGGCACCGGCGTCAACGCTCAGCGTCGTCTGGTCGCGCTCCATCACCTCGATGTTCCCTGGCTCCCCTCGCACATTGAACAACGCGAGGGCCGCATCGAGCGCCAGGGCAACGAGAATGAGGAGATCGAGCTCTACGCCTACGCCACCAAGGGCAGCGTCGACGCCACGGGCTGGCAATTGCTCGAACGGAAGGCCCGCTTCATCGAAATGGCCATGTCCGGCGACCGCAGCATTCGCCGGCTGGAGGACGCCGGATCGCAGGTCAATCAATTCGCCATGGCGAAGGCCATTGCATCGGGCGACCCGAGGCTCATGCAGAAAGCCGGGCTCGAAGCCGAGATCGCTCGCCTGGAGCGCCTGCGCGACGCGCATTTCGACGATCAATACGCCGTCCGCCGCACGATCTCCTCGACCGAGGCCTCGCTCCGCCACGCCGAAAAGCGGATCGGCGAGATCGAGCAGGACATCGCCAGACGAACCCCGACCCGCGGCGACGCCTTCCGCATGGAGGTCGAGAGCCATCGCTTCGTCGAACGCAAGGACGCCGGCGCCGCCCTGCTCAAAAGCATCCGCGCCAGGGAGTTCGAAGGCAAGGGCGGCGACTGGCGCATCGGCAATATCGGCGGCTTCGATTTGTCCGTATCGGCAACCCCCGTGGCGCGCCAGAAGCTCGCCGAGGTCGAGTTGACGATGCAGCGCGCCGGCCATGAAACCCAGATCGGCTATTCCGCCGATTTGACAGCGCTCGGAATCGTCTCACGCCTCGAATATGCGCTGAGCCGCTTCGAAGTGGAGTTGGCCGAGCACAAGCGCACCATGCACGACGCCGCCGAACGCCTCCCGGCCTATCGCCGGCGCCTCGATGAAGCATTCGCCTACGAAGACGAGCTCGACGCGAAACGTGACGAGCTGGCGGCGCTCGACGCGTCGCTCGCGGCGAATGACGACGGAAACGCCGAAGCCAGCTCCGCGGCCTGACGCGCCGTTCTTCGGGGCGCTTCGATCACATCGACAAATTACCGAAAGGGAACTCCCGTGACGCTTTTCACTCACGCGTTTCGCGCCTCTTTGGGATGCGATCCGATCATCGTCGCTTACGGAGCTGGCGTCGACAGCACGGCGATGCTGATCGGCCTGCGCAACCATAAGGTGACGCCAAATCTGATCCTCTTTGCCGACACCGGATCGGAAAAGCCCGAAACCACCGCCTATCTCGGCGTCATCGGCGCGTGGCTCGCCGACAACGCGTTTCCGCCCATCACCATCGTCCGCCGGCGAAGTCCGCGCGCCGGCGACGCTTCATTGCACGACGAATGCTTGCGCAAAAGCATTCTTCCGTCGCTCGCATACGGCGGCCACTCATGTTCCCTGAAGTGGAAAGTGGATCCCCAATGGGCATTCACGCGCGACCACTTCGGTTGGGACAGGCGCGAGCGTCGATGGAGACACGGGGCGTCCATCACCAAGCTTATCGGATATGACGCCGGACCCGCCGACGCCAGGCGAATGATAAGGGCATCTGGCAAATGGCCGCCGGGCCATCGCTACCGTTATCCGCTCGCCGAATGGGGCTGGACGCGCGAAATCTGCGAACGCGTCATTGCCGACGAAGGCCTGCCGACGCCGCTGAAATCTTCCTGCTTCATGTGCCCTGCCTCCAAGAAACACGAGGTCGACTGGCTCGCAGCGACGCATCCCGAGCTGGCGGCGATCTCGATCGAGATGGAGCGGCGCGCGCACCGTCGCGGTCTCACGACCACTCGCGGGCTCGGGCGGCGCTGGTCCTGGTCGGAGCACCTCGGCGTCGGCGATCCGAAGGAGCCTGCATTGCCGCTCGCCCCATTCCAATCAGGAGACCTTCGATGCTCCCGACTGCAATCATTCGATCTCTCCGAACGCCACAACTGACGGCCGCCGACTTCACCTCGACGAAGTTTTATACGGCCGAGGACAAGGCCTGGTTCGCGAACGCGCTGCTGAAATTCCTCGCCGACGATTGTCCGAGGAGCGGCTTCACCGATCGACTTTATGTCCGCCTCTCCAACAGTTTTGGGCATATCGCTCACTACGACAAGCATCAATTCTTCGAGCACTTCTTTCCCGATTCTGAAAGAAGGATCGCATTCCTCGAAGAGACCCTGCATTGGCCCTGTTATGGCTCCGCGGAATTTACATTTTGCGACGTCGAGATCAGCGTACAATCGCGGATCACGGCGGCGAATCTTCTTTCGATCGAAAGGGCGAGGCGCGACGGCGAGGTCGTTCGCCGAGAGCGCGAACTGCTCGAGCGCCTGAAAGCCAAATACGAGCCGATGCCCCGACCGGATTCGCGGCCAGACCAGGCGCCGTCGACAGCGCCGACGACGGTCCTGCGCCAAGGCTTGCTATTCGATTTCTCCGAATGAACCAGGCGGCGGCGAGGATAGGCGAGCGTCTTTTGTAAATTCGCTCTTCAGCCTAATCCGTCACGGCGTCTATGTCATCGTCAGGCGTCGACGACAATGTGGCCTGATCGACCAACGCTCTCAACACGGCGAAGGCGATCCGCTGTTTGCGCCGCGGCACGTCGCGAAGCAAGCCAATAAATATTCTTTCCCGCACGTTCAATTCCTTAATCTGAGTCGGCGCCGCACGAGGAGCCAGCCCGAACGGAGGGACCGGCGAGACCGAACAGCCGTTGGCGTCGATCAGCCCGAGACGTTTCAATCGCGACCTTATCCCTCCGACCTTTCGCTTGTGCTCTCGAGCGAGATCATCGACCTCGAGTCCGTTCACGAACGCATCATAAAGCCTGCGGTCCTCGCCGCTTCCCCAAGGTTTCCCATGCCTTTCGGCGGTCGGATGAGAGGTCCCGAGCTCATTCACAATAAAATCCTCGAAATATTTACGGAAGGGCGAAAGCTATCACGAGCGATCCGGGACGCAAGGGTCGAGACGTGCGCGCCTGCTCGCGCCGAGCAAGCGCGCCCTTGCGTCCCGAACCGCCTCGTGAAGCTCGGATTCTCGATTTCGAAAGGAAATCAAAATCGAAATGGAGACAGAACATGTGCGCTTTCCAGAAGAACATGGACGAATTGGATGCGATCGTTCGCCTGGCGCCTTCGAAGGGCGAAACACAGCGTCTGATCGAGACATTCGACATCGAACCGCTCGATCTCGACGAAATCGAAGACCAATCGAAGCGCTTTGTCGAATTCTTCGCCATGACATTCGCCGAAACGATGCCGGAACAAGAGTTCGATGAATTCCTCGAAGACATCGCGAATGCTGTCTCGAAAGCCGCGATGAAGGCGGCTGAACGAAGCCATCGCGAAATGACCGCAGTCCCGAGCGACGATCCCACCGTCTCGTTTCAGCGCGCCGTGGCCGCTGTCCTCGCCGGAGGTCTTCGAGTCGCAGCTGAAGCCGCCTCCGCCACATCGCAAGTCTGGCGGCGCTGAATTTCCCGCGCCCCCGAATCTTGGCAGGAAATTCAGAGCAAACGCCATCGGCTCCTGCTCGCGAGCGCCGACGCTTCTGGCGTTCGGTCATCCCCTACGCGCCGAGCGCTGGAACAAGAAAAAGGAAATCGAGAAGGCGATTTGCCCCATGCGCGGCCACCGCCGCAAGAGTTCGTCGCTGCGCTCCCGCGCGTGCCGCGCGCTCTTGCCCCTCCGTCCGCGATCGGGGCGTTCGATCCTCGTCTTCGAAAAGAAGACCGGCAATCCGAAATGAAAGAGGAGATCATCATCATGGCACAGGCTCACATCGACGCCGGCTCTAAAAAGCCCAATTCCAACAAGCTCGGCCGCGCCGTTCCCAGCGAGCCTGTCGCTCGCCAACTCGTCGCCGACGTCGAGGCGAACGACGCTGACAATCCCGTCACCGAGGCGGGGCGCGCCCGTGTCCGCATGGAACTGCGTCACGTCGATCCACGCTCTCTCAAGCCCAATCCCAACAATCCCCGTCGGACCGCCCCCGGCGAGCACGCCGACCGGCAAATGATCGCCAATATCAAGGCCACCGGCATCACGCAGCCGCCCGTGGTGCGTCCCGACGGCGACGATCTCATCATCGTCGCGGGCCACGGCCGCGTGCGCGCCGCCATCGGCGCCGGTTTCAACGAAATCCTCGTCCTCGTCCGCGGCCCCGACGACGGCGCCGACAATCTCCGCTCGCTCTCCGAAAACGTCGTCCGCGTTCAAATGTCGCCGGTCGACCAATGGCGCACGATCGAAGCGCTCATTTCGGACCATTGGACGGAAGAGGCCATCGGCGGCGCTCTCGCCCTGCCCGTGCGGACGATCAAGAAATTGCGCTTGCTCGCCAATATCCATCCCGACATGCTCGACCAGATCGCCAAGGGCGACATGCCGCAGGAAAGTCATCTGCGTACCATCGCCGCCGCCGGCGCCGACGAGCAGGCGTCCGTCTGGAAGAAGCACAAGCCGAAGAAGGGCCAAGAGACGGTCATTTGGCACGAAGTCGCTCGCGCGCTGACCAAGCGGCGTCTTTACGCCAAGATCGCGAAATTCGGTCCCGACGAAGAGCAGGCCTTCGGCATCGTGTGGGAGGACGATCTGTTCGAGCAGGGCGAACAGGACAACCGCTATACCACGCAGGTCGAGGCGTTCTTCGCCGCGCAGGCCGCATGGGTCGAATCCAATCTCCCGAAAAATGGGGTCGTTTTGCAAATTGACGAATACGGCCAGGGCAAGCTGCCGCCGAAGGCCGAGCGCAATTGGGGGCAGCCGAGAAAGAGCGACACGATCGGCCGCTACGTCGACACCCGCGACGGATCGGTGAAGGAAATCATCTTCCGCATACCCAAGGCGGAGCCGAAGAAGGGAAAGACTGCAGCCTCCGGCAGCGGCGTCGAGACGCTCTCCCAGCCCGCGCGTACTCGTCCTGAGATCACGCAAAAGGGTCTCGCGATCATCGGCGATTTCCGCACCGACGCCCTCGTCCGAGCGCTCGCGGAAAACGAGATCGACGACTTCACTCTTCTCGGTCTGCTCGTCGTCGCCTTCGCCGCCGACAATGTCGATGTGAAAGCCAGCGGCTACTCCTCGCGCCTGCGTCGAGGTCTCGCGCATCGGCTCGCCAATGAGGGACGCATCACCCAGGACGCCGCCCTCGTTCGGAAGGCGGCGCGCGACATGCTGGCACATGTGCTCAACTGCCGCCCCGGCTATCATTCGAGCGGCGTCGTTGCGCGCCTGGTCGGAGACGCGATCGGCGCGGATACACATCTACCCAATATGGCGACGGACGATTTTCTGTCGTCGCTTTCGAAGGCTGCGCTCGAAAAGGCCGCCGCGCAGCACTCCGTGCTGCCGCGTCCGCGCGCCAAGGAGACGCGGGCCGCTCTCATCGAGCACGTCTCCGGGGGAACCTACATTCTTCCCGCCGCGCGCTTCGCCCTCTCCGAGGAGGAGATCGCGAGCGAGATGACCCGGGCGACCGAAGGCGCCGAGGATGATGACGGAAATGTCGACGGCCCCGATCCCGAGATCGGCGCCTCCGACGAGGATCCCGATCCCGAAGAGGATCACCAAGCGGAGGAATTCGCCTGAGCGCAGCGACGGCGCGGCCGGATTCAAGCCGGCCGCGTCCATGTCGAGGTAGCCGTCGAGGAAGGGAGCTCCGACCATGTACGCCTTTCAATTCCAGGATGGGAGCTGGCGCATCGACTCCTTGACCAATAGCCGATCACCCCGTCTTCAACCGAGGACTGAGGCCTACGATCTCTTTGAAGCGTCCTACCTCAGCCGCCGCGACGCGGATGCGGCGATCGAGAAAATTCGCGCGCTCGTGTCCGACGAATCTCGACCCAATCATGAGGAACCACGATGAGATCGAAATTCATCACGGAACACGATCTCGCCACGCTCGCCAATATCTGTCGCGTCGCGGCGGAGCGCTTCAAGGATCATGAGGCCGAATTCCGCAAGCTGGCGGCCGCTCCCCCGACGCCGGAGACGAAATCGCTGCTCCCGACGGGAGACGCGGCGCTACAGCTCGCCGATCCGTTCGCGCTTCAGGCCAGCGAAGCGCAGGCCTTTGCGACGCTGTTTCAATGCGGCGAACCATTCGCGGTTCCGCATTCCGGCGCCGACGCCGAGGACTAACCGAAATCGAAGGAAGCCCGACGATGGATGCGATACTGCGAATTGCGTCGCGATGGCGCGCTCCACTTCTGAAACGCGTTCCCAAGACCCAGAGACCGATGAATGCGCAAGATTGCATTCGCGTCTATAACGAGTCGCCGCGTATCGTCGCCGTGCAATTTCGTTTCTCCGACAGCTTCGGACACGCGAGTCTCACCTTCGACGAGACTCGAAACCTCGTTCGCATGCTCACGGATGCGACCGAGATCAAGGCGCAAAGCCCCGCGCGCTCATAGCCTTTCGACCAATGGAGAGCCGAATGCCGACCTACCGCATCCTTCTCGTCGAAGAGCAGGTGGAAAGCGACTGCGCAGAATTCAAAGTCGCCGCGTCCACGCCCCGAGACGGCGCAAAAATCCTCGTCGACGCCCATGCTCGCGCACGGGACAAATCGTCGAATTGGGTCTCCCTGCCCGACGGGCAGAGCGCCCGCATAGAACCCGACAATCTCGTTCGCACGCGCGTCTATTGCATGTTGCTGGACGACGACGGCAACGAAGTCGAGGAGATCGACCTCGACGGTCCCGCCCCTTCGCCGCAGCTCGGCTCCGAAGCGACGTCAGAGAAACGCAAACGCGGCGCGCGATCCAGTCGGTAGGCCCGTTTCAGGAGACATGAAGATGGCCAGGACACACGTCGATGTCACCGCCCAAACATCGGGCGGCGCCACCAGCACCGCGCATCAGGCGGAATTCGTATTCGACGGCGAAGACAGCAAAAAGATGACCGTCGAATACGCCATGAGCCTGATCGAAAGAAATTGGTCCTGCGAAATCGATCACGCGAAGACCGAAATCGAATGCGGCGTCGGCGTTCGAGTCGCCTTCAAAGACGGTTCCATTCTCCGCGTCGCCGCCTGGGCGGACTGACACGAGGCTTTCCAACGGCACGCCTTCACCTTTGGAGATTCGAAATGATTCGACAATATTACGCACAGCGCCGTCAGGGCGGCGACAATCCCAAGGGCGTCGGCGTCACCGCGGTCGGATATCTGCAGAACGACTCCTATTGGCGCGACCGATTTCGCGGGACGCCTGTGTGCCGCGATCCTTGGATCGTCCTGGCGTTTTTGAACGGCGTCGTCGCCGCCTCCCGCCGCAGCGGCGCTACCGGCAAATGGGAAGACGTCTTTGTGAGCGGCCGCTCCGATGTCGCGCTCGTGCGGTCTCTCCGTGATGGGCGCATTCGCAAGATCGCCGTCCGCACTCTGATCCTTCACGACGATCTCGGCATGTGCAAGCAAGCGACCGAATATCCGTCGCTGCCGAGGTTGTCGGATCGCAATTCGCGGCTTCGGCTTGTCGCCGCGTAACCGGGATATGCCTGGCGTTCACGCCAGCGACGAAATTGGGACGCAGAGGGCGCCGGAGTGTGTCGAGACTGCACTCGCTCGCAGCCCCACTCTCCGCTTTCGAGCGCCAGATGCTCCCGAGTTCATTCATCGCTCAGAAAAGTCGAGGGCGGCGCCATCCGCTTATGTTGCGACAGATTCATGTCCGCGACTTGGGACTCCGAAGCTTCGCTTCCCTCTCTCGCACTTCTGTCGAATAGTCGCGCCAAATCGTCGCTCACGCGCGAAGCAGGATGAATGAATGGCGCATCGAGCATACGCCCTCGAATTGCGCTCGGACCGTCCAACAGAAGCACGACAATGCTGGCGACAGCGCCTCCCAGCGCACCCGCTCCGATCGCTATCGAAAGGGCGTCCGCAAGAAATCCGACGAGAGAGCTCGAAACCCGACTTGCGTTCGGATGAAGACGTGACGCCGACGATTCCTTATTCATGATAGCCTCCCAATTGCAGGCGGCCGCTGCAAGATCGTCCGCACTGCAACCGTGCGGCCCACGTGCGCGAATTGGGAGCCGTCCTTTCGGGAAAATTCTCGCTCGATCTATAATAGGTCCGCTCGCAGTGAAAAGATTCGCGCGATCGGGAAATGCGTCACATTTCCCGATCGCTATCCGTCATCATCCTTCACCGGCGGAACACTCGGCTAAGCTGCGGGCTCTCACTTGCAATTGATTATGAGTCCGGGCTTCAACACGCACGCATCGGTTCCATTGGGCAGCAGCACAGTCTCCTGCTTGCCATCCTTGTAGCGGCACACCAATCTCAGCGGGGCGTGGGCTTTTCTCAAATTGTGCCAGCCCTGCTCGATCAAGTCGTCCGGCCATCGACCGCCCGGCTTGAAACGCTCCGTATCCGGCGTCATCGACGCGGGTGGATCGTAGTTCCCTTCGATAAGGGTGATCCCCGACAGCCCGGCCTTGCACAATGACGCTGCACTCGCCTGCTGGCTAAGAAGGAGCGCGAAAGCTACCACGACCGGTTTAGTGAGATACGACATGGAATTGGCTCCCGGATTCATACTGATTGCTCGTTGTCCAAGGAATTGTTCGATAGTGGGCTGGCTGTCCACTCCATTGATCCATGACTTGAATGCCTTGGTCATTTTGGCCAAGGTATATCGCAGTGTGGCTTTGGCCCGGCGTGTTCGTGTAGGTTCCGTCTTCACCGAATGTCGCGATTACGGTCCCTTCGGGAATGTCGCCGGCGCCCTGAACACGTTCTCCTGGAACCCAGGTCGACGTGAGGCCAACGTCCGACGTCGCTTGCGCCAGCGCGACGCACTGACCACTTCCGACGCTCTGGCCATTGTATTGGCTGTAGTCGGTCGCGACCGTGCCCGAGCCGATTCCGCCGTCGCCATTATAGCCGTGGCCGCCGCCGTTTCCTCCTCCTCCGCCTCCGTTCCCGCCACCCGTATCCGACCCGCCGGTCGGATAGCTGAAATTCGGCGCTCCCTTCTCGCGATAGGTCGGGATCACCGCCGCGGGCAATCCCCGTTCGACGACGGGGGTGGGGTCCGACCGCGCCGGCGCCGTCCCCAAGAGCGGCCATCCAGCGACCGCCACCAGCGCCGCCACGATCAAGCGGCATGAGTCGTCGCGTCGACCGCGCCGACCGCCGTTTCCTCCACCGCCGTCGCGCGGAGGGGACACATTCATCTTTTGCAACATGAGACCTCCTTTTGCAGAAGGCTCTCAACATTGCTCCCCTCCGCGCGAATGTGAAATTCCAGTCAACCGCGAATTCGCCGTCACGGATCTTTGTGAGTGTGTCGTCGCCGCGCCTTTGGCAATCACCGATAGAGAGGGCTCCCGGCTGCGGAGACCGGCCGCCGCTCCTGCGGGCGCGTCGCAGCGTAGCCCCTGCGAGATGCAAGGAATTTCGAAGAAGGGAGGAATGAAGAATCGAAATCGAGCGAGAAGCCGAAAGCCCGATTGCACGTCGGCGTTCTACAGCCGTCGTCGAGTCCTTCGGCTCCAGGCGCCGCAGAATTTTCCCCTGTCCGCGCCGCCCCGCCTCGAACGGCGGGGCTCCCCCGCGCGGACATTCCCCGCGGATCAAAATTCAGCGGCCCCAGGAGCTCAGCGCTGAAGCTCGACCTCCGTCCTTACGGCCGGAGGCTCCGGATCGCCTGTCCGGCTGTTCGTGAACGCCGTGCAACGGGCTGCGGCCCCGCTCGGAGAAGAGACATGAAAAATATAGCAGAGTTCCAGCTCATCGGACGTGTCGGCGTGGTCAAGAAAGTAGGCTCCACCACGCATGTAACCATCGCGTCGAACTACTCCTACAAGGACGAGGGCGGAGAGTGGCGGGACGACGCGCATTGGAACGAGGTCGTCGTTTTCTCGACCACCACGGCGCGGTACATCGAAAAACATGTCGGCAAAGGCGATCTCGTTCACGCACGCGGCCGCGTCCGTCAGAACAGCTATGAGCGCGACGATGGCGAGCGCGTCTTCACCGTCGATCTCATCTGCAATGATTTCTCGCGTCTCGCGCAGGCCGCCGACAATCGCGACGGCG
>Ga0265328_10000945_pt1 | contig 13333 bp, 9 predicted proteins | sample 41624metaG_FD_202086 | JGI IMG/M metagenome (GOLD analysis project Ga0265328, IMG submission 202086) | Rhizosphere microbial communities from Carex aquatilis grown in University of Washington, Seatle, WA, United States - 4-16-24 metaG | ecosystem: Host-associated > Plants > Roots > Rhizosphere >...
CGTCGAGCGAGAAGATCGTTTCGATCAGCACAGATCCGGTCAGAAAGGCATGGACGAAAGCGCCGGGAAAGCCGGCGATCACAATCAGCATGGCGTTGCGGAACACATGGCCGTAGAGCACGCGATTTTCGGTGAGGCCCTTCATGCGCGCGGTCTGCACATATTGCTTGCGGATTTCGTCGAGGAACGAGTTTTTCGTTAAAAAGGTCTGCGTCGCAAAGGCGCCGAGCGTCATGGAGATGACGGGCAATGTGATGTGCCAGAAGTAATCAAGGATTTTTGCGCCGAAGGAGAGTTCGGCGGCGTTGTCCGAGGCGAGGCCGCGCAAGGGGAAGATCTGCCAGAAGGAGCCGCCCGAAAACAGCACGATCAGCAGCATGGCGAAGAGGAAGCTCGGCACGGCGTAGCCGACGATGATGACATTCGACGTCCAGGCGTCGAAGCGCGTTCCGTCGCGCACGGCTTTGGCGACGCCGAGCGGGATGGAGATCGCATAGGAGAGCAGCGTCATCCAGAGTCCCAGCGTCATCGAGACGGGCAATTTCTCGCCGATGAGCTTGAGGACGCTTTCATCGCGAAAATAGCTGCGGCCGAAATCGAAGAGTGCGTAATTTTTCGTCATCAGCAGAAAGCGTTCCCAGGCCGGCTTGTCGAAGCCGAATTGCTTTTCAAGCTCCGCGATGAATTTCGGGTCGAGCCCCTGCGCCCCGCGATATTTGCCAGCGACATCGGCGCCGATCTGGGCCGCCGCGCCGCCGCGGCCGGCTTCCGCGCCGCCGCCGGAAAAGCGCGCGGTGGAGCCCATGTCGAGCCCCTGCAATTGCGCGACGATCCGCTCCACCGGACCGCCCGGCGCAAATTGCACGATAACGAAGGAGATGAACATGATGCCGAGCAAGGTCGGGATCATCAGCAGCAGACGCCGCGCAATATAAGCCGCCATTGACGTCACCGCCCCGTGAAGTTGATCTTTTTCGCCTTGTCGGGATCGAACCACCAGGTGGAGACGATTCCGGGTTCGTAGCGCGGCGCGTGTTCCGGCCGTCCGAAAATATCCCAATGGGCGATGCGGTAGGCCGGAAGATAGAAATGCGGCACCCAATAGCGTCCGGCGATGAGCACGCGGTCGAGCGCGCGGCATATGGAGACGAGTTCGGCGCGCGTCGTCGCTACGGCGGCCTTGTCGATGAGCGCGTCGATCACCGGGCTTTTCACGCCGATGTAGTTCTGCGAACCCGTGGTCGCCGCCGATTGCGAACCGAACAGCACGCGCAGATCGTCGCCCGGCGAATGCGGAAGGCGCCAGCGAATGGTCATCACATCATAGTCGAATTCGTCGAGGCGGCGCTTGTACTGCGCGGAATCGACAACTCTGATGTGCGCGGCTATGCCGAGAAGCTTCAGATTTTTGATGAAGGGCTGCATGTGCTTTTCGAGCAGGCTCGAAAAGTCGAGGAATTCGAATTCCAGCGGCTCGCCGCTCGGCAGCAGCAAGGTGGCGTCCTTGCGTTTGCAGCCGGCGGCGGTCAGCAGATCGACGGCCTTGCGCAGCAGCGACCGGTCCTGCCCGCTGCCGTCTGAGACCGGGGGACGAAAGGGTTCGCCGAACACTTCCGCGGGCAATTGATCGCGGAACGGCTCCAGCAGCGCACGCTCGGCGTCGCTTGGCGCGCCGGCGGCTTTCAACTCCGAATTTTCGAAATAGGACGTCGTGCGCTTATAGCTGTCGTACATCAAGTTGTGATTGGTCCATTCGAAATCGAAGGCGTAGCCGATGGCTTCGCGCACGCGCGGATCCGCGAATTTCGATTTGCGCGTATTGAAATACCAACCCTGCGTGCCCGACATATTGTCGTCCGGGAACATTTCGCGTTTCACGCGGCCGTCGCGCACTGCCGGAAAATCATAGCCCGTCGCCCATTTCCAGGAGAGAAACTCCTCATGCACGGCGATGGAGCCGGCCTTGAACGCCTCGAAGGCGACATTGAGGTCGGCGTAATATTCATAGCGAATGACGTCGAAGTTCGCCTGACCGACATTGACGGGCAGATCCTTCGCCCAATAATCCGGCACGCGCTCATAGGAGACGAAGCGTCCCGGTTCGATCGAGCCGACCTTATAGGCGGATGAGCCGAGCGGCGGCTCCATCGTCGTTTCGTTGAATTTATGCTTTGTGTAATAGGCTTTGGAGAAGATCGGCTGTCCGGCGACGAAGATGGGCAGGTCGCGCGGGCGGCCCGGCGCGAATTTCACCACCAGCGTGTAATCGTCCGCCGCCGTCGCGCTGATCATGTCGCGCAGGACCTGCGAAATTTTTGGATGTCCCTCGGCTTTCAGAATTTCAAGCGAAAAGGCGGCGTCATGCGCGGTGAGCGGCGAGCCGTCGTGAAAGCGCGCTGCCTTGCGCAGAAGGAAAGTATAGGTGAGCTTGTCGGCGGAAATGCGCACTTTTTCGGCGATGAGGCCGTAGACGGCGTCGCGTTCGTCGAGGCTGCCGGTCATCAGACTGTCGAACACGATGCCGACGCCGGCGGCCGGATTGCCGCGCAGGATATAGGGGTTGAGCGAATCGAAGCTGCCGTTGGTGTCGATCGTCGGCTCCAGCGACAATGTTCCGCCCTTCGGCGCGTCCGGCCGCACATATGAGAAATGCGTAAAATCGGCTTTTTCGGCGAGATCGCCAAAGGTGGAGAGGCCGAAGCTCTCGGTGTCCCCGCTGGCCGGCGCGGCGACGAGGCCCCGCGGCGCGGCCAGCAGAGCGAGGCCGCCGGCGCCAGCGGAAAGAGCCGCGCGGCGGGTGACGAGCGGAAAACGGGGACGCTGGACCAAGCTGCACCTTTACGTTGAAATTCGGGCGGCGGAAGACGCTGCCGCGAAGCTGCGAGGGACATCGATGATTCGCGCAGATTATGTCGGTTTTTCGCGCCATAGCCAGCCTCCGCCGCCGCGCCGGCGCGCCTTTGGCGGCGCGGATTTTACAAAAGCGCCAAAAACATGCGTGCGGCGCCGCAAATTCCTATATGAAGCGGGCGTCCGAAAACCCATCCGCGAAGGATAAGCCTCCATGGACCCGCGTCGCTCCAGCCTGTTCCGCCAAAGCGCCTTCATCGGCGGCGCCTGGGTTGCGGCGGATTCCGGAGCGGCCTTCGAGGTCCATAATCCCGCGACCGGCGAGCTTTTGGGCCATGCGCCGGATATGGGCGTCGCCGAGACGAAGCGCGCCATCGCCGCCGCACAGGCGGCTCTGCCGCGGTGGCGGGGGATGCTGGCCAGGGATCGCGCCCGCGTCATGCGCGCCTGGTTCGACCTTGTCATGGCCGAGCAGGAGACGCTGGCGCGGCTCATCACCGCGGAAATGGGCAAGCCCCTGCCGGAGGCGCGCGGCGAAATCGCCTATGGCGCCGCCTTCATCGACTGGTTTGCGGAGGAGGGGCGCCGCGTTTACGGCGATGTGCTGCCCTATAGCGCGCAGGATCGCCGGATGCTGGCCTTCAAGCAGCCTGTCGGCGTCACGGCGGCGATAACGCCGTGGAACTTTCCCTCCGCCATGTTCGCGCGCAAGGTGGGCGCAGCGCTGGGCGCCGGCTGCTCCATGGTCTTGAAGCCCGCCGAACTCACGCCTTTTTCGGCTTTGGCGCTGGTTGCGCTGGCGCAGCAGGCCGGCGTCCCCGACGGCGTGATCAATGTGGTGACGGCGAAAGACCCGGCCCCCGTCGGGCTGGAGCTGACGCAAAATCCGCTGGTGCGCAAACTTACCTTCACCGGCTCCACCGAGGTGGGCAAAATCCTGCTGCGTCAGGCCGCCGACAATGTGCAGAAGTGCTCGATGGAACTGGGCGGCCATGCGCCGGTCATCGTGTTCGAGGACGCGGACGTCGATCTCGCCGTGAAGGGTTCGCTGGCGACGAAATATCGCAATTGCGGCCAGACCTGCGTCTCCGGCAACCGCTTTCTCGTGCATGAGAGCGTCGCCGAGGAATTTGCCGCGAAATTCGCTCAAGGAGCGGCGGCGTTGAAAGTCGGTCCCGGGGTGGAGGAGGGCGTCGTCGTCGGCCCCCTCGTCGAGGAGGCGGCGGTGCAAAAATGCGAGCGCCAGATCGCAGACGCCGTATCGCGCGGCGCGCGCGTGCTTGCCGGGGGCGCGCGCCATGCGCTTGGCGGCGCCTTTTTCCAGCCGACGGTGATCGCCGGCGTGACCGAGGATGCGCTGATCTTCCGGGAGGAGACGTTCGGCCCGGTGGCGCCGGTCATCTCGTTTCGCGACGACGCGGAAGCGCTCCGCCTCGCCAACAAGACCGACTACGGCCTTGCCGCCTATTTCTACAGCCGCGACATCGCGCGCATTTTCCGCGTCGCCGAGGCGTTGGAGTTCGGCATGGTCGGCGTCAATGAAACGCTGATCTCTTCCGAGGTTGCGCCCTTCGGCGGGGTCAAACATTCCGGCATGGGCCGCGAGGGCTCGCGCTACGGCATAGAGGACTACCTCGAAATCAAATATGTGTGCCTCGGCGGCATGTGAATGGCGGCATGTGAACGGCGGCACGTGAACGGCGGCATGTGAACGGGCGTTCACTTTGGAAATATGCCGGCGGGGGCTTTGGGATCGGACGTCATTTGGCATTGCGCGACATGAACAAGCTCACCATCGTCTATGACGTCAGCCGCCTGTTCATCGGCCCCTTGTTCCGAACGCCGCGGGGCATTGACCGCATCGATTTTCTGCTGGCGAAGCATTTTGCCGCCGAGCCCGAAGGCGTCGCCTTTTACGGCGTCATGCCCTCGCTGCTCGGCATTCGCATCTATGACGCCGCGCGGGTGCGGCGCGGATTGCAGCGCCTTGAAAATCTGTGGATCGAAAATATCGACATCGACGACGATCCGCGGTGGAATTATCTCGTCGCGCGACTTCAGGGCCAGCTCGACGCCGTCGCGCCGACGCGGCGCGCTTTCGGTCTTTTCACCAAAGCGCGGCGCATGGCCGCCCTGATCGGCGCGACCGGAATCAGCTTCGGCCGTCCGACATCCGCGATTCCGCGGGATGCAGCCTATCTCAACATCGGCCATTTCAGCGTGTCGGTCGATCTCTTCATGCGCTGGCTGATCGAACGCGGCGACGTGCGGCCGGTATTGATGCTGCATGACGTCATCCCGCTGGAGACGCCGGAATTCGTCGCGCCCGCCGCGGTTCGGTTTCACCAGCGATTGATCAATTCCGTCGCGCGGTACGGCGCGGGCCTTATCGTGACCACAAATCACGTGCGGGAGACCGTGACAGCGGCGCTTGCGCGGGCCGGCGCCGAGGATATGCCCGCGCTGAGCTGCACATTGCCGCTCGCCGAGACCTTCGACACGCCCGCGGAGCCCGATCCGCGTCTTGCCGATATTCCCTATTTCGTCGTTTGCGGCGCGATCGAGCGGCGCAAAAATCATCACCTGCTGCTCAATGTCTGGCGGCGCCTCGCGCAGACTACGTCCAATCCGCCGCATCTCGTCATTGTCGGCTCGCCGGGCTGGCGCGGCGAGGCGATCCTTGATTCCATCTGCCGCTGCCGCGAAACGGCGGCGCATATTCACGTCGTGTCGGGCCTGTCCACGCCGGCGCTCAAAACGCTGCTTGCCGGCGCAACCGCGCTGCTGTCGCCGTCCTTTGCGGAAGGATTCGGCCTGCCGATCATCGAGGCGCTGCATCTTGGCGCGCCGGTCATCGCCTCCGATATTCCCGCGCATCGGGAGGTCGCCGGCGCGCGCGCGGTTCTGCTCGATCCGATCGACGCCCCCGCCTGGGTGCGCGAGATCGAGGCGCGGGTGGCGCATCGCGCGAAAGCGCGTCGCGACGCCGGCTCTCCGCTTGCGCCAAAGGCCGGACGCGACGCCTTTGTTCGAAACATCGACGCCTTTCTGCGTCGTATGGTCGACAAAGAGCAAAGCTGATTTCGCGGCGCGTCGCCTTACGCGCCGTGTTCGATAAGTTGCGGCAGTCTTTTGGTCAGGCTCCGCAACACGCTCTCGGAGCCTTTGAGCAATATGTCGTATAGCGCGTCCCCTGCGGCGCCGGCTTCGATTCCATCCTGGACGAAATGGAAGCGCGTGCCGCCGTCCGGCAGCGCGGAGATTGTCCAGGTGACGGTTGTGGCCATTAAATGGCCAAAGCCTTTCAACTCCTCGTGCCCGCCGGACCAACTGAAACGCAACATTTGGAGCGGCGCCACCGAGAGCACCTGGCATTTGAAATCGCCGTCCCAGCGCTCGATGGGGCGGCTCCATATTGTGAATTTATGCCCTTCGACGGGCTCGATGTCGTTTGGAAAAAACCACACCGCGAGCCATTCGGAATCGGTCATGGCCCGCCAAACCGCGTCGATCGGATGTTCAAAGTCTTTTTCGGTCGCGATGTTTCGCGTCTGAGCTGCTTCGGGCACGGCGTCTTGCTCCTGTTTAAAAAAAGCAAGCAAAGACCACGCCATCCAGGGCGCGACGGCGGCGTTCCTTTGCGCGCACAGAAGCGCTCACGCGGTGAGACGATGGACGCCCGCGGCGGAAACGGGAAAACAAGGGCAGGGGCGTCTGGCGGCGCCGATCGCTTGGCGCCTGTGGCCGCCGCATCCGCTACGGCGCGGCGGGCGTAAAGGGGTTTTGGTCTTCCGCCAGGGTCAGTTCCAACGAACTGATTTCCCTGGTGGAGCTGCGGGGAATCGAACCCCGGACCTCTGCAGTGCGATTGCAGCGCTCTCCCATCTGAGCTACAGCCCCATTCAGGAGCGCACGGGTTACACGGCGGTTTTGCCCCTGTCAATCGGCCGCGGTTATTTTGCGCAAACTTCCTTTGGACAGCGGTCCGACGCCGCGCCGTTAACGTTTTCTTGAGCGGCGGGACCGCGCGGCTTGCCGCGCGGCGACGGGAAGGATAGGAAAGCGCGACGCCTTAATTTGCGGGACACGCATAATGCTTTACGCCGTGATCAACCTTCTTCTCACCGTCCTCGATCTTTATTGGTGGGTGGTGATCGCCATGGCCGTCATGTCGTGGCTCATCGCATTCGATGTGGTGAATATGCGCTCGCAGGCGGCCTATTCGCTGTGGCGGGCGCTCAACGCCCTCACCGAGCCGGTTCTCACCCCGATTCGCAATATTCTGCCGAGCTTCGGCGGTCTCGACATCTCGCCCGTCGTGCTGCTGCTCGCGCTCCAGTTCCTGCGCGATGTGATCGCGCGCGGCCTCGGCGGCATGGCGCTTGGGTGAGCGGCGCCTGGGTGAGCGGCTCTCGGGCGACAGGCCCTTGCACCACCGGGGCGGCGGATGCGCCCCGCGTCGCCTGGAGCGTTGAGGCCGGCGGCCTCGCCCTGTGGGTGCGGCTCACGCCGAAAGGCGGGCGCGACGCGCTCGACGGGCTGGAGCCTCTCGCCGACGGGCGAATCGTTTTAAAAGCGCGGGTGCGCGCCGCGCCGGAGGACGGACGCGCCAACGAGGCGCTGATCGCGCTTCTGGCAAAAACCCTGGCGACGCCCAAAAGCGCTGTCTCCGTCGCCTCCGGGGCGACGGCGCGGGTGAAAAAAATATTTGTGGCGAGCGGCGACGGGCCGCGCCTTGTCGCGACGCTGCAAGCTCTACTGCAAGCGCAACAGACGGACGATCCACGGCGGAAGACATGAGCAAGTCGAAAATCAACACCGGCAATTTCTTCGAGGACTTCAAGATCGGGCAGATTCTGCGCCATGCCGCGCCCCGCACGGTGACGAGCGGCGAGGTCGCGGTCTATACGGCGCTCTATCTGCCGCGCTTCGCCGTGCAGTCCTCGCGCGCCTTTGCGCAGGACATCGGCTATGCGGAAGCGCCGATCGACGACATGCTGGTGTTTCATCTCGTGCTCGGCAAGACCGTGCCGGATGTGTCGCTGAACGCCATCGCCAATCTCGGCTACGCCGATTTCAAATTTCTGGCGCCCGTCTATCCCGGCGATACGCTGGACGCGACGAGCGAGGTGATCGGCCTCAAGCAAAACTCCAACAAGGAGACCGGCGTCGTCTACGTCCGCACCACCGGCAGGAATCAACGCGGCGAAACCGTGCTGTCCTACGCGCGCTGGGTGATGGTGAAAATGCGCGACAAAAACGCGCCCGTCGGCCCGGAGGTCGTGCCCGATCTGCCAAAGGCCGTCACGCCGGCGGAGCTTGGCAAGGCCGTGCCGCCGCTCGATATCGCCAATTACGACAAAGCGCTCGCCGGCTCGCCCTTCTTCTGGGACGATTATGAGGTGGGCGAGAAGATCGACCACATTGACGGCATGACCGTCGAGGAGGCCGAGCATCAGCTTGCGACGCGCCTCTACCAGAACAACTCCAAGGTCCATTTCAACCAATATTACGAATCGCAGGGCCGTTTCGGAAAGCGCATCATCTATGGCGGCCATGTGATTTCGCTGGCCCGCGCTTTGTCCTTCAACGGGCTGGAAAACGTGTTCCATATTTCCGCGGTGAACGGTGGACGCCACGTCAATCCGCTCTTTGCCGGCGGCACGGTCTTCGCCTGGACGGAAGTGCTGGACAAGGCGGAAATCCCCGGCCGCGCCGACATTGGCGCGCTGCGCCTGCGCCTTGTGGCGACCAGGGACAAGCCCTGCGCCGACTTCCCGTTGACCGGCCCGGACGGCAAGCCGGACCCGGCAGTGCTGCTCGATCTCGACTATTGGGCCGTGCTGCCGCGGTAGGGCGGCGCGGGACACGCGCCGCACGCCCCGGTCTGGCTGAGATCCCGGCGCGGGGTCGCGGGGCGGGCGTCGGAGGCCGATATTTTATAGCACGCCAAAGCTGTCGTTTTCACAGCGCGGCCGCCCCCCGCTTTGGGCCTTCGCCCCGCCTGTGCTAGTTTCCCGGGCATTCAGCGATTTTGCGACAGCATCGGGCGCTTATGAGCGAAACAGACACCGCCGCCAGCAATGTCCCGCCGCCCGCGCCGCCGATTGCCCCGGTGCTTGCCCCGCCGCCGCGCGTCGCCGCCAAACCGTCGCCGCTTCAAAAATTCGTCGCGGCGCTGCGCACGCGCTTGCGCGATATATTTCTCGCCGATTGGGATTTGGGCCGAATCGGCGTCGCCATCGCCGTGCCGGTGCTGTGCTGGGTGTTTTACACCACCTCATCGGGCATGGTGGATATTATGCAGAAGGAGGCCGGCGACATTGTCGGCCTTATCGGCACGCTGGTCGCGACAAGCGCCGTGCTGGTCATGCTCACCTCCACCAGCTGGTCGCTCGGCGCCGATCTCGCGGCGCTGATTGCGCGGCGGCGCATGGCGCGCGAGCGCATGGTGGTGAAGACTTTCGTGACCGCGGTCGTCTTTATCTTCGTCTTTTCGATCTCGGCGTTTTTCTCTTTCACTTATTATTACAATAATATTTTCAAGCTCTCCTCGCGCAAGATCGTCGCCGAGCTGCAACCCATGGAGCTGGCCGCCGATATTGTTCTGCCGACGGCCAAATTGATCGCGGCGCGCTATGACGAGGCCGGCGCGCGCCTTCTCGCGACGCCCGCCTATAAGGCCTATTCCGATTCACTCGACGCTTTGCTCGACGCCGCGCGCAAGGCCGCGCCCGATCTGCGCGACGCCGTGCGCCGGGAGCAGGAGGCGCGCGCCGCGCAAGCCGACGACGCCGCGCGTCAGGCCGCATCCGAAATGCAGGATGCGCAAAACGCCGCGCGCCAGATCGAGGACAATTCCGCAAAAATCGCCGCGCTGGAAAAGACCGCGGCCGACGCCGACGCCATCGTCAAAGCCAAGCAGGCGGAGATTGCGCAGCTCGCCAGCGAGGCGCGTCAGGAGGAGCAGCTCGCCGTCGACGCCTCCAAGGGGCTCGACGGGCGCGGCGCCGCCTGCGGCCCCAATTGCCTGTCGCATCGCTCGAAGGCGAACGCCTCGCAAAGGCGTATTGCGGCCATCAAGGAGACCATGGTCGGACCAATCGCCGAGCGCGTGCGGGCGTTAAAGCAGCGCGACGCCGTCGCCGCCGAATCCCTCTCGCTGCAACATCGTGCCCAGGGCGCAAGCGTCGCGCAAAAGTCCGCGGCGAAATCGGAGGCGAGCGTCGATGTGACGACGCTTGCGCGCGAACTCACGGCGCTGCGCGATCAGCTGCGCGTCGATCCGACATGGGACAAAATCCGCCGCGCCAAACCCTTGTGCGAGCCGCTGCTCGCCGCGGCGCGCAAGGCGAAAATCGTCGGCGAAGATATCATCTGCGAACCCGAAGGCGCGCCGGCGCGCGATCTTCTCGCGGCGCGCGACGAGGCGCTCGCCGCCCGCGCCGTCTTCGATAAAAAATGCGCGCTGGAAGGCGAGCTGCGCGACAATATGGCCGCGATCGTCACGCAAATGCGCGCCGCCAATGCGGGCAAGGACGCGGCGGCGAAGGGCTTCAACGATGCAAAAGCGCTGGTCGACGCCTGCGTCGTCTCGGGCAAGGCGGCGGGTCTCGCCGAGCCCGATGTGCGCGACTTGCTGAAGCGAAGCGACGCCTTTTTGCGCAGCCATTCCTCCGAGCGCAACAAGTTCGAACTGGCGCGCGAAGCCTTCTGGAGCTTTACGCCGGATTCGACGATGGCGATTTGCGTCGCCATGGCGCAGGACGCTTTCGTCTTCATCATGAAATTTCTGTCGGAAATGTTCCGCCGCGGCTTCGAGGCGCGCGAGCGCCGGCAGTTTTCGGCGCCGCTCGATCTCACCGACGGCGAAACCGACCCCGTCGATGTTCGGGCCATGAAGGCGCTGCTGCGCGCAGCGAAGCCCGTTCACGGCGATATGAGCGAGATCGACCCCGAGGCGGGGACATTCGCGCCGCTGCCGATCAATGTGCGCGAAAATCTTCTCGCCATTTTGAACCGCATGGTGCGCGATGAAATCGCCCATGTCGACCGGCGCGGATTTTATGTCGTCGATAACGCCACCGTGGCGCAGGTGGAGGCTCGGCTCGCGCAAAGCCTGCGTCCGCGCTGGTCGCCCCGCACGCGTTTCTCGGCGGACGGGCGCAGCGAAACGCCGGCCGAAGGGCCGCGCAGCTATTACGGCGATCAGGCCGGGGAGGCGCGCCGGCGTCGCCCCAGCGCGCTGGAGAGATATCTCATACCAACCGACGCCGGCGAAGGCGCGCCGGACGCGCCTTCTTCGACGGGGCTCTGACGCCGATCGGCGTGGCCGCGACGCGTCGCAAGTCACGCCGCCGCTTTGCAATGAGCACGCTGTCGTTTCGCTCATAACCAAAACCCGCAGAAGGTCGTGACCTCTGCGGGCTGGTTCAGGCGTACAGCGAACACGCTGCGCGATTTGCGCAGCCTTGTTTTTTTTAGTTGTCGTTGAAATCGTCGTCATCGTCGCGATCGATCGTGACGATGACGTCGCGGCCCTCATAGGGCAAGCCATTCTTGTCCGCAAAGCGCAGAACGCCGACGCTGTCGCCGCGCTTGAAGCCGGCGGCGCGAATGCTGAAGCGGCACACAAGATCGGCTTTCCCGTCTCTGTTCACGTCAATCGCGCCGCGACGCAGGCAGTTGCGGAAATTCGCTTCCGTCCCCGTCGGGCCGAAGCGCAAGCTGCTTTGGTCGACGACCGTCGGCGCGTCGAATGTCGCGCTCGACAGGATCGCGACGGAAACGCGGCCCTCGCTTCTCGGATTGATGAAATTCGGGGTTTTTCCGGGGCGAATATCGATGGGCGCGTTGAAGCCGTCCATTGTATTGATGACCGTCTTGAGCCCGGTCGCCGGATCGAGCAGCGAGATCGCCGCATTGGCGCGCGCGCCGGAAACCTCGTCCGAGAAGAGAATTTTCCCGTCCCGGGTCCAGACGGGATCGACCGCCAAAGTGTCGCCGATCCTGGCGAGCCCGGCCCCGTCGGGCTGAACGTTCCAGATTTTGAAATGGATCGACGCGGGGTCGCGATTTGAGGAAAAAAGAATTCCCTTCGCGCCCCAGGACGGATTCCAGTCCTTAAACGGCCCGCTGGTCAGCGTGCGGAGATTGCCGCCGTCAACATTCACGATCAGTAAATTGGCGCTGGCGCCGGTGGTCTCGGAGAACACAATGGCGGAGCCGTCGGGCGAGAAGCTCGGGTGGTCCTCCTGGCCCGGAAGCCGGGTCAGGCGCGTTTGTCCCGTGCCGTCGGCGTTCATGATCCAGATGTCGTTGCTGCCGCCGCGATCGGACACGAAAGCGATTTTCTTGCCGTCCGGCGACCAGGCCGGCTGGCGGTTGTTCAGTGCCTTGCTCGTGAGCTGAGTCAGCGTCTGACCGCCGCCAGTCGCCACCCAAATATCGCTGGTGACGCCATTGTTGGAGGAAAAGGCGATGCTTTGCCCGTCCGGCGACCAGGCGGGCTCCTCGTCGACAAGCGCGGCGGCGCCGGTGTTGATGCGGCTCACGCTGCTTCCGTCGAGCGACGCGATCCACAGATGAAGCTGCGCGGTCGGCGCATCGACATCGGAGCTGAAAACGAATTGCGACGTCGTCGGGGAGGGCGAGGGGCTAATATTGATGACGCCGATCCGGTCGTCGGACGCCTTTGCGACGCCGATCGCCGCGGCCGTCGCAAGAGCGGCCAGCGCGAAAATTTTCGACATTGAAAATCTCCTTATTGATTAATAAAGGCGTCGAGGCCGGCTTTGACGCCCGTAGCGGCGGCGGCGGGAGCATTCGGTCCATGCAGGGTTTGCTCGTCGCTCCCGGAAAGGCGCGCCGTTTCGACGATGACGCTCGTCGGCCGCGTCACCAAGGGCTTCAGCACCGCCAAAGTGTTGTCGACCTTCGACCCGCGGCTGGAGACGCCGAGGTTTGAAGTGACCTGCGCGACGGTGAGATCTGCAAGCTTCTGGCTGCTGGATTTCGCGGAATTGTAAATCACCGAAGAGCCGAGATCCAAATTGAAGAAGCTCGACGGCTTGTTGATATGCACCGATACGAAAATATTGGATTTCGCTTTATTCGCGGTCTCGCCGCGCTCGCGCAAGGTCGGACAGGATTGCGTGTCCGTTTTGGTTCGCACGACGGTATATTGCGAGGCGGAGAGCTGGCCGGCGAGAATATTGGCGATCGCCACGGTCAGATCGTCTTCGTGAAGAAAGCCGGCCGGCGGATTATTGGCGGGGAAATTTGTCACGCCGACCGCGCCGACCGCCTGATTGATCTTCGCGCAGTCGTAGCCATGGCCGGGATCAAGCGTCACCGTGCTGGTGAGCTTCGCCTGCGCCGGACTTCCCTCCAGGCTGAACCAGATAAAATTCTGATCGTCGAGGCCGGCGTCGAAATTCACGACGCCCGTGCTCGCGTCGAGCACGCTGAAGGACGTGTTCGG
>Ga0265328_10000949_pt1 | contig 13302 bp, 11 predicted proteins | sample 41624metaG_FD_202086 | JGI IMG/M metagenome (GOLD analysis project Ga0265328, IMG submission 202086) | Rhizosphere microbial communities from Carex aquatilis grown in University of Washington, Seatle, WA, United States - 4-16-24 metaG | ecosystem: Host-associated > Plants > Roots > Rhizosphere...
TTGATACTGGGTTGCAAGCGGCCTCCCGGCCCGCGCGGCGCGCATGATATCCTGCGAGGCGTTGGAAGGGAATCAGTCTATGGCGGAAATCGAATCGGCGCCTGAGGGCGCCGCGGCCCTGCCGGCGCTGCGCTGCGTGACGGCGCGGGCGTTGCTGCTGGGCGAACGAATCGACACGGGTGGCCTCGAGCGCGCCGATCTCGTCTCGACGTCGCCGCTCGCCTTCGCGGCCGGGCAGTCGGGCTTTGTCGTCCTCTATCGGTTCGGCGTCGCCGTGCTGTTCGGCCTGTCGCCGCTCGAGGAGGACGAGATCCTCGCCAAGGTCGGCGCGCGGGTCGCCGGAGCGGCGACGCGGCGCGACGACGAGACATTGGTGCTCGAAATTTCGCCCGACAGCGACGACAAGACGCTCGCCAATGGGCGCCTCGCGATCAAGGACGCCTCGGGCGAGCGGCTGCTGGTGGTCGCCGACGCTCTGGCCAAGAGCGTGGCGCTCGCCCGTGACGAGCGGCGCGTCAATGCGGTTTTCGACACGATCGAGCCTTTCGCCGCCGAGCTCGCCAGCAAGGGCCGTCCGCCCTTCCGCCGCCGCGCCATGCTGGAGCTCATCGGCCAGACGCTGCTCGTGCAGCATCGCGTCTCCGGCCGCGTCGCCGTCGAGGACAAGCCGGATGTGCTCTGGGACCGACCGGACCTCGAGCGCCTCTATTCGAGGCTCGAGGACGAATATGAGCTCGAGGCGCGCGGCCAGACCTTGAAGGCCAAGGTCGACGTCATCGGCGAGACGGCGCGGGCGCTGACGGAGATCATCGACGTCGACCGTTCGGTGCGTCTAGAGGCGACCGTCGTCGTGCTGATCCTCGCTGAAATTCTGCTGACGCTCTTCCAGATATTCGTCCAGCGGGCGCATTGAGACCTTCATGTCGAAAGCGCGCGCTTGACCTTCGGCCAGCTCTCCATTCTGGCCGCGGCGCTCTTCCTCGTCGGTTCGGCGGAGGTCGTCGCCGGGCCGCTGATGACCGCCATGGCCCCGGATTTCGGCGTGCCGCCCGCGGCGATCGCCTATCTGCCGGCCGCCTATGGCCTCGCCTATGCGGGCTTCGCCATCATCGCCGGGCCCTTGTCCGACCGATTCGGACGTAAGCGGCCGTTACAGGCGGGGCTGCTCGGCTTTGCTCTGCTCAGCGCCGCTCTCGCCAATTCGTCCAATCTCTCGGTGGCGATCGCGCTCAGCGGCCTGGCGGGGCTCTGCGGGGCCTTCGTCCAACCAAATTCTCTGTCCTTCGTCGCCGATGCGTCATCGCCCGAGGACGTGGACATTCTCACGGCGCGTGTCTTCGTCGGGCTGATGTCGGCTTTCGTGATCACGCCGTCCATCGCCGGATGGGTCGCCGATCGGTTCGGTTGGCGCTACGCCTATTATCTTCTGGCGCTGCTCGCGGGGCTCGCCTTTCTGGCGGTCTCGGCGGCGTTTCGACCCGGTCGCTCCCATGGCGGCGGCGTCGTCTCCTTCGTCGCGACGCATAAAGGCGCGCTGGCGACCAGAGGCGTCGTGCGGCGGCTCGCGGCGAGCTATTTCTGGCTCGGTTCGGTCGCGGGCTTCGGCGTGGTCGTCGCCGATATCGCGGCGCGCAAGCTGTCGCTCTCGCCGACCGACGCCGGATTATTGGCCGGCTTCTTCGGCCTCGTCACCATCGCCGGCAATCTGGCGGGGCCGACGGTCCGCGGGCTACTTTCCTTCAAGGCTCTGCCGATCGCCTGTTTCGCCGCCTCGGCCGGCGTTTTCGCTTTCGCGATTCCGACGAATTCGGCGTTGCAGCTCGCTCTCATCGGATTGCCCTGGGCCTTCGGCTATGGCTGCGGCGGTCCGCTGCATCACGCGCAGTTGAGCGGAATGTCCGCGCAATTTCGCGGCACCATCAATTCCTATCACGCGAGCCTGCTCAACCTCGGCATTTTCTCGACCTCTTTCCTGTTCGGCGCGCTCGCGCCGACTGCGCTCGGCCTGTTCTATGCGCTCGTCGGCGGGATCTCCCTCATCGGTGCGTCGCTGCTCGCCATCGCCAATCTCGCGGAGCGGCGCGCTGCGACGACAGGGCAGGGCGGCTGACGCGCCCCTCCCCGGCGCTTCATCGAGAACTCGCGTAATGGCGGCCGCCTTCTGCGACCTATTCGCGGAGGAAACCCGCCGCCTCCTCGATCGCGGCGCCCGTCTCCCCGGGCGCGATCCAGCGAAACGACGCCAGCTGGTGGCGCGCAAAGGTGAATTGTCGCTTCGAATAATGGCGCGTGTCGAGCTTTCCCTGCGCGGCCGCCTCCTCGAGCGACAGCTCGCCGCGCAAGAAGCGCAACAGATGCGGCGCGCCATGCGCCCGCATGGCCGGCAGCGCCGGATCGAGCCCGCGCGCGCCGAGCGCCTCCACCTCCTCGAGCGCGCCTTTGCGGAGCATATCGTCGAAGCGCGCGTCGATGCGCGCATAGAGTTCTTCACGCGGCGGGGCGAGGAAGAAGGCGAGGCATTCGGATTGGTCGAGCAGCGACGCCATGCGCGCGCCCTGAAAGGAGGCGAGCGGTTTTCCCGTCGCCTCGAACACTTCCAGCGCGCGCAAAATTCTCTGCGGATCGGTCGGCCTGAGCCGCGCCGCCGTCTCGGGGTCGCGCTCGGCGAGACGCGCGTGCAAATATTCCGGCGCGCGGCCTTCGGCTTCGGCGCGGATTTTCTCGCGCACCTCCGCAGGCACTTGCGGAATATCCGAAAGCCCATAGAGCGCGGCCTTGTAATACATGCCCGTGCCGCCGGCGACGATGGGCGTCACACCCTCCTGCTCGAGCTTTTCGAGCAGGAGGCGAAAATCCTCGAGCCAGCGGCCGACGGAATAATTCACGCAAGCGTCGACATGGCCGAACAATTCGTGGCGCACGCTCCGTTCCTCGTCGGGCGTCGGGCGCGCGGTGAGAATGCGCAGGTCGCGATAGACCTGCATCGAATCGGCGTTCACGACGGCTCCGCCGAGGCGCTGCGCTATGGCCAGCGCAAGAGCGGACTTGCCGCTCGCCGTCGGTCCTGCGATGAGAATGGCGCGTCTCGTCATTGGCCCTTCGCAACGACAAAACGAGCGAAATGTCAAAAGCGCCTGTCGAATATGTCGCGACCTTCGTCGCCGGCGCGGGTGGCCCGCCGCTGACGGCCGAGGGCGTTCGGGCCTGGAGCGCGCCCGTCGGCGCGATCGACTGGCTGGAGCCTTGCGTCGCGGCCGATGTTTTTTTCCAGCGCGCGCCCGAGGCGCTGCCGGATCTGCGTCTCGCCTTGCAGGCGGCGGCGAGCGAAGGCGGCGCCGATGCGATCGTCCAGCCGAAGGTGGGCAGGCGAAAGCGTCTTCTCGTCGCCGATATGGATTCGACGATGATCGGCCAGGAATGTATCGACGAGCTCGCCGAATTCGCCGGCATTCGCGAGCGCATCGCCAAGATCACCGAAAGAGCGATGCGCGGCGAGCTCGAATTCGAGCCGGCGCTGCGCGAGCGCGTCGCTCTGCTGGCCGGCCTGCCGATCTCGATCATCGAGACGATATTGGCCGAGCGCGTGACCTTCACGTCCGGCGCGCGGACTTTGGTCGCGACCATGCGCGCCAATGGCGCCTATACGGCGCTCGTCTCCGGCGGTTTCACCTTGTTTGCCGAGAAGATCGCGGCCGGCCTCGGCTTCGACGAGGCGCGCGCCAATCGTCTGGAGACGCGCGAGGGACGCATCACCGGCGTCGTGCTGACGCCGATCGCGGGCGCGGCGGCCAAGCGCGAGGCGCTCGAGGAGTTGCGCGCGAGTCTGGGGTTGCCGGCGGAGGCGACGCTCGCGGTCGGCGACGGCGCCAATGATCTCGACATGCTCGCCGCGGCCGGGCTCGGCGTCGCCTTCCACGCCAAGCCGAAAGTGGCCGCGGCCGCGGCCGCGCGCGTCGATCGCGCCGACCTCTCGGCGCTGCTGTTCGCGCAGGGCTATCGCCGCGCGGATTTCGTCGAGGCGTAATTCAGGCGCGGCTCTCCTGCGGCGGCGTCGCGACCGCGAAGCGATAGCGTGTGCGGGTGGCCTCGGAGGTGAGCCAGGCGGCGATCGCGACGCCGATGAAATGGCCGAGCAGCAGCGCGAAATTCACCAGCAGGATGAAGACGTCCAGCGCGCGGATGATCTTATTTGGGTCGGTGATGGCGATGCCGGGCGGCTGCGACACCGTCTTGGCGACGAGCAGCGACACGCTCAGCGACAGGCCGACGAAGGATAAAATCACGCCGGCGAGGCCGATGAGCAGGCCGAGCGAGAGAAACCAGAAGGCCGTGACCTTGCGGACGCCGAGATAATCGGGCCGCGCCACGGAGCGCGCCACGCGCGTGTAGAAGAAGGCGAGCGCCGCCGCCGCGCAGAGCAGCAGAAAGGCGCAGAAGCTCCAATAGATGGCGTCGCCATAGCCGGTCTGGCTCGGGCTGAAGGCGCGTCCCGCGGTCGAGAATTGCAGCAGCACGCCGCTCGCCAGAGCTATGGCGAGCTGCGGCCAGAATTGCAGCCAGCCGAACAGCCGCAGCCGCGAGGAGAGCCCTTGCGTCGGCGAGAGCGCGATCAGCGCCGGCGCGAGCCGCGGCGATTCGGGCAAAGCCTGCGGCCGGAAGCGGGCGAAGCCGCCGAGCGCGAGATGCAGCGCGACAGAGACGGCGAAGATCAGTGCGAGCAGGCGATGCGCCGCGAGCAGCGCCTCCGAAGCGGTCGCGCCGGCGAGGCCGAGCGTCTGGACCGCGGCCGGCCCCAATAGGTCGGCGAGCCGCGGGTCCGCGGCGGTCGAAGCCGGCAGGGGAAAGCCGAAGACCGCGAGCGGCGCGCCGCCGAAATAGCCCCAGAGCGCGCCGGTCGCGACCAGCAGGACGAGCGAGAGATAGATCAGAAATTCGCTGAAGGCGGCGGCCGCTCGGCGCCCTTTCGACCAGCGCGCCGGCAGGGCCGGCGGCGGAACGGCGAGCCGCAGCACGATTTGCGCGAGCAGCAAGGCTCCGGCGACGACGCCGAGAGAGACATGCAGCGCGAGAGGGAGGCTGGAGAGCGGCCGCTCTGAAAATGCGGCCAGCCATCCGAGCGCCAGGACCAGGACGCCGAGGACGACAAGCGAGACGAAATTGGCGCGGGCGACAGAAGAGCGCATGGGAATCGCTATCCGGCAAAACGAAAACGCCCGCGTCGATCGGCGACGCGGGCGATCTTTTTCGCCCAGATAGGGCGCTCTCGCCGAGGCGAAAGCCTGGGGCTGACCCGGCGCCGCGCGGGCGCCCGTCCCGTCAGTCGAGGTTCAGAGCGACGAAATGCGTGTCGCCCTGGGCGTTGGCGACGATCAGAAGCGCCGATTTCTTGCCGCCGTCCTTGAGCGCCTTCACCTTCTTCACGGCGTCGGTGGGATCGGCGACCGGCTCCTGATTGATCTCGAGCAGAATCTCGCCCGGCTGCAGGCGCTTGTCCGCCGCGTCGGAGCGCGGATCGACGCCGGTGATGATGACGCCGTTCTTCACATTCTCTTTGATCTGGAAGCGGTTGCGCAGCTCGTCCGAGAGCGAGGAGAGCTCGAGGCCGAGCGCCTTCTGCGCCGCGGTCTTCTCGATGTTCTCGCTCTTGGGCGCCTCGGTCGAGGCGAGCTTCTCGCCATCCTCGAGGCGGCCGAGCTTGATCGACTTCGTCTGCTCCTTGCCGTTGCGGATGATGAGGACATCGACTTCCTTGCCGACCGGCGTCGCGGCGACGAGCTTGGGCAGATCGCGCGATTCCTTGATGGCCCTGCCGTCGAATTTGACAATCACGTCGCCGGCCTTCAGACCCGCCGTCTTGGAGGGGCCCTTGTCGTCCACGCCGGCCACCAGAGCGCCGCGCGTCTGGCCGAGGCCGAGATTCTCGGCGATGCTGTCGTCGACATTCTGAATGCGCACGCCGAGCCAGCCGCGCCGCGTCTCGCCGAATTTCTGGAGCTGCTCGATGACGGGCTGCACCGTATTGGCGGGCGTCGCGAAGCCGATGCCGACCGAGCCGCCGGAGGGCGACAGGATCGCCGTATTGATGCCGATCACCTCGCCGTCGAGATTGAACAGCGGGCCGCCGGAATTGCCTTTGTTGATGGAGGCGTCGGTCTGGATGTAATTGTCGTAGGGACCGCTGTCGATATTGCGGTTGCGGGCCGAGACGATGCCGGCCGTCACCGAGCCGCCGAGGCCGAAGGGATTGCCGACGGCGAGCACCCAGTCGCCGACGCGGGCCTTGTCGCTATCGGCGAATTTCACCGCCTTCAGCGGCTTCTCGGGCTTCACCTTCAGCACCGCCACATCGACCTTCTGGTCCTTGCCGATCACCTCGGCCTTGAGCTTCTGCCCATCGGTGAAGATGACCGTCACCTCATTGGCGTCGGCGATGACGTGGTTGTTGGTGATGACGATGCCGGAGGCGTCGATGACGAAGCCGGAGCCGAGCGAAGCCGATTTGCGCTGACGCGGCAGCTCCGGGGCGCCCTGGCCCTGTTGCTGGCGACGCTTGAGGAACTCCTCGAACAATTCGTCGAAAGGCGTCGAGGGCTGGCCGTTGGGGGTCGCCTCCTTGCCGCGCTTCTGCTCGACGGTCTGCGTCGCGGAGATGTTGACGACCGCGTCCTGCACCGTCGCGGCGAGGTCGGCGAGCGAATCGGGCCCCTTGGCGAGCGCCGGCAAAGGCGCCAGCGGGCCGGCGACGAGCGCGCCGACGAGCGCTGCGGCGAGGGCGCGCCTCGGCGCCATGAAAAGCGAAACGGACGCGGCAAATGTCATACTATTGCTCTCCTGAGACCGGGCGGCGCCTCGAGCCGCGGCGAAAGCGCGAATTGCGTTTCGGGCGATCGACGATGCTGCGAAGACTGTCGGACGACTCCGCTCGCACTCTGCCAGCAAAGCGGCGAGAGTTGGGCGTTCGCGTAAATCCTACCTTTTGTACCTTATTTTGATGCCGACCGCTATTTCTTTTGCGGCGCCTGCTCCTCGGCGCCTTTGCCGGTCGAGGGCGTCCCGAAAAACTTGAAGAAATCCGAGCGCGGGCTGACCAGGAAGCGGGTGTCGCCCGGTTTGAAGGCGGCCTCATAGGCCTGCATGGAGCGATAAAAGGCGAAGAAGTCCGGGTCTTTGCCGAAGGCTTCGGCGAAGATGCGGTTGCGCTCGGCGTCGCCTTCGCCCTTGAGCTGATCGGCCCGGCGCTGCGCCTCGGCCTTCAGCACGATCACGTCGCGGTCGGCCTTAGCGGTGATCTTCTGCGCCTGCTCGGCGCCTTGCGCGCGATATTCCGCCGCCTCTCTGGCGCGCTCGGTCTGCATGCGGCCGTAGACTTTCTCGGAAATCTGCTGCGGGAGATCGACTCGGCGGATGCGCGCGTCGACGACGTCGACGCCGAATTTGCCCGCCTCGAGATTAGCCTGCTGACGGATCTTCACGATGAGCGAGGCGCGCTCGTCGCGCACGATCTGCTGCTGGTTGGCCTCGCTCAGCACGCGGCGGACGGCGGAGTTCAGAACCGAGGCGAGCTGATTATTGGCCCCCGCTATGCCGCCCACCGACTGATAGAAGCGCAGCGGATCGACGATGCGGTAGCGGATGAAGCTGTCGACCTCGAGCCGCTGATTGTCCGAGGCGAGCACTTCGAGATTGGGGCTCTCGACGTCGAGAATGCGATTGTCGAGGAAGATCACATTCTCGATGAACGGAAATTTGTAATGCAGGCCGGGCTCGGTGATGAGCCCGCGGCCGGCGACCGGCTCGCCGAATCGCAGCACCAGCGCCTGCTCGGTCTGGGTGACGGTGAACAGCGCGCCGCCGGCCGCGATCAGCGCCAGCACAGCGAACAGAAGGCCGAAGAGAGCCAGAGAACTCCTCACTTGCGGCCTCCTTGCGTGGAGGAAAAGCCGGGCAGCGGAAGATAGGGCACGACCGAGCCGCCTCCAGAGCCGCCTCCCGGCGCCTCGTCGACAATGACCTTCTCCGCGCCGCCGAGCACGCGCTCCATCGTCTCGAGGTAGAGGCGTTGCCGGGTGATGGACGGGGCTTTCTTATATTGATCATAGATCTGGTCGAAGCGGGACGCTTGGCCTTGCGCCTCGGCGACGATCTGCTCGCGATAGGCCTCCGCCTCCTGGAGGATGCGGGCGGAGGCGCCGCGCGCCTCCGGCACGACGCGATTCGCATAGGCTTCCGCCTCATTGCCGAGCCTCTGCAGATCCTGCTGCGCGGAGGTCACGTCGCGGAAGGCGGCGATGACCGAGGCCGGCGGGTCGACCGAAAGCAGCAGCACCTGCAGCACCAGTACGCCGCTGTGATAGTCGTTCAGCACCTTCTGCATGAGCTGCTGGCTCGCCGGCTCGATGAGCTTGCGGTCGGCGGTCAATATCTTTTGAATCTGCGACTGGCCGACGATCTCGCGCATGGCGCTCTCGGCGATCGCCTTCACCGTGGACGCCGGATTGGCGACGTTGAAGGCGTAATCCTGCGGATGGGCGGGGTCGATCTGCCAGAAGACGCGGAATTTGACGTCGGCGATGTTTTCATCGCCGGTGAGCATGAGGCTCTCTTCCGGCGCCTCGGGCGCCAGCGGGCCGGCGCGGCGCGTCGTCGGCTGTTCGCGGAAGCCGATGTCGACGGCGTTGCGGTCGGTGACCGCGAGCTTGACCACCGTCCCGATCGGCGTCGGCAGATTATAATTGAGGCCGGCCTGGGTCTTGCCGCGATATTTGCCGAAAATCAGATTGAGGCCGACCTCATTGGGGCCGACCGTATAAAAGCCGCTGGCGAGCCAGGCGAGCAGCGTCAGCAGAGCGAGAATCGCGACGCCGCGCCCGCCGAGGCCGGAGGGCAGGATCTGGCGCAGCCCGTCCTGGCCGCGGCGCAGCAACTCCTCGAGATCGGGCGGGGCGCCGCCGCTGGGCGGACCGCCGGCCCCCCATGGCCCCTGGCCCCAAGGGCCGTTGTCGTTCGGCTTGCGAGGGCCGCCGCCTTGACTGCTCCAGGGCATATTGTCTCTTTTTGAAAAGGATCGCGCGCCCAAGGGCGGAACGCTGCTGTTTTATAGGCGTTGTGGGGCGCGTCGGCAATGAGCCGCCGACCGCCGCCCCACGAAAAAACGCCGCCGTCCCGAGAACGGCGCAGGCGAATCGGTCAGTTCGGGCTGACGACGGGACGCCCCGCGACCCCGCCTCCCCCCGAGGAGAAGCCGCCGGTTCCCGGATAGAACACCGGGCCGCCATGGCCCTGTTCGAGCTGGTTATTGGTCCGACCGGCGCCGCGCGCGCCGCCCCCGCAGCTGTCGTCGAAGCTCCAATCGCCGCGGCCGAGCGCCTGCGGCGCGGTCACGGTCCCTCCGGACACCGTCACGAAAGTGCAGGCCGCGCCGAGTGTCCGGCACAGGCCGCCGACGATCGAGCAGACCTCCACGCCGCCGTCGTAGAGAACCACATCGGTGCGGCCGAAGATGACGCGGACTCCGAAGCTCGTGCCGCGCACGCCGATCGTCGCATTGGGGGTGCGAACCACATAGTCCTTGTGTCCGGCCGGCGCGCTGACGAAGCGGAACACGCCCTTGGCGGCGTTGAAGGCGACGCCGTTCTCGCCGGAATAGACGAAATTGTCGAGCTTGACCCGCGAGGAGGGGCCGAGCTGCAGATCGGTGCGGTCCTGGAAGACGAATTTCCCGCGGCTGTCGGTCCCGGTGAGGAGCACCTCTTGCGCGAAAATCTCGTCGCCGACGACGATTTTCGCGGCGCGGGCCGCCATTTCGCCGCGCACGTCCTTTTCGATTGTCGAGGCGGCGCCGATCGCCGGCTCCGCCATGGCGGGGGACGCGAGCGCGGTCGAAACCGCGAGCGCCGCGGAAAGTCTACGCATGTGCGGTCCAACCTGTGAATCGAAAAGCAATGCCGCGGCGAATGTCGCAATGCGCCCCATCTAGCCCGATGCCGAGCCGGAGCGCAACCGTCCGCGCTCTGTAGGGGCTACGATTCCGTCGCGCTGGGCGTTCGAGCGGCAGGTTCGGCGGGCTGGCGGAGACGGAGGGATTCGAACCCTCGATAGGGCTTTACAACCCTATAACGGTTTAGCAAACCGCCGCCTTCAGCCTCTCGGCCACGTCTCCGCAGTGCGTCCTCGCCGAATCGCCGATCCCGACGTTTCGGCGAGTGCGAGTTGAGATATGCCAAAGCGGCAAATTCTTGGCAAGCTCGGTATTGCGAGCGAATTATTTTTGCTGAGCTCTCGGCACTGTTGCCCAATTGACACAGGCTGCGACAAAAACCGCGAATTGGCCACGCAACGGCCCCGCCTTTGTTGACGACCCCCGTAATGATCCGTAGCTATTCACCGCAGACGGCGCACTTCGGTGGCCGGTTGTCGTGGTCGGCGAACGATCGTGCGGAGCCCTCGGGGCTCCGGCGGCGGCGGATCGAAGACCTATCAAATCTAACTGAGGGCCGTATGATGAAAAAGTCTTTGCTCGCCGCCTCCGCGCTCGCGCTGGTCGTCTCCGCGGGCTCGGCGTTGGCCGCCGACCTGCCGTCGAAGAAGGCGCCCTTGCTGCTGCCGCCGCCGCCGCCGCCGGCTCTGTGGACCGGGTTCTACGTCGGCTTGAACGCTGGCTACACCTGGGACGAGAGCAGCTCGGTGACGGTCGCTTCGGGCTCGCTCGCTCCGTTCAACCCGATCGTCGGCATCGCCGGCTCGGGCGTGCTCGGCACCAGCATCGACGGCTTCATCGGCGGTGGCCAGATCGGCTACAACTATCAGTTCGCCAATAGCTTCGTCGCCGGCATCGAGGCCGACATCCAGGGCGTCGCCGGCAGCAATGGCGCGACCTCCTCGGCCGCCGGCTTCGGCCCGCTGACCTCGACGATCAGCGCTTCGAAGTCGATCGACTATCTCGGCACCGTCCGCGGCCGCCTCGGCTATCTGATCACCCCCTCGCTGCTCGTCTACGGCACGGGCGGTCTCGCCTATGGCCAGACCAATCTGAGCACCGGCGTCGTTCAGACGGTCGGCGCGCTGGTCGGCACCTCGTCGAGCGCCTTCTCCGACACCCGCGTGGGCTGGACCGCCGGCGGCGGCGTCGAGTGGCTGTTCCTGCCGCAGTGGAGCGCCAAGGTCGAATATCTGTATTACGATCTCGGCACTGTCTCGACCTCGAGCGTGATCTCCTTCACGGGCATTCCGGTGCCGGTGGCCACCACGGCTTCCACGACCCGCTTCAACGGCCATGTCGTCCGCGCCGGCGTGAACTATCACTTCAACCTGTTCAATGCTCCGGCTCCGGTCGTCGCCAAATATTGATTTGGCGGTCGCCCGACACAAGTCGAGCAAATAGACAGAAGAGCCCGGCGCGATCGCGCCGGGCTTTTTGCTGTTTGCGCCGCTTCTGTTCGCCGAACGCTGCGATCGGATGATTCGCGCGTGACAATCGTCGCGGCGGCGCGCGCGGTAGAGCGTCGTTGGTCGGCTTCGTGCTTGCCGCGTGGCGCAGTTCGATCGGCCGCTATCACAGATTCGGGGGCGCGACGCCGCTTCAGAGCGAGTCGAGAAAAGCTTCGATCCGTTCGAAATAGCTCGTCCAATTCGGCGCTTCGAAGCTCTGCGCGTCGCGAATGGCGGTCAGGCGGCGCGGCGAATCCGCTTCGTTGAAGTCGGTTATGGCGCGCTTCCAGCCGAGCCCGTCGATCGGCGACAGGAATAATGCGCGCTCCTGCGCGATCTCGCGAAACACCGGAATATCGGAGACGATCGCCGGCGTTCCGAGCGAGAGCGCCTCGACCACCGGCAGGCCATAGCCCTCCGCGAAGCTCGGCATCAGCAGCGCATTGGCGTTGGCGAGAAGGCGGCGCAGATGCGGCGCGGCGAGGCCGCTCGTCCAGCGCACGAAGGGACGAATCGTCTCGCAGCGGTTCAGCATGTCGACGATCTGCTCATTCTCCCAGCCGCGTCCGCCGACGAGGACGAGTTTCGGCGCCGGCTGCCGCCCTGCGGCCAGAGCGCGCCAGACATTGAGCAGCATGAGGTGGTTCTTGCGCGGCTCGAGCGTGGAGAGGAGCACGAAATAATCGCTATGCGCGAGCTCGTCGTCGCGCGCGACGACCGACGTCTCGTCGAGAGTGGAGGGCGGCGGCTCGACATGGATCGGAATGCGCGCGGCCCCGCGCGCTGCGATCTCGCGCTCGAGACGCTCGGCGACCACATGGCTCGTCGTCAGCAGCGCGTGAGCGTGGCGCAGAATCGTGTCGATTCGCCTGCGAAACAGCGGCCCATAGCCGCGGCGGAAGAATTCGGGCCGATCGAGCGGCAAGAGATCATGCACGAAGAAAACGGCGCGCATATCCGGTCGTCGCCCGAGCCACCGAAACAGCGCCGGGAATTCGCAGGCGTGCTGCGCGATATTGAGATAGAGCGAGGATTGCGGAAGCGCGCGCGGCGCGTCATTGGCGAGACGCAGCGGCGTGCGCCATAGGAGTTCGCTCAGAGCGCTGCGGGAGCTCGATCGTGTCGGCGTCGCGGAGCGATCCGGCTGCGCGCCGAGCAGCCAGCCGCGAAGCTCCGCCCAATCCGCAGAATCGTCGCGCGCGGCGGGAGCGACATCGGCCACGATTCGGGAAAGACGCGCCGGCGCGAATAGATGCGGGCCGCGCAGGCCGTAATGCGCGCCGCAAGCGAGGCGCGGATGCGCGGCGAAATGGCGGGCGAAAGCGACATCCAGCCGCCCGATGCCGGCGGCGCCCGCCGCCGATCCGAGCGAGACGAGATGGGTCGCGTCATAGACGATCGGGCGCGTCATCGGTTCTTCTTCGCGTCGCGCCTACCAGAGCGCCGGCTGGCGCGCGTAGAGCGACAAAGCGGGATGATAAAAGGGGTCGTCGCGAATGACGGCGCGCCAGCGGTCGCGGAAATAGTCGCGTTCCTTCGCATAGACGCTCATCGGACGGAACATGGCCGAGCCGCGCGACGCCGATTCGTAATGCAGCAGCCGCGCCTGCGGGACATAGAGCGAGGTCCAGCCGCGCTCGGCCAGCCGCAGGCAGAGATCGGTGTCGTTGAATTCGATCGGCAGATTGATTTCGTCGAAGCCGCCGACCGCGTCGAACTTGCGTCGCTCCACCGCCATGCAGGCGGCGGTGACGGCGGAGGTCTCATGCTCATGGCCGGCGCGGCCGAGCCAGGATGGCGCATCCGGCGCGACCAGCGCGCCGAAATGGCCGGCGTCCTGGCCGAGGCCTATGGTGACGCCCGCATGCTGAATGC
>Ga0265328_10000951_pt1 | contig 13285 bp, 10 predicted proteins | sample 41624metaG_FD_202086 | JGI IMG/M metagenome (GOLD analysis project Ga0265328, IMG submission 202086) | Rhizosphere microbial communities from Carex aquatilis grown in University of Washington, Seatle, WA, United States - 4-16-24 metaG | ecosystem: Host-associated > Plants > Roots > Rhizosphere...
CTCGACAAAGCCGTCGCCGATCGTTGCGTCGCTCTCATCGAGCAGACCGAAATGATCCGCGCAAGCACGATGTTTCACTGGTGGCCGCACAAACCAGCGGTGAAGTAATCAGCCGGTTTCGGTATGATTTGGTCGCCCCCACGAGCGCGGATGCAGCGGCGGGCGATTTGTTTTGTGTGCGTCGGCGCGGCCAAGCGTTGACCGCCGGGACGGGCGAGCTTTCGGGGGATAGCGATAGCGCCCACCCTCGCTTCGTCGACCCAGCCCCCCTTTCCCTGCCGAAGCTCGACCATTGGAAGGAGGCACATTGCGCCGTTTAGACGCCAGCTGGGCTGTGTTTCGAAGGTGTGCGGCCAAACTGAATTGAGTAGAATCCACCGGTTGCCAATTTTTGTTGCCTCTCCGACGATGAGAGGCATGACATGGCGCGTCGAATACCGGAAAAACGCAACAGACTGCCTCGTGAGGTATCCGACCCCAGAGGAGGCCATCGAAGCCGCCTGCCGTCTAATCGATGAAGGCTGCGACGTTTACCGCATCGGCACGGGACAACCCACCACCTCAATCGGCAGAGATGAAATCGCCAGTATTTATGCCTTTTGGGCGAGACCGAGAACGCCGTTCGGTAGAACATAAAACTGAGCGCAGCAGCCAGCCTGCACCGGGCGGCCGTGTGTGGCGCGCTAGTTGGGTTCGCCGCATTCATCATCGGCGCAATTGTGTCGGTCAAAGGTCGAGAACACGATGTCAAACTTGTTGGTATCGCTCCATCCTTCCATTGGATTACCGGTGATATTCTTGGCTTCTACGCAGAATTTTGTGACATGCTCGGTGGTCCCTGGGAAAACGTCAAAATATCTGGCAACACCCCAAATATAAAGGTATTTCCTTCCTTCTTGGACCGCGATCAAGTCGTCCCCAAAAAAATCTCTAGATTCGGATTCTATTTGTCTTTTTGGGGATATATAGGTCAATTGCTCTGGGAGCATGTCGGGGATAAACTGGTAGTTCTCGTCGATACGACTATCTTGTAAAATATAGTGAGCATAAACCCTAAGTTGTCGAGTTGGCGTATTTCCGCTATTGACCCATATTGGTCTAATCCTCCAAAAAACGCGAGCAGACTCAAGCAGCGCGTGAGATATCCATCGACATCCGCTGTGGTAAACATAGGCACGATCACCGGAAATCATCGATGTTCTAGCTATCTCGGCACTATCCTTTGCGGCGTTTGCGGCGTCTCTTGCTGCATCCGCAGAAACTTTTGCATCAACAAGTCCCTTACGCATGTATCCCAATTGCCATACGAACAGGCCAGCCTGAATAGCGGCGACGAGCGCCAAGCCAAAGGTTCCGTAGGCCAAAAGGCGCGTGTAATCAGAGAGGCTTTGCTCGTTCGCCTCGTGTGTAATTCTGCGCTCGCGCTCTTCGGCGTTCTCGGCCTTAGCATCTGGGGTGGATATAACTTTCACCGCGACCGGGCTTTGATCGGTGCCGCGAGCTTCTTCTTTGCTCAGTGTCTGGGGTCGTGGGCTTGGATTAGTCTCTGGTTTGGAATGAACACTTTGCCGCCTGTGCAACCGCTTGGATTCGGCCTGGCCTAAATCCGCTCCCAAGAAAAAGATAAGGACGATCAAACATCCTCTAAACGCACGTTTTCGCATCCGGTCTCTGCCAAGGTCGCCAGGATATAAGGTCGCAGCAACCCTACCATGGGGCAGCTTGTTGGCAATGCTGGTCTCTGCCTCCTACAAACCGTGCTGTTTTAGGTGCTCGGCCAGCTCCTTTTAACTCACGTTCGCGCGCGCGTTTCGCATGTCAGACGCCTACCCCTCCAACCAAAAATCCGTTGGTCGCGTTCAGCCCGCGCAGCCTCCCCATTGCATTTGCGCTTTGTGCATGGAACAGAGTAGAAGAAACTCTGAGTTTGGCGTGACGCTTTCCTGCGAAGCTTTGCCTAATGCGACCGGTCAGGATGGCTGGCTTGGCGGCTACAATCGGGCGGGATTCTGCGTTGCTTAGTAAAATCAAAACTTTCGTTCAAGAACGCAGAAACGAACTGTCGTTCCTAGGCAAACCATTGCAAATTGTTATCGTCGGTTTGCTGGTTTTATTGCCAGCCGCATTACTGCTCTGGATTTTCGACCAGCTTTTTATTTTCTTTCTTGCCCGTAGTTATGTCGATGACATAGCGGTTGCGTTTAATATCAACAAGCACCTCGCCAAAGCCATGGCTTTGGTCGTGTTTGTCATGGGCGTTTATTTCGTTTCGAAGCTATTCTCTCTTTCAAAATCGAGCCGACTGGTTGGAAAGCTGGGGTTGGTCGCATTGCTAATCGCGCATGCACTTTTTCTGTGGCAAGGAACGAAGAACCAGTTTTTCGATACGTCTGGAAAGGCTATCAAGTGCTACATTTTATCTCGTGACGGTGAGGTTCGTTATTTAGAGCGCCCGGGCATTGATGCGGTCACGGGTCGGCTCTGTAGAGAAGTGACGTCCGAGACTCTGGAGCGCCTCCAGGCTTACGCCAAAGGGAAGCGCCCAGAACGTATTTTTAAGGAAAAGCCCGAATTTTTTGATCCCCGGACAGGGGAGCCGATTGTTTGGTTCTGGAGGTCGAAGTCCGGGGCGATAGAACTTTTCAATTTGATGGGTTTTCATCCCGAAAGGGGCGAGGAACTCCAACCCGTTAGTCGTGATGTGGTGGAGGCGTTCAAGGCGCAGGTCGCTTTGCAAAAGCAGGAGGAAGAACGCAGGGAACAGGAGGAGGAACGCAAGCGACGCCCCCCGCAACGGATCGATCCAGACAATTTCGAATTTTTCGATGCTGTGAGTGGTAAACCGCGAGCGTGGTATTGGCGCGGCGAAGGGGGTGAATACGAATTTTACGACAATCAAGGTTTCCGTCCCCGCACCGGGGAAGCTTTGAAGTTATTCGATGCAGAAGCGATAGCGACTTGGGAACGAGAAACGGCTCGGCGGAAACAAGAGCAATTGCGACGTGAGAAGGAACAACGGGAGCGAAGTGAGCGCGAGGAGCGCAAGCAACAGGAAGCCCTAGAGCGACAGCAGCGCGAGCAAGAGAAGGACTTGGAACGGCGACAGCTCGAAGCGCAAGCCGGCTCGCAGTGCGATCAGCTCGCAGCGAACCCCAACGATCCTCGAAAGCCGTCGGATGTAACGGGCGTCCATTTTGATGAATTGAAGGAACACGCTGCGGAAGCCGTAAAGGTTTGCTATTCTGCAATGGCGGTGTTTCCCGACGAAGCCAGATATAGATATCAATATGCGCGCGCCTTGGGGTTTTCGGAGCCGGACAAAGCAATAGGAATCTATGGACAATTGACGCGGCAGAAGTATCCGGCGGCATTCGATAATCTTGGTAGCTTGCTTTGGCAGCGCAAAAATAATGAATCCAAAACTGAAGCAATCAACGTGTTCAAGGAAGGGGTTAGGCTTGGTGATCCAGATTCCATGGTCTCTTTGGCGGGGCTGATAGGGAGCCGTTATGTGCCGGTCCCAAACCCTTTTGCCGCAAAATATGCGCTGCTGAAGCATGCGGCGGGTCTTGGTCACGAAGGCGCGAAACTCGCAGTTGAACGAATGGAGATTGAACTTCAGCAACAGCAGCAGGAACGCGCATCGCAGCAGCAACAAGAACAAATGATGTTGCAGCTGTTTGGCAACATCTTGGGCGGTGCGATTCGCCGCCACTGAGTTTGTCGCATTCCCATGGTGACCCCAGCAAGACGCGATTTGGGCCATCACCGCTATTATCCATTAGCGCGACCCTCCAAACCCGCAGGCGGCGTCTCTGCCGGTCGGCATAGCCCGATGGACGAGCGCGGCTTGGGGCGATACGCCGCTGCCACGGGGCCGTTTATCCGTCGCAGCCGCATACCTTAGCGCATACCTATGCCTTGAACTGAGCCTTGGCGCGCTTTGCTGGAGTGGTCGTAACTACTTGATTTTAATGGCGCGCCCGAAAGGATTCGAACCTCTGACCCCCAGATTCGTAGTCTGGTGCTCTATCCAGCTGAGCTACGGGCGCCTGTCGCAGAAAATCCCTCTCGCGAAAGAGAGGGGCGTTCGGCGGGACTGCGACGGCTTCTAGCCGCCTCCCGACTGAAAGGCAAGGCCTGTAACAGGATCCTGCTCACCCCCCGCCATTGCCCTTGGCTGCATGGGCCGCCGTCACCTCGCGCGCGAGGCGTCCGGTGACTTCGGCGAGATGGTCGAAGCGCGCTTCATAGAAGCCGGCTCCCGAAGTCGCCGAGCGCAGTTCGACGATCATATTTTCCATCTCGGCTTCCGGGATCAGCGTTTCCAGCCGGTCCCAGCCGTCCCAGCCCTCGCGCGGGCCAAACCCCAGGATTTGGCCGCGCCGGCTGGAGGCGATGCTGGCGGCGCGCGACATGCCGTCGGCAGGGGTATAAATCGTCACCGCGAGCACGGGCTCCAGCAGCACGGATTCCGCTTTGGCCAGAGCCTCGCTCATGCCGACGCGCGCCGCCGTGCGAAAGGCCATGTCGGACGAGTCGACCGAGTGATAGGAGCCGTCGGTCAGGACGGCCTCGACATCGACAACCGGAAAGCCGAGCGGCCCGTGCGCCAACGCGTCCTGGCAGCCCGCTTCGACCGAGGAGAAATACTGCCTTGGAACGGAGCCGCCGTGCACCCGTTCGGAGAAGACAAAGCCTTCGCCGCGCTCGCGCGGCCCGACTTCCAGCACGACATCGCCGAATTGGCCGTGGCCGCCCGATTGTTTCTTGTGGCGCCCGCGCACGGAGACTCTTTTGCGGATCGTCTCCTTATAGGCGACGGTGGGCTTTTGCACCTCGACGCTTACGCCAAAGCGCGAGGCGAGGCGCTCCAGCGTCACCCGCAGATGCATCTCGCCCTGACCCAGGAGCTTGATCTCGGAGAGCTCCTGGTCGTGCACATAAATCAACGACGGGTCTTCATCGACGAGCTTGGCTATGGCGCTGGCGAGTTTCATCTCGTCCTTGCGGTCCTTCACTTTCAGCGCCAGGGCGTGCACCGGCTCTGGCGCCGGAAGGGTCGATTTCGCGACATCCCTGAGGCCGCCGCGCGGGTCTCCCGTGAGGCTGTCGCCCGTCGCGGCGTGCTCCAAGCGGCCGAAGGCCAGCGTGTCGCCCTCAACGGCCTCGCTGCGCTTCGACGGCGCGCCGCCGAGCAGGCGCGAAAAGCCGGAAATCTTATCCTCGCCGCCGGGCGAGAGCACGGACTGTCCGTCGACAAAGGTTCCGCGCAGCACGCGGGCCAGCGACAACTTGCCGCCATGCGACGTGTGGATCGTGCGCAGGACATGCGCCAGCGGCGGGCCTTTGTCCGAAACGCCAAGCCGCGCCCGCGTCGTCGCGATCCCCGGCGCCTCATGGCGCAACGCCTTGAGCAGCCGCGTCGCCCCCGCGCCGCGAGCCGCAGAACCGAAGAACAGCGGGACGACGAGCCCCGCCTGCAGCTCCTTGGCGAGATCGTCAAACACCTGATCGCGCGGCGGCTCGATATCGGAGATCAACTCCTCCATCAGCGCGTCGTCATAGTCGGCGAGCCGCTCCAGCATCGAGTAACGCTCCTCTTTCTCCTGCGCCGCGTCGCCGGAGGGGATCGCGACGACCTCGGAGGGCGCGTGCTCGCGGTAGACATAGGCGCGCTCAAGCGCGAGATCGATGAAGCCGATGGCGAGGCCGTTCTTCCAGATCGGCATCTGCCGCGCCAGCAAGGGCGTGCGCGAGGCCGGCTGCAACATGGCGAGCGTTTCACGCACGCCCAGACTCGCCGCGTCGATCTTGTTCACGAACAGGAAGTGCGGCACGCGCAATTCCTCAAGCTCGCGCAATACCAGTTGCAGCGAGAAAACCTTGCGCGGGTCAGCCTCGCAAACAACGATCGCCGCATCAATGAGCGGAAGCACATTGCGCGCTTCATGCGCGAATTCCAGCGAGCCGGAGAGGTCGACGAAGGTGTATTGGTCGCCGAGATAATCGGCGTAGCCGATATTGGCTTCGACGCTCATTTGATGCGCCCGCGCCTCCGGGCTCAAATCGCCGACGCCGGCGCCCTCGCGCACGGCCCCGGCCCGTTCGAGCAACGCCTCGAACAATTTCGTCTTGCCGCTCTGAAAGGGGCCGATCAGCGCAATCAGCCGCGGCCCTCCAGTTCTTCTGCCCTGGTCATTTCCCGTCCCGCCCATGGCCTGCTCCTTTTTTGCCGGAGCCAGAGTTTTCGACACAGCCCGCTGAATACGGCGTCTGAAGGACGCCCGTCTTCGGAGACAGGCTGTGCGTCGGGCGTCCCTAGAGACGCCCGACGTGGTTGGCCCCGTTGCCGGATCGTCCCACCTCGCGAGCGAGAGCGCAAGGCGAAAGCGCGTCGCGCCGGGACGCAAGCTTCCCTCCGCCGCCAAAGCGCGTTAGAAGGCGAAATCGCTTAATTCAGGAGCCTTCATGCGTCCCAGCAAACGCGCGCTAGACGAAATGCGCCCAGTCAGTTTCGAGCGCGGCGTCGCCCGTTATGCGGAAGGCTCCTGCCTCGTGAAATTCGGCTCCACACAGGTGCTTTGCGCCGCGACGCTGGAGGACAAGCCGCCGCCGTGGTTGCGCGGCCAGGGACGCGGCTGGGTGACCGCCGAATACGCCATGCTTCCGCGCGCCACCCATACGCGCACGCGGCGCGAGTCCACTGCGGGCAAGCCCTCCGGCCGCACGCAGGAAATCCAGCGGCTGATCGGCCGCTCGCTGCGCGCCGTGACCAACCTGCCCCTGCTCGGCGAACGCCAGATCATGGTCGACTGCGACGTGATCCAGGCCGACGGCGGCACCCGCACCGCCGCGATCACCGGAGCGTGGCTCGCGCTGCGCGACTGTTTCGAGTGGATGCGCGCGCGTTCGATCATCAAGGAAAGCCCGCTACGCGATCACGTCGCCGCCGTCTCCTGCGGCATTTTTAACGGCAAGCCGGTGCTCGATCTGGATTACGCCGAAGACTCCACCGCGCAGACCGACGCCAATTTCGTCATCACCGGTTCCGGCGGCCTTGTCGAAATCCAGGCGACGGCGGAAGTCGCGGTATTCTCGCCGCAAGAGCTGCAATCCCTGCTGACGCTGGCGCAAAGAGGCGTGTCCGATCTCGTCGCCCTGCAGAAGACCGCGCTGGCGTGAGCGTGCGCAAAATCGAAGGGCGGCTGATCATCGCCTCCCATAACCCCGGAAAGCTGTGGGAGCTCCGGCAGCTGCTCGGGCCGCACGGCGTCGACGCGGTGAGCGCCGGCGAACTCGGCCTGCCCGAGCCCGAGGAGACCGAAGCGACATTTCGCGGCAACGCCCTGCTAAAGGCCAAGGCCGCAGCGCAGGCGGCGCAGCTCCCCGCCTTCGCCGACGATTCCGGGCTCTGCGTCGACGCGCTGGACGGCGCGCCGGGCGTCTATTCGGCGCGCTGGGGCGGTGAGAACCGGGATTTTGGCGCGGCGATCGAGCGCGTCGAGCGCGAGCTAAAAGAGCGCGGGGCGAAGCCGCCCTTCACCGCGCATTTTATCTGCGCGCTGGCCATCGTCTGGCCCGACGGCCACGTGGAAGAGTTCGAAGGCCGTGTCGACGGCGTGCTGGTGTTTCCAAAGCGCGGCGACAAGGGCTTCGGCTATGACCCGATCTTTCTGCCCGACGGGCTGGATAAAACCTTCGGCGAGATGATGTCGGCGGAAAAGCACGCCCTGCCGGGCGACGGGTCAATCGCGCTGTCGCATCGGGCGCGGGCGTTTCAGGCGCTGGCGCGGGCTTCCTTGGCGTCGCGCGTAAAATAGTCCTTTTTATTCCAGGCTTTGACGCGACATTAAGAATCCACCTGGATGGCGTTAACGAAGGGCTCCCCGGCGTGACCTTTCCGGCGCGCCATGCGATAAAGACTCATGGTCACGACGATTCGTACCGCATTCGATCCGGGCTTCGGCGTCTATGTGCATTGGCCGTTTTGCCTATCGAAATGCCCCTACTGCGATTTCAACAGCCACGTTCGCCGTGGCGATGTCGACGAGGATCGCTTCGTCGAAGCCTTTCGCGCGGAAATCGCCCATCGGGCCGCGCTGACGCCGGGGCGCGAGGTAAATTCGGTGTTTTTTGGCGGCGGCACGCCGTCGCTGATGGCGCCGTCCACCGTCGCGGCGATACTCGACGCCATCGCCAAGCAATGGAGCTTGGCTAAGGATGTCGAGATTTCGCTGGAGGCCAATCCCACCAGCGTCGAGGCCTCTCGCTTCCGCAGCTTCAAAGCCGCCGGCGTCAACCGCGTTTCGCTCGGGATTCAGGCGCTTAACGACATCGACCTGAAAAACCTTGGCCGCCAGCATTCGGTCGCCGAGGCGCTGGCCGCTTTGAATGTCGCGAATTCGGTGTTTTCCCGCACCTCTTTCGACCTCATCTACGCCCGTCCCGGACAGACGCCGGCGAGTTGGCGCAAGGAGCTCGACATCGCACTCGCCTATGCGCCCGAGCATATGTCGCTCTATCAGCTGACGATCGAGCCGGACACCATGTTCGAACGCATGTTCAACGTCGGCAAGCTGGTCGTGCCCGACATGGACGCCCAGCGGGCGCTGTGGGACGTGACGCAGGAGGCCATGTCGCGCGTCGGGATGCCGGCCTACGAAGTTTCGAATCATGCGCGGCCCGGCGCGGAATGTCGGCACAACCTCGTCTATTGGCGCTACGGCGAATATGTCGGCGTGGGGCCTGGCGCGCATGGCCGCTTGAACACGCCGCGCGGGCGCCGCGCGCAAGCCGCAGAGCGCCACCCAGAAATGTGGCTCACCTGCGTCGAGACGGAGGGCCATGGCCTTGTCGAGGATGAACTGCTCAACCCCGAACAGCAGGGCGACGAGTTTCTGCTGATGGGGCTGCGGCTGCGCGAGGGGATCGACCCGCAACGGTTTTTCCTGCTCACGGGCAAAAAACTCGCGCAGTCCCGAATCTCCGAGCTGATCGGCGACGGCCTCGTAGAATACACCCGAGACAACCGCCTGCGCGTGAGTTCCGAAGGTTTTCCGGTGCTGGACGCGGTTGTGGCCGATTTGGCCGCCTAAAGCTGGTTTGCGCCATTGCCATTCCCGCCGGCATTGCCTACATAAGGTTGTCGCTTTGGCGCGGGGTGGAGCAGCCCGGTAGCTCGTCAGGCTCATAACCTGAAGGTCGTCAGTTCAAATCTGGCCCCCGCAACCATTTCGACTTGCGAAGCCCCGACCCTCGCGGTCGGGTTTTTTTTAGGGAAACCGCAAGGATTCCAGAAAGATCGCCTCGAACGTCGATCTGCAACTCGCCGTTCTCGGGTGTCGGGATGATCGCCTTCACCGACGATCGGATCGTCTCGCCCGCCCTGAGCCGCTTGGCCTCGGTCTCCTCCTGCAAGGCCTCATATAGCTGCGAGACCTGAGTGCGGTAGAAGTTCGCCATTTCCGGGCGCAACAGCGGAGGCGGCTCCTCGGCGTCCGAAAGAAAGGCTTGCAGTTCTCGCTTCCGCTTTTCCAGCCTATTCATCTTCTCCTTCATGGAGGGGTGATACATGCCGTCCGCGATAGCATCCACTGTGGCTTTGATCTGCTTTTCAATTCGAGAGAGTTCAGACTTCGCTGTGTCGATTGATGCCCGGCCTTCCATACGTACGCGGTTCATTTCCCGCGTGAACTCGTCGCAGAACTCCTTGAACAGCGCCGGGTCCATCAGATGATAGCGCAGCGCATTGAGCACGCGTTCTTCCAACCTATCCCGCCGGATGTTCGTCCGATTTTCGCGGGCGCCCTTGTTGCGCGATGTCGCGCAGCCAATGAGTTCAGCCGAGATCATCGTGTAGCCGCCGCGGCAACGAGCGCAGTTGGTCAGCCCCGAAAAGAGGTATTTGGGGCGCCGGCGCTCGCGGAAATTGCTCTCCCCTTCGTCGCGGCCGTCGTCACCACGCTTCATCTTGATCGTAGCTTGTCGCGACTCGGCGGCGTTCCATAGCTCGTCGTCGACGATGCGCAGCTCGGGTGCTTCGCTAACGATCCGTTCGGATTCGGGATTGGGTCGCGCCTGGCGCTTACCGATATCCGGATCCTTGATGAACCGTTGCCGGTTCCATACCAGGCGGCCGATGTACATCTCGTTGTTGAGGATGCCATTGTCGCGTTTGGCGTTGCCGTTGATCGTGCTAAAGCCCCAATCGCCGCCGCTCGGCGCGCGAACGCCTTCCTTGTTGAGCTCCGTCGTAATCCTGTTTGGCGATTTGCCGCGACATAATCGCTGAATATTCGGCGAACTATGTCGGCCTCGAACGGGTTAATCGAACGATCCCCGCGCACAGGCTCGCCATTCGCAGCGAACTGCTTGACTACATCATAGCCGTACGCGTTGCCGCCGCCCGATTTGCCCATCTCGATCCGGCCACGCTGACCGCGACGGATCTTGTCCGCCAAATCCTTCAGGAAGAGCGCGTTCATCGTGCCCTTCAGGCCGACGTGCAAATGCGTGATCTCGCCCTCGGAGAGGGTGACGATCTTCACGTCCGCATAGGTCATGCGTTTGAATAGACCTACGATGTCTTCCCGATCGCGCGAGAGTCGGTCCGTCGCCTCGGCGAGGACCAGTTGATAACGTCCAAGCAGGGCGTCTGCGATCAACGCCTGAACGCCTGGCCGCAGCAGCGAGGCGCCAGAGATCGCACGATCCGAATATTCTTCTACGATCTGCCAGCCCTGCTTCTCCGCATAGGCGCGGCACGCGCGCAACTGGTCGGCGATGGAGGCGTCACGTTGATTGTCGGTGGAGTAACGGGCTTAGAGCGCGACCTTCATCTGGCGACCTCTCAAAAAAATCGGGACCGCTTAAGACGGCGTTCTTCCGCAATCTGATTGCGCCAATCCCGAGCGGCTCGGCGCGCTAACGCTCGCACCAACTCGACAAGACGCGGATCAGGCTCGTCCCCACGACGCACGAGCATCAACTCTGGCGCTGTCAGCTGAGTTACGCTTCTTGCCTTCTCTGCAACGACTTTCACCATTACGGCGCTATTCTCTGTCGATTGCACGAGAGAGCATGCAAAACTGTGGGGTGCCTTAGCTTCTCGCGCCAATCATGGAGGCGCCTATGCGGACCACGCCTTCGCAAAGAACCCAGAACTTAACCGCCAAAAACTTTGAGGCCCCACGACTTTGCATGGTCCCCTGTGAAACAGCAGGAAACCATGTCGACAGGATCATGCGGACGTAAATGCTCGAAAAATCTACCTTCATTGCAATAGCGTTTAGGACGACAGATTCGACGATCGCGAAGTTGCGAAGCCAGTCAGCTTTGCCTGGAAGGACGGCGAAAAGCGCCCGCAGCCGAACAATATCAAACTTGTCGCGGGGCGCGCGGCTCGAGGGGGAGCTTTTGCGGCGCATGCATGCGATATTGGGAAGCTTGGCACTGCTCGAATTCGTCCAGACGAAAATCGCGGAGGGAATGATGCCGTTTCATGATCGGGCAGAGGCAGGGGGGCTCCTGGCCAAAGAGTTGATCCGCTACAAAGACAGCGGGGCGGTTGTGCTCGCTCTTCCGCGCGGCGGCGTGCCGGTTGCGGCTGCTGTCGCGACAGCGCTACGCGCTCCGCTGGACTTGGTCTTGGTGCGTAAGATCGGCGTTCCATATCAGCCGGAACTCGCGATGGGCGCTCTTGCCGATGGCGGAAAGACCATCATTGTGCGCAATGAGGACGTTATCGCCGCCGCGGGCATCAGCGAGGCGGAGTTCGATCGCGTCTGCGACAGCGAGTCGCGGGAGATCGAACGGCGGCGCAGCCACTACCTCGGCGGTCGTGAACGTCCCGAGGTGAACGGACGTTTGGCGATCGTCGTCGATGACGGGATCGCCACCGGAGCGACGACCCGTGCGGCGCTGCGGGCTGTCCGCGCACGCGGACCGAGCAAGCTTGTGCTCGCGGTTCCGGTCGCGCCGACCGACACCCTCGACGCCATGTGCGACGAGGCCGACGAGATTGTTTGCCTGGAGGCTCATGACGCGTTTGGAGCTATTGGATTTTTTTACGCGGATTTTCGTCAGGTCGCCGACGAGGAGGTGATAGATATCCTGAACGCCTCGGAGGGTCTCTTGAAGCGCCAATGATCCTTCAAAACCCGACGTCGCTACCGTGACCGGGGCAAGCAACATAGGTTCGGCCTCTCGACGTTTTTCGATCTTGACCACACATAAATTCTTCGACGAATGCGGGAGGATTCATGCGAATTGGCGTACCCAAGGAAATCAAGGACAATGAATATCGGGTAGGTCTCATACCTTCTTCGGCGGCCGAACTCGTTCAACATGGTCACGAAGTCATCGTCGAAAGCGGCGCGGGAACCGGCGCGGGAATTGACGACGGAGCATATCGCGACGCCGGCGCAATGCTGTGCGACGGACCAGATTTAATCTTTGAAACCGCGGAACTTATCATCAAGGTCAAGGAGCCGCAGCCGCTGGAGCGGTCTATGCTGCGACCAGGTCAGATCCTATTCACCTATTTCCACTTGGCGCCGGATGCGCGACAGACGCGGGATCTCATGCTATCCGGGGCGCATTGCATCGCCTATGAAACCGTAACCTCGGCGACAGGCGGTCTTCCATTGCTGACGCCAATGTCGGAGGTCGCGGGCCGGCTTGCTCCGCAAATTGGCGCTCACTGCTTGGAGAAGCCGGCCGGCGGGCGCGGCGTGCTGCTCGCCGGCGTGCCGGGTGTGCCTGCTGCGGAAGTGGTCATCCTGGGCGCCGGCGTCGTGGGAACTCATGCGGCGACGATCGCGCTGGGCATGGGCGCGAACATCATCGTGGTGGACCGCAGTCCGGACGCGTTGCGCAAGATTGATCTTCGCTTTGGGAATTCAGTGCGCACAATTTTTTCTACCCGCGCAGCCATCATCGAGCTGGTGAAGCGCGCCGATCTTTTGATCGGGGCGGTTCTCGTGCCCGGCGCGAAGGCTCCAAAGATCATAAGTCGCGAGATGCTCGGCGTCATGAAGCCCGGGAGCGTCATCGTCGATGTGGCGATAGACCAGGGCGGCTGCTGCGAGAGTTCGAAGCCGACGACACATTCCGATCCGATATATGTCGTGGATGGAATCGTGCATTATTGCGTCACCAATATGCCCGGCGCCGTGCCGCGGACGTCGACATTCGCACTTAATAACGCCACTCTCCCGTTTGTTCTCGCAATCGCCGACAAAGGCTGGCGCGAAGCGTTGCGAGGAGACGCGCATTTGCGCGC
>Ga0265328_10000953_pt1 | contig 13269 bp, 9 predicted proteins | sample 41624metaG_FD_202086 | JGI IMG/M metagenome (GOLD analysis project Ga0265328, IMG submission 202086) | Rhizosphere microbial communities from Carex aquatilis grown in University of Washington, Seatle, WA, United States - 4-16-24 metaG | ecosystem: Host-associated > Plants > Roots > Rhizosphere >...
GTTCGTCGGCGCGAATATGCTGCAGGCCGCGTTCTCGGGCTTCTGTCCGCTGGCGCTGATCCTGAAGAGAGCCGGTGCCAAGCCGGGGCAGGCGTTCTCCTGATGGTCGTGGCGGCTCCCGGTTGGCTTGGCCGGATGACACTCGCGGTCGCGGCGCTCGTCGCGCTCGCGGCCTGCGGCGGCAAGCCGCCGGGCCCCAGTGTGCCCTCGCTGCCGCCGCTCGCCTCGGTCACCGTCCAGCCCGAGCGCACGCCCCTCGAGCGGCCGGTCGACGGGATCGTCGAGGCCGTCAATCAGGCGACGGTCTCTGCACAGACGACCGGCCGCGTCGCGGCGATTCTCGTTGACGTCAACGACTTCGTGCCAGCCGGCACCGTCATCATCCGGCTGCGTGGCACCGAGCAGCGCGCGGGTTTGCAGCAGTCCGAGGCGGCACTCACCGAGGTCCGTGCCCGCAATGAGGAGGCGCAGACCAACTTCCAGCGCATCGGCGACATGTACCAGCGCCGCGTCGTCTCCAAGGCCCAGTACGAGCAGGCCCTCGCGAACCGCGACGCGGCGGCTGCGCGCCTCGTCGCGGCCGAAGCGGCGCTCTCGAGCGCCCGCGAGGGCGTCGGCTACACCGAGATCACCGCCCCTTACGCCGGAGTCGTGACCAAGCGTCTCGTCGAGGTCGGAGAGCTCGTGACCCCGGGCCGGCCGCTGATGACGGGGCTGTCGCTGCGCGACCTGCGCGTAAGCCTCAACGTGCCGCAAAGCATCGTGGCCACCGTTCGCCGAATCGGCAAGGCGGCGATCTACTCCGGCGACCGTCGTGTCGAGGCATCTCACATCACGATCTTCCCTGAGGCCGCTGCTCCATCGAGCACGTTCCGGGCGCGGATCGACCTGCCGCCGAATTCCGCCGAACTTTCGCCGGGCATGTACGTCAAGGTCGGCCTCGTCGTCGGCGACGCGGAGCGGCTGCTGGTACCGCGCTCCGCGCTGGTGGAGCGCAGCGAAGTGACGGCCGTCTACGTCCTCGACCCGCAGAACCGTACAGAGCTCCGCTACGTCCGGACCGGTCACGCATTCGGCGATCGAATCGAAATTCTGTCAGGCCTCTCGGCCGGGGAGCGCGTGGCGACGGATCCGATCGCGGCAACCGCGCAGCGCGGCGCGACGGCGCCAAGCCATGAATGAATCACTCGGCTTCAGTGGCCGGGTGGCCCGGTACTTCCTCGAGAACCAGCTGACACCGCTACTCGCGCTCACCGCGCTGCTCGCCGGTGCGTTCGCCGTGCTCGTCACCCCGCGCGAGGAAGAGCCGCAGATCGACGTTACGTTTGCGAACATCCTGGTGCCCTTCCCCGGAGCCAGCGTCGAGCAGGTCGAGAACCTGGTGTCTACGCCGATGGAGAAGGTCCTCGGCGAAATCGCGGGCGTCAAGCACATCTATTCGGTCTCGCGGCCGGGGCTTGCGGTCGTCACCGTCCAGTATCAGGTCGGCGTACCGCGCAACGATGCGATCGTGCGGCTCTACAACGCCGTCTACTCGAACCAGGACTGGCGCCCGGCCGGCGCCGGCGTGCTGCAGCCGCTGATCAAGCCCAAGGGCATCGACGACGTGCCGGTCGTCACTCTGACGCTCTGGACCCGCGATGGAACACTTGGCGGCCATGAGCTCGGCCAGGTGGCCCGCGCAATCGAGGGCGAAATCAAGCGCGTCCCCGGCACCCGGAACATCGATATTGTCGGCGACACCGAGCCGATGATCCACGTCGAGCTGAACCCGGCGCGCCTGAGCGGCGCTGGACTCACGGTCGCGGACGTGGCCCGGTCGCTGCAGGCCGCCAACCTCGTGCGGCACGCCGGCGCCGTCGTCGCGGGCGACCGCCTGGAACCGGTCGATGCCGGCAGTTTCCTCGCCAGCCGCGACGATGTCGGCGGTCTGATCATCTCGGCCCGCGACGGCAAGCCCATCTACCTCGACGACGTCGCGACCGTGACTGACGCGCCGCGGACGCCCTCCCGGTTTGCCTGGTTCGGCACTGGCCCGCGATTCGCGGACATCGGCCTGCCCGCGGTCGAGCGGGCGCCTGCCGTCACTCTCGCGGTCTCCAAGAAGCCCGGCAGCAACGCGATCGACGTCGCGACCGACCTCATCCGGCGGGTCGACGCACTAAAGGGCATCAGCATCCCCACCGGCGTCGAAGTGACCGTTACGCGAAACTACGGCGTCACGGCCAACGACAAAGCCAAGAAACTCATCGGGAAGCTGCTGTTCGCGACGGCCTCGGTCGTCGTCCTCGTGCTGCTGACCGTCGGCCGGCGCGAGGCTATCGTCGTCGGCGCTGCGGTATTCGTCACGCTCGCCGCGACGCTGTTCGCGTCTTGGGCGTGGGGCTTCACGATCAACAGAGTTTCGTTGTTCGCGCTGATCTTCTCGATCGGCATTCTGGTGGACGATGCGATCGTCGTCGTCGAGAACGTGCACCGGCACCTGTCGATCGACAAGGGGCCGATTGGCGACGTGATTCCGCGGGCGGTCGACGAGGTTGGCGGTCCGACGATCCTCGCGACATTCACGGTCATCGCGGCTTTGCTGCCGATGGCGTTCGTGTCGGGGCTGATGGGCCCGTACATGAGCCCGATCCCGATCAACGCCAGCATGGGCATGGTGCTGTCACTGGGCGTCGCGCTCATCTTCACCCCGTGGCTATGCCGCAAGCTCTTCGGCAGTACGCACTCCGCCGCTGGCGAAGTCGCGGCCGAGAGCCGCCTCCACCGCCTGTTCGAGCGGCTGATGGCGCCGTACATCGCCGGTGCGGACGCACAGCGCCGCCGCCACCGGCTTTATTGCTGGACACTCGGTGCGATCGGATTCGCGGTGCTGCTCGTCGCCGTGCAACTGGTGGTGCTCAAGATGCTGCCGTTCGACAACAAGTCGGAGTTCCAGGTTGTCGTGAACATGCCAGAGGGCACTCCCGTCGAGCGCACCGCGCGCGTACTGAATGCGCTCGCCGATATCGTGCGCCGGGTCCCCGAGGTCACAGACTGGCAGGCGTACGCCGGGACGTCGGCGCCGATCAATTTTAACGGCCTCGTTCGCCAATATTACCTGCGCGCCGACCCCAATCAGGGGGACCTGCAGGTAAACCTGGTGGACAAGCACGCCCGCAAGCGCAAGAGCCACGACATCGCGCTGGCCGTGCGGCCGGCGCTGATCGTGGAGGGAAGACGCCTGGGCGCGGCGTCGGTACAGGTCGTCGAGGTCCCACCGGGGCCACCCGTGCAGGCGCCGCTGGTCGCCGAGATCTACGGGCCGCGCCACGACCGCCAGGTCGCGATCGGTCGCTCGTTGCGAGCTACGTTCGACTCGACCAAGGACATCATCGACACGGACGACACGCTGACCGCGCCGGGGGCCACGCGCCTGGCGGTGGACGTGGATCGCAGCCGGGCGGCGCTGCTCGGCGTCAGTCAGGCAGACGTCGCAGAGACGCTCGCGGCGGGGCTCGATGGCGAGATCGCGACATTTGCCCACAAGGGACTCGAACGCGATCCCATCGGCGTCCGCCTCGAGTTGCCTGCCGCCGACCGGGCTACGCTCGACGCCGCGCTGTCGCTCCCTGTCCGGTCGGTTTCGGGTGCGCTGGTACCGGTGTCGGAAGTCACGAGCGTCGCCCGACGGCCGTGGGACGGCGCCGTCTACCACAAGGACCTGTTGCCGGTCGTGTTCGTGACCGGCGACATGGCCGGACGCCTCGACAGCCCGCTCTATGGGATGTTCCGGATCGTCCGCGAGATCGGCAGCCATCCGCCGGCGGGCATCCCCGTGGCACAGCGCTTCGTCGGCGCGCCGGAGCGCCCTGACGAGTTCAGCGTGAAGTGGGACGGCGAGTGGACGATCACGTACGAGACCTTCCGCGACATGGGCCTCGCGTACTCAGTCGGCCTCGTCCTGATCTACCTGCTCGTCGTCGCGCAGTTCCGTTCCTACGTCGTGCCACTCATCATTATGGCTCCGATCCCGCTGACAATCATCGGCGTAATGCCGGGCCACGCGCTTCTGGGCGCACAGTTCACGGCCACGTCCATGATCGGCATGATCGCGCTCGCGGGGATCATCGTCCGCAACTCGATCCTACTGGTCGACTTCATCAACGCCGAGATCGCCACCGGTCGCCCGCTCGCCGAAGCGGTGGTGCGCGCCGCCTCGATCCGCGCGCGGCCGATCGCACTCACGGCGCTCGCCGCCATGACCGGGGCGTTCTTCATCCTGGACGACCCGATCTTCAACGGGCTCGCGATCTCGCTGATCTTCGGCATCCTGGTGTCAACCGTACTGACGCTGCTCCTGATCCCGGTCCTCTACTACGGCTACATCACACGCACGCGACCGGCACGAACCGGCGCATAGAAGGGGCCCGATGGGCCATGTCGTCGCTGGCGGTGCGGCCGTCGCCGGATTGGGCTGGCTGGACGCGACGCGCCGCCCCCGCGGCTAGCTCGCCCACGCATAGGGCACGCCAGTCGAAACCGGCGGCACCACGCGTACGCCCCAATATCTGCCGACATAGCGGGATGGCGACGCTCTCGCGGTGACTGCACCGCCCGGTTGGACGGGTCCACACCCGCGTCAGTGGTACCGAGGCACGAGGGCCTCGAGCGGCACCGGCTTGATCCGCTCGGCCTGCCCGGCGCACCCGAACGCCTCAAACCGCAGCTTGCATAGGCCTCGCGCCGCCTTCGTGGCGGCGGTCAGCGCCTTGCGCGGATCGAACTCGCTGCGGTCTTCGGCGAGCGCCTTGCGGATCGCGCCTGTCATGACGAGCCGGATATCGGTGTCGATATTGACCTTGCGGACACCGCGCTCGATGCCCCGTCGGATTTCCTCGACAGGCACGCCGTACGTCTCCTTGATATCGCCGCCGTACTGGCGAATCACCTCGAGCCACTCCTGCGGCACGCTCGACGAGCCGTGCATTACGAGGTGTGTATCCGGCAGTGCCTCGTGGATTTGCGCGATTCGATCAATTGCCAGAATGTCACCGGTCGGCTTGCGCGTGAACTTGTAGGCTCCGTGGCTCGTGCCGATCGCGATTGCGAGGGCATCGACGCCCGTCTGCAGCACGAAGTCCTTCGCTTGCTGCGGATCGGTCAACAGCATGTCGCGGCTCAGCGCGCCGACCGCTCCGACGCCGTCTTCCTCGCCGGCCTGGCCCGTCTCCAGGGAACCAAGACACCCGAGCTCGCCTTCGACCGAGACGCCTACCGCGTGCGCGAACTCGCACACGCGCCGCGTGACGGCCACATTGTAATCGTAGTCGGCTGGCGTCTTGGCATCCTCCCGGAGCGAGCCATCCATCATCACGCTCGTGAATCCGGAACGAATGGACTGCTGGCAGACTGCCGGCGACGCCCCATGATCCTGATGCAGGACGATCGGAATGTCGGGATGCGCCTCGACCGCGGCGAGGACGAGGTGACGCAGGTAATGTTCGCCCGCGTACTTCCGCGCGCCCGCCGACGCCTGCAGGATCACGGGACTGCGGGTCTCTTGTGCCGCCTGCATGATCGCGTGAACCTGTTCCAGGTTATTGACGTTGAACGCCGGTACGGCGTAACCGCAGTCCGCCGCATGGTCGAGCAGCTGGCGCAGGGCAACGAGGGCCATGATATCTCCTACTGGAACGGGACAAGTCGGTCCGGGCAGCGCGCGGCGCGCCGGCCGGCGTTCACGCTGCGGTTCGAATCGCCCGCTTCTTCTGGTCGATCAGACGCAGAATCATCGGCGTAAATATGAGCTGCATCGCAAGGCCCATCTTTCCGCCCGGCACAACGATGTTGTTGGGCCTGGTCATCCAGGAGTCGTGGAGCATCGACAGGAGATACGGGAAGTCGATCCCCTTGGGATCCGCAAAACGGATTACCACCATGGACTCGTCGGCCGACGGGATGTCCTTCGCGACGAAGGGATTGCTCGTATCGACCGTCGGAACGCGCTGGAAGTTGACGTGCGTGCGGCTGAATTGCGGGCAGATGTGGTTCACGTAGTCGGGCATCCGGCGCAGGATCGTCTCGATCACCGCTGCCTCGCTGTAGCCGCGCAGGGTCTTGTCACGGTGCAACTTCTGGATCCACTCAAGGTTGATGATCGGCACGACTCCGACGAGCAGATCGACGTGACGCGCGACGTTCGCGTCGGGTCCGACGTATCCGCCGTGCAGGCCCTCGTAGAACAGCAGGTCGCTGTGATCGAGCATCGGCTGCCACGCCGTGAACGTCCCTGGGGGCCCACCGAGTTCCTTCGCCTCCGACTCATCGTGAATGTAGCGTCGCACTTTGCCGTGGCCCGTCGCACCATACTCGGCGAAGGTGGTCGCGAGATCCGCGAGCAGGTTCGATTCCGGCCCGAAGTGACTGATCTGTGGCCCCTCGCCGTGGTCCGCGGCGCGGACGCGTTCGCGCATCTCCACCCGGTTATAGCGATGGAACGAGTCGCCTTCGATCACCTGCGTCTGGATACCGTCGCGCCTGAAGATATGCGCAAAGCTCTTCATCACGGTGGTAGTGCCGGCGCCTGACGAGCCGGTCACGGCGATGATGGGGTGCTTGATGGACATGCTTTACCTCGAGGGAATCTTTGCGGCGGAGCCTGACTCAGCTCCTCGCCTCGGACCGATACAGGGAGCGCTCATTGAACAGCGGCGAGGAAAATGGCCGGTCGGCGCCGCTGTCGAACTCGGCGTGGTAGCGCTCGATGCGCTCCACCTCGCCACGCGATCCGAGAATGACCGGGATCCGCTGGTGAAGGGACGTTGGCACAACGTCGAGCAGGCGCACGCGGCCTGTGGTCGCGAGGCCGCCCGCCTGGTCGACCAGAAAGGCGATCGGGTTCGCCTCGTACATGAGGCGCAGCTGACCCGGCTTGCCCGGGTCCTTGGTGTCCCGCGGGTACATGAACACACCGCCGCGAACCAGGATCCGGTGCACCTCGGCCACCATCGACGCGATCCAGCGCATATTGAAGTCGCGGCCGCGCTCGCCGCTCTTGCCCTCCTGGCACTCCGCCACGTAGCGGTGCACGGGCGGCTCCCAGAAGCGCGCGTTGCTCGTATTGATGGCGAACTCGCTGGTGTCGGATGGGATCTGCAGATTCGGATGCGTCAGGATGAAGTTGCCGATCTCGCGGTCGAGCGTGAAGCCGTGCGTGCCTTTGCCGACGGTCAGGACGAGCATCGTCGCCGGCCCGTAGATGGCGTAGCCCGCGGCCACCTGTTCGCGGCCGGGCTTCAGGAAGTCAGCGGTGGCCGGCGCCTCAGGAGTGTCGTGGCGCAGTACCGAGAAGATCGTTCCGACCGACACGTTCACGTCGGCGTTTGACGATCCGTCCAGCGGATCAAATACCAGCAGGTATCTGCCGCGGGCGTAGGTCGCCGGGACCGGGTACGGATCGTCGAGTTCCTCGGAGGCCATGCCCGCGACGAGCCCGCCCCACTCGCAACTGCGCAGCAGGACGTCGTTCGCGAGCACATCGAGCTTGGTCTGCGTTTCGCCATGCACGTTTTGGGCGTCAATGCTGCCCAGGGCGGCGCCTAACGCGCCCTTGGCGGTCATTGCCGAGATCGCCTTCACGGCCGCCGCGACGTCGACCAGCAGCGCACCGAGGTCGTTGGCGCTGGCATCGCCGCTCAGCTGCTGGATCAGGAACTTCGACAAGGTCGTGCGTCCGAGGTGCATGGCTCTCTCTCCTCCGCCTCCGGCAACACACCGGATTTTTCTATTGCAGTGCTCAGGCCCGGTCGCGGAACGCTCAGGCCGCGCTGCGGCGCTGCTGGTACAGCGCCTTGGCATCGTCCGGGAAGGACTCGAACGCGCGGCCGAACTCGCCGTGACTCTTCGCCCACTCGATGGGGTCGGCGCCTGCTTTCCAGCAGTCGTAGGCCTGGCGGAGGGAGCGCGCACCGGCCGCAGGACCGTCGAGGTGGCCATAGCAGCCGCCACCGGCCGTCAGAATGACGTTGCCGTGCCCGAGGTTGGCGAAGAATGCGGGCATCCGGAGCGCGTTCATGCCGCCGGAGATGATCGGTGCCGTCGGCTTCATGCCGAGCCACTGCTGGCGGTAGTACGGGCCGTCCGCCACATCGCCCTCCAGCATGTAGGCGATCGCGCGGTCGTCTCGTTCACCCTCCATCTTGCCAAAGCTCATCGTGCCGGTATGGATGCCGGACGCGCCCTGCAGGCGCGCCATCTTGCAGAGCACGAGCGAGGTGTAGCCGCGCCGGCTCTGCGGGCTCGTGACCGCGCCGTGCCCGGCCCGGTGGTAGTGGAGGAACTGTCCGGGAAAGCGGCGGCGAACGGCCGTGATGGCCGCCGGTCCCGCGACGTAGCCGTCCACCAGGAACGCCACGTGGTGGGCGTTCTCGCCGAAGGTCTCGAGGATGTACTCGCCGCGAGCGAGGATCTCAAAGGGGTCGTCCGCGGTGATGTTCGCGGAGAACAGCTTTGCCTGACCCGTCGCGTCCTGCGCTCGCCGCATGGCGTCGGCGACCAGTGGAATCGTCACCCGCAGCGGCGCGAAGGTCTGATTGCCCTGCGGCTCGTCGTTCTTGATGAAGTCGCCACCCAGCCAGAAATCGTGTGCCGCTCGGGCGAAGGGCTCCGGGCGCAGCCCAAGCTTCGGCTTGATGATCGTGCCGACGATCAGGCCGCCGTCCACCACCGGACGGCCGAGCGCACGCCACAGGTCGCTGATGCCGGCGCTCGGACCGTCGAAGAGCTGAAGGTAAGCGGGCGGCACGTAGAAGTCGTGCAGCTTGGCGTACTCGACGTCGCCCATCCCCTGGTTGTTGCCGACGGCCAGAGTGAGAAACGAGCAGATCATCGCGCGACCGTCGGTGATGTTTCGGTCGAACAGCGCGACCGGGTAGGCGATCTTCATGAGCCCGGTCGCGGCCTCGGCCGCGTATACGACCGCGTCGACCGACTTCGTAAAGGTGTCGGTGGTAGCGACCTCGACGTTGGTGCCCGTCGAACTCTCGGCGGCGAAATGGGCGCAGGTCGCAACGAAGTCGTAGCCTTCCTTCGGCTTGAGGATGTACGCCGCCAGGACGTGTTCGCCCTGTGCGATCAGGTCCTCCTCGCGAATCCCAAGGTTCACGTAGCGACCGGACTGGTCCATGGATGAGTCCCCTTCTCATTTGCGCGCCGCGATCATCGCGCCGGCTTCGATTGCGACCGTAGCGTTGATGACGTATAAGTACCAATCAATGCTTCTTGAAAGTATCATCAACATTTCTGATGTTATGGGTCTGTCATGGCGTCCTCGCTTCGGAATGCGACGCTGCACGGTCTGAGGATCTTCGAGTCGGTCGCACGGCTGCGCGGCGTGTCCGCCGCCGCACGGGAAATGCATCTCACTCAGCCGGCCGTGTCGATGCAGGTGAAGCATCTCGAGGCTCTGGTCGGTCTCCCACTCACCGAGCGCATCGGGCGCGGCCTGCAGCTGACGGACGCCGGCGAGGAGGTGGCCCGGCACGCGCGTCGCCTGGCGGACCAGCTGCGGGAGGCGGACGCCTCCCTGGATGCGATGCGGGGGCTGCGCGGCGGCAGGATCGAGATCGGCGTGGTGAGCACGGCGAAGTACTTCGCACCGAGGCTGCTCGCCGAGTTTCACCGTCGCCACCCGGCGATCGACCTGAGGCTCGCCGTGGCGAATCGCTCCGACGTCGTCCAGATGCTCGTGCGCAACGACGTGGATCTCGCCATCATGGGTACGCCTCCACAGCACTTGGAGTGCGAGGCGAGACGCATCGCCGAGCACCCGCTTGCCTGGCTGGCGTCACCTGATCACCCACTCGCGGGGCTGCGCAGCGTCGAGCCCGGCCGCCTAGCCTCCGAACAGCTCATCGTGCGCGAGCCCGGCTCGGGTACCCGAATCTCGATGGAGCGCTTCCTGCGCGCACACCGGGTAAGACCCGGCCAGGTGCTCGAGATGAGCAGCAACGAGACGATCAAGCAGGCCGTGATGGCCGGCATGGGGATCGCGTTCCTGTCCGAGCACACCGCGGGCCTTGAGATCGGCACCGGCCGGCTGACTCATCTGCGCGTGACGGACACGCCGGTCGTGCGCCAGTGGTACGCGGTACACCGGACCGACAAGCGGCTGCTGCCTGCCGCCCGAGCGTTCTGCAGGTTCCTCGAGGACGATGGCGCTCGCCTGATCGCCGCACAGATGGCGCCCGTCGCCGTGTCCCCGTCTCTCGGGGCGCGCCGGCGGCGCGGAAGCGATAGCGGTCGGCTATGAAGGCACGCGGCAGCGCGGGTCGCGATGACAGGTACAATGTCGGGCGCATCACGGGCCGGGCCACAGAGCGTCAGCACAGCGCTTGCCGAGAAAGTGAATAGTGAGAGTCCTTAGAACGCCTGAGTCGCGCTTCGCGACTCTCCCCGGCTTCCCGTACACGCCGCACTACGTTGACGTCGGCCGCGGTGGCAGCAGCGCGTTGCGGCTCGCCTACATCGACGAGGGCCCGCGCGATGGCGCGCCGGTGTTGCTGATGCACGGCGAGCCGAGCTGGTCGTTCCTCTACCGGTCAATGATTGGGCCGCTGGTTGCGGCCGGACTTCGCGTCGTCGCCCCGGATCTCATCGGCTTCGGCCGCTCGGACAAGCCGGCGGACCGGAGTGACTATAGCTACGCGGCGCACGTTGGCTGGATGCAGTCCTTCGTCGACCGACTCGACCTGGACCGGATCACGCTCTTCTGCCAGGACTGGGGCGGTCTCATCGGCTTGCGACTCGTCGCCGCCGCGCCGGGCAAATTCGCGCGCGTGGTCGCCTCCAATACCGCCCTGCCGACCGGCGACACCGCAATGCCCGAGGCATTCAAGCGCTGGCGCGACTACTCACAGACGGTTCCGGTATTCGACGCCGGGATCATCGTGCACCGCGGCACCTGTAGCGGCATCGACGCGGCGGCACAGGCAGCCTACAACGCCCCTTTCCCGGACGAGAGCTACTGCGCGGGGGCCAGGCAGTTCCCATTGCTCGTCCCGGACTCGCCGACCGATCCCGCGACAGAGGCCAACCGTGCGGCGTGGCTCGCACTCGCGAAGTTCGAACGCCCGTTCCTGACCGTGTTCGGCGACAGCGATCGCATCACCGCCGGTGCTGATCGATTCATGCAGAAGCGAATCCCAGGCGCCGCAGGCCGGCAGCACTTGCTGCTGCCGGCGGGTGGGCATTTCATTCAAGAGGACCACGGACCCCGGCTCGCGGACATCCTGGCCGGGTTCATCGCCGCCTGCCGCTAGTGCCGCTCGCGGTCCAATCAGCGAATGTCCAGGACCGCCGTCCCGAGGACCTCGGCCCGGGGCGAAATGCCTAGCCCGGGGGCCGTCGACGCCGCCAGCCGGCCGGCCACCCGCTGCGGGCTACCATCGGCAATGCTCACCGTCAGGTAGCTGTTGAAGTCGGTCGACGAGAATAGGAATTCCGGCGGCGTGCTGTGCGCGAGGTGAGCGATCGCCGCCGTCACGATGTCGCCACCCCAGGTATCCTCGATCGTCATCGCGATGCCGAGCGAGGCGCACAGGTCGCGGATCTGCCGCGCCTTCGTCAGTCCGCCGACCTTAGAGATCTTCAGATTCACCACGTCCATCGCCTGGTCGGAAATCCCGCGGACGACGACGGCCAGGGAGTCGATCACCTCGTCGAGCACGAAGGGGCGATCGCACAGCCTCCGAACGGCGAGGCATTCCTCGTAGCTTGCGCACGGCTGCTCAATGTAGACGTCGACGTCCCGCAACGCCATGCAGACGCGCACTGCCTCGTGCTGCCTCCAGCCGGTATTGGCGTCCGCGACCAGCACGTCGCCACGTTGCAGGCATGCTCGTACCGCCAGCACGCGGTCGATGTCGGTGTCCGGATCGCCGCCAACCTTGAGCTGGAACTTCGTGTAGCCCTCGGCGCGGTAGGCCGCGACGCTGCGCGCCATCTCGGCCGGTGACTGCTGCGAGATTGCACGGTAAAGCGCGAAATCCTCGCCGTAGCGCCCGCCGAGCAAGGTGCAGACGGGCAGCGCGGCTGCCTTGCCGAGCAGGTCCCAGCACGCCATGTCGAGCGCCGACTTGACGTACGGGTGGCCGCGCATCGCGCCATCCATCAGCTGGTTCAGCCGGCCAAGATCGCGCGGATCGGCACCGATCAGGTGCGGCGCGAGTTCGGCGATGCCCGCGCGTGCACCGGCGGCGTATGCCGGCAAATAGGCCGGGCCGAGCGGGCAGATCTCGCCATGGCCGGTCAGGCCGACATCCGTGTCCACCTGCACGACGGTCGAGTCGAAGACGCTGACCGCGTTCCCGCCGGACCAGCGATAGCTGCCCTCGCGCAGCGGGAGGTCGACTTGGAAGGCCCGGATCCGAGTGATGCGCATCGTTGACTGGCTCCGCAGGACGCACGCACCTTGGCAGGCTTGCGCTCGCTCGGCAAGCCGGGCACGGTGGGTCGTGGCGCGCTCGAAGCCGCCGCGCGGTCGCACGAACCGGAGGATCATCCGATGGCCCTGCCTTCGCCTGCGGAATGGCGTACAGCCGGAGGTACATTCCGCTTCCGAAGCCACGAAGTATTCATGCGAGTCGGGGGCCGCGGCCCTGCGGTCCTGTTGATTCACGGCTTCCCTACGGCCGGCTGGGACTGGTGCAAGCTGTGGCCGGGACTGTCACCGCGCTTCACGCTCGTCGCACCCGACCTCCTCGGCTTCGGCTTCTCGGCCAAGCCGGCGGGGTACGACTACCGCATCTCGGAACAGGCGGATCTGTGCCTCGCCGCGCTCGCCGAGGCTGGGATTAGTGCGGCCCACCTGCTGTCGCACGACTACGGCGATACCGTCGTTCAGGAACTCTTGGCGCGCGCGGCCGAAGGCCGGTGCCCCGTCGCCTGGCGCTCGGCCGTGCTGCTCAATGGCGGACTCTTTCCCGAGACCCACCGACCAGTGCTCGCGCAGCGATTGCTCCGTTCGCCGGCCGGTCCGCTCGTAGCTCGACTGATGACCCGGGACCGTCTGGCGGCGACAATGCGCCGCATCGGCGGCCGGCAGGCGCCACCGGATGACTCGGACATCGACGCCTTCTGGACCTTGCTGGCGGCTGGCGACGGCCTGCGGTCGATGCCACGCCTGATCCGATACATCGACGAGCGTCGCGCGAACCGCGAACGCTGGGTCGGCGCGCTCGCACGGACCACGGTTCCGCTTACGCTGATCGACGGAACCGACGATCCAAT